>Ga0315281_10000353_pt1 | contig 63324 bp, 52 predicted proteins | sample YL17G07_0_MG_FD_204540 | JGI IMG/M metagenome (GOLD analysis project Ga0315281, IMG submission 204540) | Sediment microbial communities from Yellowstone Lake, YNP, Wyoming, USA - YL17G07_0 | ecosystem: Environmental > Aquatic > Freshwater > Lake > Sediment | place: USA: Wyoming | collected...
CAGCATGGGAAACGTCATTCCCGCAGTTTGTAAGCGGGAATCCGGCTCTTTTGCTCCTGGATGCCCGATAAAAACCTTCGGGCATGACGGAAAATGGATGCTTATGGCACATAGTGCGTTCGCCCTGCAGCGATTCCTTGCTCATAAGCATTTTCTTATAACTATCTGTTATATTTCCATATGCAACAGACACTGACATTTCATCCAATCAAGAAAATCATAATCCCTCAGAGAGATAATATTTATTCATCCTTTCCGACTTTTACGGAATATGACAATAAGATTTTTATCTTTTTTCGTCAGGCCATAAAAAATAAAAAACAGTGCCACGGGATTAAAGGAAAGGTAAAATGCTTTGAGATAGAAAAAGAGCTGTTTCTTAATTGTTTTGACGACAAAGAATCAGAAACGCTCTACAGCCTCGGCAATGAATCTGTTGTTTTTGAAGAGGGTAACGAGTTTGACGCCATTGTCTCAAGACTTGACAACAATATCTTTTCACTTGCCACAAGATATTATGTAAAAAAAATAATGAGCACTTTCATCTCGTTTTCAGATAGTCCTGTCTTTAAAGACCGCATTGAGGTAAAAATCAAGGGGATCGATTGGCTGGCCTTTTACGGCAAGGCATTTAAATCCGAACAAGGGTACATATTCCCAGCCTATGGACAATTTGCCGGAGAAACAGTTGAAAGACCATTGGTTATTATTACTGATGATTTCCGGCATTTTGAACTTCTCTCTTCCCTGCCAAGCAATATTGACGGCCCTGTTTTAAATGAAAGCTCCATAGTATATGACGGCACAAAATATATGATCCTCATGCGGGAAGAGACCTTCCCGATGGGCATATGGTTTTCCACATCTGTTGACCTATACAAATGGGACGGTTTTGAAAGGTTTCTTTCTTTTGCTCATGCGCCCATGGCTATTTATCTGAACAATGATTTATACCTTACGTTCAGGGATTTGATTTCAACAAATAAGACCGGCATATCTCTCGTGTCCACTTCCAACTCATACAAGACCCTGATAGACATTTACGAGGGGAGTCCGCTTGATGGAGGCTATAGTGATATAGGGATTATAGATGGAAATCTTTTTGTAGTCTATTATATAGGGAATAAACAAGGGGAGCCTTACATAAAATGCAGCAAGCTGTAATCAGACTATTGATGAATTATAAAGGAACGATACTATCAAAAACTCTATTGAATGAAAAACAAGAAAGCCCTATCTGTCCTGTAACTGGTTGTGCAAAATCAGTGAATGCAAAACCGAAACTGGTAACTCCTGAAAGAGTAGTGTCGAGGTTGAACGGCATTGGCTGCCTACTGTAGCTGCAGTGCCATTTCCACTCATCATTAGTTAACAACACGCTCTGTTTTACCCAATCCCCTTCTACTATCTTAAGCGGGTTTGATATAAGGTGCCATCTGGGTTTTCCGGAGTATCTACGTTCCAACTATTGTTATCAGACACTACACACGGCCTATTATCAAAACCTCCGTCAATATAATATCTCAGGATTGTCAATTCATCAGGATAATATTTATGGGTCTGACCGTAATATTTATAACCACGCCAGGTAGAAATGTATGAATCCATTATTTTATTCTGTTCTTCTATGGTCCGCAATGTTGGCCCTGTCATTTAATTGTTTCCTTTTTTAATTTTTGGCGCTTCTGGTTCCCGATTGCGCCTTAATTTTAACTCATGCAAGATTCAAAAGGAACTTGTCGACACTCATTACCCTGACCTTGTCTTTTCTAAAATCAACATCTTTTTCAGAGGTGATCTGATACAGAAACGGAATGTTCAGATTCTCGTCAAAGTAATTTAGATTTCGTGATATTTCTTTCGATGATGATTTTACCTCAACGGCAAACCAGGGCTTGCCGCCTTCGGTCACAAGAAAATCAACCTCCCTGCCTTCAATATCCCTCAAGAAATAAAGTTCAGTTTTATATCCAGCAGTGTCGTTCAGATAATGACATGTTTTAAGCAGATGTGATGCCGTAATATTTTCGAGTTTTGCGGCTTCATTATTTTTAATTTCCGACCAGTCATAGAGGTACAGCTTTGGTTCTTTCTTTAGTGATTTCAATCTCTTGTGAGAAAATGGATAAATCCTATAATGATAATAAAACCTCTCAAGTATTTCCGCCCACTTTGATACGGTCTTATGAGCCGCTGAAAGGTCTTCTCTCAAAGAATTTAGTGAGAAAAGTGATCCCACTTTGTCGGGAAGGATATCAACCATAATCTGCAGAGAGGACAAGTCCCTGATATTTTCCAGGTCTCTTATGTCCTCCATAATCAACCTGTCAACACGCTGATTGTGCCATCTTCTCAGCGTCTCCTCATCCTGGGCAAGCATGGGATCGGGGAATCCCCCGAATTTGTATAAAATCTCAAATGCCTCTTTGCTTTCTTTAGCAGACTTTGAAAAATCAATTTCTTCTAAGGGCACAAGATTGCTGTTTCTTCCGAGGAACTCCGCGAGCGAAAAGGGATGAAGGCGGTAATAGTAATACCTTCCCATCAATGAGTCTCCGCCCTTTCTATAAACATCCAGCCGCGCGCTTCCGGTTACAAGTATTTTAAAATCATTCTTATGCTTATCAAACTGTCCCTTCAGATAGTTTTTCCAATCTTTATATTTATGGATTTCGTCAAATAATATAATGTCGGCATTGCCTTTAAACGTGGAGTTGAGTATTTTTTTCCTGTCGTCACGATAATCCCAGTTCAAATACTCATAAGAATTGAAATGGTCCTGAGCAACATACTGTGCGAGACTCGTCTTGCCTACCTGCCTTGCGCCTCCAATAAAGACCATTTTTTTATCCAAGTCCTTAATTATACGGTCCGTCAGGTAACGCTTTTTCATGATTGTAATATACCAGCTTTTTCTACTATAGGCAAATTTTCAGGCAAACTTATTGGACTACGGTAAAAAAAGGGCGAACACGCGCAAGTGTCATGAGAATTCGTTAAATACAATTTTCCAACCATCTGTTATGATGGCAACCTGACTAAATCTGAAGAAGAACAACCTCTTTGGTTTTAACATGTTTCTTTTTGGGATATACTTTTATTTCCAAACCCATTCCGATACTATTGAGATATTCTATAAGAGTTGAAATCTTCATATCTTTTCTTGCTTCAAGTTTTGATATTCCGGACTGTGTAAATGCTTTTATATCTTCCTGCCTTACCCCCATCTGTATCCTCAATTCCGATAACCTGATTTTAAATATCTCCTTTTCGGCCTCTTTTCTTGCACGTTGAATTCTTGCAGGCGGAAGTATTGCTTCGAGTTCGTCTATAAAATCCCCTTTTCTCTTTACAGTCTTCATTTTATCTTCCTCCATTTTTTCAAATGTTTGTCTAATAGGGCATCCGCAAGAGGAACCATCCTCTCATAAAACTTCTTGTCATTTCTTTTGTCCCCGCCGATAAGGAGCAGCGCCTTTCTGTCAGGATCAAAAGCAAAGAATATTCTAAACACCCTTTGCCTATTTTGGACCCAAAGCTCTTTCATGTTCTTGTGCCTGCTCCTTTTAACAGTATCCACATGTGGCCTGCCGAGTGAAGGTCCGATTTCCTTAAGGATCAAGAGACTTCTCAATACCGCCTCAAGTGCATCTTCATCAAGGCTTATAATCCAAGTCGCAATCTCATCAGTCCTATCTATTGTCCACACGACTTATAATAAACAAGTCCCAATATGAAGTCAAGTGAATACTATTGAGTCTACGGTAATTAGGAGAATGCTTTGACATGCCTAAAATTCATAGACGGCAAAGAAACTTGATAGAACAAATCTCAAAAGTGCTTTGCGTCACAGAGGGCTGGTCATTCCCGCAAGTGAAGCGCGTCGGGAATCCTTTTTTCCCCAGAAAGATTCCGGATACCCAAACATCGGGCACAGGCAAGCCGGAATGACAAAACGTCTGGGAACTATGTCGTATGAATAAATAAAGTATTTTTGAGATGAGTTCTAACAAATGCCATTGTTTTCCCCGCCTCGGCAAGAAGTAAACACCTGACACATCATTTCACACCTCAAATGTCTGCAACCAGTTATCCGCTTTTTTGACATATACTCCTTCAAGAAACAATTCCCTCTGCAGATTTTTGACGACAAGAAACGGTTTAATTTCACCTTCAAGAAATAGGGCAAAATGTCTTAATGCGGCTGTCTCAATGTCGGATAATTTGGTCTCTATAAGCCACTCCGGCCTGCCGGCCCTAACCGTAAGAAAATCCACTTCCCTTTTATCCTTGTCCCTAACATAGTGGAGCACGCACTTTTCACCGGCAGTATCCTCAAAAAAATGAAGCCGTTTGATAAGAGCGCACGCAACGGCATTCTCAAACCTTGCCCCTTCATCCTCTTTTACAAAACCGGTATCATAAAAATAAACTTTGGGCTGTTTAATCAAACTCCTCGCAATATTGTGGTGATACGGCGTTACAACAAAAACAATATACAGACTTTCCAACATACCAATCCACTGCTTAACCGTATGTGGAGAAACCTGCAGGTCCCTGGACAGAGATTCATATGAGATAGTGCTTCCGATGGAATTGCGCAACAGTTCCACAAGAGTTTCAATACTCCTGATACTTCTGACAGACGCAATATCCAACAAATCTTCGCGCAAAATACGGTCTATGTGAGACCTTCTCCAGCGTCTTGCCTCATCTTCGTCACCTTTAAGGAATGGTTCAGGAAAGCCTCCAAATCTCATAATCCTTTCAAGGGCCTTGTCAGAGGAGTACTCTTCCTTAACCTCAGAGACAGAAAAAGGGTGTAACCGGTATGAGTAAAATCGGCCTGCCAGTGAATCGCCCCCTTTGCGATAAATATCAAGTCGCGATGAACCCGTCACCAGAATGCGCGGTCTCACGCCCTCAATGTCATAAAGCCCCTTAATCCAATTTTTCCATTTCTTTATTTTATGAAGTTCATCAAAGATTACCAGATCGCAATCACGACGCCAGGCCTTTTTTTCAATCAACAGGCGATGCTCTGCGCTGTCCATATTAAAATATTCGGAATTGACTGGATAAATTGCCTTGGCCAAAGTCGTCTTGCCGACCTGACGAGGACCACTTAAGAGGACTATTTTCTGCTCAATATCTATACTGATTTTGTCTGCAATATTACGCTTCATACAGACTATTATGCACGAAACTGCATAAAAGTCAAGACTAAAATGCAATATCCTGCATAAAGGTCAGCATTTACGGAATAATATACAGCTCTCAAGAAAAAGTAAACTCCTGACCCCATCTATTCAACTATGTCCCAACTGATCGGTGTCCCCTTTGCCACATCCTTTTTTACCCTTTTGCCGAGAACATCTTTCAGATGCCTCGGATGCAGCCCGAATCCCGGTCTTATTGATCTGATATTTTCTTCGGTAAATGTCTCTCCGGCTTTAACGTCCTTTACCACAAACAGAGAACGCGAAAAGTCCCTGCTCTTTTTTGCTTTATCAGTTAACTCATAATTAACACTGCCAAGCGCTTTTTCAACTTCCCTGACACTATCCACCATCGCCTTAAACTCCTCCGGATTAAGAGAAAACGCTGCATCAGGACCACCAAGTTTTCTGTCGAGGATAAAATGCTTTTCTATTATCTTTGCCCCAAGCGCAACAGCAGCAACCGGCACTGAAATTTCAAGGGTATGGTCGGACAGTCCGGCTACGGTCTTGAATCTATCCCTTATATCTGGAATAGTATTTAGATTGACCTCATCCAGCGGAGCGGGATAAGCGGATGTGCACTTTAAGAGTGCTATCTCATTATTGCCCATTCTCATGCAGGCATCTACAGCTTCCTCAATATCACTCAATTCAGCTATCCCGGTTGAGATTATTACCGGCTTCCCTTTAGCTGCTACATATTCTATAAGCTGGATATCAGTTATCTCAAAAGAGGCGATCTTATATGCCGGAACATCCATCTTTTCAAGGAAATCCACAGCAGTCCTGTCAAAGGGGCTGGAAAAACATATAAGTCCCAGGTCTTCGGCTATTTCCTTGAGTTTCAGCTGCCAGTCCCATGGAGTGTATGCCTCTTTATATAATTGGTAAAGTGTTTTCCCGTCCCATATTGTTCCCTGTTTTATCTGAAAGTGTTCATTGTCGCAATCAATCGTAATGGTATCGGGTGTGTATGTCTGCAGTTTAATTGCATCAGCCCCGGAATCCTTAATAGCCCTTATGGTTTCTGCAGCAATAGTAAAGTTCTGGTTGTGATTTGCCGACAGTTCGGCAATAATAAAAACCGGCTGATTGTCCCCGACAATTCTATTCCCTATATGGATTTGCATTATTGTCTCTCATTATCCCCATCACAAGCACATCCTGCCGTTTGCCTCCTTTAAGAATACACTCCTTCAGCCTTCCTTCCCTACTAAAGCCGGACCTCTCATAAAAGTTCACTGCTTGTTCATTAGCTTCTATAACTTCAAGCTTCAGGGTATGCAGGTTTGCTGTATGAAAAGCCAGTTTTTTAAGACAGTCAATAAGCGTGTGCCCGACTCCTTGCATTTTACAGTCCGGATTTGCATATATCCCAAAATAAGCGTTTTCATTATTAAAATCCAGCCTATTCAATGAAATAACGCCAATGCATTCCCCATTTTTATTTCTTGCAAGCCAATAAGAGTTTTTATTGTCATTTATTACCCCAGCCATAAACATGGCATGTTCTTCTGTAGATATAAGATGATTTGAATACATCCATTTTCTTACATCCTCATGGTTACGCCAATTCCTGATCATCTCTTTATCATCATCATTTAGATTTACAAAGTTTACAAGCAGGATATCATCCAGTTCGATATTCTTTCTTAAATTCATGAAATATTTTTCTTCACCGACGCATCCGGAAGAACTACAGTCTTTTTCAAATCCTCAATTTCCTGAAATATCAATTCTTTTTGCATGTTTAAGCATCTGCCCCCCTGCAGATATGTCCTTCGATTTTTTAACTTAAAAACTATCTTACCTAATTCCAAGTCTCCTGGAAATTTCCTTCAGAAAAGTTTCAATATCTTTTAATTTATTCTGCAAAACATCATAGAGAATTTTATAGTCCATCTTTTCGTAATCATGAGCGACTATATTTCTGAGTCCTACCATTTTTACCAATTCTTTAGTCAGGTTATCCGTAATGAATCCTTCTTCATTCAATATATGGAAAGCCTCGGTCAGTGTAGTGGGTTTTCTGAAATCTTTGTAGGCGATTATTGCCTCTGCCATATCTATTGTTGACTGAATTGCAAGATATAAATATCTTTCCAACGCCCCTTTAATATCGATATCGTCTTCTATCCCTTTTCTTGAAAATTTCTTATACCTCTGCAATATTTTAAGATATTTCTGAATAGAACTTTTTTTGTTTTCAATGACTTTTATATTGCTCACGTTTACGCCCCTGTCAGGTTGTATCTTAATAAAAGCTTCTGAAAATCGAAATATTCGTTTAGAACAAGAGGCTCAACAATAACTTTAAACGGTTCTCTCCTGAAGATCAGCTTGCCTTCATGAATTATCAGATATTTAAATTCCGGTTCTTCTGTCAGGTTCAAAATAACAATGTCGATCTTATCTGTTTTTAGCAGACGGCTTATTTTGTCGAATAACTCAAACTTGATTTCGAACATCCTGTCGTTTTCCTTTACATCAAGATAAACGGCAAAATCATAGTCGCTCAAAGTTGTTTCCTTGCGGACTGCCCTCGAACCAAAAAAATATACCAGCTTTATTTCCGAATATGACTTAAATATGGTATTCAATATGCCGATGTTCATAAGCACCTCCTGTCCTGCTAAATCATCCATTGACAATTATAACATATTATTGTTTTATCAGTCTTTTTTAGCATAATTATATATTTTTCAACATGAGGCAGAGGGACTCAACAATCCTCTTTGCTCCTTGTCCATCAACCAATGACCTGCCTGCTCCCGCCATTTTATCCCTTATTCTAATATCGCTAAGTGATTCCACATTTTTAACTATATTATCCAGCAAGTCTCCATCTTCCCACCATCCGGCATAATCTATAAATCCGTTTTTTCTCCAGCCATCAATATTATTCGTCTGATTGTCGGCAACCGCTACGGCAATCGTAGGGACACCGACCCTTGCAAGTTCGTACAATGTCTGCCCACCGGCAGATACTGCAATGTCGGATTCAAGCATCACTTTTATCATGCCCTCTGAATCAGGATAGTAAATAATCTCAGTCTTATTATCTATTGCGTCTTCAACATCTGCTATGTTTATAAACCCTTTGCCTATTATAACTTTTTTTAGAATATCAGGATAATTCTCGGCCAATGCCTTTAAAACCTTCGGAGTCATATTCCTGTTGTCATCACCGCCAAAGGTTATCATCACACTTTCAACTTTTTCCTTTATGTTTTCTTCAGGGACATCCCAGAACTCTTTTCTGAGAGGCGTATAGCGCGGACCGAGAAGATAGGTCACATCTTCTCTAACTGAGTAATCCGGATCTTCCGCATTTATGCCTCCGTTTACAATAATCCCTTTCGGATAGTCAATCCTGTTGTTGTCATCAATATAAACACAGAGTTTTGCAGAACTTGATACTGCCGTATATACATCATGCCCTGCAAGGTAAGAGTCTATAAATACTATGTCCGCCCCTTTTATCAGGCTATAAAGCCGTTCCCTTTCCTGCAACCAGTCAAAGATTTTATGATTTTTATCTTTTAATAAGTAATTGACGGTCTCATCCCCGTTAATTACAAACTCGGGGACCATACCTTTGTCCTCTAATGCCTCATATAAAGAAGCACAGCGTGTTATATGGCCGATGCCTATATTACTGCCGCCCTCTGTCAGTATGAAAACTCTCATTGATTGATAACGTTCACATCACGCACCGGAATCCCTTTTGATGCAAGAAATCGTTTTGCCCCGATAGGTGTCTGTTCAGTGAACTGAAACATGCTTGCCGCCGCGACGGCAGATGCATTGGATATAGAGATAGCCTCGTACATATGTTGATAATTACCGGCCCCTCCAGAGGCTATTACGGGAATATTTACATGCCCTGTAACTTTTCTTGTCAGTTCAAGGTCATATCCCAGCATTGTACCGTCTTTCTCAACAGATGTGATCAGGATCTCGCCGGCCCCAAGTCTCTCAACTTCAATAGCCCACTCTTCAACCTTCATGCCGGTCGGCATGGAACCACAGTGACTATAGCATTCATATGTGCCGTCTCCCGTAACCCTGGCGTCAATACTTACGATGACGCACTGGGAGCCAAAATGCCGGGCAGCATCGCTTATAAGCCCTGCTGATTCAAAGGCAGCGCTATTTATGCAAACCTTGTCGGCCCCTGAGCGAAGTAAATTATTAATATCTTCAAGATTGCGGATCCCCCCACCAACAGTCAAAGGCGCAAAACACTCGGCGGATATCTCTGAAACAACGTCGCAATCAGGAGTGCGCGCTTCTTTCGTTGCGGTTATGTCCAGCAGCATGAGTTCGTCCACCTGACGTGTATTGTAAACTTTCACAGCTGGCATTAGTGAGCCAATCCTTCGCCAACTGTCAAAGCCTATACCTTTCACCAGGCCGACATCTTTCCATAGCAGGGTAGGGATAACGCGCACCTTCAGCATGCTATACCTTTATTCTCAGGAAATTACCGATTAACTGAAATCCGGGTCGGGAGCTCTTCTCCGGATGGAACTGAACGCCAAACACATTGTCCGCAGCAACAGCAGAGACAAAACTGCCACAGTACGGAGTGGTAGCCAAAATATATTCGGATCTTGCAGGCACGAAATGATAGCTATGAACAAAATAGAAATCCGTCCTGTCCGGAATCCCTTCCAGGAGACTATCCAGCCCGGTTTTGTGGATTTCATTCCAGCCTACATGCGGGATCCTGACCTCGGGAGAATCAGGCTCAAGCAGTATTACCTCTCCATGAACAAGTCCCAACCCCTCGGATTCCCCCCCTTCAAACCCCCTGTCTGCAAGAAGCTGCATGCCAAGACATATACCCAGAAGCGGGATATTGTCCTTCATCACCGCTTCTTTGATTTCAGGGATCCATCCTCTCTCGGTCAGGTTGGCCATTCCATCCCTAAAAGCGCCGACCCCGGGCAAAATAACATGTGTCGCAGACCTCAGGTCTTCAGGCTTATCGGAAATATATGCGTCGGCGCCACACTCTTCAAATGCCCGTTTAACGGAACATAGATTGCCCATGCCATAGTCAATTATCAAAACCGCCATAAACCTTTATGCCTGTTTGTCTTCGGGATATTTTATTTTGGTCAGATTGCCGTGTCTGTCTTTAATCAGATTCCCCCTGGTATCCGTCAGAAAAAGTTTTTTATTCGTGAATCTGTCGCAGATTTTGATGAATTCATCAAGAGGGATCTCAAGGGGCTCAAGAATTTCTTCAAGGGGCTTGCCCAGATAGTATGAGGGGAACTTGCCGTCATGCCGTTTTGCAAGTTTAATCCCGTCCTCACGAGAAATCCTTCCTCTCCTGATGTGCAAACATATAATGTCGGTAGCCCGGCCAAACCCGAATTTCAGGAACTTAAAATAATCATGTATGCCGGTCTGGTGGTTATCCAGATTCTCGTAATTTACCACCGAACCCTCAACCGTAGTATGCAATGTTGAAAAACCATTTGCCTGTGCAATCAGGGCATTTGTATATCCGTCCCACGGCATGTAGTAGCCGAGGAATATCCCGGTGACGCCTGCCTTTTTAAGCTCGTCGTCGGTTGGGTAAGTATAGGGAATCATGTGTCTCTCCTCAATTCCTTCAAGCCCTATCATATCGGATACCCTTAATCCCAATAGCCCCCCAAACTCCTCCAGCCAACGGCGCGTCAGCACATTATTTTCGCTTGCAGCGGCAGGCCCGCCATATTCATTCTGAGAGTTCTCGCCCCAGATTATGAGCGGCACTCCAAACTGCATTGCCACACGTACAGGGATCGTAAATATTCCTACGTGCTCAGGCCATGAGATATCACCCACCTGGGTAAGCCCGATCCTGTTCAATTTCCTGCGAATAAGTGGGTTTGGAGATAATTCCACATAATCGACGCCGAGATGCTTGACATTCTCAATATTACGTCTCCCGATATCGGACAAATGACAGGTTGTGGCTGTTACACAGAGAGGGTTCATTCCCAACTGCAGCATACGCAATGTCTGGTACGTGCTGTCCTTTCCTCCGCTGACGGGGATAACACAGTCCCAATTGCCGCCATTCTTTGATCTGTATTTATCCAATATTGTCGTTAGCTCTCCCCGACGCACATCCCAGTCAACTATCTCCCTCCGCTCATAGCTGCGGCAGGCATTACATACGCCTTCCTCGTCAAGAAGAAGGTCCGGTTTGGTATCCGGCATCACACATCTCATGCAATACTTCATCGACATAACCTCCTGCAACCCTATTTTATTGTCCAGCGGCCTTTTCCAACAAAAACCATGTAATGTCGTCCTGTGGAAAATTATTGTCGCGATGGTATACAAACCCGTATTTTATAAGCCTTACGTCGTCAAATCGGTCAAGAATATCACCGGCGAAATCACGCTTGAATAATTTGTCCTTATGACCTCTGTAATTTATAGCTACCGGGGTGGGGTTATAATATTCTGCTATACAAATATATCGCTTGCTGCTCCTGTATAACAAATCGTATGCCCTGCCCAACTCATCCGGATTAATATGAATCAATACACCTTTAATCAACACCAAATCGCGCTGATAATCAGGTGAAAAATCCAGAATGGACTGATGATAGATATTCATGCCCTTGATGCGCTCCAATTCCGCTGCCGCACTCTGATTTATCTCAATTGCCGACAATTCAATCTCAGGCAGTATCTGTTTTATGGCCAGCAGATTAAAACCAATGTTTGCTCCGAATTCAATGACTGAATTAACGGCAACGGTATGCGACAATACTTCCGTAAACATGGCAATATTGCTTGATAATAATTTGGCCCCCTTATTTCTTTCAGCATATTCCTTGCCGAAATCCCCTGCCCAGAATTGCTCCTGCTCCGTCTTGAAATTGTCCACGGTCTCTCACCTTTTCCGAGTTATTTTCATATTTGTATTATAATTACCATCAAACTTAAAAATATAGGCATATTACCAATAAATTTGCAGGAAAAATTCACAAATACTCAAAATTCCCCGACAGATCACCCTTTATAGTTCTCAAGATCATCTTTGCTCTTTTTCAAAAATTCCTTGGCCCGCTTCAAGTCCTGCAAATCCAATACTTTTAAAGCTTCCTCTATTTCATCCTCAAGCGTATCGCATATCTTCTTTTGCAGAACATTCTCATTTATAAGCTTCAACCAGGGTTTTTCATAAAAAAGATTTATAATGTCCCTGGTCCCGAAAAACGCATTGTCGGGATAAAGGTAATCAAAAACCGCACAGAGCAACACATAATCAGCGCCTGTATCAAGGGTTATCCTGATATCCGGAGCATAAAGTTCCCGTGACGCCTCAAAGCCTATAACCTTGAATCTCGCAGCATTATTCATATATATATATGGCATTACATGCTCTCTCTCATAATCGCCCTTTGCTTCCTTATGAGCTATCTCCAAGGCATGAAAATTAATAACTTCCACATCCATACCATGAGGGAACGTCCTTTTTATAACATTGGAGGTAAAATCGGCTTCCCCCCCAATATGCTCGGTGATAACACGGTCGGCAATTTCAGGATCAATACAGGGACAGTCCCCGGTCAGCCGGACGACAATGTCCAATTTATTTTCTTTGGCCGCTTGATAATATCTCGACAAGACGTCATGCTTACTCCCTCTAAACCACCTGACCGACTCAGCGTCGGCGGCTGAGACAATAGCTCTGTCTTCATCATCTGTTGTCGTAGCAATAATAATCTCATTTATCATATCCGATCGTTTGAGTCTTCTTGCAATTTGTTGGAGTGCGGTTACCCCGCTACGATACGGCAGTTCTTTCAATACCTTATCGGGAAGTCTGGTTGACGACATCCTGGCCTGAATAACGGCTCCTATTTTCACTTGAATCCACCAAATACTTCACTTACCGCTTTTTCAACATATCTGACTTCATCATCACTCATCGCCGGATATAGCGGGATGCTCAACTCCCTCTGGTAGAAGTCTTCGGCTACAGGACAAAGACCGTTCTCATATCCAAGTTCACGATAAAAAGGATGCTGATAAACCGGGACATAATGCACTTGCGTCCCGATCCCCTTCTCTTTTAATGCAATGGCAATCTCCTTTTTCATGTTTCTATGCCTGTCTTTTATCCTCAATGGATAAAGATGATACGCAGAAAAGACATAATCTCTTTCAACCGGCACATCAAAAAAAGGATTACCGGCAAATGCCTCGTTGTAGGTATCGGCTATCTTTCTTCGCCTATCAACAAATACGTCAAGTTTCCTCAATTGAGATGCTCCAAGTGCGGCCTGAATATCGGTCATACGGTAATTGTATCCAAGCAACTGCATCTCATAATACCATTCACCGTGAGGCTCATATATAAGATTCCTTTTTGTTATACCGTGGGACCTGAACATCAACAGCCTTTCATAGAAATCCGGATTATTTGTAACGACCGCCCCACCCTCTCCAGTTGTTATATGTTTTACAGGGTGAAAACTGAAAACCGTCATGTCAGAATATTTGCAATTGCCTGTTTCTTCACCCTTGAACATGGACCCCATGGCGTGACATGCATCTTCAACCACAAAAAGTCCATGCTTTTTTGCGATCTTGCTGATTGCAACAAGGTCTACAGGATGTCCCGCATAATGGACCGGGGCCACAAGCTTTGTTTTGAGAGAAATTTCAGGTTCTATTTTAGAGGCGTCGATATTTCCTGTATCCTCTTGAATGTCAACAAAAACCGGGCGGGCGCCAAGATAAACTCCTGCATTTGCAGTAGCGACAAAAGTAAGCGGGGTTGTTATAAACTCGTCGTCTTTTTCTAATCCGACTGCGAAATAAGCTCCGTGCAACGCCGATGTGCCTGAATTGAAAACAACTGCATGTTGTACGCCGCAATACGCGGAGATTTGTCTTTCAAACTCTTCAATTTTAGGCCCTTGCGTCAACCAGTCGGACTTGAGAACACCGACCACTGCACGTATATCATCCTCGTCGATCCACTGCCGGCCATAGGGAATAAAATTATTCTTATCAGTCAATCTGAATATCCCATTATCATGGCTAAACGTTCATATTTATTTTTTGTTTATCGACTATATCTCTTATTTCTGAAGCCGAAAGCCACTGATCATTCCTGTCGCTGCTGTATACAAAACCTTCAGGCACGGACTTCTTGCGGCCTATTATACGCCTGGTCCAACTGACCGAGGGTGAACATATAATATAGTGTTCTCCCGCATCATAAGTATGCCTTGCTTCGTCTTCGGAAATGAGGGTTTCGTGCAATTTCTCCCCAGGCCGGATCCCGATGATTTCAACTTTACATTCAGGCCCGATTGCAGCACAAATATCCATCATCTTTGCAGAAGGAATCTTTGGGATAAAAATCTCACCGCCCTTCATGAGTTTCAGGCCGTTTAAAACCAGATTGACGCCTTCATCAAGTGTGATCCAAAAGCGGGTCATCCTTTTATCCGTAACCGTGAACTTACCGCTCGCCTTTTGCTTCAGGAACAACGGTATCACACTGCCCCTGCTGCCGACAACATTGCCATACCTGACCGCGCTAAACCTCGTTACGTTAGTGCCGGCGTATGCGTTAGCTGAAATAAAGAGTTTTTCCATGCAAAGCTTTGTTGCGCCGTAAAGATTCGCCGGACCGACTGCCTTGTCAGTGCTTAATGCTATGAGCCTTTCCACCCTTGTGTCTATGGCCGCATTTATGATATTCTGAGCGCCGAGGATATTGGTCTGCACAGCTTCAAACGGGTTATATTCGAGGGCAGGCACCTGTTTTAGGGCCGCCGCATGCACGATGATATCCACCCCTTCAAACGCCCTGTATAGCCTGTCCTTGTCCCTTATGTCGCCAAGGAAGTACCTTATTGGAGGATATTTGTCCTCATTAAACACCTGCTGCATCTCAAATTGCTTGAGTTCGTCCCTGCTGAAGACGATAAGCTTCCTGGGCCGGAATTTTTTAAGTACGGTTGCGACGAATTTCTTGCCGAATGAGCCGGTGCCGCCTGTCACTAAGATTACCTTGTCGTTAAACATATCATATCTCCTATGGTTGAGCAGTATTAGGCATACAAAACATAGTCTTCCTTTTCTCCACTTCTCCGCCCTCTCAGTTACATATCCCGGCATATTTGGATAATTGACCTGAGAAAGCTATCGGTTTTTATTGCTCCTTACAGTATAGTAACAGCTATACGGTAATAATTTATGCAAATATTGTACCTGACAGGCCATTCAAATCCATCCATTGTTTTTATTATTTTTTTATTAACTCGACTTACTGTTGGGTGAAACTCTCCTGACAAATGGGCAATTCTCCCCGTCAAGACATTGACATTATCTCTATAACGCAAAAATTTCTCTATAAACCGTGAATCTGGTTATCATTTCTATTGTTCGGCAATCCAGGAAAGCAGAAGCCTTAGAAAAATAGCCCCTAACTTCTCACCAAGTCTTACGTCCTCTTTGCCTTTGGCGAAGCCGGATGGCAGCTGCCGCGCAGAAGATAAGCGCAGGCGCAAATGGATATTTCACGGAATAGACAACCGGTGTCAGCGCAAGCCTTGCCGCAAATCTCAATGGTTCGTGCGTATGGATAAACGTGGCAACAGGAGGCGAGTGCCTGTAATAAAACTCAACTGTCAGCCGGCCCGCTTCATTGGTCAGGAGATACTCGTCCCTGAACTTGCGTAAAACCATGACTTCCGGCGCAAGATAACTGCCGTATGCTGCCGTAGCAATAAAACAACCTCCACTACCGCCGCCGCTTCCCCCACCTGAAGTCGTATTGTCGGCAGCACTGTTAAGAAATGCCTGTGCAATATTGAGATAGCCTCCGGAAGACACCTTTCCGGTCAAATCAGAACTTTTTGTTACATTGTTTAGAATCAAACTTTTTATCTGCGAGACATTATAAGTTGGATATTCGCTCCACAAAAGGGCTGCCGCGCCTGCGACAAACGGCGCAGACATGGAAGTGCCGCTCAGTGTGCTGTAAGCGTTATCATGCGAGGTGCTCAATATGGACGCACCTGGCGCTGCGAGGGTAACACAAGTCGTTCCGTAATCGGAAACACTTGCGAGTCCCATAGTCTTGTCTATAGAAGCCACGCTGATAACATTGTCAAACTGCCGGCTGAAACAGGCCGGATATACCGGAAAGGTATCCAGGTCCACCGGCTTGTTTGAAAGTGCGGCTATAACCAAAACTCCTTTCTGCTTTGCATATCCGATCGCTTCGGCAAAGGCCTGGGAGTTTTCCTGTGTGGACATGCTCAAATTTATTACCCTTGCCTTGTCAGCAGCGTATGTAATAGCCGTAACCGCGTCGAATATCTCTCCTTTGCCATTACAGTCCAGTATCTTCAGGGGCAGGATCCTGGCCTTCCAGCATACGCCCGCAATTCCAACGGCATTATTGCCTATAGCTCCAATTATACCTGCAAGATGGCTGCCGTGGTAATCATAGCAGTCATCCATGGGGTCGGTTTCGGATTTTACGCTGCTGGAATAGCAGGCTCCGGACGGAGAGGTATAATCGGAACTGTCGGCTGTAAAGTTGAGTTTATCACCCTGAGGCAGCCATATATTAGCGGCAAGGTCTTCGTGATTATAGTCAACTCCCGTGTCAATGACCGCTATTACTGTATTTGCACAATCGGTCCAGCCAGACCATGCAGCAGGAGCATTTGCAGCCGGCAGTCCCCACTGCTCTCCATAACTGGGATCATTGGGCGTCCTATCGGATTTATGCAGACGATAATTCGGCTCGGCATACTCCACCAGGCCCGAGGTCTTTAATTCGGCGATATACTCCGGCACTGTCAAGCCTGCCGGGACTTTCAGCACATGGATATTTATTGCACCAATGCTTTTCTTCAGCCTGCCGACCGAGGAGGCCCGGACCTGTGCCTTCGGCTTTATTATCACCTCACCTTCAACATAAGGCGTCCCGGAGGCGGCGGCTGCGAGGCCATGTATTCCGAGGGAAAACAAAACAGCAAGGGCAAAGACAAACAGCAAGAAAAATCTATTGCGATCCATTTAAAGCCTCCGATGACGATAAGTAGTGTCTGTTTATAAACTACCTATACTTGTCATTCCCGCAAGCGAAGCGCGTCGGGAATCCTTCTTGCACGCCATCGGAAAGATTCCGGATACCCAAACATCGGGCACAGGCAAGCCGGAATGACAGAAAGACAATATATTTATGGACATTTTCTTAACAGCTATTCGGATAACGCTATACCTACTCAAATTTATGGCACACCTTGCATATCCGTGAGGCCTTTTGGGCATTATAGGCAAATAGCTGTTTTGCCGGCGCAGCATGCGGGTCGTGACAACTCGCGCAGCTCAGTTCCCTGCCGGGCTGCGCCGGGTCAGGCTTCCCCTTTGTCGGATGAACGTTCCCGGTAAAACCTGCCCCCACATGCCCGCCGGTCGCCCTGTTGATGTGACACGAGACACAGAGGTCCCAGGATTTCTTCCTCAAAAGCTCGTTCGTCATCCCTGAATGCGGGTTATGGCAGATCGTGCACTTGCCTGTTGAAACCGGCTTATGGGTGAACGGCTGGACTTCCCACAATTGTTTGCTGTCCTTGTGACACCCGAAACACACGCTGCTGAAAGGCTGTTTCACAACATATTTTTGAGGAGCGGACTTCGGATCATGGCACGCCAGGCATACCCACCTGGCCGCCGGACCGTGAACAAAGCCGTTTGTCGTAATCTCCTTATGGCACGACCAGCACGCCGAATCGGAAGGAGTTGAGGGTTTCACATCAGCCGCCGACAATTCCAGCCTGTGGCAGCCGACGCACTCTTTTTCCCTATCCCCCACATGAAAAGGCCTGGGAGCAAACCCCTCAGGTATGGTCTTATACACATCAAAAAGGTCTGAGCGGTAAAATACCGTAGCCGTCCCGGACTGCACAACCTCTTTGTTCAGCAGCGCCGTCACCCTGATCTCATTGGGCCCCGGCGCCATGCGTAACGGTCTGCATAAGAACCCCTTGGCAGCGGACACAGGAAGGATCAGGACCTGCTTTCCGTTGACTGAAACCGTAACCGTATCCGCCTTGACGTTATCGACTCTTATTACTGCGTATATCAGATCAGTCTCCACAACCGCATGGTCTTCCGGGTCCACCAGGGCGAAGTCCCTTGAACCGGACGCCGACGCAGTGAAAAACAGGACAACAAAGACCATGATTGAAAGTGCCTTAAAACTCACACGCCACCTCACATCAGTATTCCCCCTTAATAAAGGGGGGAACAGTGGGTTGTTAATAATTAAAGCTTCAGATTTAGGTATTAACATTGCAGTACAACCCCCGCACCCCCTTTGGTAAGGGGGAATTGTCGGGGACTGAACAATTTATTCTTCGTAACGCTTTTTCTTGAACTTCTTCAGAGACTCTATCAGGTTTGAAGGGTCATAGTACGGGTTGTCCTTTGTGCGGGCCTTCTCTTTGTGATAGAACTGGTACTTGTATCTTGTCTCGATCTTGTGGCAAGGCACACATGCGGTATTGGCTGGGTCCTCCGCTTTAAGGAAGGCCGTCTTGGAGGAAATCTCCTTTCCTGCGGCCCCTTCCACTGCCGTCTTGCTCCAGACATGAGGATCGTGGCAGGTCACGCAGTTTATCTCCATATCAAGGCTCTTGTCGTCCCTGGGAAGGCCATACTTGGCCAATAAGGGAAGATTAACCAGCAGCAGGTTGTCGGGATGGCGAAAAAGCTTCACTATCGCCTTTTCTCCGGGCGCTTCCTTCCTGTGGCATTCGAGGCACGCCCTGCTTTGCTCCTTTTCGTCAAGGAAGGCCTTAGTCAGGTCTCTGGTCCACAGCTTTTTCCCCTTGGCGTTGTGGGTGACATGACAGAATTCGCATACCCCCTTCTTTTCCTTTTCCGACACATCGTGTCTGGAACTGAAAACCTTATACTCCGTCTTGTGGCACACTTCGCACAGCTTGCCTTTGGAATTATCGGCCCTGAGAAAACTGTTCGTCAGGTCGCCGTCAACATTCTTTCCGAGTCCATAAGCGGCGACAGTCGGAGACCACCGGTGCGGGTCATGACACGACGCGCAGACGACCTCCTTGTCTTTCAGGTCTCCTTCGGCCTCTTTCGGCTTACCGCCGAGCGGATGCGTGATCCGGCCGGTCAGTTTCTTTTCCCCGGACCGCCCTTCTTCGTGGCACGACAGGCAGTAAAGGTTGGCGGCATTCCTTGCAATCTCTTCGGGGTATTTCCGGTCGGGCGGCAAGCCTGCAAACCCTATGGGCTTGGGCCCTGAATGAACAAAGTGGCATGCGCCGCAGAGACCGGATACCTGGACGCCCTCCTTATTTATGTTTTCATATTTCTTTTCAAAGATAGCGGCGTCATGACCGGTGCCGCGCACTAACTTTTCATTTACATGGCATTTCTCGCAAAGCGCGATCTTGTTTTCCGCGCGGAGGAACTTGGTCTTTACCAGCCCCCTGTCGTCAATTGCACCTTTGCCCGGCACATGGGCGTCATGGCAGGTAGAGCAGTAGACCTTATCCCCGGCGGTATGGTTATCCGTAAATAACGGCAGGTCGATCTTGACGCCTTTGGCGATCTTTTCAAGGCCCTTCCCTACCGAATGGCTGTAAGGCCCCTTTATTTCAATCTTGGTAACCTTGCGGTCCGTGCCGTGACAGGATGAGCAGACCTCCTTTGCCAGGGCCTCGTTCCCTGAAATAGTCCGCGTCCACCCATGGGAGCCGTGGCAGAAACTGCATGTGCCTACATCCCCGACGGTCTTGTCCTTGGCGGTCTTCAGGTCCTTGCCGGTCTTTGCAAGATTATGCGGCGTCTCGCGCACGACCTTCATCTTGTCGTGACACTGAAGGCACAGTTCGGAATCCGGGTTATCCATGACTAAGATGTCCGCCGCCTTCCCCTGATGTAACTTATGGCATGAAAGACAGCCGAGCCTGTTATCATCGAATTTGGCCCCGGCCTTTTTCAGTTCCTCCGTCGGCTTTATGTCCTTCATTTCAGCGCCCATCCTGTGGGCGAGGAGTCTGGCTCCCTCCGGCCCCCTGCCGGTGTTCGCCTTGTGGCACACCCCGCAGAAATCAGTGAGACCGGCGACTGAGGGCACAAGGTCCTCGCGGGGGGTGCCGTGCACCCTGTGGCAGGAGCTGCAAATAACGTCCTTCCTGTTTGCGGCGGGCCTGAGACCCGCCGCAAACAGGGATTCGGGGAACCCTCCCTTGACCTCTTTCATGGTCGTATGAAAACCCTTTGAGGGACCTGCGTCATATCCGGTGTGACAGGCCCTGCACATCTCGGAATTTCTGTTGTCCATCCTCAGAAACACCTTGAACGACACGATCTCATCCGAGGACTCCGAATGGATACTGTGACAGGTGCCGCAATAGATTTCACCCTTGACGCTCAAGGGGAACTTTCTCTCGTCTATTCGCACCTTGTCCGTGGGTTTCTTGAATACCGTATGCCTCTTCCCGGTCCACACGGCCCTTGAATCCACTACAAAGCCGTCATGGCAGCTGTAGCACATATCTTCGGAACTTACAACCCCGAAGGTGTTCTTCATCAGCACATTCGTGTTGATCCAGGGTATGACGGTCTCGACGCCGCTCTTGAAGTCCTCCATCCACATGACATGGCAGACCGCGCACTCCCGCTTGGAGGAAGGCTCAAGCGCAAGAAGCGGTGAAACATACACGGAGATCAAAACAAGCGCCGTCAAAAAAAATGTAGCCGCGCCGCCCATATCAGTCTCTCGCCCCCGTCAATTTCCACATGCTCACCCTGTTGCCGAGCTGCTCTACAATAAAAAACCTCGATCCGGCCAGGGCCATATTGGTCGGCGTCCTGAACCTTAGTTTACCGCCGTCGCCGCGGCCCAGCAGTCCGTAAAATGCGCCGGAAGAGGCAAAGACATGCACCGCACCCGTGTAACTGTCCGTCACGTAGACATGTTTCCCGACCAACATCACCCCTTTCGGCCTGAAGAGCTTGCCCGGCGTTATGCCCCAGCCCCCCATTTCGACCCGGGGTTCACCCGAGGCTCGGAAGCCCTTGACCGAGTTGTTGATGACATCCGTTACATAAACAATATTGTCGACATCTATCGCCACGGTCGCCGGATACCTGAACTCGTCGTCGTTGGAGCCGAAGTTCCCAAACCATCTGAGCCTCCGTCCGCTGCGGTCGTAGACATGGATGTGATGATTGCTGTTGTCTGCCAGGAATATCTCGTCATTTTGGGAAACCGCGCAGTCCGTTATGCCGGGTTTCTCCTTGACGCGTGCGGGGGCTACCCTGAAGCCGCCGTTGTCTTTGCCGTCCGGCGTGTATATGCGGACAATGGCGGTCTGGGCATCAGGGACATACAGTTCACCCCTTTTGTCTGCACAAATACCTACGGGCCTCCTGAGGTCCACCGAAAACCTGAAGAGATAGTTGCCGCTCAGGTCAAATACAGCCACCCTCTGATTCAGGCCGTCCAATACATACAGTCTGCCTCCGGAAACGGCAATATCGGTCGGCTGGTCAAAACCGACTCCTCCGGCGCCCGTTATCTCACCAAGATAGTCCGCTGCGAACCGCTCCTCTGCAAAGGCGGCAGACGGCTGGGCCGCCGACAGAACCAGGAGGAGGAAGGCAACTATCTTCAAGCCCCGGATCATCTCAAAGGTCCCCCGGCCATGAACATCACTTCACCGCCCTGAGCCAGGGCAGCGCTTCCTTTTTTTCCGCTGCAGGCTTGAAAAGGTCCGGCAGGTAGAATTTTTCATACTTTTCAAGCATTCCGACAATAGCCGTGCCCTTCAGCTCCTTTATACGCGGCTCCGCATATCCCAGTTTTTCAAAAGGCAGATAGGATTCCTTCTGGTTATGGCAATCGCGGCACTTGGCAGGCTTCTCCGACATATACTTATGGATTACCCTCTGGGCCTGGGTCTTTTGAAGGGGGCTCAGCGTCCTCTCCGCCTTCAGATAATCCTCGGCAATCTTTAAAGACTCATCTGAATCAAACCGGCTGAGCGTATTTCCCTCCTCAATAAGAGGGGTTATCTTGAAATTCACCTTCTTGTCCGGAGTCAGTGCCCCGATAGGCTCGTCCACAATCTTGCCGTCCTTTTTTGCGTACCACTTGAAGACCTTGGGTCTTACGTCTTCTTTTCCTTCTCTCGGCTGACGGCCATGGCATACCTCGCAGGCAAAGAACGAGGCGTGCATATTGAGAAACGCCCTCACCTCCCTGAGCTTTTCGTGGGGAAGGTCCCCGTGGCACCTTATGCACGCAGAACGCTTGTCTGGCAAGACGTCAAGTCCGATGTGATGAAAGTGGCCCTTTATCTTCTGCTCTTCCAGTATGCGATAACCGAGGTAATGCTTTTCCTTTTCAGAGCTTTCCATTATCCTCTTTTCAAACAACTCCGTTTGTTCGGACTTGTGCTTCAGGGCCAGACGGTCCCCTTCGGACGGGAAAAAGCCGTGTACGCTGAAGACCGTAAGTTTAAGCACAACCACGGAAATACTGATGAGCAGCGCCATTACCGTAAGGCTGTAAAATACCCGTATGAATTTAGTGGATATGTGCTCCCGGTGGTGGCTCTCATAAAACGGCTTGATCTCATCCTCAAACCCCTCCTGTCTCATGACATTCACATACTCAGCGTAATGTTCTTCCACCATCTCATGCTCTGACAGGTAGCCGGTGATGAAGACCGTTCCCATAGGGAACTTGTGGATGTGCAGATGGGTATTGTACAAATGCACGATTATAAGAAAGGTAGCAGCCAGCAGGGCCTCGTCGCTGTGGGCGATAATGGCAAGGTTGAAGGCGATGCCCGGGAAGATATGCGACAGGAGTTCCCTCTTCCAGAGAAGAAGACCGGATATCCCCAGTATCGGAATACCCCAAAAGACCGCGAAGAAATCAAACTTTTCCTTCCACATGAACTTGCCGTATTCCGGCTTCTTGTCCGACAGGAACAGCAGATACTTCATGTTCTGTATTATGTCGGTCGCGTCCTTCAGCTCCGGCACCATGGGCAGGTTCAGGAAGGCCTTCACCCAGCACTTCAGAGTCGCGCCTTCGGTCTTCCTGAGCGAAAGCACATACTTGTGGTAATAAATGTGCAGGAAATAAAAGATATATACAACAAAAAGGAGGCACATCGTAGCGCCTGACCAGCGGTGAATCATCGGAACAATGTCCACCCCGCCGATAAGGGAATAGAAGTTCCTCAGGAAGGGCGCGTTTGCGTATTTGAGCGGCACCCCGGTGCCTATCAGGGTCAGGACCGAGCTGAAAAGGATTACGTGCATTATCCTCTGCACGAGGGTAAAGCGGTAGAAATATTTCTTCCCGTCCTTTATGTAGATCGGAGGCCTGTAGACAAACACCTTCTTTGAATGCCTGTCTTCCTTCGGCAGTATATCCTTGCAGACGTTATTTTCCATGGCCGTCCCTCCTTTCCTTGCGAAACGCGACATCCGGGAACAGGAACCTCACCTGTTCCAGTAGCAGCAACCCGAAAAAGCCCAGAAGCGTGCCTGCGGTAAGCAGTATGAAAAAGGAAATCGTGTATTTTTCGATAATGCTCTCCTTGTCGTGGGGGTCGAGATGCACCTTGAAGTCTGCCAGATTTTTGTCCGCCTTGGGATGACAATCAGGCTGACTGCAGGTCTTTGAACGATTGTTCTTGTTGACAGATGACAACGGGTCTTTTGCCGGAAGGATGGTGTGGACCGACTTTCCCTCCTTAACATGACAATCAGTGCAGTCGGGCAGCTTTTCGCTTCCTGTGTTTATACCCTTTCCGTGGAAGGTCTCCTTGAAGGTAAAGGCGGCCTGCGGCAGATCGTGCCTCTTGATAATGCCGCTGTCTTCGTGACAGCGTCCGCACACCTCGATTACATTTTGCGGCGCCCTGCTCTTGTGAAGCCTGCCGCTGACGTGCATATAAAAGGTCTTCAGGAAGTCCTCCTTTTCATGGCAGGCCCGGCACCTGCCCAGCGCCCTCTCTGAAAGGCCGGGCCTTACGATCTTATAAAAGGCCAGCGGCCGGTAGAGCGGATTTTCATGGCAGCTCTTGCAGTTCGGGAGGTCCTCAGGGTACTTTCTGGGCTTGCCGTCCGGAGCGATCTTTCCGTGTACGCTTTTATCAAGTATGTCCTGTATTGGTTTGTGGCTGAATTTCTTTTTAGTGGAAGGCTCCTGCACATGGCACTCCCTGATGCAGTCAACCCCCTCTATCTTCTTTTCATGGGGTATCTTTTTCAGGCCGTCGTGGCAGTTCCCGCATTTGACCCTCCCGTGGGAGCCGACCTTCTCCATTTCTTCGTTGACGAAGAGCAGCCGGAACTTGCCTTCTTCATCCACCCTTGCCAGGCCCGGATACCTGTGACACAAAAGGCAGTCTTCCTCGTCCTCGGCAAAGGACGGAGCCGCCCAGGCAAACAATAATACGAGAACAACTATCGCACCATATAACCGCTCCCCGGCGCCTCCCGGTGTCAGGTAACGATAAGCACTCCTTTGTTTAGTCATTGGCCCCCTCATTGAGTTCGCCCTCCTTAACCCGTTACTTTTTCCATCTGTCCCTATGACAAGCCATACATAACTTGCCGTTCCTTGCCGAAATCCGCATATTTTTCTCCGGCCTCAAGGCGGTATCCATCTTCACGCCGTTGCCGTTTTTTTTGTTCTGCATTTCATATTGAAGTTCCTTGGCCCTCAGCAGACTCATACGCTTCCATTTTTTCTCCGCCTCATCAGGCACCTTTTCCTCTTCGTATTTTGTGCCGGCAGGCTTGTCCTCTGCAAAGACCCCTTTTTCATGGGGATTATGGCAGGTGGCGCACGTCATCCTCCCCTCTTCGTCCAACGGAAAGATTATGCCGTATTTTTTCTCGGATTCCTTCATTGCCTCAAGTACCCTGTCCTTCGGCTTTTCAAGATGTTCAAACGCCCCGGAATGCGGGGTCAGGAGGTGGCAGCCGATACAGAGCAGGGACAACTTCCTCCTGAGCTGGTATTCGCCCGGGATGATCTTGGCCTTGGGGTCCGGGACCTTGGAATGACAGAAGATACAGCGGTCATCCACAATCTTTCCGTCCTTGATCTGGTGTTCATGAGGGTTGTATCCCTTCACGTCCGCCTTGTCATGGCACCTGAAGCATATATCCAGCATATCGGCGTACGGGCCGCCCCGCAGAAAATAAAGGTTTTTCTTCTTGTCCTTCAGGTCGCAGGCAACCGAATGGTTGTGACATGTGAGACAGGAGGTCTTCCTGTCGGGCATCAGCGGAAAGTCCGGCGGTATCTTTATCTTGACTGAGGGCACAGTGCCCACCGCATGCAGCTCCTCAGACCCCTTGCCCCTTTCATGGCAGATGGTGCAGGATGTGTACTCATCGCCCCTGAGAAACAATGCGCCTTTCCGGGGGGTCCGGTCATGGCACGCAAAGCATTTACCGGCGTCCCAATGGGGGTTGACCTTAAAGTACTCCTTCCCGTAAAGGGATACCATTCCCTCCTCGGTAACGGCCGCGCTCAGGACCGCAGTCAAGAGAAGGACCAGGGCGCTAAAAAAGATTACTCTTAAGTGACCCATAACCCCCTCCGTGAAAGTGACAGTCTGTGCAATCTGTAAGGGTAAAACCCTTATGTACGACCTCATGAAGCCCGTTGCCGGCATCAGCCCCGTCAGGGTTTGTGTGGCAAAGTGCGCATAATTCGTTAAAACGGTTATTCGTAACCTTTACAGTAGCCTTTAATACTGTGCTGTTGTCCACTTTGGTGCTTGCGCCGGATTCAGTGATAAGATAGGGATTCCCTGAGGAATGCGGGTAGTGGCATTCCACGCAGGACAGGACCATGCCGTTTTTATAAGTCGTTCCCCTGAAGACCCCGAACAACGGTACGCCGCCGGTCTTTGCTCCGTGGATATCGGCCGTCATCAGTCTTTCGACCTCTGTACTGCCAAATCCAAGAAAGGTGTCCCTCAGATTGGTAAAATCCGGATCAAACGTCAGTGCCGGAGACAGAATGCCGGAGGCCCCATTGGCGTCATGGCACGATAGACAAAAATCATTTATGCTTGAGGCGGTGCCGCTGAAATTGGTGAGGTCAACCGCAGGATCAAAGACGCCGTTCATGTCGGGCCTGTCGTGGCAGATAATGCAAATGTCGTCGGTGAGTGAGCCCGTGCCTTTTATATCATGAACAACGGCCTTGGTAAATATCGTTGCATCCCCGAATGCACCCGCAGGGAAAATGTCTGTCCGACCGTGACATATCAGGCACCTCTGGACCCCGCCGTCTGCGACGCTGACACCGTTTGTGCCGTGGCAGGCCATGCACGAAAGATAGGCGTCAGTGCCAAGCGCGCCAAGGCTGTCCCATATCTTGGGACGCCTCTTGTGAATATCCGAAAGCTTGGCCATGGGATGACATGCAAAACAGTCGCTTCTTTTCCAGCCCTGCCCTCCTGCGTGGTTGGTGGAATCGGTAAGATACGGAGCGGTTATCGTGCCTGAAGGAGAATCTCCGCCCTTGCCTGCTGAACTGCTCCCGCAGCCGTAAAGGGCGGGAAACACGACAAGGACAAGGATAATAAGCTTAATGGAAACAATCCAGGACCCCCTCCCCTTCGTCCCCTCCCGCCTGGGGAGGAGAATAGTATTAGGACTGTTTTTCAACAATCCCCCCTCCCGCCTGGGGAGGAGAATAGTATTAGGACTATCTTTCAACAATCCCCCCTCCCGCCTGGGGAGGAGAATAGTATTAGGACTATCTTTCAACAATCCCCCTTCCCGCCTGGGGAGGAGAATAGTATTAGGACTGTTTTTCAACAATCCCCCTTCCCGCCTGGGGAGGAGAATAGTATTAGGACTGTTTTTCAACAATCCCCCTTCCCGCCTGGGGAGGGGAATAGTATTAGGACTGTTTTTCAACAATCCCCTCCCCCTTGAGGGGGGAGGGTTAGGGTGGGGGTGACCCGATAAAATGACTTTTCCTGAGTCCGTCATCCTCAATTATATCTCCTTGTCTTTCCGCTGTGGCAATCTATGCAGAACCGGATGGTATGGCACGCCCCGCACCTGGCCGGGTCTATCTGCGCCTCTACCGAATGAAAGAACCGGTAAGGCCTGGGGTGCATGGCCGTCCGTATGGTGTCCCGCTTCATATGGCAGTCAGTGCAGAACCACTCCTTGTGGCAGTTATTGCACGACTGCCTGTCCTTTTTGGCGTCCGCAGCATGAAACTTCTTCCATTCCATCACGTGCGTTTCAGGCTTTATCCGGTTCATGTCCATATGGCAGGTGGTACAGGCCACAGGCGCTTTTCCGACCCTGGTCTCCGGCTCTACATGGCAAAAGTGGCATATGGCCTTTCTCGGATAAAGGCCTATACCTGAAACCTCAATCGATCTTTTGAAGTCCCTGCCCTCTATCTTGAGAAACTTATGGCAGTCAAGGCACTCAAAGCCCTGTTTATCAAGTATGTCCTCGTGCAGGCCATGCCTGAAGGTCTCGGAGGGCATCCTGTAGGCAAACTTCTCACACCCGGCAAAGAGCGCTATAACGGCCGCGATGAAGACGAGCCTTTTCAGGGTCACCTTATTTGCCCTCCTTTGCCGCCTGAGAAAGAGAAATTATAGTCGAATTTAACGCCTGTCCTGAAGTCGCTCCTGTACTCGGGGTTGTCGCTGCGCTCTACAAACAGGGCCACCTTGTACTTTGGCTTCGGCTGGTAGCCTATCTCACCCGTCACGGTCCTTGCAAACTTGTCGTTTCTGAAGGGGGTGTCAAAATGCACAGCCTCTACCCCGCTTTCAACGATCCAGGAGCGGAACGGACGGCCCTTTATCCTGGCCGAGATACCCGAGGCATTGGCTATAAAGCTCTCAAACCTGTACACAGAGACATCCACATCAAGGCCCAGTTCCCTGACATAATCAGCGCCGAACCCTCCCTTAAGGATTGTGCCCCTTTGCCATTCCCCGTCAGGCATCCTGAGATACGTGAAAACGGAACTTTGGTACACTGAGACCCGTTTGGTAATATTGTATGAAAGCGTGTAAAACACCCTGTCCTCACGCCCGTCGGAGAGCATCGAAAGGACCAGTTCCCTGCCTTCCGGATACTCGTTTTTAACGTCGTACCTGTCAGCCTCAACAATAAGGGTCAGCTTCCTTGCATAGGTTGCAAACAGCCTCGCAGTCGCCTTTTCCATACCGCTTGAGGCCTCATTGTAATCGGCCGAGGCATCAAGCGAGACCTTCAGTTCATTTCCGAGGACATTGCCGCTAATGTCCCGGCCCCCTCCTGCGCTAAGCAATTCCCTGTAAGCATCAGACCCCTTCCACTCTCTGGAGTAACCGGCATAGGCCCTCGTATTTTCAATGCCCTGAAGAAAAACTCTGCCCCCGAAGATCAGTCCCCCGGTCTCGCTAAACTGCCTGTTGAACCTGTCGGGGTCTATATCAAGGTATTTGGGGACGCCTCCAAAGGCCGTGAAGCCCACCAGACCGGCTGGTCTGAAATACGCAGAAAGGCCGTCAACTGTGAGAAAGCGGTGTGTTTCCATCGGGAACCTGCCGAGTTTTATGTCGGTTGCGCCCTGGAAGGTCTTGTACTGGAGATATCCGTAATAGATTGAGCTGTCCGAGAAATCATCATTAAGGTCCCGGCCGTATTTTCCGTAGACATGGGCCGAGATATCGGGCCTGCCGATATTGGTCGCATCGAGCATCAGGTAATTGTCAAGGACCGACTCCTTGTTGCCGGCCGCATTTTCCCTGTTTTGAAATAAAGCCGAATATGTGCCTGAAACCTCAGCCCCGAAAAGCGGGCAGGCAGGCGCAAGAATAAATAAGAGAATAACGAATACATAGGTCTTATAAGACCTATGTAACTTATATGACCTATTGATTTTCTTTTGCAATATCAAAACCTCAGCAGGTCATTCAGGCTTAAAGCCAGCAGTTTTTTAGCATAAGGATAATTATGCACCCCCCCGCTGTTGTCCCTGAAGATGAACAGGTAATTATACGCAGCCCTGTTTATGGCCTTCAGTTTATCAGCCGATACTCCGGCAGCTTCGGAGGCAGTATAATTTATCTTTATTACATCACCGGTGTTCCGTCCTATTAAACTGTTTATCCTTGCCTGCAACTGCGTCATCAGGCTGCCTATCTCAGTCCGCTTGCCCTTGAAATCAAACCTGTCTCCAGTTGTTGGAAGAGCCATGCCGGTGCTGTTGTCCGATACATGACAACCAGTTGCAAGACACCCGGCCGTGTTGTAACCCCCGGTGGAAGGATTGTAAAGCAATCTTTTGTGAGTCACACCTGTAGAAGAAGTCATATGGCAGGTAACGCACTTGTCCGTAACCCTGTATCCATGTGTAATCGCAACAGGCGACGCGTCGCCGTATTCCCATCCTCCTACACCTTCTATCATTAGGGATTCATTACCTCTCGGATCATAGGTCATGTTGTCATTAGGAAGGATGACATTGGCATTATGGCAATTGTAACAGACCGCAGCAAGGCCGGCATTTACCGATTTGATAACATCTGTTCCCTGCAATGTCGTATTGTCATATAGCCGGACCTGTATGGTCGTATCGCCGTGAAGCCTCAGCGAATATGGGTATTTCTTCTCGTTATGCGGGTCGTGGCACGTGGCGCATGTAACACCCTTAGGGTCAGTGACGTCGGAGGGTTTTAACTTCGCGCCATTATTAAGTGTCCGGTAAATAAAGGCCTGGCCGACGTGGCACTGAAAGCAGGGGTCGGTCTTCATAACAATTCCGCCGCCTATCTCATGGGCATTATAATGAAAGTCATCCAAATCCTGGGGATGAGCGGGTATATTGTCCGGCACTTCATGGCACCCAACACAGGGACCGACGGATATGTTGGCCTTGTATTCGTGTGAAAGACCGCTGCCATCCGGAGCAAGACCGCCGTTTCCGCCCGGACCGTGGCACGCTTCGCAGGTTACCCCGCGCAGGTGAGAGTTGCCCTGGTCCGTATTCGGCTTGGTCCAGTCGGCTATAAAGCTGTCGTAACCTTGGGATTCAGGGAAATCATCCGTACCGTCTCCGTTTCTGTCCGCAAATAGAAAACCTGTTGTATGGCATTCCATGCACAAAGAAGAAGCATTGTCCTTAACCGCATCAAAGGCCTTCCCGTGGACAGATGCCTGCCACGGCGTAACCATGTCCCTGAGTTTCTGCCTGCCATAAATATCTTTATTGTTCTCAAATCCGGAAAGAAGGAGTTTGCCGCTATGGCAAAGCACACATAAATTAGTCGGGCTGCCCGATATCTTTGCGTAAGTCAAGTTTCTGGCCTTCACGGTATATGTCTCAGTATCTGTTCCATAGTGACCGGTTGCGGTCAATTGAATAACATAGTTGCCAATCTTGTCCACTATGATCTGCATTTGGGACTTGTTATCAGCGAGGAGTATGATGCTCGCGGAGGAACCGCTCGGTTTGGAGGTAATCTGCCAGTTGAAACTCGTATAGACTTCCCCGAGTGCATCGGTCTGACGCGCTATCAAAAGTGCGCGTCCTCCAACCTGTATCGTATTGCGCCCCTTTGCCCAATCAGGGTGCTTGACACCTTGCGGATCTGTGAAAGCAGCACGATTCAGCATGGCCGTATTGTAGCCTTCGTAACTCGCGCTTATAAGGGGCAAAATAGATTGCACCGGCTTATAGACGCGTGGTATACCTGTAAAAAAACTCAAGGGATTCGAGGTTACTGAGGCTGCGACGGTTATAACGCCGCTTACATTATCCACCGTACCGCTTAGGACTGCGACGCTTCCGTCCGTCGCTTCATTCAGAAGAACAACAGAGGCTGCGCCGGCATTCAGCCTGCTCAGGACCGAAGGATTATACGGCACTGTAATGGCAAGGCTCCCACCGGAGGCCGTCACCTTGTTGCCGGTCTTGTCATAAAAAGTTATTTCATAGGATGGTCCTACCGGCACATAGAGAGAAGCCGCTGAAGCGGAAACCTCTGAAGAAGAATCCGATTTCACTATTTCCATCGTGCCGCCTGAGACGGAAATGAGGCCGGTTCCAACCAGTCTTACGCCCGTGAAATCCGAGATTCCGGCATAGGTTACATCACCGCTGTCGGATATGGATGCCTTAGCAAGGTTAGAAGGGGTGACGACCTCGCCGCCACCGCCGCCACCGCCGCAGGAGGCAATAAACAGAGTTGCACAGAGCAGATACAAAAACAAACGCAATTTATCGATCATGGTCTCCTCTAATTAGCGCTGCAGGCAATTCAATCGCCCACCGTTTACAATAACTTTACAAAAAACATGGAAATTTTAGTTAAACCCGCTACATATGTCAAGCAAAAAACTAAACCAGATAGAGACCTTACCCACCATATTGATATTCCCCCTTAATAAAGGGGGATAGAGGGGGTTGTAACCAGATGTAAAAGCAACAATCCAAGATTACAACCCCCTGACCCCCTTTTCGACCCCCTTTTCTAAGGGGGAATTATGTGGATAGACAATCTATCTTATCTGCCCTCGGTTCCGCACAATTACCGGCACAAATATCATTATCAGCACACCACCCGCTGCAAAAGGATATTTTACAATATAGATGATTGGTGTCAGCCCAAGCCTTACGGCAAACCTCACTGGTTCATGGGCCGCAATAAACGTGGCAATGGACGGAGAGTTCCTGTAGTAAAGGTCAACCAGCGCCCTGCCCGCTACATTAGTCAGGAGATAATCGTCTCTGAATTTCCGCAATACCATGACTTCCGGAGCAAGATAACTACCGTATGCTGCTGTAGCAATAAAGCAACCGCCGCCACCGCCCCCTCCACCGCTTCCGCCGCCGCTACTGTCTACGCTTACGGCATATATGGCTGAATCTGAAGACGATGAAATATTCATTATTGCTGCAACAACACTGGAGTAGACAGCCGATGTTCCGAAATCTGCAACCTGAGTTGTAACCGACGAAGCATTAAGATTAATATCACGCACTTCAAAGCCACCTGCGGACTTTGTAAGAATAAGTCGTACCGCAAGTGCACCGGTATTCATGTCATTAAACGTCAGGCTGAGAGTTCCTGTAGCACTGTCAGGCTTGAAGTTATAAAAATTCGTAGCCAGGTGGTCTAGTGAGTTACTCAGGGACTGCGGATAGGAGGTATAGCTTCCCTGATGCCTTACAAGCGGATAATACTGCTCATCCGGATAGAAAGTCGCCAGACCGTTTTTATAAGCGTAATAGTCCGTGTAATTCTGAGTCTGAAAGACCTCATACTGATCGGCCAGGGAAGTCCCGCGCAAAACGAGTTCATCTGAAATAGCGTCCAGCGCTGTCCTTCCTGCCCCAATCCTCTCCCAGACAGTCCTGATTATATCCGTTCCATATGTAGTAGAGAGACACTTAGCCCACATGACCGCACCGTAAAGAAACGTGCCGCCATCATAATTCAATGAATAGTCCTGATGATCGAACCACCCGGTAGTCCTTCCTGTTGTCCCGGCTACAGTAGCCCCATCAATATTGTAATATGCCTCACCTGAATCCCATGCGCCGTTATCGTTTGAGTCATCATACTTCCTGCCGACATAATTCAGGTAGTCCTTCACCTCAGGGTAAACAGCGTCCTCCATCCAGACTGCGGACGCCTCCATCCACCAGATTAACGGGTCCTCAATGGCGCCCTCCGTATACTTCAACTGTGAAGTGTGAAAAAACTCGTGGGCTGCGGTTACCTGCAGGGCGCCAAGACTCTTATCAGTGCAACTATTGCCTGTTGTGCCACAGAGGTTACGCTGGAAGCCACTACTGGAAAAATCATTGTCCACGACAATATATGGTCCAGACGAGTCTATATCAGTGTATCCGAAGCTGGACATGTTTATCAGATATACTCCCAGCTTAACCCCTTGCCCGACAGGGGCTGACAGCCCCATCGTATCAATCTCCGTAGTCCAGGCATTTTCAAGCGCAGTTGAAAGGTTTGCCAGATATGCAGCCCCGCCGTCGGTGTTATAGCCTGATACTGCATCTCCATTTGTGTTGTCCGTTGTGTAATAAATCGTGAAATGACTGGTATCATATGTCAGGACAGCAATTCCTGATCCATAATAGTCATAATCATTACTTGCAGTAGGCCTGTAAAGAACAAATCTGTTTTCATCATAAAGCAGATGGGCGTTCTTTCTTGCCTCAATAATTATAGGAGTCGCTGATTTGATGGGGGTATCGGATTGATATGCCTTCATCAGCTTGTTTTTCTTGAATATGGCGTATATCTTCTGGTTAAGGGCGGTCCGGTAATCAATCGCGCCGCTTGAGTAGGCCTTTTGCAGCAGTTTGATACTGTTGTCCTGGGCCATGACGCTGCTCCATTCAAAGAGAGCGCAGACAAGGACCAAAGAAATTATTATGGCTGTCTTTTTCATCAATCCACCAGTACCATTCCTTTCAGTATATTTTTTATAACAGTACCGCCCGGCGCAATAACAGCCCGTCCGGTCTTCTTCCCGCTGAAGATAATATCATACTCCCCCGGCGGCAGCTCCATCATAAAAACACCCTTATCATCGGAAACCACGGTGTAAGTGCCCGCAAGCCCGCTCAAGGTTATTCGCTCGTCCTTGAAAAACCGGCCTATGCCGTTGTGCCGTCTGAGCTTGCCGCCCCTTACCTGTTTATAAACCACACCAGTGATAACGCCCTTCTTCACATCGTTCAATTTTCGCATGGATATGACATCCGGCTCAAGTGTTGCCTTACCTGACTTGAAAATTAGCGTCTCCGGTACAAATCCGTCCTTTGTTATAAAGACAACTCCATAGAGCCCTTCGGTCACAGAGTGCTGGACTTTGAATTTGCCAGGAGGAAGGTTCACGGTCTTCGTCCTGCTGCCGTCAAAGACCGATACATTGCCTCCGTCGGGCAGTGTTCCTTCTATAGGCGTGGAATTGTCCTTAATGGATTGGTCGGTGCCGGCATTGCAATACACGGCTGAAATTAAATACAAGATACAAAGCAAGGCTGTTATAATGCCGATTTTCATTATTTCTCCAAGATTGCAATTCTCCGTAGTATACCCATTCCGGCATGAGGAGTGTCAAGAAACAAGAGGCAGAATACACGGCATACGCACTATCTGCCTAAAGCAGCCATATTCTGTCATTCCCGCTTGTCGGGAATCATTCTTCTTTTGAGGAAAACGAACCAAAAAGACTCCGGTCAAGCCGGAGTGACACAAAAACCGGTAATGTCAATAAGCATTCTATGCATAGTGCGTTTGCCCTGAGGCAGAATATTTAAAGTTCAGATTAGATAAAGATAGAGGGACTGTTTCATTTTATCCGAGCAAAATGACTATGGCTGCAAAATGAACTGGAATGGGACGGCTCTGTGTGAATGCAACCAGAACCGTCCCATTTATTTTATCGAGTCTTACCTGGTTGACTTCCAGAAATCGGTGCTGCGGGGCCTGCTTTCGGCACCTGAGTAAGCTTGGACACAGAATCCTTGTAAATCTCTACCTTGTACTCCTTTTTAAGTCCCTCCATAAGTTTATCAGCGACAACCCTGCGCAAAAGCCGGGTGGCCGTCTTTTCAAACTCAGCCGGGTCCCCCTTAGCGTCCAACATCTTGACAATATGGACCTCGTCCCGTACAACCACCGGACCGCTCACAGCTCCCTTTTGCATTATCAGCACCATCATGAGCTCATCAGGATCCAGCTTTGCATCTGTCAGCGGGTTGATATATCCCATATCCCCACCATTTGCAGATGTTGTCTTATCTATGGAGACCGACGAGGCCACCTTGGCAAAGTCCTCCCCGCTTCTCACCCTGTAAAAAACTCTTCCGACCTCAGGACTGTTTTCGGTCCCCTTTACAGCAATCCGGGCCAGTCTGACTTCATACGAAACAGGGAACTCGTCCTTGTGAGAATTATAGCAGGCCAGAATTTCAGGTCCGGAAGGTCTTGGCGGACTATTCTTCACCATGTCCAAAAGATAATCGGCAAAGACAGTCTTATACCTTCTTGATATTTCCTTTTCGCTGGCGCCGCTTTTTTTGGCTTCTGTCGCTGCCGCATCACCCAACCTTCTGGCAGCATCATTCCTGTCAAGACCCCTCTTTACCGCCTCAAGGTATAATGCCTCTCGCTTTACAATATCCTCCAAAAGACGCCCCATACCATCAGCCCCCTTGTACCGTCCCTTTTCATCCGCAGGAAGGGAGGCCAGTTCAGACTGTACATCATCAACCGTGATTTTCAGATCGCCAACCTTTGCAGCATAACCGACATTGCCCCCGCCTTTGGAACAGGACGCCACAAAGGCAAAGACAAGAACAAACAGTAACGCTTTTTTTAACATAATATCCTCTCTATAAATTAATTTTGGTCTTTTATTTAATCGCGGCCATGACACAACCAACCTCTTTGCAAAGATACGCGCATTATTTATGCCCTGCCTGAGGAATCGCAGAATCCCCGGGAGTTGCAGGCGGAACCAGCTTGCCGACCGCCTCTTTGTTGATATCAACATTATGCTTCTTCCTGGCGCTCTCAATCAGTTTATCGATTGCCGCCTTATGCCTCTCTGATGTCATCTTCCGGGCAAGATAACGCTTAACCTTTTCGAAATCCGCGGTTTCGCCCTTGATATCAGTGACCTTAAGTATATAAACGCCGTCCTGAAAAGGTAGTGGCACGCTCACTTCTCCTTTTTTTAGAGTTAAAAGCATGCGACGCATTTCAGGGTCCAGCTTACTCTTTGCAGCGACATGATAAATGCCCATGTCGCCTCCCGACCTGGCAGAAGTCTTGTCCACTGAGACCGACGAGGCCACTTTGGCAAAATCTTCTCCGGCTTTGATCCTGTCATATGCCTTTTTAGCGTCTTCCTCGCTTTTGACGACTATCCGGCTATACCTCACCTGGTCCCTTTTTGTGAATTCATCGTCCTTATGCACCTGATAATAATCTTGCATGTCTTTTTCCGTCACCGCAGGGGAAGACGCCACTTCCTTTTCAAGAAAATAGTTAATTAGGGTCATTTTCTCGCCATATGCAAGCCTTTTTCGCACCTCCAGGTCATTATCTACGCCCCTCTTTTTCGCCTCAAGATAAAGGCTCTCTTTCCGGGCCATCTCCTCGACAAAACGCTCCAACCCGCCGGGCACATCCAGGGCCTGTCTGGACTGAGGAGCAAGAAGTGCCATCTCAACCTGCAGGTCCTCCTTGGTAATCTTCACATCATCCACCTTGACTACATAATCACCTTTGCCTCCGCCTTTGGAGCAGGAAATTGCAAATGCAATAACAAACACTAACAACAACACTTTTTTCATAATACTCACTCTCCTTGTTAATAATCAACTTATTAATTTATCACAAACCATGGATAAAAATCGAGAAGATATGAACACCTTGTCACCTTCTTCATTTGCAGTAAACAGGAAACCCTTCCTTTGCATCCTTATTCCCGAGCGGGATAGCCCTTTTCCATAAAAAAGGGGGGGGCGGCGTTGCCGCCGCCCCCCCCTTGGGTTGATGTTTTTACTATATAGACAGTAAAAGTCCCTGCCTTTCTATTTGCGTGTTTTACTCTCGTAGCCACCCATGATCTCGATATGGGCGTTTGCCTTTGTTCCATAGTGACAGGAGATACAGGTTGAAACCGTTACCGATCTCACCTTATCATTGTCGTTAGGAACGCTTGAGCGGGCCGAAATCACGTCGGTATAGGTCTTGATAGCGCCGTTGGTCGTGATTACGGTGCTCGGCAGCAGACGGTCTTTCAGAGTCGCTCCGTCCACATAGCAGTATGTGCCTGCAGTGGTATTTGTTAAATTACCGACTTGCGGGTTGGGAACCAGTCCGTCGGACGGGGCAAGGTTACCGGTAGATGTGGTAAAGTTGTCTCCCGTGCCTGCCCTGTTATACGTGCTCGGCTCGCTGGTGTAGCAACCGTCTGCAAAGTTGGCCGTGTTGCTGGCCGCGCCACCAAATTTGCCGAAGTTGCCGGAGGAACTGCTGACATGGCAGGCAATACAGTTCCTCACGCCTGTGACCATGCTTATTGAATTGCCGGTCGGGTAGCTGGTGCCGGATTTCACCTCATCAAGAGGGAAAGCATTAGCAAACGGGAACTTCACCTCTCCGAAGTTAAAGTAATACGCAGCACTGCTCCTTACGCGGATAAACTCAAACGGCACCTCGCGCTCCTCGCCCATGTGTATGCCATGGATCATATCCTTGAAGTTCTGCGGCTCTTCAGGATATGCAAGTGAATTGGAGCCGAGCGCGTCTTTTGCCGACGGTTCAGTACCGGTAGAGCCGGCAAGGTCGGTAGCTGAAGCGCTCCGGCCGCTGCTGCTCAGGTTGGGCACATGGCAGAGAACGCAGATTAACTGCTCAGAAGAACTGTTCCCTACACCGATAACGCGGCTTCCGCCGTGGCCTTCAAACCACTCATGGCAGGCCCCGCACTTGGTCGCATCCACAATCCTCCTGCGTGAAAGCTCGCCGGCGTTGATTGCGGTCTTGACAACCGACAGGGCATGGCGCGCCAATGTGCCCGACGTGCCGTTGTCATAGGAGAAGCTTGTCTGTGTGAAGTAACTCTGGAGGCCCACTGTACGCATCTTTGCGCCCGACGGGAAGGTCGAGCTCTTGATGGTTGCGGTGTATGCGCCGGCGTTGTCAGGCCCGGTTATGGTATTGCCGCTTGTGCCCTGACATATGCTGAGAAGCGTTACGCTTGCGGGCTGCGCCGCCGACCTGCCGAGGTTGTTGAAGTCGGCCGGTGTTGTTATGTCACCCTGCGTCATTGTGTAAGCCAGCAGGAAGCTTGGGCCTGCCGTAAAGCCGCTCAGCAGATTTGAACTTGTTGAAGTATTGTCGCATTTGCTGAAGGTCACGTTTGCAAATGTCCCGTTGCCTGCAGTGTCTTTCTGGATTCTGAACTTGACCACAGCCTGGTTGCTGCTGTTCACAGTGACATCATCCAGGAAGTATTTGAAGTTCACTGCTGCCGTCAAATTATCCGATGCGTTTGTTGTACCGTTTGCAGACGCATGATATTTCGCGGTTGATGCAGCAGTATGGCACAACGAGCACTTGCTGTCGTCAGCCTGTGCGCCGCCTATGTGCCCTATGGTTGATGATGTAGCACTGCTCTTACCAAGTGAGTTTCCAACAATCATGCCCTTGCCGGTTGACCACTTGATGCCGTCATGGCACGAGCCGCAAGCGCGCCGGCTGGGCTGGCTCTTCCAGTAGTCGGCCTCTGAGGCGTTGTCGCTGGAAAACTTCCAATCAGTCCTGACATTGCCGCTTGTCACGCTCTTGTGACACTTTTTGCAGTTCTGACCTATTGCCTGCGGGTAGCCGATGGTGTTGAACAGCACATTGGCAAAATTGTAACCCTGCAAGGTGAGCTTGTTGCCCATGTGTATCTTGTGGACCATGATAGGCAAGTCCGCCATAGTCTGGTTGTCAACCACGCGGGTCTGGTCTTTGCCGTTGCCGCTGCCGATCTTGTATGTGGAATAATTGGCGGTAAATGTATAGAAAGTGTCATTGTCAAGAGCTATCCTGCGCTGGTCGGTATGGCAAACATTGCAGATCTGTACGTCCTGACGACCGCCGCCGTGGAAGGTGAAGGAGCCGTGGCAGTCAAGGCAGGGGCTTGCCGACACTACTATGCGTGACCTGCCTATAGCTGCACCGTCAGGCCTGAAGTCATTGTAAGCCATCGAAGGCGGGTATGGGTTGTTCGATCCATATAACTGTATGGAAATACGATGGACCGAAGAGTTGTCAAATACCACGCCTTCGTTGCCTGTGGTGTTGTCCACGTTCTTGGCGAATCTGTATTTGTACGTCCCGTCGAGATTGTCAATCAGTACGCCGTTTGAAGCCGAGGGCGTCGCGCCCTTTGCAGCCGGGCTCTCTGTGCTAGGCCTGGAGGTGGTAGTCACCATGTAGCTCTGCCATACGTCGTAAAAAGTGGTGACATTGTCGGCCTTCACGAGCTTGACCAGACTAAAACGCAGGTTGCTGGTTATGCCCTTTATGCCGTTGCCCCTGTTGTCAATGACTTTAAAGGTTACAATCGGCTGCTTTGCAGTGGCATTGTCAAGATTCGTTACGACAATGTTCTGGATTGTAATGTTGTCTTGCCCGGCCAGGTCTGCAGGGCTCAATGAGCCTATATCAACCGTGGTGCCGTTCCACCAGTAAGATGATGAGGGCCTTGAAATCAAGCCGTGTGCGTTATTTATGCTGAAGTCCGCAGTTGCTCCGTGGCAGACGTCGCAGGTCTCGACCTTTGAGGTGTCGGTCACGCTGACCGAACCTGTAAACTTAAGGCCGGTCGTGCCATATGCCATGGTATATGCACTGTTGACATCCTGCATAGCTGCTCTTATAGTTGTAAAGGTTGTACCTGTCGGCGGTGCTGCGTCGCCAATCAGTGTGCCGGTGGCAAAACCAAGGGCCTTGCTGATGGTCGTTACATCGGCATCGGTCGTCTTGTTGATTGCCAGGTTGACGGAGTTTGTGGCCAGACCTGTAGGCGGAGAGGTGGTGTCTATTGAATAGATCGCCCTGAAGGTCGTGGCTATGCTCGTTACATAAGCCTTGAGCACTATTGTGAACTGCGTGCCGGGCTTTGTAAAGGTCACTGAGAAGGATCCGTCGTCGCCGATCGTGCCCGTACCCAGTGTTGAGGCGTTGTCCGCGTTGATGATGGTCAGGGTTCCGCTCACATTGTCAACGTCCTTCAAGAGGATTCCCCTCTTCTGAAGGTCTTTGCTCAGGTTGCCCACAACCGTTACTTTCGACAGGTCAGCTGCTGCTGTTCCTGTGTCCGATGCGTTGCCGCCCCCACCGCCGCCGCAGCCGCTGAGCGCGAAAGCGGCAATGGCAAAGAGCGCTAAAACAATAAATAATTTCTTCAAATGCCTGCTTTTCATCAAAATGCCTCCTTTGGATTTAGGTCTTTGTTCTCATTATTCCCGCCCACTCCCACTCTGCTTCCCTGAACCACCTCCTTACAAATGAGATTGCATTACATAGCAGCCGACAACAAATAGTTAGAGCATTAAACACTTCAGACTGATATAAAGTTTATAAGAACTATAAAAAAAATACAAGGTCTTTTTACCATACTTTATTTGTTTTTGTAAAGTCTTAAAATTACGACCTGTATAATTGATATAAAACCTGTCAGTTCGGTCTCATGTTTTCGGCTTATACACATCCGACAAAATGAGTACGCCCTCGATTCATATTATATCAATAAAAGACAGTTTACAGGAATTTATATGAACTTTACAAGACCTTTACTGAAAAATTTTGTTAATACGCTTATTAGTAAAAATATCGAAACATCGCAATAAATATACTAATTGGGGTCCTGGCATGTCAAGTATCCGAACTTTTACAGTATATGCCGCGGTCTGCTCAAGGCTTCCTCCCGGCCGCCCAGGTCTGGAAGGCGTCCAGATATACATAGACCACCGGCGTTATATAGAGGGTCAGCAGTTGCGAAAAAACCAGCCCGCCCACTACTGCCAGACCAAGGGTCCTTCTTGATTCCGCGCCGGCCCCAAGACCGAGAGCAATGGGCAGTCCTCCCATCAGGGCCGCCATTGTGGTCATCATGATCGGACGGAAACGGATGAGGCACCCCTGGTAAATGGCCTCAAGCGGGGGCTTGCCTTCCTTTCGCTGTGCTTCAAGGGCGAAGTCTATCATCATGATGGCGTTTTTCTTCACTATGCCCACGAGCATTATTACGCCCACAAAGGCATAGACATTGAGGTCCTTGTGAAAGAGCATGAGCGTGGCCAGGGCCCCGATGCCCGCGGCAGGAAGGCCTGACAGGATTGTAACCGGGTGAATAAAGCTCTCATAAAGAATGCCGAGCACTATATATATCACGACAATGGCCGCTATCAAAAGGACTGTCATGCCCCTTGTGGATTCCTGATATGCCTGGGCCGAACCCTGAAAACCGTAGCTGATCGTCGGCGGCAGGGTCGTCCTGGCCAGCTTTTCTATGGCCGGCACCACAGTGCCGAGGGAGACCTCGGGCGCGAGGTTAAAGGAAATCGTCACTGCCGGGAGCTGGCCCTGATGGTTGATCGTAAGCGGACCGAGGCCGGGCGTCAGTCTGGCAACCGAATTGAGAGGGACAAGATTGCCGTCCGACGATCGCACATATAGCATGGAAAGCGCGGCCGGGTCTTTGCTGAACTCAGGCTGCAGCTCCAGTATTACCTTGTATTGGTTGTTCGGCGCATAAATAGTGGATATCTGGCGCGAACCGTAGGCCGTATAAAGGGCGTCCTCGATCCGGCTTGCAGAGACATTCAGGGCCGAGGCGCGGTCCCTGTCAATTTCGAGGTTGACCTGCGGGTTTTTTATCTGAAGGTCGCTGGTCACGTCGAGCAGGCCCTTGATCCCCCTCATCTTGTCTTCAAGGAGCGGCTCGTATTTGTAAAGGTCGTCCGTATCAGGACCCTGCATCGTGAACTGGTACTGGGCCTTTGTCAGACGCCCGCCGATCCTGACAGGGGGCGGATTTTGCAAAAACATCATGATGCCTGGGATCCTCATCACCTTGGGCCTGAGTTCCTGTATAACGCCGTCTGCATCTAATTTGCGCTCGGAACGGTCCTTGAGCCGCATGAATATGAGGCCGCCGTTGCCCGTGACCCTGGCGCCGCCCGGCCCTACAAAGGACATGAAGGCCTCCACGTTTGGATCAGCCTTGACTATCTCAGCCAGTCTTTTTTGGTGTTTCACCATGTCGTCAAAGGATATGCCCTGGGCGGATTCAGTAAAGCCGAATATCGCGCCTATGTCATCGGGCGGCAGGAACCCCCACGGCATTATATAAAAGAGTCCTGCCGTTGCCACCGTAATTACAAACGTCATAACCAGCACGGCCATGCGATGACGCAGCACAACTTTCAGGGTTGTGTCGTAAAGGCCCTTCAACCCGTCAAAGAAACACTCAAAAAATCTGAAAAGACGGCCGTGCTTCTCTGATTCGGCATGGCGCAGAAAACGGCTGCACAGCATGGGGGTAAGTGACAAAGAAACCACGCCGGATATGAGTATTGCAAAGCTGATGGTGACTGCAAACTCATGAAGCAGGCGGCCCATGATGCCGCCCATGAAGAGCACCGGTATGAATACGGCCACAAGTGACAGCGTCATGGACAGGATGGTGAAGCCTATCTCTTTAGAGCCGTTGATTGAGGCCTCCATGACCCCCTCGCCCATCTCCATATGGCGGACTATGTTTTCAAGCATGACTATGGCGTCGTCAACCACAAAGCCCACGGAAAGTGTGAGCGCAAGGAGCGAGATGTTGTTTACGCTGAACCCCATCAACTGCATGGCCGCAAAGGAGCCGATTACCGAGATGGGCAGGGCAAGGCTCGGGATGATCGTGGCTGACAGGTTGCGCAGAAATAGGAATATGACCATGACAACAAGGCAGGCGGTCAGGACAAGGGTGAACTTTACGTCGCGCACCGAGTCCTTTATTGATGCGGAACGGTCAAAAAGTATGTTCAGGTTTATCGCACCGGGCATCTGTGAGCGGAAGACCGGAATCAGCTTTTTTATGCTGTCCACCACCTCTATGGTATTGGTCCCCGGCTGGCGCTGTATGGCAAGGACTATTGCGCGGTCGGTCTTGTACCAGCCCGCCAGTTTGTCGTTCTCAACACTGTCAATGACCCTTCCGAGTTCCCCGAGGCGCACCGGCGCGCCGTTTCTGTAAGCAACGACAAGCGGCCTGTAGTCGGCGGCCTTGTATAGTTGTCCGGCAGCCTGGATCGCAAAGGCCTGTTTGTCGCCGTAAAGCGTGCCTGTGGGCAGGTTTACATTGCCGCCCTGGATAGCGACGTTTACCTCGTCGATCCCGATCTTCCTTGAGGCCATGGCCTTGGGGTCAAGCTGCACGCGCACCGCGTATTTCTGTGAGCCGTAAATCAGCACCTGGGCCACCCCGCTTATCATCGAGACCCTCTGCGCAATAAAGGTGTCGGCGAATTCATTGACCGCCGATAGCGGCAGGGTCCGGGAACTCAGGGCTATGTAGATGACCGGCTGATCGGCAGGGTTGACCTTTTGGAGCGAGGGCGGCGTCGGCATGTCGGCCGGCAGCTTGCCCGCGGCGTTTGCAATGGCGGCCTGCACGTCCTGCGCAGCGGCGTCTATATTGCGGCCCAGGGCGAACTGGAGCGTAATCTGGGTGATGCCGTTGCCGTTTGTGGAGGTCATGGAGTCTATGCCTGCTATGGTGGAAAATTGTCTTTCAAGCGGTGTTGCCACTGCCGAGGCCATTGTGTCGGGGTTGGCGCCCGGCAGGCTCGCCGAGACCTGGATGGTCGGGAAGTCCACATTGGGCAGGTCGCTGACAGGAAGATATATATAGGCCATGACGCCGAAGATCATGAAGGCAAACATGATCAGGGTGGTCATGACCGGCCTCTTTATAAACGGCTCGGAAATGTTCATCTGGAGGCCCCCGCCGTCTTGTTGTCCGAAACCGTCTTGAGTTCCGCCTTGGCGCCGGGATAAAGCCTCATCTGGCCGTCCGTCACAACGGTCTCTTCTGGGGCAAGGCCCTTTTCAATAACGGTGAGTCCTTCATAAGCAGTGCCGGCTGAGACAGGACGCAGCTCAACTGTGTAATCAGACTTCAGTACATATACATACTGTCCCTGCTGGCCGGTCTGTATGGCCTCCGATGGAACAACAACAGCCTTTTGGATGGTCCCGAGGGTCAGGGTCGTGTTGACGAACCGGCCCGGCCAGAGGCGCTTGTCCCCATTGGGGAACTCGGCCTTGAGCCTGATCGTGCCGGTGGTCATATCAACGGCATTGTCGAAAAAGACTAATTTCCCGATTGAAGGAGGTCCTGTCTCGCCTGAGGCCAAAGCAGACACAGCCATTTTGCCGCCGGACATGCGTTTTGTTATCTCCGAAAGATATTGCTCCGGGAAAGCAAAACTTACATTGACCGGCTCAATCCGGTTTATCACAACCAGCGCCTTGTCATCGTTTACCTTGACAAGGTTGCCCATATCCAAAAGCAGGCTGCCCGTCCTGCCCGACACCGGGGCTGTTATGCGGCAATAACTCAACTGGAGCCGGGCATTGTCCACCGAGGCGCGGTCGGCATTCACAACAGCCTCAAGGGCATCCGAACTCGCCCGCATCTGCTCGTACTGGGACTGGGCGACATATCCTTTCTTGACCAATTCCTCATATCTGGCGGAGTCGCGCCTTGCGTTTTCCATCTGCACGGTGTCCCGGCCAAGCACTGCCTCGGCCTGCTTCAGCGCAATCTCAAAGGGCGCAAGGTCAATGGTGACGAGGATATCTCCCTTTTTAACATACTGTCCGTTTGTGAAATGTATCTTCGCAATCTGGCCCGCAACCTGCGATTTGACTGCTACGGACTCATAAGCCTCCACATTGCCGATGGCCGTAAGTTGGACCGGCACATCCTTTACAGCAGCCTTGCCGACCGTAACAGGCGCGGCCGGGGGCTTGCCCTTCTGGTCCATCTTGCCTGAAGAACAGCCCATGACAAGGGCAAAAACTAATAAAAATAAAAAATTTCCAGAACAAATCTCAAAATTGCTTTGCGTCACAGAGGGCAGGTCATTCCCGCAAGCGAAGCGCGACGGGAATCTTTTCTGGACGCCATCGGAAAGATTCCGGATACCCAAACATCGGGCACAGGCAAGCCGGAATGACAAAACATTCGGGAACGATGCTGTTATGAATAATAAAGTATTTTTGAGATGACTTCTCATATCCATTATTTGTCCCCCATCGCCTTTTCAATGCTCGCAACCGCCACCTTGTAATCGGACAGGGCCTGAATCAGCGTGAGCTTTGCGTTGCCGTACAATACCTGGGCGTCTGTGACCTCAATCGGGCCGCCCACGCCGGCCGAGTACCTGCCGTTTGCTATGTCAAGGTTCTCGGTGGCCTGCTTTACAGTAAGTTCAGCCGTCTGGATGCTGTCCTCCGCCTGTCTCAGGTTTAACAAGGCCTGACGAACGTCAAGGTATATGCCCTGCCTGAGCAGGTCCTCATTGGCCTTTGCAGCCTTCAGGTTGGCCCTCGCCTCCTGTACCTGTGACTTTGTGAGAAAACCGTTAAAGAGCGGAAAAGAGAGGGTCACTCCGGCGTTCCAGCTCTGCTCAAGCGGGAACTCCTCAGCCGAGCGATTATATGCCGCATTGCCGGTCAGGACCGGATAATAGCCTGCGCCTGCAAATTCAACCGCCTTTTCAGCAGCGGTCCGTTTTGCAGAGGCCGACTTCATATCAGGCCTGTTGTCGTAGGCCCTGGCAAGGGCCTGTTCAAAGGTAATGCCGAACCTGACAAAGGCCAGGTTGTCCTCGATATCGTATTGCCCGGCCTCAGACAGACCCATTGCGTTATTAAGGCTTGCCAGGGCAAGGTTGAGAGCGTTTTCGGCCCTGATATGATTAAGTCTTGCATTGCTCAGGTTCACCTCGGAGGCTATGACGTCGTATTTCGGACGAGTGCCGACCTTGAAGAACGCCTCTGTCTGGTCAAGGTGCTGACGGTTCTGTCTGACTGTCTCGGCAGCGACCTCCAGGCTCCTTTTGGCCCGAAGCACATTATAATATGCCAGTTTGACGGCAAGGGTTATCCGGGCCTCGGTATCCATAAGGTCTGCGCCGGCCGCTTCAGTATAGGACTCCTGTATCTTTGTATTTGCCGAGGTCTTGCCGAAATCGTACAGGTCCTGTGAGAGCGACACCCCGGCGCTGTACTGGTTGTAATCTCCGCCGATGGACGCAGCCGAACCCGGCGCAGGCGAGATCCTGCTGTAGCCAGCCGAAAGGTTGATCTGGGGATAATAATTGGACTGCGCCTGACCGATCCTGCTCCGGGCGGCCTCCAACGCGCCTGTGGAGGCCATTACGCCGGGGTGTTTCCTGAGGGCGGTTTGTATGCACTGCTGAAGGGTGAGGGTATCTCCCTGCTTTACAAGTGCGTCATCGGCCGCATAAAGCCCGGACGAAAGCAGCGCAAGCGCCATGATAATCATAATCAATCTTGAAATGTTCATATGCTTACCTCGCTGTTATAAAGTAATTTTTCATCTGTTAATCTGTTAAATAGATTCCCCCTTAGAAAAGGGGGATACAGGGGGTTGTGTTTCCCTGCCTGCAATCCATCCGTCTATTGCCATAACAATATTGTTAATGTCTTTCTTAACTTCTGTATCATTGAATCTGAGAACAGTCAATCCCACAGACTCAAGAAATTGCTGTCTCTCCATATCATAATCAAATTTACCGGAGTGACTCTCTCCATCTATTTCTATTACCAATCTAAACTTGCTGCAATAAAAATCCACGACATACGCCCCTATAGGTTTTTGTCTCATAAACTGATAACCACGCAGTCTTCTGCCTTTCAATTGGTTCCACAATAATACCTCTGAGAGCACTCCCTGTTTTCGGAGTTCTCGTGCGCGTTGTTTTAATTCTGCATTGTAGTGTATGGTCATTTCAATTTCCTTGATACCACTTTATCTACAATGAACTGCATCCCCCTTCTTCCTTAATACAACCGGGATCCCCCTTTTCCTACAACCCCCTCAATCCCCCTTTTCTAAGGGGGAATTAACTTTAGAGGCGGCAGTTGTGTGCGGACAAATGGCTTTACCTGCGCCACCGATGTAAGGGGTCCGTATCATAATAATGCCTCCACGATTTATTGGGAAAGCGTACCTATTCCGCTAACTGCAATTTGCGCATTGTAAAGCCTTTTGTCCGTGCACAACTGCCGCCGCCCCCCCTACTCATATCTTAACGCCTCAATCGGGTCAAGCAGCGAGGCCTTGTACGCCGGGTAAAACCCGAAAAATATCCCGACCATCCCGGAAAAACTGAAGGCCATGAGTATCGAAAACAACGAGACTATCGTCGGCCAGCCCGCCATCAGGGACACGAGATTTGAACCCGATACGCCCCCGACAATTCCGATTAACCCGCCAATAAGCGAAAGTATCAGGGCCTCAATCAGAAACTGCATCCTTATGTCCCAGGTCCTCGCCCCAACGGCCATCCTTATGCCGATCTCCCGCGTCCTCTCAGTAACCGATACGAGCATGATGTTCATTATTCCTATTCCGCCTACAAGGAGCGAGACCGAGGCTATGGCGCCAAGCAGGAGCGTCATTACCTTTGTGGACTGCTCGGCCGCCTGCATCATCTGGGTCAGGTTCCTGACCGTGAAGTCATCGTCCTGCTTTGGACCTATGCGGTGCCGCTGGCGAAGGAGTTCCGCAATCTGCCTTTCTCCGGCATACAGGTCTTCGGTGCTCTTGCCCTTGACCATTATAATCCTTACCATTCCGGGGAAGGTCGTGCCGAATAACTTCTTCTGTGCCGTTGTCACGGGCACGTAAATGGTGTCGTCCTGGTCCTGGCCGTTGGGGGACTGCCCCTTGCCTTCAAGCACCCCGATAACCGTAAATGGCACCTTCTTGATCCTGATGATATGTCCCACCGGATCAGTGCTGCCGAAGATATTATTGACCACCGTCTGTCCTACAAGACATACCTTGGCCGCGCTTCGCACATCGTCCGCAGTGAAGGATCGGCCGGAGGAAAGTCCCCAATCCCTCACATCAAGCATGGCCGGCGTTGTGCCTACAACCCCTGTGGACCAGTTCTGGCTCCCGAAGATCACCTGCGCCACGCCGTTAAGTACAGGGGCGGCATTGGCCACAGCCGGGCACTCCCTCAGGATCGCTTCGACATCGCCCACGGAGAGCGTCGGCTGCGTGCCTGAACCCATCCTGACACCGCCGGAACTGGTGGCGCCCGGCAGTATCATCAGAAGGTTACTGCCAATGCTGGATATCTGCTCCGATATGCGCTTCTGCGCACCGGTGCCTACCGCCAGCATGGTGATGACCGCGCCCACGCCGATGATAATGCCGAGCATGGTAAGGGCCGAGCGCATCTTGTTGACCCTGATGGCCCTGAGGGAAATCTTTATGGTCGAAGGTATATTTATCATCTATTGCGCGGATGCGGCGTCGCTTATTATTTTGCCGTCAAGGAACTTTACAGTCCTTCTGCTGAATGCGGCTATATCCGGCTCATGCGTAACAAGTATCACCGTGATATCGGCCTCGACATTGAGCTTTACGAACAGTTCCATTATCTCCGCACTGGTCCTCGTATCAAGGTTCCCGGTGGGCTCATCCGCAAATATGATAGGCGCGCTGTTGACCAGCGACCGCGCTATTGCCACGCGCTGCTGCTGCCCGCCGGAGAGCTGGTTTGTATGATGCCCCTCCCTGCCTGAAAGCCCCACCTTTGCCAAAGCAGCCATTGCCTTTTCCCTTCTATCTTTTGCAGGCACGCCGCTATACAGCATCGGCAGTTCCACGTTTTCCAAGGCCGAAGTCCGGGGAAGCAGGTTAAAACCCTGAAACACAAACCCTATCTTTTGGTTCCTTATCTCCGCCAATTCGTCCTTGCCAAGCCCGGCCACATCTATACCTTCCAGCAGGTAATGCCCTCCGGTGGGCTTGTCCAGACAGCCGAGGATATTCATGAACGTGGACTTGCCCGAACCTGACTGGCCCATTATAGCCATAAACTCTCCGCTTTCCACTGTCAGGGACACCCTGTCAAGCGCATTGACCGCGATGTCCCCCAGACTGTAGACCTTGGATATTTCACGAGCCTCTATGAGCGCCATATCAGAACATCCGTGGACCGGAGGCTTGCTGCGACTTGGGCTTGGAGAGGGCCTCGATGATGAGTTCCATGCCTTCCTTTATATCTCCGGATACGACCTCGGTATAATTGCCGTCGCTAATGCCGGTGACCACCTTTATTCCCCCGGGTGTATTATTTTCAAACGTCCAAACCGTCACGCCCTTGACCTTTACCCCTTTTCCCTCCGCACCCCTGGGCTGCACAGCCTTCCGCTCCGCCTCGGGCATCCTGAACCTGAGGATGGCATTCGGTATCTTCAGGACGTTCTTTGCCGTAGCCGTTATTATAGAGACATTGGCCGTCATGCCGGGTTTGAGCTTCAGATCGGAATTGTCCACCCTGACTACGACGTCGTAAGTTACAACGTTCTGAACGGTTATCGGCGCGTTCCTTATCTCCGACACCTTGCCCTTGAAAATAGTGTCCGGATAGGCGTCCACTGTGAATTCCACGGGCTGATCAACCACAATCTTTCCTATGTCGGCCTCTGCAACGCTGCTGTCTATCTGCATCTTGGTGAGGTCCTGGGCGATATTGAAGAGGGTCGGGGTCTGAAAACTGGCGGCCACGGTCTGGCCCACGTCCACGTTTCTGGAAACCACGGTCCCGTCCACCGGTGACAGTATCTTCGTGTACCTGAGGTTTATCCCGGCATTGTCCAGAGTCGCTTTTGCCTGTCCGACCTGGGCCTTTGCCGAACTGAGTTGGGCCCTGGCAATCTCGTAGTTGGCCTCGCTTGTATCAAGGTCGCTTTTGGCTATGTAGTTTCTGGTGAAGAGTTCCCTGTTTCGGTCCAGCGTCCTTTTGGCGTCATCCAGAGACGCCTGGGCCTTTTCAACTCCGGCCTCAGCAGCCAGTAAATTGGCGCGCGCCTGAGCAACCTGGGAGGCGAAAATCTCAGGGTCTATCTGGGCTATGACCTGCCCCTTGCGGACCCTCGAATTGAAATCAACAAACAGACTTTTTATCGTCCCTGAAACCTGCGTGCCAACATTGACCGTCACAACCGCGTTGACCGTGCCCGTGGCGGTAACGGACGAAACTATGTCGCCCCTGCCGACCTTTTCGGTCCTGTACTTGACGCCGTTTTCCTTGCCCCTCAGAAAGAAAAACCAGAGGACTACGACCAAGATAACAATAGCTATGACAGATAAAATCTTTTTCATCGCCTCACCGTCCCGCCTGCAAAAATATTCACGAATTCCCTTATGATCTTCTCCGGGTCAACCTTCCGGTATTTCTTTCCCTGCATCAGTTCCTGCTTGTTGAAAAACGAGATAAACATGCCCATGAACATCCTGGCGCCCATTTCAGCGTCAAAATCCCTCAGGAGGCCGCCTTTTTGAAGCTGCCGGAAATAAGATGATATTATCATTATCGTTTCATCTGTGAAACCGTGAAATATCCTGTGGATCGCGTCCGGATACCGCCTCATCTCGGAATGCACTATGCTTACCATCTCGCGGCGCTCATACAGCAGCTCCAGGAATTTGCGGGCAATAGTCGTAAGCGCCTCTTCATAGGACATCTTCTCAACCTCGGGCATCAATTCACGCAGTTTGGGCAGGAAGGAATATGTGGCGAGGGTCTCTTCAAAGAGTTTTTCCTTTGTAGAGAAATGTCGGAAAAGGGTGATTTCCGCTATCCCCGCCTCCTGCGCGAGGTCTCTGGTGGTGGCGCCGAGGTAACCTTTTGCCGAAAAGAGTTTGAGGGCCGCCTCCAGTATCCTTTGTCTTGTGGAAGATTGTTCTTCAATCGGAACGGACTTCTTCTGTTTGTTCATCAGCCTTTGGATTTCCTTTTTCCTCCGGATGGAAGATCCCGAAGAAATGTAAGTGGTCACTTACTTTTGATTTTAATGAAAACAAATACGGCATGTCAAGAAGACAATAAAGAAAAGAATAAGGAAGCCTTTGTGTGAGGCGGATTAAATGATACGGCCCGGGATTTTGTCCCGGGCCGTCGTTGTCCCGCTATTGTTAATCGAGATTGAGGCTTTTATTTCCTGCCGTATTTCACCGTTGCCTGGGCAGCCGCAAACCTTGCTATGGGCACCCTGTAAGGCGAGCAACTGACGTAGTTGAGGCCGATGCTGTGGCAGAATTCGACCGACTTCGGCTCCCCTCCGTGTTCGCCGCAGATACCGAGCTTAAGGTCCTTCTTGACCTTGCGCCCCTTTTCAACCGCCATCTTCATGAACGCGCCCACGCCGTCCTGGTCTATGGTAATGAAGGGGTCTTCCTTAAGCACGCCGCATTCAACGTAAAAAGGCAGGAACCTTCCCGCATCGTCCCTGGACAGCCCGTAGACCGTCTGTGTAAGGTCGTTTGTGCCGAAGGAATAAAAGTCGGCCACCTCGGCTATCGCATCTGAAGTGACGCAGGCCCTGGGCAGTTCTATCATGGTGCCGACCGTGTATGGGACCTTCACCTTGTAGGCCTTGACAACGGCATCGGCCGTGGAGATCGTAAGGTCCCTCATCTTTTTGAATTCATTCACATGACCGACGAGGGGTATCATTATCTCGGGATGCACCTTTACCTTCTGCCTTGCCAGTTCACAGGCAGCCTCCATTATGGCCTGGACCTGCATCTCGTATATCTCGGGATAGGTGACCCCAAGGCGGCATCCCCTGTGGCCGAGCATCGGGTTAAACTCATGCAGGGACTTGTTCTTGGCGTTGAGCTTGTCAAAGGACACCTTCATATCGTCCGCCAGTTCCTGCAAATCAGCGTCAGTGTGCGGAAGGAACTCGTGGAGCGGGGGATCAAGGAGCCTTATGGTAACGGGCAGTCCGGCCATGGCCTTGAAGATGCCGAGGAAGTCGGCCTTCTGGAAGGGCAGCAGTTTGGCAAGGGCCTTTTTCCTGCCCTCCAGTTCATCGGAAAGTATCATCTCCCTGACCGCCTTGATCCTGTCGGGACCAAAGAACATGTGCTCGGTCCTGCACAGGCCTATGCCCTCGGCGCCGAACCCCCTTGCAACTGTCGCGTCCTCGGGGGTGTCTGCGTTGGTCCTGACCTTGAGCGTCCTTATCTGGTCAGCCCACTTCATGAGCTCTTTGTACCAGAGGTTTTTGTCCGGCTCGGCAGGCAGCAGGTCGAGCTTGCCTTCATACACCCTGCCCTTTGTGCCGTTCAGGGTTATCCAGTCGCCTTCCCTGATTATCCTGTTGTTGACGTGTATCTCTTTTTTGTGGACGTTTATGTCAAGCGCTGAACAGCCCACTATGCAGCACTTGCCCCAGCCCCTTGCAACAAGGGCCGCGTGGCTTGTCATGCCGCCCTTGGCCGTAAGAATGGCCTCGGCCGCATGCATGCCGTGTACGTCCTCGGGCGAGGTCTCGGTCCTGACAAGGATGACCTGCTCGCCCTTCTTGGCCCAGGCCGCTGCATCATCGGCGGTCAGTACGACCCTGCCAACCGCGCCGCCTGGTCCGGCCGGAAGTCCCTTGGCCAGTTCGACAGCCTTTTTCTCGGCAACCGGGGCAACGCTTGGATGCAGAAGTTCGTCTATCTGGTCGGGCTTTACGCGTATTACGGCTGTTTCTTTTGATATGAGCTTGCTCTTGGCCATCTCAACAGCCATGCGGATGGCGGCCTGTCCGTTACGCTTGCCGACCCTTGTCTGGAGCATCCATAGCTTGCCTTCCTCGATGGTAAACTCAATGTCCTGCATGTCGGTGTAATGCCTTTCAAGCCTCTTCTGTATGGCGTCGAGTTCCCTGTAGAGCTTGGGCATCATCTCCTCAAGGGACGGCTGGTGTTTCGTGTCCTCGGTCTTGCCGGCCTTGTTCACGGGGTTGGGGGTCCTGATACCGGCGACAACGTCTTCGCCCTGCGCATTGGGCAGCCACTCGCCGAAAAACATGTTCTCGCCGGTGGCCGGGTTGCGGGTAAAGGCCACGCCAGTGGCGGAGGTGTCTCCGGTGTTGCCGAAGACCATGGACTGCACGTTGACGGCAGTGCCCCACTCTTCGGGTATCTTCTCGATCCTGCGGTAAGATATGGCGCGCTTGCCCATCCAGGACTGGAAGACCGCGCTTATTCCGCCCCAGAGCTGTGCCTGCGGGTCGTCGGGAAAATCCTTCTTGAGCGTGTGTTTGATTATTACCTTGAACTCGTCGCAGAGGATATTCAGGTCCGATACTGTGAGCTCGGTGTCGTTTTTGACCCTGCGCTCCCTTTTCATGGACTCCAGGGCGTGCTCCAGCTTATGCCTGATTCCCTCTTCCTCGGCCGGTTCGATACCGGCGGCCTTTTCCATGACAACGTCGGAATACATCATAATGAGACGACGATAGGCGTCATACACAAAACGTCCATTGCCCGTCTTTTTGATGAGGCCTGGGATGGTTTTAGAGGTGAGGCCTACGTTCAGGACCGTCTCCATCATGCCCGGCATGGAGGAACGCGCGCCCGAACGGACTGAAAGCAGGAGGGGGTTGACCGGGTCGCCGAACTTCTTTCCCATGATCTTTTCGACCCTGGCCACTGCAGCGTCCACCTGACCCTTCAGTTCCTTTGGATAATTGCGGTTGTTTTTGTAGTAAAGTGTGCAGACCTCGGTGGTAATGCTGAAACCTGCGGGGACGGGAATGCCGAGGTTGACCATCTCGGCAAGGTTTGCGCCCTTGCCGCCAAGGAGATTCTTCATCTCCGCCTTGCCGTCGGCCTTGCCAGCGCCGAAGAAGTAGACATACTTGATGCTCTTTGCGGCCTTAGCCGGTGACTTCGCTTTTTTGGGAGCCTTTGCCATGATTGTCCTCCGCGATTTAGGATGTTATTTTTACATGATATTCAGCAGTTGCAGCCTTAGAGACAGTATAATCTATATTATGAATAAAGTAAATTTCACTGCCTGCACCCGCATGTCCGGAATGTCTGCACGGATTCCGAGATATACGCCCTGGCATCTTTATCAAAGAGTATGGAGACATGGTTGGCATGAAAGTTTGTATGGTGTAAGGCGTAAGGCAATTCCGAGCTTGCCGCCGATACAAGACCGTCTCCCAGGCCTGCCTTCATCTCCTCGGGGATGAGACTGTCGGGCATGACCTTCTGAAACAACTCGGCAATGGATATGTCCATGATACGGACAAGGTCCGGGTTTGTTCCGCCTGTCGAAACACATTTGACGCCGGTCTCAGGCCGGTCTTTAAACCCCGAATATAGCGTTGAATCCGGAAGCAGTTCCTTTATCCCCTCGCTGTTAAAGAAATTCAGGGTCCTTCTGAAGGCCTTGCGATATTTCTTTTGCGGTCCTTCTCCCAGGAGTTTCTCTATGAAGGAGGCCATGGGCGACAGATGCACGGACCATCCCGCCATGCCCGAACCGTGGTGCGGTGTGGCCACTGTAATCAGGCCGAGTATCAGCCCCGGCTTGTTTTCAAGATATGCCCTGCCTACAAGCCCGCCGCGGCTGTGACCTATAAGGATTGTCCCCTCTGAGGCATACTCCCCGTATTCCTTCACAAGCGCGTCAAGTTCGCTTACGGCCGCGCTCAAAGGACCAAAGGGCCTTCCCTGGGTCCATGTGAGAAGACTGAAGCCCATTGCCTTGAGGTCCGAAAAAGATGTGACCGTTTCCCCCATGAAACCCGGAAGCAATACCTTCAGTGGATAAAGGCCGCCGAGGACCCTGACTTCGGAGGGGTCCGTCCACATGCGCATGTCCATGCCGAACCCGTGTATGAAGATGACAAGGGGCCTGTTATTGAGGCCTTTATGAAAAAGGGTTTCCAGTTTCAACTCCGAATCGGTTTAATTATTATATCAGACGCGACAGCCCTTTCTGGCGTATACTATTGTTATAAGAGCGTCTAACAAAATGACCCGATCAATAAATCAGGCAGGGCATGGTATGTGAGCGGCATCGGCGGTCCAGGCGAAGCCATGGACGGCGTAGCGGATCGCCGCGCCTCGCAGACGGGCCGGATGCCCGGCGAGAATGAGCGAACATGCTATGCCTTGTCTGATTTACTATCTTCATTTCGTTAGGGGCTCTAAAAAAGGTGACAATGAAAAAGGTTATAGTCGGCATGAGCGGGGGGGTAGATTCCTCTGTTTCAGTACACCTGCTTAAGGAACAGGGCTTTGAGGTGGAAGGCCTCAGCTTTATACTTTATGAGGCGCGCCTGAAAAACACCTTTTCAGGCTGCTGTTCCATTGAGGCCATTAACGACGCTGCCGGGACAGCGGGGCGTCTCGGCGTGAAGCATACTGTGATGGACCTCCGTGAGGTGTTTACTGAAAAGGTCATCGAACCCTTTGTCGAGGCCTATTCAAAAGGACTTACCCCGAATCCCTGCATCCTCTGCAACAGGCATATAAAGTTTCCCTATCTTCTGAAGGCCGCCCGCGCAAACAATGCCGACTTCATTGCAACCGGCCATTATGCAAAGACAGTACAGGATAAAAACATCACACTGCTCAAAAAGGGGTTGGATGCCAAAAAAGATCAATCCTATGTGTTGTATGTCCTCAGCCGGGATGAACTGAACAGCCTTGTGCTGCCCCTGGCAGACAGGACAAAAGACGAGGTCAGGGATATTGCGCGGGACCTGGACCTGCCGGCAGCGAAGAGACCTGAGAGTCAGGAGATTTGCTTTGTAGAGGACGGACGCTATTTCAGCTTTCTGGAACACATGGCCGGAGATACTGAAGGACCGGTTGTAGATGTCGAAACTAAAGAAGTGCTCGGCAGGCACAAGGGTATCCATCTATATACTATCGGGCAGCGAAAACGTCTGGGCGTGGCCTCCCTTAAGCCGCTTTATGTAACCGGCATTGACCCTGCTCAAAATACGGTTTATGTCGGGCCTAAGGAGAAGGCTATGATGAGGGAGTTTATTGTCGGGGACATCAATCTGCTTCAATCCCTGCCGGATGACCACGAAGAGTTCCGGGCGGCGGTGAAGGTGCGTTCCACAATGGAGGAAAGACCGGCGACGATAAAACTCTTGAATGACGGCCGGATCCTGGTTGTTTATGACGAACCGCAATGGGCCCCCGCGCCCGGCCAGAGCGCAGTGTTTTATGACGGCGACACAGTCATGGGCGGCGGGATTATAAGTTAATCCGTGATCTCCTTTGACGCCCCCTTCTCAGTCAGGATGTATCTGACCTTTACCTCCATGTCCTTTCTGAGGGAGTTGTAGACCGAGCAATACTTTTCATGGGAAAGCGATATGGCGCGCTCTACCTTCTTCGGGTCGAGGTCCCTGCCGCCTATCAAAAGTATCATCTCTATGGCCTTGAAGTACTGGGGCGGAACAGGGTTTCTCTCCCCGATGATGTCTATCTTGAAATCGGCGATCTCCACCCTCATCTTCTGAAGGAACATCACCACGTCTATGCCCATGCATCCGGCCAGGCTTAAAAGAAGTGCGTCCGTGGGCTTGCAGCCCCACTGGACATGGGCGTCGAACTCTATCTCATAGCCTTCCTGCGACCTTCCGACAAATATCAGTTCCTTGTCCCAGGTCAGGGTCCCTTTTACCAGGGGATTAATCTTCTCCTTGTAGCCCGCAAGTGATCCTTCGAGGTCCTGCTCGCTCATTATTAATGTCCTCCTTGCAAAGTCTCATGTTCGGTGCGATGATTTTACCATACGACAGTGAATTTTCAAATGCGCGGACTATACTTTCACCTGTAAATGCATTTCCCCCTCCCCTTGAGGGAGGGGGATGGGGGAGGGGTAATTTTCATGCTGCCGATTCTGCGGCATGTGTGTATCGTCTTTTGAAAATATTGATGCGTTTTAGTATGCTAATAATCAATTCGACAACCAATTGTAAATCAATGGACTGGAGGAGGTCTCACATGAACAGACGGGGTTTTCTCAAGGCAGCCGCCCTTGCCACTGCTGCAACATCTGTAATGCCGCTTCACGCAGAAACTGCCCAGGCCGAATCTTCAGTAAAAAGCTATAGGCCGATCGGCAAGACCGGTCTCTTGATGAGCGATATCTCCTTTGGCGGGGGCAAGCTCTCGGTGCCTTCAATGATGCTCAGGGCCATAGACGGCGGTATCACCTATTTTGATACTGCCCCCGATTACGGCCAGTCGGAGAAGACCATCGGTGAGGCCATGGGCAGGGTCCGGAGAGACAAGATTATCATTACCACTAAATTCTGCAACCCTGTGCAGTACCCCGGGCATCTCCCTCTGGGGACGAAGAAAAAAGAGTATATAGCCTCTGTGGATGCGAGCCTGCTCAGGATGAAGACCGACTATGTTGATTTCATCTTCGTCCATGCAATCGGTGAGATGAACAGGGACCTGGAGGCCGAGGAAAAGAGGCTCCTTGACCCTGAGATGCTTGAGGCTGTTGCTGAACTGAAAAAAGCGGGCAAAGTCCGCTTTCTCGGCACCTCCTCACACGGCCCCCAGAATATGGAAGAACTTCTGATGACTGCCGTAAGGTCGGGGCATTTCAGCGTCATCATGCCCTCTTTCAATTTCATGAAGTTTCCCAGGCTGCCGGAGGTGATGAAAGAAGCCCACAAACAGGGGGTAGGCGTCATAGCCATGAAGACCCTGGCCGGAGCAAAGGATATGAAAATGGAAGCCGGTGCGGAAGAATTCTCCCATGCCGCTTTCAAATGGGTGCTGAAACACCCTGAGATGAGCGGCCTCATAGTTACCATAAAGACAGCCGCTGATATAGAACTATACCTTCAGGCCTCAGGCGTCAAATTCACCTCAGCGGACCAAAGAATTCTTGACCGTTATGCAGCCCTGTACGACAAGGAATACTGCAGGACCGGATGCGGGGATTGCGAAGGGGCCTGTCCGCAGGGCGTGGATATCGCCTCCATCATGAGATACCGCATGTACTTCAAGGACTACGGCATGGAAAAAAGAGCAATGGAATCCTATGCCCGGGTGGGTAATAATGCGGCGGCCTGTACCGGCTGCGACACCCCGCTTTGCGTCGGGCAATGTCCTTACAGCCTTCCGGTTCGGGACCTGCTGACTGATGCACATAAAACCATGTCCTTTATGGCTTAATGAATAACGTCCCTCTCTGGTTTCGCCTGCTCCTGCTCGGCCTGCTGCCGTGCATCGCGACGGTCCTTTATCTCAGGGGGCAGAGCTACGATCCCGCCCTTATTGATTTCAAGGCAGCAGGACCGGATGCCCCGGTACTGGACCCAACCCGACAGTCCGTGGCAAACCCCGCTGAGGACAGGACCCCGCCTGTTCGCAGCTTTGGAGAAATTAAAGGGTTTCAGCAAAAGGGACAGGAGCGACGCTATACGAGAGACAATCTTTATGAGCATGTGGACGGACATGCGGAGTATTTCATTGACATGGGGTTCACCGGCCTTGCGGTTACCGAATACAGCGCGGCTGGTTCCAAGGCTGCACAGGCGGAATTCCAGGTCGAGGTCTTTGATATGGGCAAGGGCCTGCATGCCTTCGGCGTGCTTTCCGATGAGTCCGGCGAAAACCTCCAGGATGCTTCTGTCGGCTCTATGGGATTCAAGACCTCAGGGGGCCTAAATTTCATCAAGGGCCGCTATTATGTGAAGATTTCCTCCGCGAATTCAGGGAGTCAAGTGCTTGCCTTTGCAAAGGCCCTTAGTGAAACTCTGCCTGCTGAAAAAGACTCCCTCAATGTGTTTTCTCTCTTCCCCGATCTTGGCAGGGTGGTGAAGTCGCGATTTGTGAAAGAGGGTTACCGGGGACTCGATTTCTTGCATAACGTTGTGGAGCGAGAGTATGCCGTGGAAGACAGAAAGATTATTGTGGCCCTTATATCCGACACCGGACGGGCGACAAAGGCGCTTCAGGCCTCCCTTTTTGATTATTTCAGGAAGTCAGGACTTAAGACCGAAAAAATCAGCAGCGGAAAAGAATCTTATAAGATATTGGACAAGTATGAAGGCACATGGTTTCTGATACCGACTGGTCAGGCCCTATTTGCAGTTTTTGGAACGGACGATGAGGATATAGTGAAAAAATTTTTAGGTCCTCCAACGAAATGACATAATCAACAAATCAGGCATGGCATGGTATGTGAGCGGCATCGGCGGTCCAGGCGTAGCCATGGACGGCGTAGCGGGCCGCCGCGCCTCGGAGCCGGGCCGGATGCCCGGCGAGAATGAGCGAACATGCTATGCCCTGCCTGATTTGCCGTCTTCATTTTGTTAGAGGCTCTTAACAAGGACAGGAGTTAGCCTATGCCGTCTATTAACAACAAAAGGGAAGAAGAAATCAGCAGACGGCAGTTTCTCCGCAGGGCAGCCGTCACGTGCGGCGCCGCAGCCGCAGCCGGCGCATGGGGCTATGTTTTTTACAGCACAGAGCCTGTCAGAAGAACTGACACTAAAATATATAGCTTCCGGGACTACCGCACTAGGGAAATCAAGGTCTATCCCCACCTGGCAATAGCCCACGGCAAGGATGCGGAGAAGATGGTTCGGGCCGCTGTAGACAGGATAGGCGGTATGGGCCGTTTCGTAAGTCCTGGTGAGCGGGTATTGCTTAAGCCCAATGCAGCCTGGGACAGGCAGCCCGAGCAGGCGGCAAACACCAACCCGGACGTGGTGGCCGCTACTGTAAAGCTCTGTCTTGAGGCAAAGGCTGCCGAGGTATGGGTAACTGATGTGTCTGTGAATGATCCGCACCGCTGTTTTGCCCGCTCGGGGATAGGAGAGGCGGTGAACAAAGCTGGAGGCAAGCTCAGGCTTACTTCAGAAAACGACTTTGTCTCCACAGACCTGAAGGGCGAAGTGCTGAAGATATGGCCGGTGAGCCGTTTTTATCACCTGGCGGACAAGCTCATCAACCTGCCTGTGATTAAGCACCATTCCCTGAGCAAATGCACCATGGGCATGAAAAACCTTTACGGCTCTCTCGGAGGACAGAGAAACCGCCTGCACCAGGACATCAACACCTCCATCGCCGACCTCGCCTCTGCAATCAGGCCGACCCTCACCATCCTGGATGCCACGCGCGTGCTCCGGAGAAACGGTCCTACCGGCGGCAACCTGTCGGACGTATCCGTGGAGGACACCATTATAGCCGGTGTGGACCTGGTGACCGTGGAGGCCTACGGACTCAGGTTCCTTGATCTGAAGATTGAGGACATTCCCTTTATAGCCCTGGCTGAAAAAAGAGGGGCAGGCCTCTCCGACCTGAAGGGTTTAAACATCGCCGAGATGACAATATGAAGACAAAGTTTCTCTCTCTCAGAAACATCAGGCGCATTTACGCCGTCTTTTTTGTGGCGCTCTTTGTCGTACTGCTCCGGCTCAAATACTATATCCTCGCCCTAATCCTCGTCCCTGCGGCCTTCGGCTCCATTCAGACAGGACTGCTTGATCCGATTTCATTTATCACACGGTCCTTTGCAGTATCGGTATTCCCGGGGTTCAATATAGGAGGCGGCCGGCTCTATCTGAAGCAGCCCCTTTTTAACGGCGGCGCGCTTATAGGCCTTATCTTTCTGGCCGTACTCTTTGCAAACAGGTTTATGCCGCGTTTCTGGTGCCGTGTGGTCTGTCCCCTTGGAGCCCTTCTCGGTCTGCTTTCCTTTGGGCCCCTCCTCAGAATACGGCGCGATGTGGACCGCTGCAACGACTGCAAGAAATGTCTTGCCCATTGCCACGGCGGGTGCGACCCCCATGCGGCCCTGCGCACTTCAGAATGCCACCTCTGCATGAACTGCGTGGAGGACTGCCCTGAAGGGGCCCTGCACTACGGTCTCGCAAGCCCATCCAGTTCAGTGCAAATGCCACTGGACGTCAACCGCCGGAGGCTCATAGAGAGCGCCCTTGCGGGGGCGCTAATATTTCCTGTCTTAAGGAGCACCATAAGTTCCGGCACATCGCCCCACTACCGTGTCATCAGACCTCCGGGTTCTCTTGCAGAAAAGGATTTTCTGCGGCGCTGTATCAAGTGCGGCCAATGCATGAAAGTCTGTCCTACCAATGCCATACAGCCGGCCCTTATGGAGGCGGGCTTTGAGGGCCTCTGGACCCCCCTGCTTATAAACAGTATCGGCTATTGCGAATATAATTGCGTGCTCTGCAGCCGTGTATGCCCGACAGGTGCCATATCGCCGCTTACGGTGGAGAAAAAACTGGGCAAGGGCGTCGGCCTGAAGCCAGTCAGCATCGGTACGGCCTTTTATGACCGGGGGAGGTGCCTGCCCTGGGCCATGAATATCGACTGCATTGTTTGTGAGGAGGTCTGTCCCACCTCGCCCAAGGCCATCTGGTTTGAGACCGTCGAGGTACAGCTCAGAGACGGTCCAACCAAAAAACTCAAGCGTCCTTATGTGGACCCCAATCTGTGCATCGGGTGCGGCATCTGCGAAAACAAGTGCCCCATACGGGACCAGGCAGGGGTGCGCATCACATCCATAGGTGAAACACGCTCATCAGTAAACCGGATGATACTTAAGACGTGACCCGCTGGGACAATACTTGAGTGACGGCACAGTTCAGGCAGGAAATCAGACTGATGGGATATGAAATGGTCGGGGCGAGAGGATTTGAACCTCCGACTTCACGGTCCCGAACCGTGCGCGCTACCAAACTGCGCTACGCCCCGAAGAATGAATATAATACCACAAACCAAAGAATAGCATTGCCGCCGAATTGGATAAACTACAGGGCGAACGCACTATGCATAAAATCGAAACTAATCAGACAAAAAAGCAATTATGAATCAAAAAAAACAGCATGGGAAACGTCATTCCCGCAGTTTGTAAGCGGGAATCCAGCTCTTTTGCTCCTGGATGCCCGATAAAAACCTTCGGGCATGACGGAAAATGGATGCTTATGGCACATAGTGCGTTCGCCCTGCGATAACCACCCTTTCTATACGTTCTCACAACGCCCTGAATTATCAAACAATACGTTGATTATACACGACATTACCGCTTTTAGCAATTGTTGCCTGAAGTTGCCTGAAATTGGCTCAATTTGATGCTGACGGTTACAAAATGGTTACAATTTTAGGGGATGAAAGAGCAGCATAGAGAACGCGTAACTTCGGGCCGGGAAACCGGCCCCTTTTTTTGCTTATTCCATTATGCTATTGAAGGGCACATAGAGGTATCGGCTATGCGCAAGAGGATCAAGAAGGCTTCATGAGTGCATTGAGCGGCCTGAAGCCGGATAGGGTCATAAGAGCTTTTCATGGCTGGTTCCAGCCTTCCGCTTCTTGTAAGACTAAGCTGAGCAGCGGGCAATGGGGAATTTGGTTTAAAATAAAGCGTCTATATCCATCATTCCATGCAGAACCCTGACAATTTCAATTCCACCTTTAATCGGCAAGTAAAAAATCACATATTTGCCAACCGGGAAACTTAGCAAACCGGGATAGAGTTCATCCCTCTTTCTACCCATACTTGTGAACTGAACGAGTTTCCGGCATGTTTCCTCAATCTCGTCAAGAAGATTGTCTGCATTGCCGAGGCTGTCCTGGGCTATATACCACCAGATTTCGTCAAGATCGCTTTCAGCCGCGGGGCGCTTGAGTATTCTCAACATCAGCCGTTTGCCTTGCTTTTTTGCGCATCAAGCCGTTTACGGCCTCGTGCCTTGATGACCCCTACGTCTAAAGGTGTTGCTTCACCGCTATCCAAGCCTTTCTTTATTTCAGCTCTGAGATTTTCAACACGTAACAACTGTTGCCGATCTCGTTCTTCAAGAAGGCGCAGGGCATCACGCATAACTTCGCTTGCGGACCCATAAAGCCCGCTCTCTACCTTAGTTTTTACCAGTGTTTCAAGATGTGGTGTCAGTGAAATGTTCATTATTTTATCTCCTCCTTGTCATATACAGGATAACATAAAATAACAAACTTTGTTATAAGAAGTGTTCTTCTTCGGTGCCGTCAAAGAGAGGGTCGCAGTCGTGAAAGTTCCACTATGCAAGCCGTTAACATATAGCGTATCAACCTTTAACGACTGCGAGAGGTTCCGGTTTTACTAAAATATCTACCAAATCCGGCGTGAGAACAGGGATTATTACACTGCTGGACGATTGTCTTGATGCGTTTGAGGTAATACTATATAATACGACTATCAAACAAGAGAGGTGATGATGAGGTCTTGTCAATAGGTGTGTAAATATCATTTAGGCGGCCATCCTTTCCATTACCTTTGATTCCTGCTTCATGACTCCATCGATAAACTCTCTCCCAGCATATACATCAGACAATAACCAATACC
>Ga0315281_10000354_pt1 | contig 63223 bp, 59 predicted proteins | sample YL17G07_0_MG_FD_204540 | JGI IMG/M metagenome (GOLD analysis project Ga0315281, IMG submission 204540) | Sediment microbial communities from Yellowstone Lake, YNP, Wyoming, USA - YL17G07_0 | ecosystem: Environmental > Aquatic > Freshwater > Lake > Sediment | place: USA: Wyoming | collected...
TCGATGCTCGCCGGAAGAAACACCTGCTGATACCGCTCGGAGGGGCGAAACGCCATGGCCAGACTCCTTTCCAAAACCGACAGTCCATCATAGACTCCGGGGACAAAAAGAAAAGAACCTCCCTACCGGAATTGTGACACAGCCTGGCAGCTTGCCGATGGTCTGGATTGCTTCGGATGCACCATCGGCAAGCCCTTCGGCCTTGCCGCTGCCACCCAGAGTACACGTCCGTGCATCAGCCCAATATCCTACTCGGATAGGCTCCAAAAGCGCAAAGATGCAGGATTTGGTGTCTCTACGACAAATCACAGCCGGCTCACGGAGGCTTTGATCTCGTCGAATCGCTCCTCCGCCAGCAGCTTGCCATAATCGCGCATCGATGTAGCGACATTGCGCCAGGCGGTCCAGATTGCGTTCTTGCCCCGCGGGGCCGAAAGCTGCCGGGCGACCAGCGTCGCTTCCGCATCAACGAAACGGTCGAGCACCTCGGTGTTCCACGTCGGCATCTTCTGCGCGAGCGTAGCGAGCCGGGCGACGATGATCTCCGTGATCAGGCGGCCATCTTCAGCGGATGCCTGTCTGGGGTCCCGGCCGCCGACGCCCTGGTGCGGCGGCTCGCCGAGCCGCGCGAGATCGACCGTGCCCGGGAACAGGTGCAGCATGAGCGAGGTCTCGCCCCACGCACCGTGGTCGCCGGTATAGCCCACGTCCAGGGCGAGGATGTACTCGGGCGTGCCGAGGACGGGGACGCCCAGCGCCCGGCTCATGCGGACCGCCGTCTCGCGGACGACGATTTGCTGGGCCGCACCGTAGTGGCCGGTGAGAATGATGATGGCGCGGAAGCCGTCGCGAACCATCTCGCGGCAAAGCTGCTCCAGCCAGGGCCGCAGGAGGTTCGAGAAGACACTGTCCTCCGGCTCCATGACGAAGGTATGCGGCTCATTCATGCCGCCGACCCCGCCGAACAGGGGCGGCGAAACAACGCCTCCTCCTTTCTGTGCGGCCCGGAGACACAGTGCATGGGCCTTCACGGCGTCCACCCCCACAACATTGTGCACACCGTGCCATTCCACCGTGCCGAGCGGCTGGAAGATCGTCGGGCATGCCGTCCGCGCCTCCTCGATCTCCCTGGGTCGAAGCAATTCCAGCCGCACCTCACGCGGCGAGGCAGCGTTCGTGCCCTGAGTTTCTCCTTGTGCCGGATGGGAGCCGAGCATCGCACCGGCCGCCGCAACCCCCAGAAACTCCCGTCGCCCAACCCTTCGAGTCATGCTGATCTCCTTTCCCAGCGGCTCACGACAGGCCGCAAGCAGCGAACCGTTGATCCTCCCGCGTCACACAAGTCGCCTCATTGTCCTTTGCACGCCACTTTTCTTTTGTTCCTATTCTTGCTTTTCTTGCGGGCGGCGTCTACTATCTTGTGACGTGACGAAAGGAGGAAACCATGAATAGCAGAATCGTGATGGGTGTCTATGTCGGCGCTCTATGCCTGGCCGTGGCCCCGGCATCGGGCGGTCCCTTGCACAAGAATGAGGTCAGTCCCACCGCCAATTGGGTGGCTCACGCCGATGTGGAGGCGTTCCGCAATTCCGGCCTCGGCAAGCTGATTCTGGCCGAGCTGCAGGCCCAGGGCGCTGAGGAGAAGCTGCAGGGCTTTGCCAACGTGTTCTCCTTTCATCCGCTCAAAGACGTGCGCGACGTGACGCTGTATGGCAAGGGCAAGGACCGCAGCAACGCTGTGGTCATCATCGACGCCCAGTTCGATCCGGAGAGGCTCCTTTCCGTCGTGCGGTGGAATGCGCAGTATCAGGAGATTCCGTACCAGGGTGTCACGCTTCATCAATGGCTGAATGAAGAGAAAAAAGGCGACCAGACGGTCACGCAGATGATGTACGGCTACCTCCACGAGGGACGCCTGATCGTAGTCAGCCCGGGACTCGATGCCTTGAAACAGGCGGTGGACACCCTGAAGCCATCTGCCGCCGGCACAGCAAGCCCTGTGCTCGGGCAACTCCCCGAGAGCGGCAATAGCGTGTTTCTCCAGGCCGTCGCCACCGGCGTCGGAGAGATGGTTGGACAGGACCCGAAAGCCGCCCTGTTGAAGCAAACCGATCTGCTGACCCTGGCCGCCGGCGAAAACGCCGAAAACATCTCGATCGACCTGCGCCTGCGGGGCGAATCCGTGGAGGTAGCGGACAACACGGTCAAAATGCTCGAGGGCATCCTTGCGGCGGTCGCCTTGGCTGGCCAGGAGTAGCCGAAACTGAGTGAGCTGGCCAAGGGTGTGAGCGTGTCCCGCACGGACAAAACGGCCCAGGTCCGCTTCGAGGCCCGCGCGCAAGCCATCGTTGAGTTCATCAAGCAGCAGGTGGAGCAGAAAAAGCAGCAGCAAAAGCCCGCCGGGCAGTAGTTATCGGCTGTCAATTCCTCCCCGCAAATGGCTGCCTTATAACAACTGTCGCCTGACCTGTTACTCGTGCCCGTCTGCGTGCCTTTAATAGGTGGAGCCGAAGAGTGGGACAGTATGGTCCATTACCTGCGGCTCAATGAAGGAGACCGAGAAATGGCATGCAGAGAATCAGTCCGCAGAGGGTGTGACTCAACAGATCGCAACTACATCACCGGTTCCTGGCGTTACTGCCTCCAAGCCGGGACATGCTCGATCATTCTGCTTGTTTGGGCGGGCGCCTGTGCCGGGTCGTCGGGCCCCGGGATCGGCATCAAACTGGGGGCGCAGACACTCGAAGACCCCATCGACCTCGATGAAACGACCCGTGCAAGATTCGAGGTAGAACTCTCCAGTCCTCTGCTGGCTGACGATCACTTCGATTTCGCCCTCACCTTCGGTGGCTCGCCGCTCGGTTCGGTCACGGATGAGTACAGCTATACGGAGGAAGGCGTCCTTTTCGAAGACTCCTACACCGACCACCTGGCGGTGTTCGATCTCCGGCTCGCGGCTCGGCTATATCCACTCGGCGACCACAGCCGGATCCGGCCCTACGTTGGGGCGGGTATCGGCTACTTCTGGCTCATGGATTATTGGCACGACGAGTACGCCCAGACCTTCGAGGATCCGTTCCAGCCCGGCGTCTTCCATACCATTGTTGACGAGTACGAGGGCTCCGACCGCATCGCCAGTGGCTTCTTCCCGTTCATCACCGCCGGTGTGGCCGTGCCGGTCGCGCCCCACACCGAGTTGATGTTCGATTTCCAGTACGACTTCGACAAGGTGGATGACGGCATCGATCTCGGCGGCCCCATCTATATGTTCGGCGCGCGTGTACGATTCTAAGGTTCGGACGCTCCGATGGCACTCCGTCCCCTCACAGGGTGCAAAAGACGGAGGACGGACGGCGTAAAATAGAAGGCTGTCGTCTGTCCTCCGTCCGTCATCAGAGCTTTAGCCAAAGGCCGCCGGGTTACTTTTGCGGCGCGGCGGCCTTTTGACGCTTGAAGGTCAGCTCCTCGCGGGGTTGAGACGCCCGCGAGCCACCTGTCTCAACGGGGTACTCTCTGACCTTCATCACATCGTTATCGGTCTTGCTGTAGACGTGTTGTATCTTCACCGCCGTGCCGTCCGGCTTGGTGTACTCGATCTTGTTGGCGGCATCGTTGTCGTCCTGTTCCCACGTACCTTTCCAGATGCCTCCTATGCTGTCGGCGCCGAACTGCGTGATCTCCCCGCGAGCGGGCACGTACATGATGATACCGAAGTACTTGAAGTCGCCGATCTTCACGTCCGCTTGGGCGGCGTGCTGGTCGAGGATGGGTTTGTATTCGACCTCGTAGGTCCGGTCTTCCTTTGTCGCGACCCATTTGCCCATCAGCCAATCATAGCCGCCTTCGGAAACGAGATCGCCCAGGGTCTGGTAGTCTCTGGCACGGCTCTGTCCGGCCGGCGCATGGGCAATGGTCGCCTCCGCCGGTTGACGCTTGTAGGTCAGCTTGCCCCAGGGATCGGAGTTGCGGCTCCCGCTGCCGTCCACGCCGTACATCGCAATGTTCACGCTGTCCACATCGGTCTTCTCATAGACAATATCGGCCTTGCGGACCTGGCCGTCCGGGCTTGTGTGCTCCACCCGGTGGACAAGGCCTCCCTGACCCTCGGACCAGGTTCCCTTCCAGAGTCCGCCCCGGTTGTCGGCGCCGATATCGAAGATCTCCTCGCTGCCCGGCGCGAGCATCACGAGGCCACGATAATTGAACTCGGCCATCTTGACGTCCGCGAGCACGGCATGCTTGTCGAGCACCCAGTCATACTTGAACTCGACCTTCTGGCCTTCATCGGTGGTGGCCACCCATCGGCCAATGATCCATTCGTAGCCCCCCTCGGCTACCATGTCACCCAGCTTCTGCTGAGCAGTGACCGGAACGACACACGCGACCAACAACGCCGCGGCTACCAGGGACATGCATCTCGGATTCATCATTTTCTCCTTTCTCCTTTTGTGTTCTCTTGGGAGCAAACGTTCTTCGCCCGTTATCGAGGACCCCCTCACGTCGAACGGGCAGTCGTTACCAGTATAACAACGGGGACCGGGCTTTGTCTCTGAAGGGCTGGGATTTTTCTGATAGGGCCGCGATCGATTATTGCCAGGACCGGAGTCGTTCGGCTCGTCTCTGGAAGCCACGTGCCATGGAATGGGCGCGGGCCTTCAGCAGGAAGCGGCGGCCCTCGGGGGTCCGCGTATAAACCAGCTCCGCCGGCCCGACGTGCACGCCCCACATCTTCTTCAGGTATTCGGCCGTCTCCTTGTTCTTTCCGACGGTCTTCGGAATCGAGTGATAGTCTTTTCGCGTCAGCCATCCGAGCGGCGCCTTGCGGACCAGGACGTAGCGTGGATTCTCGATGGGGCCGAGCAGCTCCGCCAGGGCCTCCAGGAAGATGGACCGCTCGCGCGTCGTGCCGCCTTTGAGTGAGCAGCTCACGAACCCGCCATCCTCCTGCTGGGCGACCACTTTCAATTGCCCGACGTTGGTTTCGATGATTTCCGCCCGGACCATGGTCTTGAGCAGGGCTTTTCCAATCTGCTTCATGCTTGAAGCGACAGACCCGTGCTTCAGGAAGAGCCACAGGGCCTTGAGACACTTGGGCAGTGCCGCCAGGGCCGCCAGCGCTGCGGCGATGGCTAAGAAAAGCAGGAATCCTTTGAACGTCATCCTTTCGGCCTCGGCTCTGCGCCCGGAGGAGTCCATCAGCATCGAGAACACGGAGACCCCCCAGAACCACGCTTGCCACAGCAGAGCCATAATCGTATTGCGAAAGACAAAGTTGCGCGGCAGCGTCAATTCGGAGGCGGCGACCTGCTCGACCATATCGCCGTCCGGCGCTGAGCCGAGCGCCTGCTCCCATTCGCTGATAAGCCGGGTACGGTCCTGTGCTTTTCGCTTCATCACGGCATTGATGTGGTCCATTCTCGCCTTGGTGTAAGGCGGCTGACCCAGCCCGAGGCGCCCCAGGCCGCTCTCGATCCGGCTGTGCGTAAAGGAGACACCCACGAAGGATTTGAAGCGCCGCGCCAGGGTCTCCATATCTTCATTGAACTGCTTCGCATCCTCTTCCTGGCAGACGAGGTGCCAGATATTCGCCGTCTTGGTCGGGTTGCCTTCCTGTGTGCGGATGGCCCGGCCCCGCATCTGGTTGGACAGCATGTAGGAGCCGACGAAACTGGCCAGAACCAGCGAATCCACCGACGGTGCGTCCCAGCCTTCGCCGAGCAGGGCGGTGGTCCCGACGAGAATGTTGACGCCGCCTTGAGTGAAGAGGCTGGTGATCAGGGCGACCATCTTGTGCTTGTCCGCCCCGCGGATTGTGACCTCGCAGAACCGCTTATCGTGGTCCAACGGCTTGCAGGCAATGTCGGCCGGGTCCACGCCGAGCCCCGGCGCGAGGCTGCGGAGCAACTCGCGCGATGCACACGGGATGACCGTTAGTGCGCCGGCGAGGATGCCGAGCTGCGTTGTGCCGGGCTCGCTGCGCCGAATCTGCTCGAAGATGGGCACGACGCCGAGCCGCTTGATGGGCTTGGCGTCGGTCTCGTTCGCCGGGAAATCCGCGCGGCGAATGTAGTCGGTGAGCACGACCATTCTCAGGTCCGGCCCCAGGGACGCGCTTTCCAGCCGGACGATGTCCTCGATGCTTTTGAGCTTGGAGGCGCTGCGAATCAGGAGCCGGGCGATCTTCGTCGTGTTCCGAAGACTGATGCTCCTTCGCTCCGCAGCCCCGATGCGCTTGGCGTCCCGCAGGCTGTTATGGAAAAGCTCTTTATGAGATTCAAACGATTTGGCGTAGGTGTAGAAGCAGCCGGTGAGCAGGTTTTCCAGCCACTCCATATCCAGTTTGGGACACTTCCGGGGCGAGAGGCCGATGATGTGCAGGAGCTTGCGGGGAGGGTGGCCTCGGACGTGGTTGAGGAAGACGGCAATGCTCGAATAGAAGGCCGGATCCTCAAGGATTTCATCCACGCACGTCTGCGGCCGGCTCACGCACGGATGGTTCTCCAGGGCGGCGATGAACTCCTGGTTGGCACAAAGCGCCCGCACGAACTGGTCCACGTCCTGGCGGAACTGGCGGATTTCCTGCCGCTCGGCATGCAGGGGCGCGGACATATAGACATAATCCTGGTGGGGACAGAGGTTCTTTTGCTTGACCAGCTCGGGCACGGAGATTTCCGTGTCGATCGGTCCGCACAGCCCGATATAGCGCTCCCACTCGAAGGGCGAGACATCAAATGGCGCCGTCGCCGTCAGTGCGACCACGGCTGGCTTGGCCAACTGCTTCTTCAGGTCGGCCAGGCATTTCCACCATTCGTTTCTGAGGTGGTGCGCCTCATCGAGCACGAGCGTGCGCACGCCCAATTGCCTGAGTTGCTTGAGAAGCGTGTCCTTTCCGGCAGCGCGGGAACCGGGCCCCGCGTCCTCTCCGGACTCGCCGTCCGGGCCACCCGCATAGACACTGTGCAGCCCCTGGTAGGTCGAGACCGTGATGAATTGAGGATGGCGGATGTCTTTCGATATCCAGTCAGGTACGCCGTTCGTGCGCTCCATGAACAGGCCGACGAACCGATCGACCCACTGGTCCCGAATCGCGACGGTAGGGGAGAGGATCAGGGCCGGGCGATTCAGCCGGCGCATCACCTCCAAGCCGAGAACGGTCTTGCCGGACCCCGGGGCGGCGATGACGTGCAGGTGACGGTCATCCAGGTGCCCTTCCAGCTCGGACAGCACGCGCTGCTGGTAGCTGCGCCAGGGCTTGCGAAATCGAATGTCTGAGGGAAACGTGTTCATGGTCACTTGTTATAGACAAGACGCCAATAGCCGTATCCGGCGGCAATCTGCAGTAGCACGATAGCGGCAAACGTCATCTTAAACCTGAGTTTCCGCGTCTTGTGCCGGAACAGTCCCTGCGCGACCGCCGCGCCCGGACTGCCCCCGAGCAGGGCAGCCATGTGCAGTGCCGCCTCGGGCACGCGGATCCCGCCGACAACAGCCTGCCGCTTATCATAGCCATAAAGAAGCACAGTCACAGTGTTCATACTGATGAGCCAGGCGTAAATCGGGCCCAACCCCAGCCGCCACAGAAGCAGCGACAGGCCAACCGGCATACACAAGACGATGCCGAGAGTGTATTCTACGAGTCTGTGTCTCTGCATACCAACCCAGCTATCAACAGCATTCAATGTGCTTGCGGCTGCCACCCGCCACACCCACAACCAACAGCTAATATCGACCTTCACTCCCCTGGTTATTACTTCCGAGAATATCGAACTTACCAGTAAGCCGGTGCAGTGCCGAACAGGAAGCGCGGGAGCCGGAGGTGTGTATGTCGGTGCCACAATTCATCTCTGTGCATTGCCGAACCAGCGAGCAGCCAGGCTGCACCCTCAGGCCAGGGGCTCGTAGAAGCGCTCCGGACGGGGGCTGAGGGTGTTGGTCAGGGTGCCGAGGTTCTCGATGGCGCATTCGATGCGGTCGCCGGGTTTGAGGAAGTTGCCGGTGGCGACGCCTACGCCAGAAGGCGTTCCGGTGCAGATGATGTCGCCGGGCTCGAGCGTCATGATATGACTGAGGAACGAGACAATGTCCGCCACGGGATAGATCATCTGCGAGGTGTTGGCGTTCTGACGCACCTCGTCATTGACCTTGAGCAGCATCTTGAGATTCTGGACATCGGGCACTTCCTCCCTGGTGACGAGGCAGGGGCCCAGGGGACAGAAGCCGTCGCCCCATTTGCCGTTGAGCCAGTCGTAAAATTCATCCCAGGGCCGCGGCTGGCGATTCTTCGAGAACGTCACGCTGCGCGCGGAAACGTCGTTCGCAATCGTATAACCGGCGACATGGTCGAGGGCGTGGCTTGCATCGATGCATTTGGCGTTCGCGCCGATCACGACCGCCAGCTCCAGCTCGTAGTCGATTTGCTCGCTGAAGGTGGGCCAGCCAATAGTGTCTCCGGGACCGATCACGCAGGTCGACGGCTTCAGGAACGGTCGGGGCACGGTCGTCCGGCGGGGCGATTCCGACAGCCCGAGCTTGAAGCCGCGTTTGAGGGCGGCCTCCTTGATGTGCTCGCTGTAGTTGCCGGCCAGAGCGAGGATCTTGTTCGGCCGGGGAATGGGCGCCAGGAGTTTTACCGAATCCAGCGGTATCGTTTCCCTGGCTGATTCAAGGAGCCGGCGGACCTGGTCCAGACACAATGGGCCGCGCTCGAGAATCTCCCTGATGCTCGTCGGCGGATTGCTGCCTTGCCATGAGGACGGAATATCCACGATGTTGCGGTCGGTCAACGCGCCGCACGAGACAATCCCATCGCGCGAATAGGTTACCAGCTTCATGTTTGTATCTCTCCTGAGATTCAGCAGTTGCACGTTCGGACTATTCTATCTGCTCTCGCGGAAGGCACAAGGGCACAGCCTCAAAGATGCATCAGAACGCACACAGCGACCCGAAAAAACGCGGTTTTCCACGGGCAACGGGCGTATCGCCTTATTTGGCTCAAGGGAAGAACGCCTGCAATCCGATTTTATCAATACCGGCCGGTGTGTGTCCGGCTGCGATGGTAGAGGTTTACGTGAAGGGATTCTTCAGAATGACGCTGCGGGAGATTCTGACGGGAACGAGCAATTGGCTGCGTGCCCACCGGTACGAGCCGGTCGGCCACTGTGAACCGGCAATCGACAATGATGGCTTGTTGTCGATAAACCTCGATGGGGGCGAGGATTACGATGATGGTCACAGCACCAATGCGACGAGTGAGCCGGTGGTGGTCAGCACGGTGACCTCACTGGACCGCCGCGAATCGGTCGAGAAGCTCCAGGAGGGCTTTAATCGGTTGATCGGCCAACTCGAGCAGATCAACGAGCATCTCAGTCAGCAAGTCGCGCAGCACGAAGAACTTATGGGCAAGGTCAGGGAGCTGCCGCAAGTGCTGGAAAGCCTCCCGTCGGCAGTCGAGAACCAGAAGAAACTTACCGCCCAGCTCCTGGAGCAGCTTCGCAGCACGGCGGCCAAGGACCAGCAATTCACCGACACGGTCAGCCGGATTCCCGCGGAAACGGCCCGCCAGACGGAGACATTGACCCTTATCAACCATCAGCTTGAGGCCGCCGCGGAGAGCGACGTTCAACTCGCCGAGAGGTTCGTGAGATTCAGGGACACACTCGACCGGCTCAACGTCAACACCATGACCAACACCGAAGGCATGCTGCAGATGACCAAGACCTTCGCCGCCAGCGACCGCTACCTGAAATACGTTGTTTCCAAGCTCAACCGGCGCTTCGCCTGGGTCTTCGCCGCCGCCATAAGTACCTGCCTGGCCGTGATTTCCGCCCTGGTCGGCATAGTCTTCTACCTCGCCCGATAGGGCGGGGTCGAAGTCGCCGAACTCCTGTCGTTTGCCGCCGGCCGTGCGCATCGCGCGGTGCGCCATTCGTGACCCTATGTCCGCCGTCATCAACGATGGAGGTGTCGTCACGTGCGGTTGGCTGGTACCCGCCTAATGGTACACAACGAATCCCGCCGGCGGCACTGTGATGGGAAGCGCGGAACGATCCGTCCCCTCGACGGTGGCGACGGAGCCTTTCAGTGCCGGCTCGGTTGACAGAAGACAACTCATCTGTTTGCCGGGCGGGTTGATTTGGCGATCGACGGCAGCCCAGACCTTCAGTGATTGGTTCACGTCCGTGTTGACCGCGCACAGGTACTCCTGCTCACCGAAGATGCGAGACCAGGCCACCACCCAGCGCAGTCTGCCGCCGATCGGCTGGGGGTAGCAGAAGTCGCCACCGGCTCCCGTGGCGGAGACTTCACGAAGGTACTGCCGTCCGCGGCGTAGAGCCAGATGGTCGCGTCGCAACGTGCAAACGTCCCGGATGAATCGATAGACTTCGTGATCTTCGTTGAAGAAGTGCCGGCCCTGGCTTTGGAGTGAGCCGAACGGGCCGCCAAACATGCACTCGCGCAGGAAGACATCGCTGTATTCGTATTCGCCGCTCGTGCGGTGGTCGGCCCCGTTGAAGGCTTGCTCGGTGCCGTAATAGATGCAGGGAATCCCGGCCGTGGTGAGGTTCAGCGCGAGCGCAGGTATCAAGTACCGATAGGCATTCGGCTCGCCCGGGTCGCCGCAGAAACGGAACTTGCGCTTGCCGAGCGAAACCTGATCGTGGTCGTCGAACAGGGTCACGATATGTCGGCCGAACCATTGGTGGCTGTCCTTGTAACTAATCACGCTATTGCGGAACAGATCGAAATATCCTTCCTGGTCATCCGTATCCGGATTGCCGGGACTTTCCCTTCCCTTGGCCAGGAATTCGAGTTTGCCCGGGATGTCGTCCACTCCCAGGGCAGCGTCAATCCCGGTGGTATCGACGATGTGGACGGCGTTTTGACGCCCGCCGGTGACTTCACCAATCAGGTAGAAATTCTCTTTGCCCAGCGACTGCGCGAACTCGTGAATGACGTTGACGAAGAACCGAACCGCGCCCGGTTCCATGTGCTTTACCGTGTCGATACGGTATCCATCGATATCGGCGTAGGCGATCCAGAATTTGTAGGCGTTGGCCAAGTGCCACAGGGCCGGGGTCTCGCCGAATTCATTGATGCGTCGGAAGAGGTCCCATGACTCGATTTCTCTGGGGGCAGACCCATGGTCGATGTCCTTCAAGGTACAGAAATCCCCCTCCAGGTATTCCGGGTAGTTGTCCCACCCTTGGATTTCACCCCGCTTTGTCCATGTGGTGGCGTGCTGAAACTCGCTGGGCCAGATGGCGCTATGGGGCCAGGCGTGGGGATATGTGCCGGCATCCAGCGGACTGAAGGGCAGGGTGCCCGGGTCTGTGCTATCGCGCCGGAATCCACTCGCCGGCCATTGATTGCCCTGGAAGTAGTAGTAGCGATAGCCTCCCTGATAGGCAAAGACGTCGCCCGCGTGATTGAGAATGATGTCCAGAATCACGCGAATTCCCGCAGCGTGGGCGGCGGAAACGAAGTCTCTCAATTCTTCCCGGGTTCCGAAGTGCGGGTCCACGTCGAGGAAGTTCTGAATGCCGTAGCCGTGGTACGTGTCACTGCCGGTGACCTGCCGGAACACCGGACTGAGCCAGACGGCGGTGACTCCGAGCCGCCGGAGATAGCCGATCTTGTCCGTGAGACCGGCCAGAGTCCCGCCGCACCACGTCTTGCCTGCCTCAAACCATTTCTCCCGGTCGGCTTTCCACGCATCCTTTTCCAGATCAAACAGTGCGGTGGTTCGTTCCTTCGTGGGACCCGCAACGGGGTTCCCATCCAATTCGCCAAAGCCGGAATACTCCCTTCCATCTGAAAATCGATCGGCCAGCAGGAAATAGAGAACCTGATCCTCCCATGCGGCCGGTGAAGGATGGTACTGGCGGCCTTTTGTGAGCGAGGAGAAATCGATCTCACTCAGACTGCGCTCGCACGATCTCTGGGTACTCGTCGGGTTCGCGGGCATAAGCAGGATCCTCCGTAATGCACCTCGTTTTGTTAGTCAACCGCTACCTTCGTGTCGCGTTGGCACAGCGATGACGTGTTTCGCCCCGTTCGCCGATGCCGGCACGAGTATTCGCAACCTGCAGAGAACCGAGGCAACCGGTACTTGGAAGTGCGGCCCGAAGCGTGGTGATTCGTCTGTGGCACGGGTGCCTCTCGTCATCTTGCCGTATAGCTACTCATCCCCGAAGGATCTGTCAACCCCGGAAAATACCTAATCTTACCCGGAAAGGCAAGGCCCGCGTATTCGGATCGTGCTCGCGCAAAAGACGCGTTCCGAGTGGCGGCGGGGGACTTTGGAACAGGCTGCGGCTGAAATCGCACGATCGCGTACTCGAGCGGGCGCGGCTGGCTTGTTCAGGAATTTCCTCAGGGAGGAGCAGCAGCAGGGGGCGTACAGCACTATCAGGAGTTTGCAGAGAGGTGCAGCATGGACGAACGACGGGGTGTGGGGCAAGAGGCGGCGCCGCGGTTTCTGGAGACGACGGTCGCTCTGGAGAAGAAATTTCTGCGAGGTCGGCAGAATCGGGCCGACGAACTGGAAAGCGCGGTGCGGTACTTTCTCGAATTCCTCATGGGCTTCGAGTCGCTCGATGTCACGGGCCCGGCGGTAACGGTGTTCGGGTCCGCGCGATTCCCGGAGGACAGCCGGTATTATCAGCTTGCGCGGGAGGTGGGTCGGCGGCTGGCGGAGGCGGGATATGCCGTCATCACCGGCGGCGGGCCGGGAATCATGGAGGCCGCCAATCGTGGGGCCAAAGAGGCGGGCGGGCTGAGCATCGGCTGCAATATCACACTGCGCAAGGAGCAGAAGGCCAACGAGTACCTCGACTACTTCGTCCAGTTCGATCATTTTTTCGTCCGCAAGGTGATGCTGGTGAAGTATTCGAGCGCGTTCATCGTTCTGCCGGGCGGATTCGGCACGCTGGACGAGGTGTTCGAGACCCTGACCCTCATCCAGACCAATACGATCGAGCAGTTTCCGGTCATCCTCATGGACAGCGGGTTCTGGTCTCGCATGATCCAGTTCTTCGAGGAATCGCTGCTGGCGGAAAGAACGATCGACCCGGAGGACACCCATCTATTCCACATTACGGACTCGCCCCAGGAGGCGGTCGGCCTCATCGTGCAGTCGGATCAAGAGTTGACCGAGGGAACCGGCTGCCAATGATTGATGGCTTGGAGTACACGGGGGTGAGGAATTTGGGGGGGTGATTTCAGCGAAATCCTGTTGTGGGGCCAGGCTGGCGAGGTTGTACCACAGAGTCTGAGTCGGCGATCCGTCATTCTACGGTCCCGCAAAAGCCTGTGCCGAATCGCCGTACGGCGGAGACATGGGCGCCGGCCGACGGCGGGCGGCTCAGTCATACAAGTCTATTGTTGATGTTCTGCAGGAAAGGGAGGTACCACAATGAAACGGTGGATTGTTCCGATAGCTTTGATTGCCGTGGTTGGGATGGGGTCGTATGCCATCTTTGCACAGCAGCCGTCAAACCCGCCGCAAAAAGGTATGGGGGCCGGCGGGATGGGTCGGGGAATGATGCAGGGCGGTGGTCCGATGGGCGGCATGAACTGTCCGGGCTGCGCCGCCGCGTGCGGTGCCATGATGCAGGAATCGGTTACCGCCACGAATGACGGTGGTGTGGTGGTGGCGGTCGCCGGCAAGCTGATCAAATATGATGCGGCCCTCAAGAAGGTGAGCGAGGCGAACATCGATGTCGATTGGACGGCAGTACACCAGAGGATGCAACAGATGGTGCAGAACTGCCCGATGATGCAGCAGATGATGAAACAGCCGTCCGCGCCGCCGGCGGGAGAGAAGACGCCGTAGCTTTCCGACCATTGCGGCTCTGTGTACGAATTGGTTCGTGTGAGCCCGGTCGGGAAGTAGTTCGCCGCTGTTGAAACAGGTACGAGGAGAGGGGAGCGTCGTTCCATACGAGGCGTTCCCCTGTTCCGGATGCAGTCTGGGCGGTCGAAGCGCGCACTTGCCCTGCGGGCAGGGCTCGGACGGGTCATAATTCGAACGGTTCATTCAAGGAGGTGGAGCATGAAACGGTTCACAGTCATGGCGTGGATGATTGCGCTGATTGCGGTCGGCTCCTATGTTGTCTTTGCCAGGCCGGTGTCGCCGGCGGGTTCGGGCGCAGGACAGACGTGTCCTGCATCGGCAATCGTGGCCGGTGCGATGACACAACGGGCACTTTTTGCCACCCCGGAGCTGGGCATCATCGTGTTGGTCGGCGATAAACTGATGAGGTTCGACAGTCAGTTGAACAAGATCGGCGAGACGGAGATTCAAGTGGATATGGCGCAAATGCAGCGCCGGATCGAGCAGGCGATGCAAACCTACTCGCCGACGCCGCAACCGATAGAGGTGCAGCAGGAAACGGCGGAGTCACTCTGAGGGTGGGTCAGTTCAACAGAGGCGTGAGGAGCAAACCGGCGTGGACGAGCATGAGCTCCATCATCCGCATACGGAGCAAGAGAGTGGCCGGCACGTGCACAAGGGCCCTGAATCCCGTCCCCTGCACGGCGGCGGCGCCGCACATGGCGGGCACGAAGGGCACGAGCATCACCATGCCATGCCCGGTGCCGAACATGCCATCCATGAGGAGAAGGGGCGTCTCGCGGCTCACGGCCTGCACGGCCCCCATGAGGGAGGGCACGTATCGCACCATGCCCACATGCTCGCAGACTTCCAGAGGCGGTTCTGGATTTCGTGCGTGGTGACGGTGCCGATTGTGATCCTCTCGCCGATGGTTCAGGAGGCGTTCGGCTTCCGAGTGGCCTTCCCGGGCGATCGGTGGGTCCTTTGGGGCCTGTCGAGCTTTGTGTACTTCTATGGCGGGTGGCCTTTTCTCAAAGGGCTGGCAAACGAGTTGCGGGACCGGCTGCCAGGCATGATGACGCTGATCGCGCTGGCCATTACCGTGGCGTACGTCTACAGCTCGCTGGTCGTCTTCGGCGTGCCGGGGCAGGTATTCTTCTGGGAACTGGCGACCCTGATCGACATCATGCTGCTCGGGCACTGGATCGAGATGCGGTCCGTGATGGGGGCGTCCAAAGCGCTGGAGGAATTAGCCCGACTGCTGCCCAATGAGGCGCATCTGGTCCGGGAAGACGGGTCTGTGGTGGACGTCCGGCTGGACGAGTTGAAGCAGGGCGACCGGGTGCTCGTCAGACCCGGCGAGCGCATCCCCGCCGACGGCCGGATCGTGGAGGGGGAGAGCGAAATTGACGAATCGATGCTTACGGGCGAATCCCGGCCGGTCTCCAGGAAAGCGGGGGAAGAGGTGATCGGCGGCTCCGTGAACGGTACGGGCGCTGTGACGGTGGAAGTGACCAAGACCGGCGAGGAATCCTATTTGTCGCAGGTCGTCAAGCTCGTGGAACAGGCGGGAGCGAGCAAGTCTCGCGCGCAGGGTGTGGCGGACAAGGCCGCGTTTGCCCTGACAATCATCGCCCTGGTCGTCGGCGTGACCACGCTTATTGTCTGGCTGGCGCTTGGCCAGCGGTTTGTCTTTGCGCTGGAGCGGATGGTCACGGTCATGGTCATCACCTGCCCGCACGCGCTGGGCTTGGCCGTACCGCTGGTCGTGGCAATGATCACGGCGATCTCGGCTCGCAACGGTCTGCTGGTTCGCGGGAGAACGCCATTTGAGAATGCGCGCAACGTGGATACCGTTGTGTTTGACAAGACAGGGACTTTAACGAAGGGGGAATTTGGCGTCAGCGATGTCGTGAGCTTCGGCGGTTGGAGCAAAGAGGAATTGCTGCGGAAAGCCGCTTCCATCGAGCAAAATTCGGAGCATACGATCGCCAAGGGCATCGTGCGCAAAGCGCAGGAGGAGCACCTGCAACTCGCCCCGGTTACGGACTTCGACTCCCTTCCGGGCAAGGGGGCGAAAGCAACAGTCGAAGGGCAGGAGGTCTTTGTTGGCAGCCTGAAAATCCTGGAGGCGGCGGGCATCCAAGCCCCGGAGATTTCTGCAGAGGTGGACCGGATCGCCGCGCAAGGCAAGACCATCGTGCTGGTCGCTTCCGGCGGTAGGGTCCGGGGTTTGCTTGCGCTGGCCGACGTGATCCGCGGCGAGTCCCGGGAAGCTGTCCGGATGCTCAAAGACCTCGGCATGGAGGTCGCCATGATCACGGGCGACAATGAGGCGACCGCCCGCTATGTGGCCGAAGAGCTGGCGCTGACCACGTATTTTGCCGAGGTGCTGCCGGACCAGAAATCGGAGAAGATTCGAGAGCTGCAGCAGCAGGGCAAGCGAGTCGCCATGGTAGGTGACGGCGTGAACGACGCTCCGGCGCTGGCCCAGGCCGACGTGGGCATCGCCATCGGGGCGGGAACGGATGTGGCGATTGAGAGCGCCGATGTCATTCTGGTGGAGAATGACCCGCGGGATGTCGCCGACGTGATTGCTCTCTCGCGGCTGGCCCATCGCAAGATGGCGCAGAACCTGGCGTGGGCGACAGGCTACAACGTGGTGGCGATTCCGCTGGCGGCGGGGGTGCTGTACAGGTATGGCATCGTGCTGCCGCCGGCGCTCGGGGCGGTGGTCATGTCGTTAAGCACCATTATTGTGGCCATCAATGCGAGGCTGATTTCCTACAGAAAGAAGGGACGGGACGGCGCGCCATCACCGCCCGTCATGTGAGAGATGGACACGAGCTATTCGATCACGGCAAACGACCTGTACCGCTGGGTGGATTCACTGGTCGGCAGGTTCTGCGTGCTGGGGCCGGTCCCCGCCAAAAGAGGTCAGAACGCCTTTGTGCGCATCGACGGCAGCGAGCAACTCGACCTGAGCTACTGCAGCACGATGACGAGCCCGCGCTGCTTTATCTATCCCTCCGTGCAGCAGTTGTTCGAAATCGACCGCGAGGCAAACACGTACAAGACCATCGATCCGGGGCCCGCCCGGACGCAACTAATCTTCGCCCTTCACCCGTGTGACATGCATGCCGTCACGGTTCTCGACAGGACTTTTCTCGGCGCGTTTCAGGATTTCTATTATGCGAAGCTCCGCCGGGAAACGCTTACGGTCGTGTTGAACTGCAACCAGGCCTGCGACAAGGGCTTCTGCTCTTCGATGCGCACGGGTCCTTTCCTGCGGCTCAAGGAAGGTTTTGACGTGGTGATGACGTCCCTGGGCAACGAATACCTGCTGGAGAGTGGCTCCGACCGGGGACAGGAACTGATCGAAACCGCCCCCGGCGTGCAGGCCGCGCGCAGGGAACAGTTGGACGAGAAGAGACAGCTCGAGCAGCGGGCCGCCGCCTCCTTCACGAAGACCCTCGAGATCGAGGGCCTGCCGGAGCTTCTGATGAAGACCATGGAGCATCCCGTCTACAAGGAAGTAGCCGACGAGCGCTGCCTGGGGTGCAGCAATTGCGTGCTGGTTTGCCCGACTTGCTTCTGTTACAAGGTCATAGACAAATCCGACTTCGGACCCAGGATGGTGGAGCGAAGCCGCCAGTGGGACGCCTGCCAGGACTACGGTTTTGCCGAGGTGCACACGGGCAACTTCCGTGCCCCGCAGCAGGCAAGACTGCGACAATTCATGACCCACAAGCTCTGCACCTGGCTGGAGCAGTACGGGTGCTTCGGCTGCATCGGGTGCGGCCGCTGCATGACGTGGTGTCCCACGGGCATCGACATCACGGAGATGGCGAAGGAAATCCAGAACGATCCGACGCGACAACTGGGGTAATCGTAAGCGATGGGAAGAAGCCGGATGGATATGGTACAGGGCAATCCGTTGCTGCCGCAAATGGCCCGTGTCGAGGAGAGGATCACGGAAACCGGGGACACCATCTCCTTGAAGTTCTCCGGTCCTGGGTCCCAGCCCCTGCTCTACCGCCCGGGCCAGTTCAACATGATCGGCATCCCCGGTTTTGGAGAGGCGCCTTTCTCGTTCAGCTCTCTGGATGGCGCGGACGGCACGTTCGTTCACACCATCCGGGTCGCGGGCAACGTGGTTTTGGCCCTGCATCGCCTCCAGCCGGGCGACCGGGCGACATTTCGAGGCCCGTTCGGCGCCGGCTGGCCCCTGGACAAGGCCCGCGGCAAGAGCGTACTCGTCATCGCCGGCGGCATTGGGATGGCTCCATTGCGGCCGGTCGTGGAATACACGCTGAAAAACCGGGACAGCTTCCACGAGGTTTTTCTGCTCTACGGCGCCAAGACAACGGACGATATTCTCTACAAAGAGCAGTTGGCGGACTGGAACGAGGGGATCACGGTCCTGTTGGCCGCCGACGAGCCGCGCGGCGAGCTGCTGCTGGAAGTGCACAAGGGAGTCGTCACGAAGCTGTTTGACTACGTGCATGTGCCCTTGGCGGAGACGATCACGTTCGCCTGCGGCCCGCAAGTCATGATGAAATTCGCGGCGGCCCGCCTGATTCTCGACGGGCAGTCGGGCGACGACATCTATGTGTCGCTCGAGCGCCGGATGGAGTGCGGCATCACCCACTGCGGGCACTGCCAGCTCGGCGCCAAGTACGTGTGCAAAGACGGGCCCGTCTTCGCACTGGCCGACATCACGAGATTCCAGGATACATTGCTGTAAGACCTGTAAAAAAACAAATTGGGCAAACATGGAAAGCAAGGACTGCTTGGGTCCCCAAACGCAATCCTTCGCGTTTGGGTGTCCTTCACGTCCTTGCTTTCTATTGCGGATGAAAGCAGGTCGTTGGTGTTGGTATGCAGGATTATTGAAGCAAAGGCGCCCCGACGGGACGTTTTTCTGTCGTCGGACGCTGGTGTCGGGCCGCCTTTGTTTCAATAAAGATTGCCCAATTTGTCTTTTTACAGGTTTGTAGGAGACAGCCGTGAGCGACCGCAAGCCGATTATCGGTGTGTTCAAGTACAGTTGCTGTGCGGGCTGCGAGTTTCAGTTGATCTTCTTTCAGCAGTACGTGCTGGAAACCTTCGGTAGCGTGGATATCCGGTACTGCCGGATGCTCCAGTCGGGAGGCGTCGAGGAGGGACCGTTTGACGTCGCCCTGATCGAGGGGACCGTCACCGAGGAATGGCAGGTCGAGCAGTTGCGCAAGATCCGCAGCGTCAGCCAGTACGTCATTCCGATCGGCTCCTGTGCGGTCTGCGGCGGCGTCCCGGCCATCAAAAATAACGAGCAGGAGTACGTGGTCCAGAACCGCGTCTATGCGGACACCTCCAAAATCACTTCCATACGGGCACACTCGGTCAACCAGTACGTGCCGGTGGACGGCTATATCAAGGGCTGCCCGATGGGCGAGCGCGACCTGGTAGAATGTGTAACCTCGCTGTTGCTGGGCAAGCGACCCGATTTCATCCAGTACCCCGTATGTATCGAGTGCAAGCTCAAGTACAACATCTGCGTGCTGGTGGCGTACAACTGGCCGTGCATGGGCCCGGTGACCAACGCCGGCTGCGGCGCCTTGTGCCCATCCCATGACAGAGAGTGCTATGGATGCTGGGGCCCCATGAGGGATGCCAATGCCAGAGCGCTGGCCGACCAGTTCGCCCGGATGGGGCTCAGCGAGGACGATATCTTCAGACGATTCACGGAATTTGGGGAACCCACGGTTGAGTGGAAGCCCGGGCAGGTGAGACGGTGGTCAGTCGTACAAAAATAGAAATCGATTACCTGGCGCGAGTGGAAGGGGAGACGGCCTTCGTGGTCGAATTGAACGGTGTGCCGTTTCTGCAACTGAAGATTTTCGAGCCGCCCCGGTTCTTTGAGGGCTTTCTGGTCGGCAGGAGGTATGATGAGGTCGGCGACATCGTCTCGCGTATCTGCGGGATCTGCCCGGTCTCTCACATGACTACGGCGATCTTGGCCGTCGAGAAGGCAACCGGCATCGAGGTCAGCGAGCAGACGACCATTTTGCGCCGTCTCTTCAGCATCAGTCAGATCGTCGCCAGCCATCTGGTCCATCTCTACAGTTTGGCGATGCCGGACTATCACGGGTATCCCGGCATCGTGGGGATGCAGGATCGCTTCGGCGAGCAAATCGGCCGATATGTCCGGATGAAAAATGTGATGAACCTGCTAACCGGCCTCATCGGGGGAAGGCCTTTGCATCCGGTGACGCACCTGCCCGGAGGTTTCACTTCGATTCCGAATCAGGACGAATTCGGCGAAGTCCTGGAGAAGCTGAAGTCCATCCGGGCGGATGCCGAGCAGGTGGTGCGCGACGTCATGGAGTTCGAGTTTCCTGATTTTCACGCCCCGTGCGAACACGTGGCGTTGCACGGCCCGCAAGGCTATACCATCAATGGAGGCAGGATTGTCTCCGACAGGGGGCTGGACATCGCCGTGGACGAGTACGACGCGCATTTCAAGGAGTCGGAGGTGCCCTACGCCTTTGCGAAGCAGTCGGCCGTCGGAGGCTCATCCGTTTTCCGCGTCGGGGCTCTCGCGCGGCTGAACAATAAGTTCGACAGGCTTCGGGAGCATACGCGGTTGCTCGCGAAACAGGCCGGTCTGCCGCAGCCGGGCGACAACCCCTTCCACAACAATCTGGCCCAGAGTCTTGAAGTCGTTGATGGCATCGAGCAGTGCATCCAGATCATCGAATCTGCCAAGTTCGAGGATGAAGAAATCTACGCGAGCCCTGAGGCGGGCGAGGGCGGTGCGGCGACGGAGGCCCCCCGCGGGCTCCTCTATCACTGGTACAAAGTCGATAGAAAGGGCGTGGTCGAGCAGGCCAAGATCGTGACGCCGACGTCCCACAACTTCCGGGTGATCGAGCGCGACCTCAAGGACTTAGTTACACAACATCAGGACTTGGACAAAGCGAAGCTGCAACTCCTGTGCGAGCAGCTCGTCCGGGCGTACGACCCGTGTTTCTCCTGCTCGGTGCATTGATTCCCCGAGCGGCAGGCGGAACGAGACGGTCCCGACGGGGTTTTGCCGGTGCCGTTAGGCAGAATCCTATTGTCTCACAAGGGCGCCGACGCCGTAAATAGAATCAAAGAGAGCGCGTGCAGATAAGACCATGGAAACAGGCGATCTATCCGTGCAGCATACAGGAGGCGTGCGATGATAAACTATGGATTCCTACGACACTTGAATATCGATTTCGAGTCGACGGTGGAATCAGTCAAGGAGCAATTGAGAAATGAAGGGTTTGGCGTTCTGACCACCATCGACGTCAAGCAGGGACTCGAGGAGAAGCTCGGCATCGACTTCAAACGGTACGTCATCCTCGGTGTGTGTGATCCGGCCAATGCCTACAGGGCGCTCTGCATCGAAGAGAACATCGGCTTGATGCTGCCCTGCAACGTAATCGTTTATGAGAGCGATGGCGGCGCTACGGTGGGAGTGATCCGGCCGACGGTGGCCATGCAGATCATCGACAATCCGGACCTGAAGCGCATCGCCATGGACATCGAGCGCCGATTGAGACACGTGATCGACTCGATGCAGCCGGTCGGAGCGGCGTTGTGATGTACAAGGGCCTTGCCATAATCGTGCAGGCCGGACTCGTGGGGGCCGCGCCCGTGGGCCAGTACCAAGACCATTACGGGATGATGGGAAACTGGTGGTGGATATGGTTCACGGGGATTGGCGGATTCATCGTCCTAGTCCTGGTGATCTACCTGCTTGCTTATACGCTTCGCAGCGGAGGGCGGGGAGCCCGAGCGCCGGAAGCCCCATGCGAGACGCCGCTTGATATCCTCAAGAAACGCTATGCCAAAGGTGAGATCACCCGCGAGGAATACGAGCAGATGAGAAGGGACTTGGAGAGCTGATCCCGATCTCCGTGCGGCATGGCGTGTCATCGGCTTTCAGGAGGCTTGGTCAGGACGGCCGTACAGGACAGGCGGATCAGGGGCTGGTCGGTCGGAACGAAGCCCTGTTCCCTGGCTAGGGAAAGGGTGTGCTCGAAATCCGCAGGCTTCACGTGGCCTTTGGGTTCGGCCAGCAGCAGGGAGGCGCCCGGTTTGAGCAGTTGGTGGATTTCGCGGAGGAAGTTGGCAGGGTCGGCGACTTCATGCAGCATCGCGAACGCCAGGGCAAAGTCAAAGGTCGCATCGTGTCCGTGCAAACCAATGGAGTTCTCCGTAGATACGTGTGTCTCGATGCGGTCGGCCAGCCCGGCCTCCGTGGCACGCCGGCGGAGCACCTGGAGCATCCTCGGTTGCACGTCAATGCAAACGACCTTGCCGTTGGGCCCGACCATCTCGGCCATCGGCAGACTGAAAAAACCCATCGCACTGCCGACGTCCAGGACCGTCATATCCGGCCGGACGTATGGCGCCAGGATCTTATACGGATTCCGGAGGAGCTTCCTGAGCCGGTTGGCCAGAAAGTATCCCCCCCAATATGGACACACATGCTCCGCCACATCAGGATCCTATGCCGTTCTTTATTCGTCAGCTCTTCCGCCGAGGCGACCATTTCCTCCACGTGCTCCAAATGCGGAGCACGTGAACTGGCCTTGCCGTCATCCACCGGCATTCTTTCATCGGCCGTGTGCGAAGTCAAGGTCAGAAAGGCTCGCGAGCCTATTATTGCCTCGTTCGCCACTCTACACACCCGTCGACAGAGATCGAGAGTCTTTGCATGCTTGGAGGCAGAATGGACGATCACCAGAATCGCGCCGTTGGCGGCGAGGCTTCTTACGCATCGTTGCAGGAACCTCCTGATATCGGCAGCAGGGAGGTAGTAGAGGCATTCCTCAGCCAGGATCAGGGACGCGGCATCCGAGCCCAGCCATTCGGCCATATCGCACCGTTCGAAACGAATATCGCCTCGTCCGGCGGCAATAGCCCGTTGACTCGCCCGACGAATTGCCACCCCTGAGATGTCGTAACCTGTGTATTGCGAGAAGCAATCCGCGGGCAAGAGAAAGGGCAGATGGCCCTCGCCGCAGCCGAATTCAATGAGCCTGCCTCCCGCGCAGAGCTCGGCGACCCGGCGAATGGTATGCGGGCTCCGTGTGCTGTCGCTCCACATTCCGGCCTCGAACTGGTCATCCCAGGCAAGCTGGCTGAATCCGAGGAATCGAAGCATACGCCAATATGCTCGTCGTGTAATCCTTTTCACCATTCGATCTCCGGCACAAGCAAGCGGCGTAACGGCCATGAGGCTACATGGTAGCCAGAGTGGCGTGCTTCCTTCGGTCGCGTGTGCGGTTCGTCGACATCGCTTGCATTGCAGGTGTGGATTGGAGTGTGTCTCTATCTCACTGCGCCCCGAACGGCGGTTCCCTGCTTCGCAGAGCATATCGTTTGCTGTTTCCGGCAGATCAGAGTATCGATGCGCGGGCGAAATGAACGCAAGGAGGAAGATGCCTAATCATTTTTACGGACGCGGCAAACCCAGACCTCGGTCCACGGAGCGGGATAGCTTATGCCGCCGCTCGTCAAGCCGGGGTCATGGCTTTCGGGCAAAGACGTTGATCCGCCGGAACGTCTCGAAGCATCGGCCGTCTTCCTGTATGGTCTCGCGGACCATCTGTTCGACCACGAAGTCGCGGAAGGGCTGTCTCTGGGCTGCGCCGAGAGGGGCCAGAAAGGGAACCAGACTCGGCTGATCGACCCATCGAATCAGGGCTTCGGCATCGGGGAAAAAGCGGTCGGCATTCTCGAGCCACACCCGGATATCGCTGAACTCGGACCGGCGCATCAGGTCTTCATACTCTTCCAGAGTCGGCATGAACCAGGGCCACTCGAAATGGTCGAAGCAGGAACGGTACTCCGGCAGCGACATGGCTTTCCTGATAACCTGGAAAAAGTGCGAGCAGTTGCCGGCGGCGGCGAAGTTGAACCGGATGACGCCGCCTCGACGGAGAGCCCGATGCACATTCCGCAGCAATCGCCGGTGGTCCCGGATCCAATGCAGCGTGGCGTTGGAGAATATCAGATCGAAGGCGTCGTCGTAGTCCAGTGCGTTGATGTCTTTCCGCGCCAGGCACAGATTCCCGGTCGCGTGTTTCGCTGCCGCATCGATCATCCCTTGCGAGGCGTCAATGCCCAGAACGCTGCCGCGCGGCACGCGCAGGGCCAGTTGCGCCGTCAGCTCACCGTCGCCGCAGCCAAGATCGAGGATTCGCTCGTCGCCGTTGAGGTCGAGCTCCTGAATCAGCCTCGAGCCCCATTCCTTCTGATGGCTCGACGCTCTCTCATATTCTTCACCATTGAATTCGTATGCCATGGTTTTCAGGCCGGAGCCGCATTCGCTCAGTCATTCAGGTCCTGCCGCAGGAAAAGGATCAAGCCGGCGCTGAAGGCGACGATACCATAAGCGCCACATAAACCCAACATCTTCCAAATCTCCGGCCGCCATTGGTAATCCACGCCTTGAGCGACCTGTCCAAGGACCTGCCAGGGGTAGCCGATGTATTTCGTGAAGACGTAGGGGTCCAGACCCACCAGGTGCTTGGTGAAGTCAATAACATAGAGGGTGCCAATACTGACAGCCACGGCGGCACCCGAGCTTCGGATGATCGTGGATAGGAACAGCCCATAGAACACGATGGCAGCCAGGGGGACCCAGCTCAGGAGCCACGCCAGCAGGAAGTTCGTGAGAACCGTTCTCTGGGAGTAAACTTCCCCAAGGCTGTCGGCTACCGGACCGAAACGGTAATGGACTCTCGCGAGCGTGATGGACAGAACCAGGCACATGAGGGACATGGCGATCATGTAGAGCAGGCCGGCGACCGCCTTGGCCAGATAGAATTCCCACCGGTACAGCGGCGCCGCCAGTGCCGCACGGATGGTGCCGGACCGTGTCTCATCCGCCATGAGCATGGCGGCGAATACCAGCACAAAGATCAGCCCGATGTCCGTGAACACCAACTGCATGGACAAAGCCACATAGCCCCAGGCGTTGGCCGTATTCCCCGTGCCGATCTCGTCCGCCACAACATAGGTAAGCACGCAGACCAGTCCTCCCATCAGCAGGCCAAAGTACGTCAGCTTGCGACGAATCGCCTTGACGGTCTCATTTCGCAGCAGGGGCAGCATCTGACTATGCATTCCTGTGGTCTCCTGTGATGGAAAGGAAGAATTCCTTGAGCGTTTTCTGCCTCGGGCTGATCGCGGAAACCCGGAACCCGGCCTGGAGCAGATGCTGGTTGAGCCATGCGGAGTCATCGGCAGCCAGCACGATGTCCAGGGTGTCGGGTGCGATCGATTCCACGTGCTTGATCCGCTCGTCGGCCCGGAGCGTCTCGGGGTCGGGGACTTCGCCTGCGAATGTCGTGCGAACGATGCGTTCGTGCGGCCTGAGGATATCCCGGACGTGGCCCGAGGCGACCAGACGGCCCTTGTTGATGACAAAGACGGTGTCACAGTATTCCTCGACTTCGTGCAACAGGTGGCTGGAGATGAAGACCGTCAGTCCATCGTTTCTGACCCTGTGCTGCAGAAAGCCAAGAATCTCGCGGGTCCCCTCCGGGTCCATGCCGTTCGTAGGTTCGTCCAGGATGAGGAGCCTGGGTTTGCCCAACACGGCCCGGCCGATTCCCAGCCTCTGTTTCATACCTTGCGAATACGTGCGGACCTTATCGTGCTGGCGGTCGGCCAGGCCGATGCGGTCGAGAGTCTCGTCAATATCGCGACGTGTCACTCGCCCGAGGAGGCGGGCGGCCAGTTGCAGGTTCTTTCGCCCTGAGAGATACTCGTAGAAGGCCGGCGCTTCGACCATGACGCCGACCGACCGCAGGGCCAGCTTGAAATCCCGTCGAAGGTCAACGCCGAAGATGCGGATTCGGCCGCTGCTCGGATGCACCAGTCGCGGAATCATGTAAAGCGTGGTGCTTTTGCCGGCGCCATTGGGTCCGAGAAAACCCACCATCTGCCCGGACGGAACCTCCAGCGAGAGGTGTTCCACCGCATGGATGCGTCCGAAGCGCTTGCACAGGTCGTCCAGGGCCAATGCTGGTGCGGTCATTTGGGGGTTCCTTTCCGATGGTCGACCTGGGACAGGCATATGGTGATCTGTGCCTCCAGCGCCTTCTGCACGAATAGATCGGAGATTCCGTCCCCATTGAGGTCGGCCGTGTCCACCCTGCGTGCCTCGGTGGGGGCGGCAAAACTCAGGGCCGGTCCGGCTTGAAAGAAGCCGGCGCCGGCATCGCTTAGATACACATCGAACTGCTCGGAGCCGCGTTTGACGAGGATATCCTCGCGGCCGTCACCATTGAAATCGCCGCCGATCAGGAAGAGAGTGAAGAACGACGGGTTTTGCGGCGTCATACTCGTGACGTCCATCTGGAAGTCAGGGCCGCCGGAGTAGTCGCCGTCCCGGCCGGAGCGCACCGTGAAGACCCAGTCCACGCTGCCCGCAACGAACAGATTCACCAGACCGCTCCAGGAGGTGATCTGGGTCTTCAGGGCGACCAAGATCATCTCGCACCGGCCGTCGCCGTCGAGGTCCCGGAAGGGCGAGACACGCAGTTCGCGATCCACACGGATGGGCAAGCCGCTATGGCGGAGCACACGCGTGGGCCGCGCCGGCAGCTTGCCGTCGGACCCTCGAAGCAGAAGCAGGATCGTCGTGCCGGGGCTCAAGTCGCCCTGGGTTCGCCACAGAACGAGGTCCTCCCGCCCATCCCCGTTCACATCCTGATATCGCACGTCATAGTGGCGCCATTGGGCGTCTTTTGCAATCTTCGCGATCCGCTCTTGCATGGCCGCTTTCTCGTCATCCTTTTCCTGGGCTCGGCTGTCCTCCGGCCTCGCGCGAATCGTTTTGCGCACTTCCATGTTGAATGCAGGAGCCGGCCCCGCCATCCAATAGTCCTCGCGCACCTGCCATGTCGTCTCCCTTGGACTCAGGTCTACCGTCCTCGCGGCATGCCATGCATACTCGGCGTCCTTTTCGTACAAAACGGCGCGGTCCTCGAAGAGGACGGGGATGACATCGTTGGCATCCTGCCCCCCGGGAGGATTCGGTGCGATGCGGAGACGGTCCGCGGCAAACACTTGGTGGGCCTCGATGAGCGTACGGGGCGATGGCTCGAAGGTGCCCTCATCCTGCCGGAAGTAGACCAGCCCTGTGGCCGTGGAGATCACCAGTTCTCTACCCTCATGTGGATCGACGTCCCGCATGGCAACCCAGGCGGTTTGACCCGGCAGGGCAACGGTCTGGTCGGGCGTTGTCGGAAAGCCGGACTTGCGCTGACGGTAGACCTGCAGCTCATTCTGCGCCGGCAGCAGCACCAGCAGGTCAGTCAGACCGTCACCGTCAACGTCCGTAAGGTGTGAAGTCAGCCACCATCCCTGCTCGGAGGGGACAGTGATCGTCTGCCGCTGGAATTCCACCGCGTCTGCCAGGGTGGCATTGGTCAGCAACAGCAGCAACACAGAACTGACGCGTGCCTGACTCATCGTATATTCCAACTACCGGGTGCGGCTGATGAAGACCCGGAACATCTCTTTCTTACTCAGCTTCATGATCAGATCGCTTCTCCCGTCGTTATTGAGGTCCTCGACCTGTAGCCGGTCGATGGGGTCCGTGTAGCGGAACGACACGCGCGCCGTTTTGGCAAATCCGGCTTGCCGGGAGACAAAGGGATAGACCGAGATCCGATCCGCCCGGTCTCGCACGAGAAGGTCGCGGTCGCCATCTCCGTCGAAGTCGCCTTGGAGATTGACGAATGTCTCAAAATATCGGCTGCGGGAATAGTTCAGCTCCACGGAAGGATGGTCCAGACTGATTCGCAGGTCCACGTCGCAATCGGGTTTCTCCGGGAAGCCCTCGCCCGGTCTGTAGAAGTGGAAGCGGAGCTTGAAGTCGAGCTGCTTGGCGGTGAAAGCCTTTCGGAATCCCTCGCGGCTGTCAAACGCACTGTAGCCCAGGACGAGGTCCAGGCATCCGTCGCCATCGACGTCCACGACCGGGATCGAATGGATCCAGTCGTTCTTGCGAAAGACCTGTTGGGGCTGGGCCGGGATTTGGCCGTGCTCGTCTGCCATGTGAATCCGCACAAGTACCTTGCCGGAGAGCATCCCAGAGACAAACCATGGGTCACTCAGCCAGGTATTCTTGATCAGGTCGACGCGGCCGTCGTGATTGATGTCCACCCAGCCGTACCACGACCAGTCCCACTGGCCGGTCCAAGTCAACGCGGGGTCTGCACCGAACAGGCCGTCCTGGTTCTGGGTGTACATGGCATATCTGCACATCGGAATCAAGTTGGTGCGGACAATGATGTCATCTCTTCGGTCGCCGGTGATGTCGCCGAGGCTCATGGTCAGCTCGGCCGTTCGGTCGTAGCCGAGATCGTCCCGGGAGGCCGAAATCGTCGTCTCCAGGGCATCTTGGAGAGTCTGCGCGTGCTGCCAGGTGTCTGTACGCCGCCAGACTTGCAGATCGCGGCCCACGGGCACAAGGATAACGGGGGCATTGCCCTTCATCTCAGGTGACGGCGGGAAGTACGTGATCGAAGGCCCTTCCAGGCTCTCGGGGATGATCGTTTGTTGGGCGATGATCTGCCTGCGGACGGCAGGGCTGCTGCGATTCGCGAAGTCCAGTTCCGTCACGCCGTCGCTGGTCATGACCAGCAGGCTCTCGGCACTTTTGCCGAGCTTCGCCGGCCAAAGGATCGAGGGCTTATCTCCGAGTCGGTACACCTGATTGGGCCTCTGGGCGAACCCCTTTTCCGGGTCCTGATAAAAGATCAGCAGATTCGGGTCATCCCGCAGCACAATATCCTTGAGACGATCCCCGTCGAGGTCGCACAGGAGGACCCGGTCACCCGGTCCGTGGACCACGCTCTCGCCGTATTCCAGCCGCGCGCCGGCGGCCGACCCTGCCAGGATCGCCGTCGTCAGGATGATTTGCAGTGACGTCCTCGGAATGTACATGAATCCCATGCTACTACTCAGGACTCCGCCTTGTCATGGCAGCCATTCTATCCGGCACGCCCGGCCGCGCCTCCTTGCCCATCTATATAAGTCTCTCGAAACCCGCAAAATCGGCGCAGAAAATGAAAAAATCATCAGTCAAGAGGCATCAGCCGCCGTCATCGTATCGAACGGAGCTACGGAACGTCCGCGGCCAGTGCATAAGTGTGCCCAAAGCGGCCACCGCGACGGAAAAGCAGATCAACTGTGTCAGACTTAAGGAGCCTGGGATGAGATACCGCTCAGTATCGCCGCGGAGGATATCCGTGGCGGCTCGGCCGAAGCCGTAGATGATCAGGAACCACAGCAGCTTCGTCCCTTGCCAGCGGGGCGACTTCGTGGCGGCAAAAACCAGCAGCAGGACCAGCATGATGCCGACCTCATACAGTTGGGTCGGATGAACAGGGACGCCCACCGGCGCATTGCGGGCACCTTCAGGAAAGGTAATCGCCCACGGCAGGGAGCAGGGGCGACCGTAACAGCAACCATTGAACAAACAACCCAGCTTGGCCGCGATCCAGGGGACGGGTGTTGCCACGGCGAGCAAGTCCAGGGCCGCGCGTCTTTGCGGGCTCAGCAGAAGCACAGCCGGGACAGCCAAAGCAAGATAGGCGAGCAAGCCGCCCCATAGGCCGCCTTGCAGCCAGTGTTGGGCCTGAAACAAGGCGAGCAGGTCTACCGGGCCGTGGCGGAGGTCAAAAAGCAGCTTCGCGCCCAAGGTCATACCGAGGAGGTAGCAGGTGCTCGCCGCCATCCACACGCGACGCTTGAGCCCGGCACGCCTGGCGATCCGCCAACTGAGCACAAAGTGAAGAACGATGCCGGTGAGATACAGGGTTCCGTATGTCGGCATTGATCCAATTCTCGGCCACATGGATGACTCCTGAGTCAACTCGGTTCCGCTGCTTGCGTTCCGCCGGCCATCAGGTGCCGGGCGCGGTCCAGCAGGGCACTCGGGTAGCCTTCACGTTCGAGGATGCGCAGGGCTGTTCTGGTGGTGGCCGGACCCGGCCGGAGGAGATAATCAAAGAGGATGCCGCCATCGTGCAAATGCTCCTGAAAATGGTGGTTCTCCGCCGACGTGGTTCTTGCCGCGACTTGGGCCAGCAGCTCTTCATGCGTGGCGACCAAAAAGAGGTTGCGGGAGTCCATGAGATATTCGAGCAGGGCGATGCCGGCGGCCGTGCGTTCCTGGGAGTTGGTGCCCCGGAAGGGCTCGTCGATCAGTCCGAAGGCCGGTGCACCAGCCTCTGCATCGAGGACGAGGCGGCGGAGCCGGCGGACCTCGGAGAGGAAGTAGCTTTCGTTCCTGGCCAGGTCATCGCGGATTCTGACGTCCGTGATCAGGCGTACGGGCGACCACCACATCTGCCGGGCCGGCACGGCCGAGCCGATCTGGGCCAGCAGGACGTTGACACCGACCATGCGCAGAAACGTGCTCTTGCCGGCGGCGTTCGGGCCGGTGATCACCCAGGTTCTCTTGTCGGCTGTCAGGCGAACGTCGTTCGGCTTGACGTTCTGTTCCAGGATGAGGGGGTGCCGGCCGTCCTCGATGACGAGACTGGTCTCTGGTGCGACTTGCGGATAGCAGGCGACCGGCTGCTCGGCACTGAAGCAGGCCGGACCACAGAGGGCGTCCAACTCCGCCAGCGCGGACAGGCCATTCAGCAGGACACCACGATTGGGCACGACGCGCGCCAGCACCGCCTCGGCAATGTGCAGGTCCAGGAACACTGTCACGTTCAGGAGGCTCCGTATCGTGCCGTGCAGGGCGGCCCATTCCAGCCACGCACAGAGTGACGGAATGCGGGCGTCCGTGACGACCCGTCGGAAATGCTCCTTCAACAGGCTCAGTTGCGTCTCATCGGGCAACTCTTTGCCGGCATGGTCTGCAACTGCCAGGAGGTGGCTCAAGGCTGACACTAAGCTGGTCCACGGTGACACCGCCGCCCGCAGCCGGCTGAGCATGCGCCTTGCGGCGAACAGGATCAGGCTGTTTAACACCAATAGCGCGACGAGCATCCGGAACCACACGTAGTCGCCGCCCCAGATGCGGATGATGGCATAGAGGACGAACAGCCCGCTGAGTGCGGACCACGGCCTGATGGCCGTGGACAGGGTAGACCGGTGCGGGCGCTCGGCCTGATGGAGAAGCTGGGCGAGGCGGTCCAAGTGCCCAGAGCGCCCGCGTAGTGGAACGACGGAGGCCATCATGCCCAGCCGCGGCTCGTGGTGTCCGGCCAGCCATTGGATGGCATGCTGGCGCCGTAATATGTACTCGGGCGACAGGCAGGGCGAGTCGAGCATGTCGCGCAGCCGGCGGGCGCCGGGCCCCGTCGAGGTGCGATTCAGCAGGCCGAAGATGCCCACGGGCGGACCATAGAGATCGAGGTCATCCCGCTCCTGGTCGGTGAGCGGCCACGTAGGCCCCGACTCGATTACCACCGGCAGGGACATAGACGGGTCAGCAGGATCTCCCGGCCGCTGCCAGGCGCGGGCCGGGCGGTCTCGCCGGGTGCTCGCGTGCATGGATTCCGCGACAACGACGAGAGTGCGCTCGACGAACGTGCGTCGATCCTCCCATCGTGCGTGTCGCCGTACGGTCCCGGCAAACAGGGCAAAACCGACCACTGCGGCTCCCGTCGCGAGTAACGGATCGTGTCGCAGCAGAATCACGACAGCGACGCCCGCGACAAACACAATCAGCCTGATCCAGGACCAGCGTGCTTCGAGGACGCGGTATTGCGCCTGGTCGCGCTGCAGCCTGTCGCGATGTGCAGTGAGCCAGTCGAGATACGACATGCCGGGAGGAGTCTCCCTGTTCGCCTTTCCGTTGTCTTTTTCTTCGGCCATGAGACTACGATACTCAAGCGGATGCTGGCGTGCAAGAGACTCGTCGCACACGGGAGCGACTGTGTGCGACTACGTTTTGTGGGGGATCCATCCCTATTTGTCATGCTGAGCGAAGCGAAGCATCTGGGCCTCGCAGGAAAAGCTCCCGCCGCATCCAGTCTACGTACAGGTCGGTGGCCAGATCCTTCGCTGCCGCTCAGAGCTTGCCCTGAGGGTAGCCGAAGGGATGACAGGATAACAGCACGAGCCCACGAGAATTAGTCGCACACGAGCGACTTGGCAGTGCACTTCTACAGGAACGAAGGATCCCGCCTGCCCCCAGAAAACGGAGTCACACGCAGCCCGGCAGCCTGATCTACAGGTCGCCTTTGACCTCGTTCAACTTCGTTTGGAGCTCGGTTGGGGCGAAGCCTTCTGCGCGGATTACGTGGCTTTTATCCGCGAGAATGAGCCACGGCAGCGACTGCATGCCCCAGGCACGCTGCGCGTCGTCCAAGGTGCCGGTGATTGCCCCGAAACGGATATTCTGGCCACACTCGGCCGCCAACTTGTCCATCTCATTCGGCTCACACTTCGCCGCCTGCACGCCCACGAGGACGACATTCCGCTCCGCCAGTTCTTTGCCGCGTTCCGCCAACTGCTTAAGAAGGTGCCGCGAGGGACGCTGCTGGATATCCACGAAGCACAGAAGAATCGCCTTGCCCTCCAGATCGGCTGTCGAGCCGGACAAGCCCAGTTGGCTCCACGCGGGCAGGGGACTGCCCGTCAGCGATTTTGTGAACCTCAGCGTCTGCCCCAGCACGACCCTGATGCTGCCCTCGCCGGCCAACGTATAGGTGACGCCTTCCTGGCTATCTGCGGCTGGTGCGCGGGCGGTGAGCTCCACGGGTCCTCGGCAGATACCACCCATTTGAAAGCGGCCTTGGGCATCGGTAGAGACCTGCCGGTGGGGCTGTCTGGTATCTTCATGCTCATCATACCCATAGGGTCGCAGACCCGGGGTCGAGACTGACGCACCGGGTACGGGCTTGTCGCTGACATCGACGACAATCCCTGAGACGGATTGGTCTGCCGGCTGCAATACAATTGGCCTGACTTCGATCGCGTCCTTCACAGACCCTTCGAGGATGACTGGGTCCACTGAGTTCTCATTGTACCCGGGCGCACGAACAACAACGGCATAGTAATGAGCGTCAAAGTCATCAGGGGGCTTGGGAACCGCACGAATTTGATACGCCCCGTTGGCATCCGTGATAAGGTCGGCCACCGTCGAGATTCGCCGGGGGAATCGTTGGGGAGAACCCAGCACGAGTCTGACGGAGGCGGCTGGGATGCCGGCGCCGTTCGGATCGGTGACCCGCCCGACCAGCGAATAAGCCTGCTTGAGCGTGATTTTACCCTCCGGCCGTCTGCCGTCGGAGGGGTCCCGCAACTCCACGATATCCGCAAGTCCCGAGGACTCATGTCGGGCCAATACTGTCCGCTTGGAGCCCGAGCCCGTTGTGTAATACATGTACTCAAATCGTCCATGGGCATCGGTGACGGCCGCTAGCCCGAACGGCCAGTGCATAACGGATGACCCGCCGAGGAGGTGACCCTCCTGATCGGACACTGTCCCCGACACGTGTACCGCCTCCATGGCAACTCGCATTTCCTCCCGGTGGCTCTGACCTTTCTCCAGCTCTACCTGATGGTCCGGGTACGCCCCCGATATGGAGCATTTTCCCGGGGGAACGTGCAAACGGGCCAAGCCGTTGGTGTCGGTGGTCAGCACACGTGTGAAGTGGTCGCCTGACACCTGGACTCGCACTCCGGCCACGCCCGCCTCGCTGTCCGGCTCTCGCATCACGACTTCCAGCGTAGCTCCTCGATTGACGGCGAGCCTCACATTCCGTGTTGCCTGCGCGTGTTGCACGGTCAGCACGGGGGCGCTGCTGAACCACTCCTGTACCTGGCCTGCGGGGGCGACGACGTCCAGCACATAAGCTCCTGCCGTCAGGCCGGTCAGGATAAATCGGCCGCTAGGGTCTACCGTCACGGGCTCATCGCAGTACCCGGCACCGGCACCCTGGCGGGATCTGGCCAGCACGCGCACGGCCGACACAGGTTTGCCGGTGTCCTCATCGACCACCGTCCCCTCAATGTGTGCTTCCGGAGGCAACGCGATCCGAATGTCAGTCCGGCCGACAGGAAACTGCTCGCCCTCCTTGGCACCGAAGTCACGGAACGTCCACATGTGGGCCCGTCCGGGTGCTTCGATTTTGAAATCCGCCGTGGTGTCGGGCGGGAGGTTATCGAACAGGAATCGGCCGTCGCTGTCGGTCCGCCTGGTATGCCACTCCTCGGGTCCGGGCAGGGGGAACTCCCGCGGCTCCATCATCTCATTCTTCACGCACAAGCTCACCTTGGCTCCGGCAATGGGCCGGCCGGTCTCATCCACGACCACGCCCCCCAGAGGCTCCACCCGGCCGAGACGGATGATCGAGGAACGCACGCCCCAACTCTGTGTCGTCCAGCACAACGCCAGCCCCTTCTGGTAGGCAATGAGCCACCACGTGCCAGGGAATACTTCCTCGTTGCGTTCGACGGCCAGATCAAACTGACCGTCTGCGGAACTCCTTGTTTCGGCCAGTTTCACCAGGAGCCGTCTACCAAGGGAGGGCTCCCGCGGCTCGTTGTAGAGCATGATGATCGCACCATCGACCGGCTTTGCCCGGTAGTCTACAACGATGCCGGTGACTCGGACTGGCTTGGCCGTCGCCGTGCAAGGGCACAACAATATCACGGCACAGAGCAGAAACGCCAAGGCAACGAACCGGATGAATGAGCGCATTTACATCTCTCCTTCCTTTGAAAGCAATATACCTCCACCTTGACTGAATAGGATACCATATTTGCCGGGCGGAGTCAATAATTATGCCGAGCCTTGCGGGATTGGTGTGCGACCACATTTTGTGGTGGGCCTCTGCGCCTTTGTCATGCTGAGCAAAGCGAAGCATCTGGGCATCGCAGGAAAAGCCCCCGTCGCGTCCAATCCACGTACAGGTCCGTGCGAGATCCTTCGCTGACGCTCAGGATGACAGAAGACGCCACGATCCCACGAAGATTAGTCGCACACCGGGATTGGAGAATTGACAGGCGGCGCGCGGCGGCGGTATAGTGTCGGCTTCGGAGTGTGCGGTTTGATGGATCGGGTGCGACGGCCACGCCCTCGCGAGAATGTTCGTGCGGGCTCGGGGCAAGCGACCCGCAAAGCCAAAGGAGTGCGTTCTATGAATCCGGAAATCTTCAAGGCCTATGACATCCGAGGTATCTACCCCGATGATTTCAATGAAGAGGATGCGTGGAAAATTGGACATGCGGCGGCCCGTTTTCTGCCGACGATGATCAAAGGCTACGAGCGGGGGCTGCAATACTCGCAATCAGTCTGCGTCGGGCGCGACATGCGGGTGCACAGTGAGTCGCTGGCGAATGCCCTGATCGAGGGGATCCGCTCCGCCGCCATCGGGGTGATCGACATTGGGATGATCGACACGCCGCAGATGTACTTCGCCATCAACTATCTCAAGGCCTGCGGCGGTGTGCAGGTGACGGCCTCGCACAATCCGGCCAAGTACAACGGCTTCAAGATTTCCGGCCGAGGGGCTATCCCCATCGGTGCCGATACCGGCCTGAAGGAGATCAAGCATCTGGCGACCGCACTGCCGCACACGAAAGGCAATCCCACCGGGGCCCTGGAGCAGCGGGAGCTCTGGCCGGAGTACAAGAAGCACGTCCTGCAGTCGCTGCGGCGGAACCTGCGGAAAAAGAAGTTGGCCATTGACGCCTCGAACGGCATGGCGGGAAAAGCCGTGCCGATCCTCTTTGCCGACGCCCCGCTGGAGATCGTCGAGATCAATTTCGAGCACACGGGCAAGTTCAAGCATGCCCCGGACCCGCTGAAAGATAAAAGTCTCAATCAGGTTAAGGCGACGGTCAAGAAGGAGGGCTGCGATTTCGGGATCTGCTTCGACGGCGACGCCGACCGGCTGGTACTGGTCGATGAGGCCGGGGCGACAATCAGCAGCGACCTGGTCACGGCCTTTCTCGTGCCGTACTTCCTGGAGAAGAAGCCAAAATCCGCCATCGTGTACGACCTGCGGAGCAGCCGGGTCGTGATGGAGGAGATTATCAAGTACGGCGGCACGCCGCGCCGGGAACGCGTCGGACACGCCTATATGAAGAAGGCGATGCGCGATACGCACGCGATCTTCGGCGGCGAGCTGTCCGGGCATTATTATTACGAGGAGAATTTTTACGCGGATTCGGCGGTGATCACGCTGGTGCACGTGCTCAACGTGGTGGATGAGAAGGATAAGCCCATGAGTGAGCTGATCCAGCCGCTGCGGCGCTACTACAACAGCGGGGAGATCAACTTCAAAGTGGACAACAAACAGGCCAAGATGGAGGAACTGGCCCGGCGCTACAGCGACGGACAGATAGATTACCTGGACGGTATCACGATCAGCTTCAAGGATTGGTGGTTCAACTGCCGGCCGAGCAACACCGAGCCGCTGCTGCGGCTGAACGTCGAGGCCAAGACCAAGGAGCTGCTGGACGAGAAACTGGCGGAGATCGAGCAGCAGCTCGGCGCGCCGGTCAGTTAAGGGAATCCCATGGAAGTGTACACGAAGATTTTTCCGACGCGCAATGGGCCGGTGGAGGGCATTCAAGTTCGCTGGCCGGGATTCAGTATTCTGATGGTCACGGGGTCCAAAGGTTTTCTGGCGTGTCCCGCGATTGATGCGGAGGCCTGTCAGCGCTACGGGGCGGCGGCCGCTCTGGTCGAGAGCACGCCGGCCAATCCCATTGGGACGCTGGACCGGTTCCCGAATCGCAAAGTCACGAAGGTAAATGAAAAGGCCAAAGCTCTGGGCATTCAGGAAGGCATGGAAGCCTCCGAAGCGTTTGCTTTGATCGCCTGAGGCATGGGTGGGGCTCTGGGAAGCGGTAGATCGCTTCCGGGGCTCCAGGCCCGCAGCGCGACCACGGAGGGGAGAAAGCGCGCGGGTCCAGGGCTGCTGTAACCTCGAGCGACCCGGCTTTGGCCTTTTTTCACAAATTCATCAGGAGTCAGGAGCCAATAATGAAACATGATTGTCTCTCACGCCGCCATTTCATAAGTGTGTCCGGCGCCGCACTGGGGGCTGTCCTGTTAAAGGGTCGCAAGGCGGGTGCCACCGCGAACTCGCAGCCGGCTTCTCGCGAGGGGACAGGTCCCTTCCGGTACTGCCTGAACACGAGCACGATTCGCGGCCAGAAGCTCGGCCTGGAAAAGGAGATTGACGTCGCCGCCCAGGCCGGCTACAGCGCGATCGAGCCGTGGGTGCAGATTATCCAGGAATACATCAAGGCGGGCGGCAAGACGAGCGACATCCGCAAGCGAATCGAGGATCGGGGCCTGACGGTCGAGGGAGCCATCTCCTTCGCCCGCTGGATTGTCGACGATGACGCCACGCGGGCCGAGGCGGTGGAACAGGTCAAACGTGAGATGGACCTGCTGGCGCAGATCGGGGGCAAGCGTATCGCGGCTCCTCCGGCCGGGGCGACCGAGAAAGCGGGGCTGGATCTGATGAAGGCGGCGGAGCGGTACCGTGCGCTACTGGAACTCGGCGATAAGATGGGCATTGTGCCCGCGCTCGAATTGTGGGGCGGCTCCAAGAACCTCCATCGGCTCGGCCAGTGCATGTTCGTGGTGATTGAGAGCGGCCATCCGAAGGCGTGCCTGCTGGGGGACATGTACCACATTTACAAAGGCGGCTCCGATTTCAACGGATTGAAGATGGTCGGTCCGGCGGCGATGCCCGTGATGCACTTGAACGATTATCCCGCCGAGCCGCCGCGTGAGAAGATTTCCGACCGCGACCGCATCATGCCGGGCGACGGCATCGCTCCGCTGACGCAGATCCTGCGCACTCTGTTGGACAACCACAGCTCGGCCGTTCTGTCGCTCGAATTGTTCAGCCCGGTCTACTGGCAGAAAGACCCGCTGGAGGTTGCCAGGACCGGTCTGGCCAAGATGAAAGCGGCGGTCGAGAAGACGCTGGGTACGGCGTGAACGATGAATTGTGTCGCGGGCGTCCCGCCCGCGCGACGAAGGCGAGACGCTTTCGACACGGGAAACGGCGTTGGGAACGGACGCGAATGAAGGGAGAGACCATGGTAGTCCATGCATGTTTCGTGGCGATCCTTATCGGGGCCGCCGCCGGTAAAGCTGCTGACACGCCGCCTTCCCGGAAGCCGGATGTGCTCGTCGCGAAGAGTCAGGCTCTGATAGATATGCAACAGGTTTGCGTGATCCTGGCCGCTCCCGAGACCGGGCCGGTCGAGCCGTGGATTGAGATCGCGAAGCTGAAAGCCCAGGTCGTGGAGAAGTTGAGCGCGGGCGGCATTAAGGCGGCTGAAAAGGAAACCGGGCGCGTTCCGAAATTGGTGGTGCAGATTGAGGGCATTGTGATACCCGACAGTGATACGTACGCATACCGAGTCCAGACTTCATTGAGTCGCCTGGTGACAGTCCCCGCGCGCAAGGACATGGAGTTCGAGGCTCACGTCTGGCAGACTGTGCCGGTGATGCAGGCTGTTGCTAAAGCGGACGCGGGCAACGCCATTGCGGCGGCTGTGATGACGCAGGCGGAGGCATTTGTGAGCGCCTGCAAGGCGGCCCGCGGTTTGCCGGACCTTGCCGAGGCTGCCAAACAGAAAAAGTCCGCATCGGAGCCTCTTAATACAGCGCCGCCAGGCGAGCAGAACCTGCAGGCGGCCTCCGCATATCCGTTTATCGCGTCCAAAAGCGGTTCGGTCTTTCACCGGCCGGGCTGCCGCTGGGCCCAGAATATTACCGGCGGCAATCTCGTCGGCTATAAGAGCCGGGAGGAAGCCGTACAGGCCGGCAAGCGACCGTGCAAATCCTGCCAGCCGTAGCCTCATCTATCCCGTGAAAGGATCGCCACGTGACGAATCGAGAGCGTGTGTTGGCGGCCATAAACCACAGGTCACCGGACAAGGTTCCCTACGATGTCCGGTTCACGCAGCCGGCCCACGCGAAGATGGTCGAGTACTACGGCGATCCGGACTTCGAATCGAGGCTCGGCAATTGCTTCACATGGCTGCGGCCGCACCCGCCCGAGAGGCGCTACGTCGAGGTCGATCCCGATGTCTGGCGGGATGAGTTCGGCGTGCAGTGGGACCGGCACGTGGATCAAGACATCGGCGTCGTCTGCAATCGGCTCGTCACGCCGGAGAACGTGAAAAGCTTCGCGTTTCCCGATCCGCACGACCCGACGCGGTACGAGTCATTCGATGAGGTCATCGCCGCAAATCAAGATACGGCAGTGCTCGTCAGCCTTGGTTTCTCGCTCTTCGAGCGGGCCTGGACGCTGGCCGGCATGGAAAACGTCCTCATGGCGATGGTCGCGGACAAGAAGTTCGCCCACACGCTTCTCGACCGCATTCTCGAATTCAACCTGGCGATCATTGAAAATGCCTGTGCTCACGAGATGGGCATCTTCCGCTTCGGGGATGACTGGGGCCATCAGCGGGGCGTGCTGATGGGGCCGCAGTTGTGGCGCGAATTCATCAAGCCGCGATTTGCGCAGATGTGCCGACTCGTCAAATCGAAGGGCAAATTCACGATGCTGCACTGCTGCGGCAAGGTCGACGAGCTTTTCCCCGACATGATCGAGTGCGGCCTCGACATCTTCAATCCCTTCCAGCCGGAGGTGATGGACGTCTTCGAGGTCAAGAAGCGGTATGGCGATGACCTGACCTTCTACGGCGGGATCAGTATCCAGCGGACGCTGCCGTTCGGAACGACCCGGCAAGTCAAGGATGAAGTCCGCTGGCTTATCGACATCGTGGGCGAGAGCGGCGGTTACATCGCCTCCCCCTCGCACGACATCCCCCGCGACGCCAGGCCCGAGAACATCGCCGCCATGATGGAGGTCCTGCAGAACCAATGATGGCTGTGTGCTGTAGTGTGAGTAAGCAGGGCCTGGAAGTACATTCATGATTGGCAGAGGCGACATCACGGTTCGGCAGGGTGGCGGCAAACGGCTGCAATTGATCGCGTGCAAGGTGCTGCAGCGCGAGGCGTACTTCTGCGCCGCCCGGTCGAGAAACGTCGTGGATATCGTGCTGATGCAGCAAGGCCTGCATGATGAGCCGGACCGGCTGCGGCGCGAAGTGCAAAAGGCGCTGGAACGCACGCAGGACATCCAGGGCCGGCCCTACGATGCGTCGCTGCTCGGCTACGGCTTGTGCAGCAACGGCGTGGTCGGGCTCGGGGCCGAGATTCCCATTGTCGTCCCCCGGGCCCACGACTGCATCACGGTCCTGCTCGGCTCGAAGGAGCGCTACCAGGAGTACTTCGACTCGCATCGCGGCGTCTATTGGTACAGCCCCGGCTGGATCGAGTCGGGCAAGCAGCCCAGCCAGGAGCGCTGCGAAAAACTGCTCGAAGGGTACACACGCAAGTACGGCGAGGATAACGCCAGGTACCTGATGGAAGTCGAGCAGACGTGGATGAAAGAGTACAACTGGGCGACCTATCTCGATTGGGGCCTCGTTGCGGCGGACGGCTACAAGGCTTTTACAGAAGAATGTGCGGCGTTTCTCCGCTGGAACTACGACGAGCTCACCGGCGACGCCGGCCTGATGCAGCGGTTCGTGGACGGCGTCTGGAACCAGGAGGAATTCCTTGTCGTCCCGCCCGGCCGGCGGATCGCCGAAGACGTCACGAATAAGGGGATCATCAAGGCCCAATGATTACCTTATCCCCGCGCGAAATCCTATCTCTCTTTCTCTTCCTGCTGGTGGTCCTTGGCATCTATGGTCTTGAGGCCCTCCTGTTCGCACGATTTGCCCTGAGCCGAGTTCGCGGGCGGCTGGGAAGAAAAGTCCTGCTCACGAAGCAGGCCGTTGTCCTTCACGTTTTCGCGGGCATGGGGATCCTCTGCCTGCTCTACGGCCGGTTCATCGAGCCTTATTGGGTCGATGTCCACGTGATGACCCTCCGCACGCCGAAGCTCCGGAACGCCGGCTTTCGCATCGTGCAGATCTCCGACCTTCATTGTGACGATGTAGCCCGGAACGAAGAGAAGGCGGTCCGGATCATCAACAGTCTCAAGCCCGACATCATCGTGGCTACGGGCGATTATCTCAACCGCGCCTCGGCTTTGCCCCGCCTGAAGCAAACGCTCAGCCGGCTCGAGGCGCCGCTCGGCAAGTTTGCCGTGACGGGGAATTTTGAGGTTCACCATTGGCTCGGCCTCGACGTGCTCGCAGGCACCGGGTTTCAGCGGCTCGAACGTCGGGCGGTGGTCGTGATGAAGGACGACGACAGCATCGGCATCTCGGGCATGGGTTTTGTTCGTTCTGATGCTCCGGCCAAGCTCGTTGAGGCTCTTCCCGACGACCGATTCAATGTATTTCTTTTCCACACGCCCGACCTGATTGAGGATGTGAGCGGCCTGGGCATCGATCTGTATCTGTGCGGCCATACGCACGGCGGACAGGTGACTTTGCCCCTGTATGGCGCCTTGATTACCTTCTCAAAGTTCGGTAAGAAGTACGAGTCCGGCTGGCATCAGGTTGGAGAAACGACGCTCTACGTCAACCGCGGCCTGGGCCTGGAGCCCCGTCCCGGGCCGCAGGTGCGCTTTCTCGCCCAGCCCGAGATCGCTGTCTTCGACATTGTGCCGCCGCAGCGATGACGGTTATCTGCGCCGGGCACCGGGATCGCAAATGAAGCTCGCAACTATTTTGTTCATAGCCGTGGGTTTGGCGATGGACGCCTTCGCGGTTTCCATCGTCACGGGCAGTCTGTACAAAGACCTGCGGATCAAGCACGCGCTGCGCATGGCCCTGTTCTTCGGCGGCTTCCAGGCCGTCATGCCGATCATCGGTTTCTTTGCCGGTTTGGGCCTGAAGGAATACATCGCGGCGTCCGATCACTGGGTGGCCTTTGCGCTGCTGTGCTTTGTCGGCGGCAAGATGATTTATGAATCGTTTCAGATCGAGTCCGCCGAGAAGAACCGCGACCCGGCGAATCTCCTGACCCTGTTAACCTTGTCCTTTGCGACGAGTATCGACGCCCTTGCCGTCGGCATCACGCTTTCGTTGCTGAAGGCCTCCCTTGCCTTCGCCGTGACCATCATCGGCCTGGTCACGTTCGCCCTGTCCTACGCCGGTGTTCTCATCGGCAAACGCTTCGGCCATCTCTTCGAAAGCAAGATCGAAATCGTCGGCGGCCTCATCCTCATCGCCATCGGCCTCAAGATCCTGGTCGAGCATCTCACCGCCTGACGTATGCGACCGGATTCCGCGGCCCGCCTCATGCCTACGTACTTCGACGTCCCGCAGACTTATTCAGATCTTCCACGATGAGCGATGTCAATTCCTCTGTCGCTTCGTTAAGTGCCTTGCGGACTCCGGCGGCATTATCCTCGGCCAACACGTCGATCGCCGCCTTGCCCTTCACGCCGTCCAAGTCGAGCTTCTTCTTGACTTCGAGAGCCGCATAGTAGATCCGATTGTTCATTGAGACAGAGTCCTTCCGCTTGGCCGTACCGGAAAGCTCCCGCAACTGGTCGCTTCTTGGCCACATATTCACGCCGCCCTTGACGCTGATACCGGTGAAATCCGGCATGAACTCATAGCTTACCTTGACTGTCAGGAGGACGCAGCTACTGGACTGCTGGTAAATCTCCTGAAAGCGTTCCTTCGTCACCTCCCGCTCCAGGGCAAACTGCTGGGTGTGCAGCCAATCGACTTTGCCTACTCCGCTCTCGATGCTGGCCTTCAGTGTCGCGGGATAGTTGTAGTCCATCAGGCCGTCGCGAATCGGGGCAACCAGCTTCTCGGCGTCTTTGGCCTGTGCGTTCTCGACGCCACATCAATCAAGGCAGGGATCAAGCCTCCTCCTGCGAACATCGCCACGTTCGACCTCGAGATTTGGGCATTGATCTCATGTTGGTCCACCACCACAATCACGTCCGTGGATTGGATGTGCTCAAGCATCGACTCATTCAGCCGGTACTCACTTTTACAGCCGGCGATGACAATGGCCGCTGCAAACAACAGGGTTGCGGTGAAATGTTTCGCCATGGATGATTCTCCCTTGCAGACCGTAGGACTTTAGTTCGCGGTTATCTCGCCCGTACAAACAGCATCTCCAACACTCGTACGATTGTCAGACTACTCCTGTCTCGCACAGCCGTCAAGGCCATGCTCGCTGATTTCCACCCCTACTTGGTCCCCGTCGGCCTCGACCTATGCATTTGTGTGGCGAAGGGGGGTCGAAACGGCCTCCAGCGGCGGCTAAGAAAAGCCTCTGTATTGCCGGAATTTCGTTTGACACCCAATCCGGGCACTTGTATGATAATGGCATAACTATTAGACTATGGTCACAATTGGATAGTGAATCGTCAATCGTAAATAGTGGGTAGCAGATAATGAATCCGGAGGGTCTGGTCATGGCTGGTGGAGCACAAATCCTCGCCAACAGGCGGGACGCCGCGAAATCCGTGGGGCCCTGCGCGGGCAATTATGCAAAACAAAGCCAATTGCCAGGGCCGAGATTGCTTCCCCTGCCTTCGCAGGGGCAGGCTTGCCGCGCTGCTCGCAATGACAGGAACAGGCGAGCAGCCGATTGTGCAAAACAAAGCCAATTTGCAGATGCGCAAAGCAATGCTAACTGCTTCGTAATGAAAGAGTTATGAGGAATTCTTCTCAAAGCAGGTCCGGCAAAACAAACCCAATTTCCAGGGGCCCGGATGCTTGGGGCCTCCAAACGCGAGATTCCGCGTTTGGGGAACCCCCTTCACTACGCTCTGCTCCCTCGGGCGGGGCAGGGAATGCCCGGTTCTTGTGAGGAGATGGATTGGCTTCGAGAGTATATTTCATTAAGGCATCGGTCAGTGAGGGTGAGCCGGCGATATCGGAAAAGGCACGCAGACTGTTCCGGGCCGGCGGGTTCAAGAGTTGCTTCCAAAGGAACGATTTCACCGCCGTCAAGGTCCACGTCGGCGAGGATGTCAACAACACCTACATCAAGGCCCCGTGTCTGCGGGGGCTGGTCGAGGAGCTGGTGAAGCTGAAGACCAAGCCCTTCATTACCGATACGAGCACGCTGTACACCGGCCGCCGGCACAACGCCATCGACCATACGATCCTCGCGGCGGAGCGGGGTTTCAGCGTCGCGGGGCTTGGGATCCCGTTCCTCGCGCCGGACGGCCTGTTCGGGACGGCCGAGACGGCGGTGCCCATCCAGGGCGAGCTGGAGCGGGAGGTTTTCATTGCCGCCGACATCGTGCGGTCTCAGTCCCTGCTGTCCGTTGCCCATTTTACGGGTCATTGCGCCACCTGCGCCGGGGCGACGCTCAAGACCCTGGGGATGGGCTGTTCCAGCCGCAAGGGCAAGATGCGCCAGCATTCGGCCCTCAAACCGCAGGTCAAGAAGGGCACCTGCACCCGCTGCGGGGAGTGTCACAGGCACTGTCCCGCCGGCGCGATCACGCTCGACGAAATTCAGGCCCACATCGACCAGGATAAATGCATCGGTTGCGCGGAGTGCGTGGCCGTCTGCCGGTTCGATGCGGTCCAGTACGACTGGAAACAGGAGAACGAGATTCTGCAAAAGAGCGTGGCCGAACACGCCCTCGGCGTGATGCAGGGAAAGGAGGGTCGGGCTGCCTTCTTCAATTTTCTACTATCCATGACGAAGGATTGTGATTGCTTTGACCGGGCCAACATGTCTACAATAGCCGCCGATATCGGCATTCTGGCGTCGACCGATCCGGTGGCGGTGGACAAAGCGGCCATCGACATGGTCGAGGCACGCGGCGGCAAAAAGCTGCCGGAGCTGATCGGCAACGGGAAGTTGGACTGGAGCCATCAAGTCAAGCACGCGGTGAAGATCGGCCTTGGTTGTGCCGTGTACGAATTGATCGAAGTGAAGTAACGACGCCATAAGGGTGAAATCCTATGTCACTCGGGCAAATTATCAGAAGCAAGCGTGAGCAAATGAATCTGACTCTCGATGAAGTCAGCAACCGGGTGGGCTTTTCCAAGCCGTACCTGTCCACCATCGAGACGGGTAAGGTGAAGAACCCGCCCAGCGATGAGCTGTTGACCAAGCTCGAACGGGTGCTGGAGTTCGAGTCCGGCCTGCTGCTGCACATCGCGCACTTGGAGCGGATGCCCTCGGACGTGCGGGGTGTGTACGAATCGCGGGAGGCGGAGAACCAGAAACTGCGCGAGTTCCTCAAGAAGCTCACGAAGAAGCGGAAAGACGATGGTGAGCTCCGCGCGCTCTTGGCGAATCTGACCACGACGGACGGCAAGTCTGCGCTGGCGGCCGGCCGGCTGGTTCCGATCATCAACAAGGTTGCCGCCGGCTACCCGGCCGACTTCAACGACCTCGATTATCCGGTCGGGATCGCCGACGATTACGTGCGCTGCCCCGACCTGCACGACCCGAACGCCTTCGCCGTCCGCGTCGTGGGCGACTCGATGGAGCCGCGGTTCTATCAGGGCGATATCGTGGTCTTCTCGCCCGCCGTGGAAGTCCGCAACGGCGACGACTGCTTCGTCCGCTTCACGCTGCCGCACGAGACGACGTTCAAGCGGGTGTTCTTCGAGAAGGACAACAAGGTCCGGCTCCAGCCCCGCAACGAGCGCTACTCCCCGACGGTCGTGGACGGTCATCGCATCGACGGCATCTACCGCGCCATCATCCGCTACGAGAAGCTCTGAGCCGGCTGGGCATACGCCGTTGAGCCACCTCGTAGCCGGGTTATTCCACGGTGAACCAGGTGACGCTGTTCGGAGCCATGTGAAGTGGGACGGTTGCGTTGTACCGGCGATCCAGCCGATATCTCTTCGGCTCGCCCTCGCCTTCTCGTATCGTCGCCACATCCGTGAGGCCGGTGTAGTAGAGAGGGAGAATCAGCTCTCGTTCGATTGGATGGCTTAGCGGGTTGTACACCATGGCAAGGCCTTTGGTCTTCAGGGCAGGGTTGACGTGCAGGATGCAGTCGATGTCACGACCATCAGGCCGGCGGACGTGAATGATGTCGGAATCCAGAATCGCCCGATGGCTCTTGTAGAAATCCACCCACTTCTTCACGAGAGCTTTCGTCTCATCTGTGTCGTAGAGACGCGGGCCGCGATAGCAGGCTTGGACGCCGGCGCCGAAGTTCTGGGCCAGATGCGCGCCGTAAGCGTCGAGGTGTTCCGCAAGGGGTTCGAGCGTGGCCGCCGCACCGCCGCCCTGATATTCGGTCAGAGGCACGAACATCCAGCCCATGCTCGGCGCCTTCCACCAGGTGCCGTCGAAGATGTTCTGACGGCCGAGGAGAATCTGCCGTTCGCGCGGCAGCGACCAGTTCACCTCGCGGTAGCCCATCGCCGATTTCGTCGAGCCGGTCAGGAAATACCAGTCGGGGACGTTCAGATACACGCCCCGGCCGCGACACCATTTGTAGAAATCCGTGATGATCTGCCACTGCTTCCATTGAGAGTCACTCAAGCCGGTGTGGCCCGGATGCGAAGTGGAGGCGCAGACGTCGCCCGGATAGGAGCCGTCGTGCTCGATGACGTCGAGGCCCGTGCGCTCGACGAAGGTCCGCAGCCGGCGAAAGTACTCCCGGCCCCATTCGCTGCCCAGGCAGGGTGAATTGTCGAAGATGGCGCCGCCGGGCTTGCCGGTCTGCGGATTGATGACGTCGTGTTGGTCGCTGATCCGCCGGCTGGCCAGGAGAGAATAGCCGCCGAGCTCGATTCCCTTGCTGTGAGCGTACTCGACCAGCTCTTTGATGCGGTCCATGTAGGCCGGGTCGGTGTTTTCCATATCGAGGCCGCTGCCGAAGGTCATGATGACCATCTCGAATCCGACCTCGGCGCACTGGTCGACGGCGAGCCGGACGGACTTGGCATCCGCGTGGCGGACGTGCATGAGGATCGGATTTTCCGTGACCCATGGGGCAATGGTGCGATACATGCGGCGGACCGCCAGGCCCTTGCGCTCGCGCTCCGTGCCGTCGTGGACGAGCTCGAACGTGCGGAACGATGCAAACGTCTGGTTCGGCTCGATGACCGCCTCCGGCCCGAGAGGCGGCCGGCATTCCAGCAGCACGGGCGTCTTGCGCAGGTAGTTGACCTGCGTGGAATACTGCGGGTCGGCGACCCAGTATGTGGTTCTGTCCGCCGTGCGGGGGTCGTCGCCATGAAAGGCATAGTCGCTCTCGATGTGAATGTCCGGGCTCTGCCAGTGCGGCGGCTCATTGACCAGTGATTCGTATTCGACTGCCGCCAGCACTTCACTGGTGAACGTATTGAGCCGGACCGCTTTGCCGCCGCCGTTGTGAACCTGGAGCCATTTGGCCAGCAGGGGGATGCCCTGGTACATTTCGTAGCAGACGGTGACAGTCAGTCCGTCGAGCTTGCCCGATGGCGGCCGGAAGCGCAGTCTCAGCGAGGCGCCCGGCGGCGGCCAGGGCAGGTCGGCAGAGTAGCGCTGGCGGTTCCAGGCGAATCGTGCCTCCGTCCGTCCGGCCTCGTAATCGACGAATTGGAACGCATTCGGATCGCTGGTGAAGGAATCGATCCACTCGGGTCGCAGGTAGGCGTATTCGATCTGGCCTACCAGTCCGCCGATAGGGAATTGGCGGCCGTCGATCTCAATCGTGGCCTCCGGCTTGACCCCGCGGATCAGCGAGGCGCCCGTCATCAGGTTGTCATAGGCCACGGTCGCGGCGTTCGGCTGGAGACGGAACGTCCGCCGTACCAGGCCGTTACTCATCACGATCTCCTTCGCGTCGTCGCGTTTCTCAATGGTGACCGGCGTCCGGATATGTTCGATCAGCCAATCCTGCGGCCTTGATGGGGCCGCCGGGCCCGTTGTCAAAAGGATGGATACAAGCACGCCGCCGAAGATCATGTCGTTGAGACTCATACTTGTCCTCACATCGCACACCGATGGATTGCGATTGCTTCTGTGTCCGGAGGTCCTGTTTCCCACGCCGGACATCGAAAGCCGATTGTCTCACAGCATCATGAGGCCCGTCACAGAGAAGTCAAGCGTGATCTGCCGGTGTTGTTGCTTGCCATAGCGGCGCGGGCGAAGATAGAATGAACGAGCAGCGATAGGGCTGCACAAGGAGGTTTCGTCATGAGTGTAGCTACGAAAAGGGGTGACCGAGGACAAACCGATCTGTATCTCGGCCGGCGGGTCTCCAAAGACCACCCGCGCGTCGAGGTCTTCGGCAGCCTGGATGAGCTTGGCGCTTTTCTCGGATTCACCAGGAGCCTGCTCAAGGATAAGGAGACCAGCGAGCTGCTGGCGACGATTCAGCGCGAGCTGTTCATTATCGGGGCCGAGGTCGGCGTGACGCCGCGCAATATCCGCAAGCTGGAGCGGCGGATCGACAAGAGCCACGTCGATCGCTTGGATGAGGCGTTGGCGCGATTCGAAAAGGACGCGAATTTCGAGGCGTGCTGTTTCTATCTGCCCGGGGAGAATATGCTCGCCTGCAGTTTCGATATCGCGCGGACGGTCGCCCGAAGGGCCGAGCGGCGCATGGTCACGCTCAGGAACAAAGGAATGATTCAGAATCCGCACATCCTCGCCTATCTCAACAGGCTGTCGGACCTGCTGTTCGTGTTGTCCCGTTACTATGAGCCCGTCAGCCGCAAGCTGGCCTACGACCAACCCCCTTCCCGCCGGCGTACTTCCCTTACCTGAAAAAGGGAAGGCTGCTGGTCCTTCACAGAGTCCTTTGGCCCGCGACGGCGAGCACGAGGGCGTAGACTCTTGTTGCACCGGCTTCTTTGAGTGTTTTGGCGCACTCGTTCAGGGTGGCGCCGCTGGTTTTGATATCATCGACGAGGCAAACCGTCTGGCCCGCGAAGCGGTGGTCGGCCCGCACAGTGAACGCGCCGGCGACATTCTTGGCGCGGGCGGCCGGTGTCGCCACGACCGGCTGAGCCTGGGTCCGGCGGATGCGGACCAGGTCGGTGCTGATTCGGGCGCGAGGGTGGCTCAGTTGCCTGGCGATGAGGCAGGCTTGGTTGTAGCCGCGCAGGAGCCGTCGCGTCCAGTGCAGCGGAACGGGGACGAACACGTCGACATCCCGGTAAAAGCCACTGCCCTGCAAGGCGGCATCGGCCAAAGGCGCCAGGACGAACGCCAGCTCGCTGCGGTCGTGTTTGAACGCCAGAATCATCTGTTGGAGGGCATCGTGGTAGACGCCGGCGCGAGCGATTGCGTCAAAATGGAATTCCTCCGCCTGACACGCGGCGCAGGCGCCGGCCACCAGGCCGTATCGGCTGGCGTCCCGCCCGCAGCGGGGGCAGTAATCTCCGGCCGTGCACGTGATCAACTGGTCCCAGCACGTCGTGCACAAATTGTTGTCCGTCTCACAGATGTCGTTCGCACAGTTGTCGCACACGGCGGGCCAGAGAAGCTGGCTCAGGCCGCGCCAGGCCAGGATCGGTATGGATTTCGCTCGGCCGACCACATTTTGGAGTTTGGGTGCCTCCATGACGGGATTATACGGCGGGCGAGTGGGTCGGTCAAATCTCCTGCGGTGTCATCTCGGCGAAAGCAGGCACGAGGTCCAGATAGGCAAAACGCTCCTCGCGGACGATGGTGCATCCCCTCGTGAATGAGATGGGCGCGCGGAACAAGGGCCCGCCATAGACGAAGGAATGAAACTCGCCTCGCTCCCCGCACGGGTCCACGGCCGCGGGCAGGTCGGCCAGGAAAGCGGCATCGTAATCCCGCCCGGCAAAGGCCGGAGCCAAAGCGTTCAGATCGACGCACGTGATGATCGCCTGAAAGCCGGTCTGTATGAAGGCTTGCGCGAGTGCTTTCGTATCCTTTTGCCACAGGGGAAAGACGGCCCGCATGTCCACGCGAGACAGGTTCCTTTCTCGGTACTGTCTCACCTCCTCCAGGAAGAGGTCTCCGAAGACCACCGTCTCCGTGCCCTGTTGGCGGCAGCGGGCCAGATAGGCCTGCATCTTCGCATCGCATCCTTCCTGGGATTCATTGGCGGCCAGATAGATCTTGTCGAGGGGCAGTCCCAGTGCCGCCGCCTGCCGTTCGAGCAGGGCGGTTCTCACGCCGTGCATACACACGCGGTCGTAGTCTGCCGTGACCGTCGTCAAAAGGCGCTCGATAGTGTAGAGGCCGGCCCGCCGGACTTCGTGGAGTGCCATGGCGCTGTCCTTTCCGCCACTCCACGCCAGGATCCCCTTCAGTCCCATTGCCCGATTCCCTCCCGCTCGTGAGACGGAGAGATTATCATTATCCACGCGTAGGCGATCATATACGGCATCATGCCCCCAGATAAATCGAGCCCAAAAAAAGAACGGCCAGTTCGGCAATCTCGCTGGCTGCACCGATGGTGTCGCCCGTCACGCCACCGATTCTCCTCTTCATGTAATTGATGAACAGCAGCACAGGGAGCAAGGAGACAAGCAGCAGAATCGGTCCCTTCAGCTTGATCAGGGACAAGGAGACGGCCACGGTAAAAATGCCGCCCAGGAGAAGCTCCTTTTTGCCGGCATATTCCACAAAGTACCGGGCCTTTCCCTCTTCGCGGGCATAGTTCGACGTGCAGCAGACCAGAACCTGAGACCACCTGGCAAATACCGCCATCATGATCAGCAATTTCCAGAGAACATGGTGCGGAATAGTGGCGATCAGGGTGCCTTTCAGGGCCAGAAGACAGAATACGCCGGCGGCTCCCATCACCCCCACTCGACTGTCCCGCATGATCTCCAGGATCTGCTCTTTGGATCGATGGCCATAAAAGCCGTCGCACGTATCGGCAAATCCATCCAGGTGAATGCCACCCGTCAAGACGATGGACAGGATCACGATCAATACGGCCACCACGGGATTCGGCAGGACAGTCGAAAGGAAGGTCGTCCCTGACAACGCCAGACCGATGAACATCCCCACCAAAGGAAAATACAGCAGAGACCTGCCGAAATCCTCCTTCGCGATCTCGGACGGGATCCGTACCGGCAGGATGGTCAGAAACTGGAGGGCGACGAGAAAACGCTTCACCTGTCCATCCTTTCGGAGACCGACGCGCTCTGAAACGTAGCCATCTGCATGAGAATCTTGACGGCCGCTTCAACGAGACTCATTCCCAGTGCCGCGCCCGTGCCTTCTCCCAGGCGCAGGTCCAAGTGCAACAGCGGCTCAAGGCCGAGATAATCCAGGATGATTTTGTGCCCTCGTTCCACGGAGCAATGAGCGGCAATCAGATAATCTTTCGCCTTGGGCTCCCACCGGCAAGCGAGCAATGCCGCCGCACCCGAAATGAAGCCGTCGATCACCACGGGGACCCTCTTCGAGGCCGCGGCCAGAATCACGCCGACAAGCCCTCCGATCTCGTACCCGCCTATTTTCTGCAGGACGTCCAGGGCATCTTCCGGATTCGGTTGATTCGCCGCAATAATGCGCTTGATGACGTCTATCTTGTGGGCAAGCGTTTTATCGTCTATGCCCGTGCCTTTGCCTGTTACATCTTCAATCGCTCTGCCCGTTATGACCGCGGCGATCGCACTGGAAGGGGTGGTGTTTCCTATGCCCATCTCTCCCGTCCCCGCCAGATCCACGCCCCTCTGCAACTCGGCCTCGAATACCTCCATCCCTGTCTCCACGGACCGGATGGCTTCGTCCCTCGTCATGGCAGGTCCGTAGAGGATATTCCGGGTGCCGTAGCCTATTTTCCGGGCGAGCAGCTCGGGGTGCGGATGCAGGTCTGCGGCCACGCCCATATCGACCACCACGACTCTGGCTCCCACGTGCTCGGCCAGGACGTTGATGCCGGCGCCACGCTGCAGGAAGTTGTAGACCATTTGTGTCGTGACCTCCGGGGGAAACGCGCTGACTCCTTCCTTTGCAATGCCGTGGTCGCCGGCCATGGTGAATATGACTTTGTTCCTGATCTGCGGGGCGTCGTTCTTCGTGATCTCCACGATCTGTTTGGCAAGCTCTTCCAAGCGTCCCAGGCTTCCCTGGGGTTTGGTCAAATGGTCGAGTCTGTCCTGAGTCCTGGCCGCCAGGGAAAAATCAATACTCTCGATTCTGCCGATTGTCTGATGCCATCTTTGCATCTCTTGGCGTGCCCTTTATTACCACCGGTATGCCCATCTGCATGAAAATAACCCTGTCCGCCTTTGTGGCAACCATCTGATTGAACAGGCCCAGCAAATCGCGAAACCGCCGGGCGAGCGCATGCATGGGAACGATGCCACTGCCCACTTCGTTGGACACGATAATCGTCGTGAAGTCGGCCGTCCGCACGGCGTCCACGAGCTGTTCTATCCTTCTTTCTATCTCCTCGTCGTCCAAATTGTCGGCCAGCAAATTCGAAATCAGCAGTCCCAGGCAGTCAATCACCACTACTTCACAGGTTTCCTTCAGGGCGGGCAGGAGCGCCGCGATGTCTTTGCCTTCTTCCATCAGCTTCCAGTGCGGTGGCCGCGATGCCCGATGCAGCTCGATTCTTTTTTTCATTTCCGCGTCGGAGGGAGCACCCGTGGCGATGTAGACGACCTGTGTCCCGCATCGTTTCGCCATCTCCACGGCATAGCTGCTCTTGCCGCTGCGGGCGCCGCCGGAAATAAGAATGAGCTCGCTCATGAGGGGACGGTTTCCTGAGTGGACAAATGAGAGACGTCGTTTACGGCAATCACCACCGGCGGTGCTCCCGTGGGGTACTCGATCACATTGCAGGCGCCGAACTCCTGCGGCACTTGCCAGAACCTGGTCCAATCGAGCTGCAGGGCGTCACACAGCACCATCCTGATCGGCCCGCCATGCGTCACCACAGCGACGGTCCTGCCGTCATGCCGGGAAAGAATGGCCGAGACTCTCTCTTTGACTCTCTTACTCAAGTCGCCCAGCCGTTCGCCATGGGGGGGCTTGATCTGCTCCGGGTTGGCCACCCAGTCCCGGTAGAGCACGGGGTACTTCTCCATAATCTGTTCGTACGTCAGCCCTTCGAAAAGGCCGAAATTCATCTCGCGTAGATCCGCCGTCTGCTCGACGGAGTCGTGCGCAAAGAGAATTCGCGCTGTCTGCCGGGCCCGTGTCAGGTCGCTGGAATAGACCTGATCGATTCTCAGGTCTTTCAGCCTGGCCGCCAATTGTCTGGACTGCCGGACTCCTTCGTCATTCAGCGGGGGATCGCTGAACCCGCAATATCGACGAGCGGCGCCGTAGTCCGTCTTGCCGTGACGTATTAGAATCAATCTCACCATGGGCCTTATGCACGCGCACGCCGTCAGCAGGATCGATGCCGGACCCTTCTATTTCAGATCGTAGGCGGCGTTATCCGGCGACAGAAAACCTGTTCCCTGGGCGATTTTGTCCTTGGACCATTTGTCCGTCTCCGTGTACCGCGTACGAACGCTTTTGACGCTCCCATCGCAATACGCCACGTTCGTCGCGCCCAGATGACGATAATCCTGCGTGCCGGCATACCGGTCGTTAAAGCTCAGGTCGCCCGGATTGGGCCAGGGCGCGCGCATGAATTTGTTGGCGCCGGAAGCGTATCCGCCATCGCCGAACAGGGCGCAATTGCCCGGCTTGGTGACCTGGTCGGCCTTGGCCGGTGTCTCGATGCTTTCCACCTGGCCGTGGCCGATATAGCTGGTATTGTAGTTGTAGCCGGTGTAGGGGTCACTGAGCCAGTTGTGGGCCCCGGTGAAGGAAGGGCACTGCTGGATTTTCTCGATCGTTTGGCCCTGCCATAACAAGCCCGGAGTCACGGCCTCCTCATTCCTGCTCCAGTCCTTGATGGTGGTGAAATCCCAGGCATACGAGATAGCCGCCGCATCGCTCACTTTATACGTATACGCCACGGGATAGTAGCCGTCATTGTCGTGCGTGTATACATCGGCGGCGATCGCCAACTGCCTCAGGTTACTCAGACACAAAATGGTCTTGCTCTGCTTCCTGGCCGCCGCCAACACCGGCATCAACACCGCCATAAGCAGTGATGTGACCGACATCACAACCAGCAGTTCTATCAATGTGAAGGCACGTTTTCGCATTCGTCTTGTCTGTGACTCTTCCTTGCGACTTACTGGCATTGCCAGGTACATTCCCGCCAGTGCTCGGCCATCCAGGCCCAATCGTAAAACTGTACCGCGTGATCTCTGTAGACGTCGGCGCTTCCCGCCGGGTCCTCGGGACCGCCGGTTTGCGCCATCCAGTATCGGCTCAGGATCGTCAAATCCTCATAATCGACCGTGCAGTCCCGGTTCAAATCGCCCACCGGGTAGGGGTGCCGGTAGTCGCCGCAGCAGCTCACGTCCGCCAGCGCATCGATGTCGGTGGTGACACTGCTGGAGGGGTCGTCCTCGATGCGCACGTATTGGATCCACCGGCTGCCGGTATTCGGGTCGACGGGCAAAGCCGCATAATCGTTGGGGTCGAGCCACCGCAGATCAAAGCCGGTGCCCCCGGCGGAGCCGTCGTAGGCCCTTATCATCTCTGCCATTGTCATTCCGTCCATATCCGACGCCGTCAGATTCGGATCGACCGGCCTGGTGGGGTCCAGCTCCTCGGCCCAGAGGTCGTTCCCGTCATCCCACCGCCGGCCCGCGGTCGGGGCAAAGCTGTCGGCGTACGGGCCGGACGAAAAATAGTACCAGTTCCGGCCGTCCTGGCTGACGGCGACCAGGCCCGGGTCGGCCGAGGCGGTGCCGCCGAGCATCACTTCCTCGGGGTTGCCGCCGGTCCAGCCCCGGCCTTTGCCGATGATCTGGTAGGCATCGCCGTAGACGATAAAATCGATTCCGTAAGGATTGTTCTTGTCGTCCGCCACCGGATGGTTGAACTTGACCGTCAGTTGCCCGCCGTTGCCGATCGTAACCAGTTCGGACGCTCGAAAAGGCGGATACACCGGCACCACGGGCACCTGCTCGTCCGCCGGCACGTACCAGCCGTCGCCGCTCGTGCTCAGCGCGGGCCGGCCCAGAGCGCTGTTGGGGTCATTGAAAGCCCGGCGGGAGAGCCAATCCTTGCCCACGCCCTCCCCTTGAACGTACTCGACGACTTCCGTCGCGAAATCGTTGGCGTCATAGTCCGGGCCAGCGGCCACGGCGGCGCAGTGAAGGCCAACTGCCAGTAATGCAAATCGTGTTGTAAGCTGGACAATCATTTATCTTCCGCGTCTCCCCAGCAGCAGCGCCCCAAGGCCCAATAAGGCTACCGTGCAAGGCTCAGGAACCGGCGTGACCGGCAGGTGGGCCGCAGGCCAGGCGTCGGTAGTCTGACGGGCCCAGCCGTCCCAGGCTCCGTTGGACAATTCCCGCGCTGTGAACCCCACATCGGAGGCTGCCCAGTTCGCCCCATCCTCGCTGATGAAATACGACCACCAATCGTCCGGCCAGCCGCCTTGGCCTTCTTCCAGGTGGGTGCCGTAGCTGAGGGTGGCCAGGAAGCCGCCGGCCTCGGTGTAATCCAGCGAGCCTGCGGCAGCCACGGCGTCCAGCAGGTCCTTGCCGGACTTCGTGCCCTCGTCCCACCTGTATCCGAAGGCGTAGCTGTCCGTCCCGAAGTCAATAACCGCCACAGCCTCATTGCGGCCGCTGCCCGCCCAGTATTCAATCGCGATGTCGCGCCCGGCAAAGCCATCCGATGCGCCTGAGTCGCCCCAATGGGATTGCGGCGCAGGAGCGAGGCCCCCGAGGTCTTCCAAGCCAGCCTTGGCAGGACGTGCCATCGCCAAGGCGACAAGCAGACAGGCAAAACCTCCCAGCATCATCCGTTTCGTCAAAACCATACCCTTTTCTCCTCCAGTCCTTCCGGCGCCCGCAGGCAATTCCGAGCGGAAATCCGACGATCCCATCACTCCTGTCCCTTCCTTCCGACCTTTTTGCACCGGCCGGCACGAGTCACATGGCCGCTTGCAGACAATAAAAAAACCGTCGTTCCCGCAAAAGGAACGACGGTTTCTGTCGGCAAATTCCTGCAGACCATGCCCAAAGGGTTCAGGGTCCGCTCCACGTGCGTTCCAACTCGCGAGAACACAACACCAAGTGCGAGCAACCACAGGCAGGTTTTCTGACTTGCGTCTTACCTTGAGGCTCCTTCCCATTCGCCCTCGGCGAACAGTGGACCCCGCCTCACGGATTTCCGAAGAGAGTGTTAAGTTTCGAGTTCGAAGTTTCAAGAGCACCTTACACTTCAAACTTCACTCTTGAAACTCTCTTTCGTCGGAGCAGACGCTCACAGCGGCGCGACCGTCGCGGATTTTCACCGCGTTCCCATTTGCGTATCCCAAGGCCTGGGCCTTGAGACCTGCAGTCGAGCTATGTACTTCGCAAAGAGCTGATGATGCGGATACTACGAAGCGGCTTTCTGCCTGTCAAGAGGGAAAATTCACTTTTTCGCAAAGGACCGCACCAGAAGTGCCCGCCGCCTGTATCTACTGCGGCGGCTCTGTGCCTCGTGAGAACAGGTTTACTTGCTTCCTGCCCTGGTTTTTGATTATTGTAAGTATCGGCGGTCCTGTGAGATTTCACCAGCCGTAACCCGGGTGAAGGTCTGCCCAACAGGTTTGAGAAAGGGCTGTTATGAATAGCGATTATGATTTTCGGATTATCCGCATCCTGCGCCGTCGCCTGAGTCTGACGTTGCAGGCCTTGGCCGGTCGGGCCGGACTGACCTACCCGATGGTGGAGTCGATCGAGACGAACAAAACACTGCCGTCGCTGAAAACGTTGGATGCCCTGGCCGGGGCGCTGCAGATCTCCACGAGCGACCTGCTCGGACTGGCCGAGCGGCGCCTCGTCCAGCGGCGCAAAGCCGGGCGGGAGGATTACGACCATTTGATGAAAGGCGACCGCGGACTGGAGAATTGCCGGGTCGCACGCTACGACAAGGGCAAGCTGATTCGCGTGACCGCCGAGAAGGGCGATTACGTCCATGTCATGGGACTTCATGAGGACATTCACGAGTTCTGCTACGTTCTGAGCGGCAGCGTGGAGCTGCGCATCGAGGACAAGACCTACCGGCTGGAGCCCGACGACACGATCCTCTTCGATGGCCTTCTGGACCACTCCTATACGCAAATCGAGACAGGCGAGTACGTCACCGTTCACATCCCCAAGGATCTCAGCATCATTGAGAGACTCCTCGAAAGCAAGTCAGAGGATGCACCGGAGCAGTGATGCCGGTGTGCTTGCCCGGGAAGGCGAGGTCCGCCTCGGCTCGTTTATCCCGCGGCGGGGCTCTCCTCGGGGAACCACCTGCGCCGGAGCCACAGGCTCACATTTACCAGGCTGATGAGCGCAGGCACCTCCACCAGCGGGCCGATAACGGCCGCAAACGCCGCACCGTGGTTGATCCCGAACACGCCTACCGCCACCGCAATGGCCAGCTCGAAGTTATTGCTGGCAGCCGTGAACGACAATGTGGCCGACTTGCCGTAGTCCGCACCGGCCCTCTTGCTCAGCCAGAAGCTCAACAGAAACATGACAACGAAGTAGATCAGCAGCGGCGCCGCGATCAGGAGCACATCCCCCGGCTTGCTGACGATCTTCTGGCCCTGCATGGAAAACATGACGACGATCGTGAACAGCAGCGCCACCAGCGTGATCGGACTGATCCGGGGAATAAAGCGGCTGTGATACCACGATTTTCCCTTGAGCTTGACCAGGACCGCACGCGTCACCATCCCGGCCAGGAACGGAATGCCCAGGTAGATGAACACGCTCTGCGCGATCTGGCCAATGGTGATGTTGACCACCGCGCCCGACAAGCCGAGCAGCGGCGGCAGGACCGTCACGAACAGCCAGGCGTACACGCTATAGAAGAAGACCTGAAAGATGGAATTGAAAGCGACCAGGCCGGCGCAATACTCGGAGTCACCTTTCGCCAGATCGTTCCAGACGATGACCATGGCAATGCAGCGGGCCAGGCCGATCATGATCAGGCCGATCATGAACTCCGGTCGGCCGCGGAGGAAGAGCACCGCCAGGGCGAACATCAGTAGCGGACCAATGATCCAGTTCTGCACGAGGCTCAGGCCCAGCACGCGCCAGTTGCGAAAGACGTCGCCCAATTCCTCATACTTGACCTTGGCCAAAGGCGGGTACATCATCAGAATCAGCCCCACGGCAATGGGGATACTGGTCTGTGTCCCTTGCGGGCGAAGCGAGCCGATCCAATCGCCGACCACCGGGGCGAAGTACCCCAGCCCCACCCCGACCGCCATCGCCAGAAAAATCCACAACGTCAAAAACCGGTCCAAAAATGAAAGTCTCTTGGCGATTCCTTCGCTCATAAAAAACTCCTGTCATGAATGCTTCGTTGCGCGGCAAGCTGGGCATTCGAAATCATACTTTGGCATGGGCGTCTCTTGTCTTGCGCGTTCGGGAGAAGCCGATTCCCGCGGGTCTGAGGTCAATTGGCGCAGTCCTTCCACCCCGGCCGGCTCCTGGGAGAACCAGGGCACCACCGCAAAGCGGTCCGTATATTGCCGGACCTCTTCGATGAACCGCTGCTCGTTGCTCCGTCTCGTCCTGAGCAAGGGGTGATCGAGGGCAAGTGGACTGAGACTCTGGTTGACGACCCAGGCAAAGGGGCGTATCCCCGCGCGCCGGAGATCGTCCTGCAGTTGCGCGGCTTCATGAACGGGTGTCGCCTCCGGCAAGGTCACGAGAATCACCTTGCTGAAGGCGGGGTTCCGCAGACGCGGCAACAGATGGCGGACCGCCTCGGGCAGGTCGCTCTGCGTGCGCGACACCTCGCGGTGGTAGGCCGCCGTGGCGTCGAGGAGCAGAAGCGTATGCCCGGTCGGGGCGGTGTCCAGGACGACGAAACCATCCCGGCCCTTGTCCACCTTGGCGGCAAAGGCCCGGAACACGGCGATCTCCTCGGTGCAGGGGGAACGCAGGTCCTCCTCCAACAGCTTGCGGCCCTCCTCGTCCAAGTCCGCGCCCGCAGAGGCCATGACTTCCCGGGTGTAGCCGGCGGTTTCAGCACGCGGGTCAATGCGGCTGGTTTCCAGATTGGGCACGGATTCTCCTATCGCGTGTTCGATGTGGGCCGCCGGATCGGTGGTCGTCAGGTGCACACGGTGCCCGCGAGACGCCAATTCGACCGCGATGGCCGACGCTACGGTTGTCTTCCCCACGCCGCCTTTGCCCATGGCGAGAATGACGCCCCGACCGTCGGCCTCGATGTCACGGACCAGTGCGGAAAGGGCCGGCCAATCCGCGGAGGACCGGGTTTCCGACGTCCCTGTCTCTACGACCACTGAACGGGCGGGATCGATCACGGCGCGAATGGCGGCAAGTCCGGTCACATTGAAAGCGAGCAGGGGGACATCCGTGCGAGGCAGCGACCGCAGCCCCTCCGGCATACTGGATAGAGCCTGTCGCTGACGTGAGGCCATGGCAAGGGCGACCGGGTCGCTGTCACTGCTATCGAAAAGTCCGTTCAGCAAGAGGCGAATGTTGCCCAGGCCCAGCGCGCCCAGTTCCGATCGGGTGCGTTCCGCTTCGGCCAGCGCGGAACGTTCGGCACGGCTGACCAAAGCAACCTGCGTCATCTTCGAATCGGACAGGCATTTCAGCGTCCTGGCATACAGCGCATGCTGCTCGCGAAGTCCTGATAGCGGCCCCAGGCAGGAGGTCCCGCTCGTGTTGGTGTTGAGAAATTGGTTCCACGCCGCCGGCAGTTGAAGCAGGCGGAGGGTGTGACCGGTCGGGGCCGTGTCGAAGACCACATGATCGTAGTCCGCCGTTGCTTCCGGCTGGCCAAGGTAGCGCGAGAACTCGTTGAACGCCGCGATTTCCGTGGTGCAGGCGCCGGACAATTGCTCCTCAATTCCGACCACCGCCGCCGGCGGCAGAACGCCGCGATAAGGAGCGACCACGCGTTCGCGGTACTCGCGGGCCGCCGTCTCAGGGTCAATGTTCAACGCCCACAGTGTAGCCGTTGCTTGCAGACGAACGGGCTGGGAGGACAACTCTGCACCCAGCACTTCGTTCAGATTCGAGGCCGGGTCCGTGCTGATCAGCAGCACGCGGCACCCACTGTCCGCCAGGGCCACCGCCGTGGCGCATGACAGAGTCGTCTTGCCTACGCCTCCTTTACCGGTGAAGAACAGAAAGCGAGGGGCCGCGTGCACAAACGCCCCGAAATTGTCGGTCTGTGTTGTCACGCGCTTGCCTCTTTCTTACTTTCGACGCCGGCCATCACGGCCAGTTCCTGCTTGCTCGGATAGCTGCCATAGCGGACGATTTCCCCATCCACCAGGATCAAGGGAAGACACTCGGTGCCGTGCATGTTGATGGTGTTCACGACCGTGGTGTTGCCGACGAACGCCTCGTATTGCTGGCTCGGGTTGTAACGCTCCACCTGAACGCCTTGACCACGCAGCCATTCCAGGGCAGCGCTGAATTGCACGAGTTTCTTGTCTACCTTCGGTCCGCACACACCGCTGGAACAACACATGGGCGGATCGAACACTTCCACCAGTTTTGCCATCTTCATCTTCCTTTTATGCTAAAATGACGCCAACAAATACAGGCCGGCGGCGACCAGCAGGACGCCGGCGACGGCTCGGATCGCTGCGTCCGCCTTCTGCGCTTTGAGGGACGCTTTCCCAAACGACACGCCGAAGAGAATGGCGCTGAGCGGCAGGCTGAAACCTACGGCAAAAGCCGCCATAAGCACCATGCCCCACACCATGCGCCCCAGCAACACACTGGCGCCGAGGACGATGAAAATCCCTGGATTACAGCACAGGGAGAATGCCGCCACGCCGCCGCCCAGAAACAGGCCTCCCAGCGCTGCGCCCATCTTTCCGCCGGAGGCGGAGGGCACACCGTCTTTCGGAACGCGCCTCGACAGACGGACAGGCAGGCACTTGAGAGTCGCCAGCCCCAGAAGGACCGCTACGGCTCCCGCGAATATTCTCCAATACCGTCCCAGAAACGCCTGCGCCGTCTGGCCGACGAACCCGGCGACAAACCCGAGAATGACCAGCGCCAGCGTGGTGCCGATCAAGAACCAGAGCGCGGACACGAATGCTGTTCGCCGGCTGGTGTCTTCGCGCGTGCCCGAGTAGGCCACCAGCATGCCCATCGCCGGCAGAGTGCAGCAAGCACTGGCGATGGCGCTGACCAATCCCAACAGGAAAGCCAACGGCAACGCCGCCGGCCCCATGCTGGCCGCTTGAAGTGCGTCCGTCACTGCCTTGAGCATATTACTTGCTCCCCGTTGGTCCACACCCCGCCGGACCGCAGCCCGCTGGACCACAACCCGCCGGCCCACAGCTCGACGCGGCGACGAAGCCCTGGATGAGCTTGGTTTCCGTAATGTCGCCGGAGACGACGCTCGTCCCGCGCCCTTTGACCATGGCCAGAACCCCCGGCACGGACATTTGGGCCTTGATTTGCTCGTAGTCGCGCGAGCCCGTTTCCAGAGTGAAGAGGGCGACCTTGTACCCCTGGGACTCAATCCTGCTCGCCGCGTCCTTCATTGGCGTCGAGGGCGGATTGCCGGACGACCCTTTCTTCCCGGGCACGTACACCAAGACGGCGTCGCTCGCGGCCGCCACAGTGTTCAACTCGGAAAACGCGCCGATGCTCTTGCCCACGCTCGCTTCTTTCGCTTCGGCGGCTTCGCCCGGACTTGGGGGAGATTGGCTGTCAGCCGTTGCCGCCGGGGCAAGCGGCGTAAAAGCGGGCACGGCCGGCTCCGTCGATGTCCGGTGATCCTTGACCACGGCCCGCGCTACCAGCGTCGCGGCGGCGAGCAGCACGATCACCCCCAGGATCCAACGTATTCGTCCCGATGATCCGGTGCCGTGGCAGTCGCACCCTGGCGCACAGCCCGAGGCTTGTTGTTTCAGCAACCCCATGTTGTCCATCTTCTCTTGGCCTTCGTTCGGTGAGTTCATTGGTTATTCCTCCTAATCTCGGGTTTCATGAACAACAACTCTTCGTATCCGGCAGTGTCTTGCCGGTACGACAAGCTGAATTATCCTACGTGGCTGACGTCCGGCCGTTGGGGGCCTCCGGCGTCCCGCAGCAGGTGTTCCGGGGCGGGACTCCCGCTTCTTCGGCCGAGACGTTGCACCCCAGGTACTTATTCGCCAGGTTCAGCACCGCCCGGGCCGGCGCTTCTTTCACTTTCTGCGCCATGGTCACGGCACAGGCCATGTCTTCGTTGGAAACCCCGTATTTGCGTGCTTGGCCGTAGTGGTACTTGAAGCAGGGCTCGCAGTTGGCCGCGATGGCCGCCCCGATCGCGACCAGCTCTCCAACCGCCGGATTGTATATCCGTTGCGTTCTCTCGCTCGTTTCATGCGAGCCGGCCTGTCCTTCTCCCTTTCCCGCCGCCACGTCGAGGCTCGTGACGTAGTCGCCGGCCTTCGCTCCTTCGGGCAGGTGCTGGACGATCTCGCGATACAGCGGATCGTTCCAATCCATCATCGCGTCCACGTATCCCGGCTTGGGAGTCAATTGAATGTCCACCAGTCCCGCCGCTTCGGCCATCGCGCGGGTCTGGTCCACCGGGACGGCTCCGGCCACGCAGCCGATGAGGGATTCGATCATGTTCCTGATCTCCTCCGGCAGCGGCTTGAGCAGGGCCAGGTCGGAGATGGCGACCCGCCCGCCGGGCTTCAACACTCGCCCGATCTCGCGCCAGACCTGGGGCTTGTCCGGCGAAAGGTTGAGCACGCAATTCGAGATCACCACATCCACACTGGCATCGGCCACCGGCAGGTGTTCGATCTCGCCCAGCCGGAACTCGACGTTGTCAAGCCCCGTGCGCTGCGTGTAGGCCGCTGTGCCGTGCCTCGCCTTGCTTACCATGTCGGGTGTCATGTCCACGCCGATCACCCGCCCCGTCGGGCCGACCTTCTGGGCCGCGATGAAAACATCGAAACCGCCGCCGCTGCCCAAGTCCAGGACTGCCTCACCGGCCTTGAGCGAGGCGATGGCCGTCGGGTTCCCGCAGGAAAGGCCCATATTGGCCCCCTCCGGCAGCGTGGCCAGTTCTGCCTCGCTATACCCCACGCTCCGGGCCACCTGCTCGGCGGCTCCGGAACCGCAGCACGATGGGCCACAGCAGGTCCCTCCGGTCTTGGCGATCTTGCCATAGCCGTCGCGGACGGCCTCTCGAATCTGCTCCTTCTTGTCCGGACCATGCTCTCCAACCATTGTCATAACCCCTTTCTCGAATTCTTCCGCGAACGAACAGGCTCTGCATCTGCTTGCACCGTCATCACGGTCCCAGGCAGACTCTCGACGAACCTTCTGATTTCATCGCGCACCCGCCGATAATGATCGAGTGCCTCTTGCTCATTTTTGCTGTTTTGGGCCAGTCTGGGGGGATCGTCGAATCCCACGTGGATTACCTTCGTCGTGCCGGGAAACAGCGGACACGATTCATGCGCCTGGTCGCAAACGGTCACCACA
>Ga0315281_10000355_pt1 | contig 63162 bp, 59 predicted proteins | sample YL17G07_0_MG_FD_204540 | JGI IMG/M metagenome (GOLD analysis project Ga0315281, IMG submission 204540) | Sediment microbial communities from Yellowstone Lake, YNP, Wyoming, USA - YL17G07_0 | ecosystem: Environmental > Aquatic > Freshwater > Lake > Sediment | place: USA: Wyoming | collected...
GTCGTTATACGGATTGCAACTGCCGTATCCCTTTTTGCATCCAACGCGCTACATGCTCATGGCGCTTCCTTTTTTATTCAACGGCTTGCCGCTTTGGTTTCATCGTTTGTGGCAATCCATTTTGTGGATTGGACTAACCGCAACGTCGTCCATTTTATTAGCGCGACGCATGAAATTAAACGGCTGGACGACGCTCTTCGTCGCGGCGTGGGCTTTTCTATATTTTTTGCAAGGCGCGGTTTATTATCATTTGCAAGTTTGCGTTATCTTGATTCTTGCGGGCGTGTCTACAAAAAAACTTGGACTTTCTTTTTTATTTGTTATCCTCGCTTCGTTTTGGGCGGGGATGAGTCGCGTCAATTGGTTTCCCGTCCCCGCGATGTTGGCGATTGCGATTTATTTGCTAGAATCTCCCTCATCCCCAACCCTTCCCCCAAAGGGGGAAGGGAGTCCAAATCCCCCTCTCCCTGCGGGAGAGGGGCTAGGGGTGAGGGCGCGTTATTGGCTAACTCCCTTCGCGTGGGGCGTCTGCGGACTCGTCGTCGCTTTTGCGGGACAATTTTTTTACATCCACATTTCAGGCGCCGCGGACGTGCGTTCTTTTGAATCAAGTTTCACCTCCGCGCTGCTTTGGAATAGATTGCTTCCCAATGATATTTCCCCTTCGGGCGTCATCATCGGCATAACAATTGCCTCCGCGCCGTTGATTATTTTCATAGCCCAAGCATGGCGCGGTGTTCATCCACTGCGCGGATTAGCTTTGCTGGCTATGACCCTCGCGCTCTTCGGCGGCGGATTAGTCGTCAGCGCTAAAATCGGCGGCGGCGGCGACTTGCACAACATGGACGCCTTTCTCGTTCTGCTGGCGCTGATTGCAACGACTCTCTTCGCGGGGCGAGTCTCCGCAGAAAACGGGCAGAATCTCACAGGTCAAATAAGTTGGAGCGTTATCGCAGTTGCGGCGCTTGTTCCGATTAGTTTCGCGCTTCCGCAAATCGGCGCGTCATTCTATCGCTATGATTCTGTCAGCGTTCAAAAAGATATTCAAAAATTACAACAAGTCGCAAGCGGCGATAAGAAAGTTTTGTTCGTCACCGAGCGACAGTTGTTTACGTTTGGCGAGTTGAAAAATATTTCGCTGATACCCGAATACGAACAAATCGAATTGATGGAGATGGCGATGTCCGGCAACCGCGATTATTTGGAGCGCTTTTACGCGGACTTGAACAACCGTCGTTTTGATTTAATTGTCGCCGAAGACCAAAGTTTTACGTTGCAAAAAACTGGCGCGTTCAAAGAAGAGAACAACGCTTGGGTGCGCTACGTCGGCGCGCCGCTTTTATGCGCTTACAAACCGATTGCCTCGCTAACCTCAAACAATCTGCAAATTTTTGCGCCGCGCCCCAACCGCTCCAACTGCAAAAACCCCTTCAACCTTACCCCTTCAACCTTAAACCTTCAACCTTAAACCTGCAACCGTCACCATGCGTATCCTCGTAGTCATTTATGAATTTCCGCCCATCGGCGGCGGCGGCGGACGAGCCGCTTACGACATTTGCAAAGAACTTGTCGCGCGCGGACATGAAGTCTCCGTTCTCACCGCGCACATCGCGGGCTTGCCGTTTGAAGAAGACAAAGACGGGATTCATCTTGTGCGGATTTCTTCTTTGCGCCGCGAGAATTTCGGCGCAAGTTTTTTGACCATGCTCGCTTACGTCCTTGCGGGACTTTGGGTGGGTCTGCGTTTAATTCGACAGAATCGCCCCGCGATTATTCACACTCATTTTGCGGTGCCGTCGGGCGCATTAGCTTGGGCGCTCTCCGTGTTGACGGGCGTTCCCTACATCCTCACCGCGCACTTGGGCGACGTCCCCGGCGGCGTGCCTGAGAAAACAGGCAAATGGTTTCGTTGGCTCAAGCCGTTTACTTATCCGATTTGGAAACGCGCGAAAAAAGTCGTCGCCGTCAGCGAACACACTCGTCAATTGGCTTTGCGGCATTATCCAGTAGATATTCAGGTTATTCCAAACGGCGCGGATATTAGACGTCTTGCTCCGCTTGAAATAAAAATCAACGCGCCGCCGCGAATTATTTTTGCGGGACGTTTTGCGCCGCAAAAAAATCCACTGGCGATTGTTCAAACTCTTGCGCAGTTGCAAGACTTGAGCTGGAACTGCTCCATGCTGGGCGACGGTCTCTTGCTTGACGAAGTAAAACGCGCCGTCGCGCAAGCGAACATGAACGCGCGTTTTGAATTCCCCGGCTGGGTCACGACGGAAGACGTTTTGGATCATTTTTCGCACAGCGATATTTTATTCATGCCCTCGCTTTCGGAGGGCTTGCCCGTCGTCGGCGTACAGGCGCTGGCAAAGGGACTCGCCGTCGTCGCCAGCGACATCGGCGGATTTTTGGATTTGGTGGACGTCGAAAAAAACGGCTACCTCATTCACGCGCAAGACCAAGCCGCGTTTGCAACAGCGCTGCGCAAGTTGATTTCCAACCCCCAAGTTTTATCTCGCTTCCGCCAAGCCAGCGTGGAAAAATCCAGCCAATTTGATATTCAAAAAGTGACCGACCAATATCAGTCCATTTTGCAAGACGCAGTGAAGAAAAAATAAAATTACTTGACACGCGATATTTTCTGTGCGAGAATTCAAAAACTGAATTCTCATCCGATGAAAGAAATCAAACGGCACGAATACGCCCTCTTAAACGAAATCGCTCAAGATTCGCTGGTTACTCAAGCGAATTTATCAGACCGCTTAGGCATCGCCGTCGGGAGCGTCAACTGGTACATCAAGCGATTAATTCAACGCGGCTGGGTGAAGGTTTCGCATCTTGATCGAACTCGTTTGCAGTACGACCTCACCCCCGACGGGTTGGCGATCTTTACGCAACGCGCGTTATCCTACGCGCGCGATTCGCTCAAAGTCTACGGCGATTTTCGCCAGAAGGCGCGGGCGCTGGTGTTGGAATTGCAACAGCAAGGAATCGCGCAGGTCTATGTGGATGGTCAAGACGAGATCATGGATATTTTGCGCCTGACTTGCATCGAAGCGGGAATTCGCGTCAGCGACGTCCCCAACGGAACGATCTTAAAAGCGAACGGACAGGGATATAAAATCGCTTCAGCCTCGAAAGGAAAAAAATGACAAAAAATTTTGCGGTCGTCGGCGTCGGCGGATACATTGCCCCGCGTCATTTGCGCGCCATCCGCGATACGGGCAATCAACTCGTCGCGGCGGTTGACCCGAAGGATTCGGTGGGCTTGCTTGATCAATATTCTTTCGACGTAAAATTCTTTACCGAGATTGAGCGCTTTGACCGTCACTTGGAAAAACTACGGCGCGGCGCGGAAGAGCGCCGCGTTCATTATGTGACGATTTGCTCGCCGAATTATTTGCACGATGCGCATTGCCGCCTCGCGTTGCGCGTCGGCGCGGACGCAATCTGTGAGAAGCCGCTGGTCGTCAACCCCTGGAATTTCGACGCGCTCGAAGATTTGGAGGCGGAGACAAAACGCCGCATCCACACCATCTTGCAGTTGCGCGTTCACCCCGCGTTGATTGCTCTGCGCGAAGAGTTGCAAAAATCAAGCGCGACGCACGACGTTGAATTAACTTACATCACCAGTCGCGGACCTTGGTATCAAGTCTCGTGGAAGGGGCAGGCGGAAAAATCGGGCGGAATCGCTACAAATATCGGCGTACATTTTTTTGATTTACTGATGTGGCTGTTTGGTTCGGTGACGGGAATAAAAGTCTATCATTCGGATAACAAGCGCATGTCGGGCTTCATTGAGTTGGAGCGCGCGCGCGTGCGCTGGTTCTTGTCCGTTGAAAAAGAAGACTTGCCCGCCGCGACAAAAGCCAACGGCAAAACCACTTATCGCTCGATTACGGTGGACGGAAAAGAAATTGAGTTTTCCGAAGGCTTCACCGACTTGCACACCAAAGTCTACGAAGAGACTCTCGCGGGGCGCGGCTTTGGATTGAAAGATGCGCGTCCTTCGATTGATTTAACTTACGCCATCCGCACCGCGCCCATCTCGCCCAAAGACAAATTGGCGCATCCGTTTTTGAAATAACGCCATGCCTGATTATTTTGCCCACGAATCCAGTTACATTGACGACGGCGCGGAGATTGGCGCGGGGACGAAGATTTGGCATTTTTGTCACATCATGCCGCGCGCGAAAATCGGCGAGCGTTGCAACATTGGGCAGAACGTACTGGTCTCTTCAGACGTCACGCTGGGAAACAACGTCAAAATTCAAAACAACGTCTCGCTTTATACGGGCGTGATTGTGGAGGACGACGTCTTTTTGGGACCTTCGATGGTTTTCACCAACGTCATTAATCCGCGCAGTCATGTCAATCGCAAGGATGAATATAAAACCACGTTAGTTCGCAAGGGCGCGTCCATCGGCGCGAACGCGACGATTGTTTGCGGCGTCACTTTGGGCAAATATTGTTTCGTCGGCGCGGGCGCGGTGGTGACGAAGGACGTTCCTGATTATGCGTTAGTTTACGGCTCCCCCGCGCGAGTGCGCGGTTGGATGTGTCAATGCGGCGAGCCGTTGAGTTTTGAAAACGACAAAGCGACTTGCAAAGTTTGCGGCGACGTTTATAAAAAACAAGATCAATTTGTTGTTACTTCAGAGTCCAAAGTCTCCTGACTTTGGACTTGCCCGCGCCCAACAACAGGAGTTGTTGGAGTCCGTTTTTGAGAGGCAAGCATGATTTCATTAGTTGATTTAACCGCGCAATACCATACCATCAAAGAAGAAATGGACGCGGCGGTGTTGGCTACGTTAGAGTCGGGGCATTTTATTTTGGGTCCGCAGGTTGTTAAATTTGAAGAAAGCATTGCCGCGTATCTCGGCGTAAAGCACGCCGTCGGTCTCGCTTCGGGAACGGACGCTTTGGTGTTGGCGTTGCGCGCGTTGAACATCGGCGCGGGCGACGAGGTGATTATCCCCGCGTATACTTTTTTTGCGACGGCGGGCGCGGTCATGTCTGTTGGCGCGAAACCCGTTTTCGCGGATATTGATCCAGCCATCTATCAAATTGACGCAAGCAGGATCAAACCCATCGTCACGAAAAAGACGCGGGCGATTATTCCAGTCCACCTATACGGGCATCCCGCCGATATGAATCCCATTCTCGAAATTGCGCGGGAACATCATCTAAAAATTATTGAAGACAACGCGCAAGGTTTCGGCGCGGAATATAAAAATCAAAAGACGGGCGCGTTGGGCGATATTGGCTGTTTGAGTTTTTTTCCCACAAAAAATTTAGGCGCGTACGGCGATGCGGGCATGGCGGTCACAAACGACGCCGCGCTTGCCGAGCGCATCCGCAAGTTGCGCGCGCATGGTTGGAAGAAAAAATATTTCTCCGAAGAGGTCGGATACAACAGCCGCCTCGACGCTTTGCAAGCCGCAATTTTGCAAACGAAGTTGCCTTACGCCGACGCATGGAACGACAAGCGCCGCGAGTTGGCGCGCCGTTACAGCGAGCGCCTTGCGCCGTTGGGAGTAGTCGTTCCCATCGAGCGCGATTGGGGCAAGCATGTTTATCATCTTTATATTATTCGCTCTTCAAAGCGCGACGAGTTGCAGGCGTTCTTGAAACAAAAAGGAATCGCGTCGGAAGTTTATTATCCCCTGCCGCCGCACCTCTCGGAGCCGTGCAAAAAGTTTGGATACAAAGCGGGCGACTTCCCTCACGCCGAGTTAGCTTCGCGCGAGACGCTGGCGTTGCCGCTGTATCCTGAGTTAAGCGAGGCGCAACAAGATGAAGTTATCGCGGCGGTGCGGGAGTTTTCAGGAAATCAATAAAATGGCTTGTTGCCGTACAAAATTCCCATTTCGAAATGTACGGTAGAGAATAAAATGCAGGACTTTCGCTTGTCATTCCAAGCGAAGCGAGGAATCTTTACGATTGTCTCAAAGACCCTTCGCTAGCGCTCAGGGTGACATAAAGAAAAAGACGTCGTAAAGCGAAAGTCCTGAAATGACAAAAAAGAGGCGACTCGCGAGTCGCCTCTTTTTATGGCGGTTATAAACCTAAGTCCGCGTCTTTTTTATCCGCGTCGGGAATGAACAACTGCCGCCCGAATTTTTCCACGCCGAATTTGCCGATGACATGTTGCGTTTCAGGCATGGTCATAAACTTGGCGAACGCAATTGCGCCGTCGTAATTCGCCTTGGGCCATTTGGCGGGATTGACGGTGATGACGTGGTACACATTCAGCAGTCCATGATCGCCTTCCACGAAAAGATCAAGTTGATAGGTCTCTTGATTGGCAAGGTAAGTGGCGCGGTCAGTGAGAACGTACGCGCTCTTTTCAGAAGCGACGGTCAACGAAGCGCCCATGCCTTGTCCCGTTTCAATATACCAAGCCTTGCCGGTTGGATCGAGCGCGGCGGATTTCCACAACGCGAGCTCTTTCTTGTGCGTGCCAGAATCGTCGCCGCGCGTGACGAATGGAGCGCCGGCCTTGTAAATGGCTTTGAACGCTTCAACGGCAGAGGTCCGTCCATTAATGCCCGCAGGGTCGGCGGCGGGACCGACGATAATAAAATCATTGTGCATGACAAGCATGCGGTCTTTGCCAAAGCCGCCGTCCATGAAGGTAACTTCAGAAGACGGCGCATGAACGAGTAAAACGTCCGCGTTGCCTTCTTCGCCCATTTTCAAAGCTTGACCTGTTCCAACGGCGACTGTCTTAACTTTGTAGCCCGTTTGCGATTCAAAGAGCGGAATCAATACGTCCAGCAAGCCAGAGTCTTGCGTGGAGGTTGTCGTTGCAAGAATCAGGTCGGGGTTGGTTAGCGTTTTGGCGGGGGCTTCGGTGGCAACTTGCGCGACAGGGGCTTTGGTTGAGGGAGGCGGCGTAACCGCAGGCGCGGAAACGGGGGCGCAGGCTGAAATTAATAACGCCAGTAAAAAGAGAATTGAGAGAATGCGTTTCATGAATCTCCTTGCAACGCGAAACGAATTTCGCGTTACGCTAAAATTTTCTCGCCGCTATGGGCGGAGTTGTAACCGGTTAACATATCGAGCGCATTGCGGAAGGTTGTCGTTTGCAAATAATCCAGCAACGGCAAAAGCGTCTTTTCGTTTTCGCGCGGCAGGATGAGGTCGTAGCGCTCTTCAAATAGCGGAATAAAATCCAATCCGTATTGATGCGCGGCAGCTTGCAATCCGATGGAAGCGTCCGCTTTGCCCGTTGCGATTAACGCGGCAACTTCGCTGTGAGTCTTCACAACGAGGTTGTATCTTTTGATATTTTCAGCGGAAACGCCAAGTCGTTTGAGGTTTTTATCAAGCCAAAGTCGCGTGCCTGAGCCGGCGTTTCGGTTAACAAAGCGGATATTTGCGCGGGCAAGATCGGCAAGTTTTTTTATGGATTTTGGATTGCCCGCCGCAACGATGAGTCCTTGCGCGCGATGGGCGAGGGTGACCATCTCCACGTCGCGGTCAGGAAAAAGGCGACTGACAAAGGGCGTGTTGTATTCGCCGTTGTCGTCCAGCAAATGCGAACCTGAGATTTGACATAATCCCTGGCGCAAATTAACCAGCCCATCCAACGAGCCGACGGAAAAATTCAATAACGCGACATGCTTGGCGATATGCTCCGCAACTCCTTCGAGAGCGAGATCGTCGCTGCCTGAAAAAATAATCGTGGGCTTTTTGCTTTTTGGCAGAATCAATTCCTGCAATAAAAACGCGCCCGCTTTTGCGCGATAATATTTTTCCGTCACTTTGCCTGTTTTGCGCGTTTCGCTGACTTCGACGAGAGCGCCCAACTCCAGCGCGAGGATGTGATGCCGCACCCACGCGGGAGATTGTTTCAGCGTCCGCGCGAGATGCGTCAGCGTAGCGGGGGAATCCATCAGCAGGCGTAAAATCTCCATGCGGCGCGGGTCCGCGAGGATTTTAATTTGGTCAAACGCGCGCAGGGTTTCTACTTTTTGCATGGTCGGATAAGGAAAAACTTAACCGTGAGTGTAGCATACTTTAATAAATTCCGTCAATATGTTTTGCGGCGGTTAAGGCTATAATTCACGTTATGAAAACCGTTTACGCTTTTGTCCCTTCGCGCGAGCATCAATATTCCGGTCACCCCGAAAGACCGGGGAGATTGGACGTTTTGGAATCGCAGCTTGATTCTTTCAGCGTGGAACGAATCGAAGCGACACGCGCCGCTTTTTCGCTTACGATCTGAACGCTCTAACCGTTCACCGTCAAATTCTGGAAGATTAGACCGACGGCATCAACAATTTTCAAAAATACTTTTGGGCGAATACCCATAAAAGCCTTGCTGTCTCTTTATTTAATTTACTTCTGCACCGGCAACTTTGCGCGACGCCATGCCAACATGCCGCCCTGCAAATTAAACACGATATAATCTTCCTTCGCCAATATTTTCGCGGCGGAACCGCTGCGGTTGCCCGAAGCGCACACGCAGACAATCTCGCGTCCTTGCGGCAGTTCTTTGATGCGGCTATGCAACTCGCCCAGCGGAATCAACTTTGCGCCCGAGATATGTCCCTGCTGAAATTCATTCGGCTGACGCACGTCAATCACCAGCGGATGTTTTCCAACTTTTATTTTTTCGCTCAAGTCGGTTGCGTTTATATCGGGGATGGAAGGTCCAAACCATTTAGAAAAGAAATTCATTTGATATTCTCCAGAAATTTTGATGAGCGATAAGCGCTCCATATATGGCGTTCTGAGACTGCGTTTTTTTACCCTTGCGCAAGTCTTGAGATTATAATGTGACCAAACAAGGAGATTGAATGACCCAACCAGTTGACTTCCTACTCACCAACGCCATCGTCCTGACGATGGATGTGATCTCGGCGCTGTCGCAATAAGCAAGAAACTTCCCATGTATGAGTTTAAGAATTTCTTGAATAAATAACGCATAAAAATTGTGCTATACTTGCGAAAAAATGTTCTAATAATACATATAAAAACGGTGTTCAGCCATGATAATCAAGGCAATAGATTTTTTTAGCGGCGCAGGTGGTTTAACTAGGGGCTTGCTTGACGCGGGTATTCAAGTTTTAGCGGGGATTGATAACGATTCGAGATTGCAAGCCACCTACGAAAACAACAACAGCCCTAGCCAATTTGTTTGCGAAAATATAACTAATTTAGATATTAAGAATCTTCGACGAAAACTTAAGATAAATAAAAGAGATGTCGTTCTTTACGCAGCATGTACGCCTTGTCAACCTTTTTCAACTTTAAATCAAATGAAGGGCGAAGATAAACGAAAAACCCTTCTTTTGGATTTTGCAAAAGTTGTTAAAGACGCGCCTCCAGATTTTATTTTAGTTGAAAACGTTCCAGGATTAAATACATCTTATGGGAAAGATATTTACAATGAATTTTCCGAAACCTTGAAAAAATGCGGTTTTAATAATGTGATCGCCGCTTTTTTGGACGCTCAATATTACGGCGTTCCGCAAGTTCGGAAAAGATTTATTTTGCTTGCGTCAAGACTCGGTGAAATTAATTTGCCAAAGCCAAACAAAAACAAGATAGCAACAGTACGACAATTTATCGGCGATTTCGCTCATATTCAAGACGGCGAAGAATATAAGCGTATTCCCAACCATGTTTCAAGGAAGCTAAAGCCAAACCTTAAGAAAATTGTTCAGGCTGTGCCAAAAGACGGCGGAAGCCGAAGAGATATTCAAGATACTTCAATTTTATTAGATTGTCACAAAAAAAATCCCAACGTTCATAAAGACGTATTCGGGCGAATGGCATGGAATAAACCCGCGCCAACGCTTACCTGCAGATGCGGAGACGTATATTGCGGACGTTTCATTCATCCCGAACAAGATCGCGGAATCTCTTTGCGCGAAGCAGCGACTTTGCAAACATTTCCGCGCAACTATGTATTTTATGGAAACTTTACGCACATTTCAAAGCAAATCGGAAATGCTGTGCCAGTCAAACTTGCGGAAAAACTTGGAAAACAGGTAATAAAAGCGCTCTCAAAACAAAAGGTAGGATAATATGTCAAAGCAAGATTACAAAATGGAATTTGATATCGGAACGATTAAGCATCTTGGTCTTCAAATGTATTCTACGCTCCCGCCAGTGATCGGCGAACTTGTTTCTAATGCGTGGGACGCCAATGCAAAAAAAGTAACCATAAAAATCCCTATCACGTCGCTTAATTATATTTCTTCTGAAATTATAGTGGAAGATGACGGGATAGGGATGTCTGACGAGGATATAAGAAAAGCCTATCTCATTGTCGGCAGAGATAGGAGAGACGAAGGCGTAGATGTTTCCCCGCCTCCTTTTTCCCGTAAAATAATGGGACGAAAAGGCATAGGGAAATTTTCGGCTTTCGGCGTCGCCGAAGAAATAGAAGTAGAAAGCGTGAAAGACGGCGAGATTAGTCGTTTTATTTTAGATTACAAAAAATTAGAAGAACGCGCGTCACAGCGCGATATTTTTATACCCTCATTGCCGCCTACAAACACTGTAAAAAAAGGGACAAGAATAACCCTGCGGAAAATAAGCAAGTTTCATAATCGTTCAATTCAAATTAAGACAATTAGGCGCGGATTAGCTAGACGATTTTCTATAATTGGCGCGGAATATAAGTTTGAAATTGAAATCAATAAAGAATTTATCTCGCCCGAAGAAAGAGACCTTAAATCTCTCTTGCAAAAAGACGCAAAGGGGAACCTTTATTTGTGGGAATACCCTGATGTTGAAATTAAAGAGGGAACAGGTTTGAAAGTACGGGGCTGGATTGGAGCTTACGATAGAACGCGTACATTAGAAGAAGGAATTGGCTATGGCATAACCATCATGGCGCGTGGAAAATTAGTTCAAGAGCCTTTTGTTTTTGACGTTACGGTTGGACAGCAGTTCGCTTTAGCCTATCTAGTTGGTGAATTGCATGCGGATTTTGTGGATGAAAAAGACGATACTATTGGCACAACGCGAAACTCTTTAGTTTGGGAAACCGACGCCAATAAGGCGTTGATGGAATGGGGGCAAAAGGAGTTAAATCGTATAGCTCGCGAATGGGCGCAAAAACGGAGTTCCGACAACGAGGCGGAATTAGACAAAAACGCGGTTTATCAAAGAATCAAAAACCAGATTTACGAGATTGAAGATAAAAGAAAAGCTAAAGTTTTAGATAAATTAGCTAGAGATATGATTAAACAAGAGCTTGTAAGCACGCCAGAACAAATCGAGTCGACAATACAGACATTCGCTGATTATTTCAAGTACGATTCTTTTTTGGAAATTGTGCAAGATTTAAATGCCGCTGAAATTACGGATATTCCTAAGATTCTTGATTTGTTTCGCGACTGGGAAATTATTGAATCTAGAGAAATGATGCGAGTAACTCAAGGGCGAATTGAAACGATTGAAAAACTCCAAAATCTTATAGATACAAACGCGTTGGAAGTTCCTACTTTGCACAACTTCTTAAAAAAATTCCCTTGGGTAATTGATCCGCGTTGGACGCTTATTGCAGACGAAAAACGATATAGTGATTTGTTAAAAGATAAATACCCTGAAGGCGCTGACGTGCCTGAAAATGATAAGCGTATTGACTTTTTATGCGTCCGAGAGGGTAAAACATTGGTTGTCGTTGAAATTAAGCGTCCGCAGTCTAAAGCATCTCTGAAAGAATTGGGGCAAATAAAAAATTATGTGTTTTTTATGCGGAACTATATTCGACAAACAACCGATCCAGATATGCGATTTGATAATGTGGTTGGATATTTGTTGTGTGGCAGTTTAGTAAATAAATATGAAGCGCGAGAAGAATGTGACATGTTGGAAAAAACCCAAATATATGTCAGGCTCTATCAAGATTTGTTGATAATGGTTGAGAATAGTCATAAAGAATTTTTAGATAGATACGAAGATCTCCGTTCTAAGCGCAAGTTGGGCAATTAGCGCGAATTTTTAATTTCAAATCACAAGGCAATCTAAATGACCCAACCAGTTGACTTCCTACTCATCAACGCCATCGTTCTTACGATGGACGCAAAAATGAATCAATACGACCTCGGCGCCGTCGCGGTGAAGGGCGACTCCATTGTCGCCGTCGGCGCGGAAGCCGAAATCGTCAAAGAATATTCGGCGGGTGAAACGATTGACTGCGGCGGAAAAATTCTCATGCCCGGCTTGGTCAACGCGCACACGCACGTTCCTATGACTCTTCTGCGCGGACTCGCCGACGACCTGCGCCTCGACGTTTGGCTGATGGGCTACATGTTGCCCGTTGAGCGCGAATTTGTCTCGCCTGAATTTGTACGCTTGGGGACTTTACTCGCCTGCGCCGAACAAATCCGCAGCGGCATCACGACGTTTAACGACATGTATTTTTTTGAAGACGACCTCGCCCAAGCAACAACCGACGCGGGTATGCGGGCGGTCTGCGGGCAAACGGTGATGAAATATCCCGCGCCCGACGCGCCTTCGTTTGAAGATTCGCTGGCAATGGCGCGGGAGTTTATTCAAAAATGGAAGGGGCATCCGCTGATTGTTCCCGCCGTCGCGCCGCACGCGCCGTATTCCTGCACGCCCGAAATTTTACGCGCCTGCGCCGACCTCGCCAAAGAGTTTGACGTGCCGCTTCATATTCACATCTCCGAGACCGCGTTTGAAGTGGAGAACATGCGCAACGAAAACGGAATGCCCGTCGTGCCGCACATCAAAAAGCAAGGCGTGTTGGAAGCGAAGGTGATTGCCGCGCATTGCGTTCACATTGACACGGGCGAAATGCGAACCTTGCAACATGTCAACGCGGGAGTCGCGCATAACCCGTCGTCGAATCTCAAACTCGCGTCGGGATTCGCGCCCGTCCAAAAAATGCTTGACGTCGGATTGAACGTCGGCATCGGCACGGATGGTCCCGCCTCAAATAACGACCTCGACATGTTTGAAGAAATGCGCCTCGCGTCGTTCGTCGCCAAAGCCGCCAGCGCCGACCCGACGGTTGTTCCCGCCGCGACTGCTCTGCTCATGGCGACGCGCATGGGAGCGCAAGCGCTTCACATCGGCGATATAACGGGTTCGTTGGAAGTCGGCAAACGCGCGGATTTAATTCTCGTGGATATTTCGCCCGTTCATAATTCGCCGCGCTTTCATCGCGACCCGAACAGCGCTTACGCTCAACTCGTCTTCGCTTCCAAATCAACGGATGTGACCGATGTGATGGTTAATGGCAAATGGCTGATGCGCGACAAAAGTTTACTAACGCTCGACGAAGCCGCGTTGCTGAAACAAGCCCGCGAGTTGGCGACAAAGATTGACGCGTTCTTAATGGCGCGGGAACAATCCGTGCTGTTGAAACTCATCGCGCTCGGCGGTTCGATGGAGCAAGAGTCGTTTGAGGTGCAAGTCAAAGTCAAATTGAGCGACCCCGAAGCGCTGGCGCAAAAAATGAACAGTCTCGAAATTGAAGTTGACCTGCATAAACACTATCATCAATACGACGAATATTATCTCTTCGACGACCCCGTGCAAGGACGTTTGCGCTTCCGCGAAGATAATTTGATTAACGCCAAAGGCGACGTCGAAAGCGTACGCTCGCGGCTGACGCTCATCGGTCAAAAACGCGAAGGCGAAATCGGGCATGACGTTTTGCTCTCGCGCAGTCGCTTCCTCGCGCCCGCGTTGCATACTTCCCGTTTTTATCGCGAATACTTCAAACCCAAAGAAGAAATCCTCATCGAGAAAGACCGTCAGCGCTGGCATATCAAATACAAAGAGATTGAATTCTTCGTCAACCTTGACCGCGTCAAAAATCCAGACATGGGCTATTTCCTTGAAATCAAGAGCCGCACATGGAGTCGCAAGGACGCAGAGCATAAAGCAAATCTATCCAATGAGTTGTTAGACTTGCTCGGCGTGGGCGACGCGGAAGCGGTGACGCTGGATTACATTGAGATTTTGACGATGGGGAAGTGATTGGGTAATTGGGTAATTGGGTAATTGGGTGATTGGGTAATTGGGTAATTAGGTGATTGGGAAACCCGTCTTGTGGGAGGCGGGTTTTTGATTTGTGAAATTTGTTTGGATATTTCCGCCGTTTTGCTATAAACTTACGCTCAACGGTCATTGCGAGGACGCTCTTGTTTTTTGTCCGAAGCAATCCCTTTGTTAATAGGAGATCGCTGCGTTCCTCGCGGTGACAGCATCTTTCTCGGAGACTTTGCATGAAAAACAAACTTGGGTAGTTTTTCGTTTTTATATTTCTCTCGCTTTTGGCGTGGACGGCAGAGGGTGGAAAATAAGGCAAAGCGAAATACTCGGCTATAATTCGGGGACTTCAAACGAAAGAGGCGAAATTCAAAATTTATGAACACGCTTACCGCCGCCCAATTTGTCAAAAAATGGAGCAAAATTCAGCTCAAAGAGCGCACAACCGCGCAGAGTCATTTCAATGATATTTGCGCGCTTATCGGACACAAGCCGCCGCTCGAATTAGACCCCAAGGGAGAATTTTTTACTTTTGAAGCGGACGCTGAAAAACCAGAAGGCGAACAAGGCTGGGCGGATGCGTGGTATAGCAATAAGTTTGTCTGGGAATATAAGGGACCCAATAAAAGTCTGGAAAAAGCCTATCAGCAATTACTGTTGTACAAGGATTCGCTTGGCAATCCCCCGCTGTTGATTACATCTGACAACCACATCATCCGCATTCATACGAATTTCAATAACACGGTCAAGAAGACCTATACCGTCGCTTTGGATGATATTTCGGCGGGGACAGGCGTCGAGTTGCTACGCCGTGTTTTCAACGACCCTCAGTCTTTCAAACCAGCCGATACCCCAGAGCAAGTAACCAAAGCCAGCGCAAAACAATTTGTGCAGGTTGCCAATTTACTGCAAAAATACGAAGAGAAAAAATTAGACCCCGAGCGTCTCGCGCACTTCATCGTTCGTTTGCTATTCTGTTTATTTGCCGAAGACCTCGGCTTGTTGCCAGATAAAGCCTTTACCAATTTGGTAAAACAAAATCTGCCCACAGAACAATTTCGTCAGAGTTTAAAGAATCTATTCTCGACCATGCGAACAGGCGGAATGTTTGGCTTTACGCGCATTCCACATTTCAACGGCGGATTATTCGACGACGACTTTGTGCCTGACGAGTTGCCCGATATTGCTCCCAGCCTGCGGGACGCCAGCGCGCAAGATTGGTCGAGCATTGACCCTTCGATATTTGGCTCTATTTTTGAACAGATTCTTGACAAAGATAAACGCAAGCGCGCGCAATTGGGAGCGCACTACACCAGCAAGGAAGATATTTTGCTGGTCGTCGAGCCTGTTTTGATGCAACCTTTGCGTGAAAAATGGCAAGCCATAAAATTGCAGGCTGAAAGCGCAACCCGCGCTGGAAAACCTCGAAAAGCCCATCAGCTATTTCAAGACTTTTCAAATGAGATTGCGTCTATCCGCGTGCTTGACCCTGCTTGCGGCTCTGGAAATTTTCTTTATGTCGCCTTGCGCCAGCTGCTTGATTTGCAAAAGGAAATCATCACGCTGGCGGCGCGTTTGAAATTGAGCGCCATTCCGCTGACCGTTGACCCTCAGCAACTCTATGGAATCGAAATCAATTCCTACGCCCATGAATTGGCGCAAATTACGGTTTGGATTGGATATTTACAATGGCGCACTGAAAACGGCTTCGCTGAAATGGACGAACCCATCTTGAAGCCTTTGCGCCAGATTGAAAACAAAGACGCGATTATTGATATGAAAACGGGCAAAGAACCTGAATGGCCTAAAGCGGATGTGATTGTTGGCAATCCTCCGTTTCTAGGCGGAAAACGAATGCGAACTGAACTTAGCGACGCTTATGTAGATTCTCTATTTCAGTTGTATGATAGCCGCGTACCACATGAGGCAGATTTGGTCTGTTATTGGTTTGAAAAAGCAAGAACAATGATTGAAAAAGGAAAGGCAAAACGCGCTGGTTTGTTGGCAACAAATTCAATTCGTGGTGGCGTAAATAGAAAAGTTTTGGAACGGATCAAAGAAACTGGCGACATATTTTGGGCACAATCTGACCGTGAGTGGATTTTAGATGGCGCGGCAGTCAATGTTTCTATGGTGGCTTTTGATAACAGTAAAGAACAAAACAAGATTTTAGATAATTGCGTTGTCAGTGTTATAAACCCTGATTTAACATCAAGTGTTGATATTACTACTGCGGTGAGACTAGAGGAAAATAAAGATATGTGCTTTATGGGGATAACGCCAGGAGGTCAGTTTACAATTCCTAATAATTTAGCCGCAAAATGGTTATTACTTAGAAATAACTCAAATGGAAAATATAATGCAGAAGTTTTGCGAAAATACTATAACGGACAAGATATTGTTTCGACAAAAAGAGGCGTCTGGTTAATTGATTTCAATAATATGTCGATGGAAGAGGCGTCAGGTTATGAATTACCGTTTGAGTTTCTGAAAGAGAATGTAAAGCCAATCCGTGATAAAAACAATCGAGCAACTTATAGAGAAAAATGGTGGATACATGCAGAGAGTCGCCCTGCCATGCGGGAAGCAATAAAGGGTTTATCTCGCTATATAGCAACTCCAAGAGTATCAAAGCATAGAATTTTCATTTGGATACCGAGCAATTCTTTTATCGATAGCGCAACCTTCTTGTTTTCGCTAAGTGATGATTATTTCTTTGGCGTATTGCACTCGAAACTACATGAGTTATGGGCATTGCGACAAGGCACATCTCTTGAAGATCGTCCACGTTATACGCCTACAACAACCTTTGAAACTTTCCCTTTTCCGTGGTCGCCAAGCCAAGAGCCAAAGAACGACCCGCGCGTGAAAGCCATCGCGGAAGCCGCAAAACAATTGGATGATTTTCGGAATGAATGGCTCAACCCCCAAGGCGATCAATTTATAGATTCAGAAAAGGCTTTGAAGAAACGCACGCTGACCAATCTCTACAATGCGCTTGCCTTATATCGGGAAGAATATAAAGGCAAGGCGCGTATGCCCGAAGCGTTCAAGGACGCGGTGAATCGAATCATCAGTCTGGATGAAATCGAAATGCTGGAGCATATCCATGCCAAACTCGATCATGCCGTCTTGGACGCTTACGGTTGGCAACACAATCTTTCCAATGAGCAAATCTTGGAAAACCTGCTCGCTATGAATCTGGAACGGGCGAATAAGTAAAAGCGCAAGACCTGACAGATTTTTAGAAAACCTGTCAGGTCTGAGTAGATGACTGCCCCCTACACTTCTGGTATATAATCAAAATATGACGAAGGAAACGCTCACTTTTGCGCTCGAAGGCGACGTCACGCTTGCTAGTTTTGCAAGCGCGTTGAACGAATTTAACGCGCTTTTGGGCAACCTTTCTAAAGAAGTGGGCAATAATTCGCCTGTGGATTGGGTGGTGGAAGAACTGTACGCGGGGAGCGCAATCGCCACTTTTCACGGAATTTACGACGACGTTAAAATTGTGGAAACGATTATTGACGCTTACGAGCAGGTCGGCGAGGCTCTCTCCAGCGGGCGCAATATTCCATTTTCGGAGGCTGTCCGAAAAAACTGTCGCGGCATTACGAGCGTCTTGAACGGCAAAGTCACCGCGCTTCGTTTTGAAACGTCCGCGCGCGATTTCATCGTCAGCGGCAAGTCGCAAATCGGCGAAAAATCCGCGCCAATGAAATACAGTCTCGGCGCGGTTAAAGGCACAATTCAAACTCTGAGCATGAGAAAGAAATTAAGTTTTATCGTATGGGATTCGTTGTTTGATAAAGCCGTTAACTGTTACATAAAAGAAGGACAAGAAGAGCTGTTGCGAAAAGCATGGGGCAAAAGCGCGGTTGTTACGGGAAGAATCGGCAGACAAGCGGAATCGGGACGTCCTACCGTAATTCGAGAAGTAAAAAATATCGAGATTATAGAAAAACTTGAACGGGGAAGTTATAAACACGCTCGCGGGGTTTTGCTGTGGAATCAAGGAGATGAAAAACCCGAAGTTACGCTCAGGAGAATGAGGAATGACTGATTTCCAATATATCTACTGGGACGCTAACGTATTCATCTCCTATTTGAATAACGACAAAGATAGAATAGCGACTCTGGAAGCGATTCTGGAAGCGGCTGACTCCAGCAAGACAGACCGAATAGTAACTTCCGTAGTTTCAAAGGTCGAAGTCGCTTGGGTCGCGCAAGAAAAGTTGCGCCGCGTACTCACGGAAGACGAAGAAAGAAAAATTGACGATATGTGGGAAAATGAAGACGTCTTTGAAATGGTGGAATTCAATAACGAAATCGCGCTAAAGGCGCGGAAATTGATGCGCGAAGGCTTATCACAGGGATGGAAACTTCGCACAAACGACGCGATTCATTTAGCGTCCGCGCAATGGGTGGGAGCGATTGAATTGCAAACCTATGATTTGAAAGACTTCGAGAAGTTCAGTCAGATAATTGGGATAAGCATAAAAGAACCTCACGCGATTCAACCAAAATTGTTTTAACCTGCCTTATCCATTTGCGCGGGAATTCAGTGGAGAAATTGATTGAGGGATAAAAACCGTCCACGAATGGGGCACGAATAAACGAAAGATGGCGAGGCTTCGGGTATTCGTGGTTTTTATTCGTGGATGGTTGGTCTAAGACCTGACAGGTTTCCATAGAACCATTTTCGACTCGCGTTTTTGTCCGCACATAAGTTCTGCACGACGCAAGTCGCGGTGAAACCTGTCAGGTCTGCGTTAGGTAAACCCTCCGCGCTTGACTTAGCCCGCTGGCTAGTCTACAATGCCATTGGAGGCGCATGATGACTATTTATAATATTCACGAAGCCAAAACTCACTTTTCAAAACTGCTGGATTTAGTCGCGCATGGCGAAGAAATTGTCATAGCCAAAGCGGGCAAACCTGTGGCGCGGATTTTGCCTTTTGTCGCGCATGATTTTTCTCCGCGCGTTGCGGGGATTGACAAAGGCAAGGTAACAATCATGTCCGATTTCGACGCGCCTTTGCCTGAATTTGATTTATGAGAGCATTGCTTGATACGCATACTTTTCTTTGGTGGAATATGGAAGACCCGCAATTATCGCCACGCGCCAAAGAAATTATCGCCGACGGCAGAAACGAGATTTTTCTCTCCGTTGCCAGCGTTTGGGAAATTTCCATCAAAGCCGCCAAAGGCAAATTGATTTTGCCCGAACCGCCCGCGCAATATATCGCTAATCGCATGGGGCTGTATCGTTTTCAGCCGTTGCTTGTGCAGGTCAGCCATGCCACGCGCGTTTACGACTTGCCGCGTTATCACGACGACCCGTTTGACAGATTGTTAATCGCGCAGAGTCAGGTTGAATCTATGCCGTTGCTTTCTGTGGATGCGGATATTTGCAAATATGATGTTGAAGTCATTTGGTAGAAATTTCTTTAATTACCGCATATCCGACCGACGCGATAAAAGTAGAAGAGCAAATATGGCGCAAGTAAAAGTTTACTATGACCAACAAGGCAACACGCTTACCGTTTGGTTTGGCAATCCCGAAGACGAGGTTGTCGCGGAAGAAACGGGCGACGAAGTTATTTTGATGAAAGACAAAAATGGGAACGTCATTGGTTTTGAAAAATTAAACTTTGTAATCCCAGCGTCTTCGCGTTTAAACGTCGCTTTTGAAACGGTGGCGGGATAATTCCCGCAAAATCGTTTCGTTGTAATGACAAAGGTTCAAATCGCAAACTATAAAAAATCGAGGCAAAAATGAAATTTGGAATTCACAACCCATCATGGCTCTTTGGAGATAATCCGCACGAAGCGTTTGAGGGCGTTAAGAAAAAGGCGCAATGGGCGGAGGCGAACGGTTTTGCGTGGTTCTCGCTGATGGATCACTTGATTCAAATCCCCTTCGTCGGTGCGGAGGACGAGCCTTTTATGGAAGGCTGGTCAACTCTCGCGGCGTTGGCGGCGGTGACGGAGCGCATCCGCTTGGCGACGTTGGTTTCATCGGTGGCGTATCGCAATCCCGCGCATCTCGCCAAAATCGCCGCCAGCGTGGATATCATCAGTCGCGGACGTTTGACGCTCGGCATCGGCGCGGGCTGGCATGTCCCCGAATATAAACAATATGGCTGGGAGTTTCCCGAAAAGGCGTCCGTGCGCATCGCGCAAATGGAAGAAGCGCTTCAACTCATTTTGAAAATGTGGAGCGAACCCCGCGCCACTTATCACGGAAAATATTTTCACATCCAAGACGCCATCCTTGAACCCAAGCCCGTGCAAAAACCGCATCCGCCCGTTATCATCGGCGGGAGCGGCGAACAGTTGACGTTACGCGCCGTAGCGCGTTGGGGCGACGCCTGCAACATCTTCGGCGACCCCGCGACGTTAAAAGCCAAGTTCGATATTCTGCGCGGACATTGCGACAAAGCGGGGCGCGATTTCGACTCGATTGAACGCACCAACCTGACCAACATGATTATCGCCAAAGACGAGGACGCGCTCAAAGCGAAGAAAGAGCGCATGAAACTGCCCGACCCGTTTCGCGGTTACGCCTTGACTATTCCGCAAGCCGTTGATTTAGTCGGCGCGTATCAAGACGTTGGAACACAGATGATTATTCTCAGCGGCTATCGCAACGACGACCCCGAATCGCTGGAGCTACTCGCGGCGGAGATTATGCCGAAGTTTGCGTGATAAGTTTGCAATAGACATTATCGGAAATTAAATTAGGACGCAGATGAACGCGGATAAATCGTTTAAAAATCAGCGTTCTCAGCGTTTATCCGCATCCCAACGAAACCTTTGGCTTATTACCGATAAAGTCTAATAAGTAGAGAGCGTTGTTGGTTTGGAAGTTGCAAATTTTCGACCTTTAACTTTTGACCTTCAACCTTCAACCATCTCGCGGCGCAAAATAAACATCCGTCGGCTTTAACTTGGAATTGCGTAAAAAGCGCGGCTGGACTTCCATCCCAATCCAATCCAGCGACGGGGCTTCGGGGTCAACGCCCATTAAACGAGTTAATAGCAAAGTATTCACGTCGTCGAATTCAATCAACGCCAGCACAAAGGGGCAATCGGGCAAAAATTCTTCCGAGCCGAAATAACAAACGGTGAAAGCGTGAACATGCGCGGGCGCATTGGTGATGTCCACCCAGCGCGTTTCTTCGCCCGAATACATATCATGTCCGCGCGGATTAGCATAAGTGTAACCGCTGGCGTCGTCGCGCGAGGCGAGTAGGCGCTTGTTGGTCAAGCCCGCGAACCACGCGCTATCCTGTCCGTAAGAATGCAGATATTTAATTTTATATTCCTGCTCGATTTGAATCGGCGACATTTTTTTGAGAAATTCCAACGCCTCCGCATCCGTGCTAACGGGAAACGGAACTCCATGCACCACAAACCCGCCGAGCGTTTCATCTTTTCGTGAAGGTAACTTAGCCATAGTTGTCTCCTTAATAATTGACAATTATCAATTGATAATTGTCAATTATTCATCGCGCTCCAACACCGACACCGAAACATACGTCCCCGTTCCCGCGTGGGAATGGATGGCTCCGCGCTTCGCGTTCTTAACTTGGAGTTGGTCGTCGTGGAAGTGTTTTTGAATCGTCCCTTGAAGTTGCCAGACGGCGAACACGCCTTGCATGAGTCCCGTCGCGCCGACGGGATGACCGCAGGCGATGAGTCCGCCCGAAGGATTCACCGCGCAAACGGAGGAGGCTTTCAACTCCAAGCCGTAATCAATGTTTGGCAAAAACGCCTTGCCCGATTCCGCAAACGCGCCGCCTTCGCCGTAGCGACATAATCCCAAATCCTCGTAAGTTTGAAGTTCGGACGAAGTGTACGCGTCATGCAACTCGACGAAATCCAACTCGTTCAGCGGGTCGGATATGCCCGCATGTTTCCATGCCATGTTGCCCGCCGTGCGCCCCGCGCGGAACGAGTGAACGCCGGGGTAGCGCGTTCCGTTATCCCAAAGTTTTTTGTAATACGCGCGAGTCTCGTCCGATGATTTTTCTTGGACAGTGGCGTAATTTTCCATGAAGGCGTCGTAATCCACATGCGGACGATCCGCCATGCGCATCGCATCCGTGCCGCGTCCAATGCCCGTGACTTTGACCAATGGACGCGGGATCGTCGCGCCCGCGTCTTCGAGTTTTTTCAATCCCTCTTCGGAGCAGAAAATCACCGCCGCCGCGCCGTCGGACATCACGCAAATATCGAGTCTGGTTAATGGCCACGCCACCATCGGCGCGTTGCGGACGTCTTGAATCGTTATCCGCTGACTCTTTTGAGCATACGGATTATGAAACGCGTTGATGTAATTCTTCACGCTAACGTGCGCCATCTGCTCGACGGTTGTGCCGAATTCCTTCATGTGGCGTGTGACCATCATCGCGTAATAGCCCGAATAAAAACCTCCGACGGGATAGTCAAAAGACACGTCGGAGGCAAGCGCGATAAATTCATTCCCTTTCCAAGTTTCCACATGCGACATGGTTTCAAAACCGTACGCCACGCAAACATCCATGTGACCGCTGGCGACGGATTTCCACGCCTCTTGAAAACATAGCCCGCCCGTCGCGCCGCCGCCCTCGACGCGGTGACTCGGCTTGGGGCAAAGTCCCAGATAATCCTGCGCCATAATTCCCGCCATTAACTGCCGCGAGAAATGATCCGAAAAATACGAAGCCACCGAACCGTCCGCGAGGCGCGTGAAGGTTGGGAAGTCCAAGCCGATATCGTCAATGGCGTAATCGTACGCCTCTTTGATAATCGCCTGAAAAGTTTTGTCGGGGCGGGCTTTGGCAAATTTTGAAACGCCGCCAGAGATTGCGTAAACGGGTCGCATGCGAGCCTCCTTTGTAGGTTGCGTTAATTGTACAATGGAAAATGGGGATGTGAGATTAATGTTATTATGGGGGCGATGAGAAAAGAAGAAAGAAGAAAGAGGAGTTGTGCTTTATGAAATATGTTGAATGGATTGCGTCTGTTCCTGCGGAGATTACGAATGACCCGATTTGGAAGTTGGAGGTTTATCGGTTGGCGTTGTTTGCGGGCGATATTGGCTGGCATGACGTGACGGCTCTTTCTAAAACCAAATTGATGTGGAGCGTCGCCGACCAACTTCATCGTTCGCTGGGTTCGATTAGCGCGAACTTAACAGAAGGCTATTCGCGCAGCAAAGGACTTAACCGCGCTCGTTTTATCGAAATCGCGCTTGGCTCGGCAATAGAAAGCCGCGACTGGTATTATAAATCCCGTCATGTTTTATCCGCTGAAGTCGTCAAACATCGCATGGGCTTAATCACGCATATCGTCGCCATGTTGCCCTCAATGATTCTCCATCAACGCAAAAACGCCATCAGAGAAGAACAAGCCAAATACAACATCACGCCGCAACCTTCAACTTTCTCCCTCGACTCAGAAATACCAATGCCCTAAACCTTCTTTCCTCTTTCATCTTCTTCAACCAAAGGAGCGCCCCCATGACCGAAATCAAACTCCGCGAACTGCCGCTGTTCAGCGAAATGGACGACCAAGAGGTGGCGGAAATCCGCGCCATCATGTCGGAAGAAAAATTCAAAGCGGGGCAACTCATCATCAAAGAAGGCGATACGGGCGACTTGTTTTACGTCGTGACCAAAGGCGCGGTGGAAGTCTTCGTCCACAACGAGGACGGCGAGGATATTTCCCTGCAAATCATCGAACCCGGCGGATTTTTCGGCGAGCTCTCGATGTTAACCAACGAGCCGCGTTCCGCCCGCGTCCGCGCGATTAAGAACAGCGTCGCGCTCGCGCTTGACCGCGAAGAGTTTTTTGGTTTCTTACGCAAGCGTCCCAATGCGGCGATTGACGTCTTGATTGAATTAGGCGGACGCCTGCACACGATGGACAACATCCTGCGCCGCATGGCGAGCCGCAACGTCAACGACGTGGACGAGGAGCGTTTGACGTTCGGTCAGCGCATCGCAGATTCCGTCGCGGATTTAATCGGCTCGTGGCCCTTCATCATCACCCAAAGCGTCATCCTTTTTATTTGGATTGCGCTCAACGTGACCGCATGGATTAATCGTTGGGATCCGTACCCGTTCATCCTGCTCAACTTGGCGCTTTCTTTTCAAGCCGCTTATTCGGGACCCGTGATTATGATGAGTCAGAATCGCCAATCCTTGAAAGACCGCTTGTCCGCCGAAATTGACCATCAAGTCAACACCAAAGCGGAGTTGGAAATTGGCTTGCTCATTCGCCGCATCGAAGAGTTGGAAAAATCGGCGGAAGACAATCAGCGCGAATTGATAAAATTACTCAAAGACGCGCAACCAAAAAAACGTAAAACATAAAAGAAGAAAGAAGAAAGAGAAGACAACCTAATCTTCAGAAAACTTTCTTTCATCTTTCATCAACGCCATGAAAAAACTAATTTTGCTCTCCCTCCTCATCGCTTCCTGCGGAAAAATTACTCCAACCCCAAACGATTTTCCGCCTCGTCCCGCGACGGTAATTGTCGAGTTTCCCAATCGCACCCCCGCGCCGACTTTCAAACCGCGCCCGCAAATTATCTTCAACGCGGATATGGCTGACGCGCAGAATTTTTTCTTGCTCCTTAGAACCTCCGCCGTTTCAGGCGACAACCTTTGGGTAGCCGAGCGCGTCTTATATCCAATCAACGCCAAAATCAACGGGCGGATTACGCCGATACACTCTGCGGATGAATTCGTCCAAAACTTCAATCAGATATTCAACGACAAAATTTTCAACGCGCTATCCTCGACGCATACGGAAAATTTAATCGCAGCGCCCGAAGGCGTTCGCGTGGGGCTGGGCGGCGAGTTGCGCTTCAACTTGTTTTGCATGGACGCCGCTTGCGCGCAAAAAGATTTTCTAATCACTCAAATCAACAATTAATCAAAAACCTAACCGCCTCTTTCATCTTTCTTCTTTTTCAAATATGCCCCCTCGACGCTCCCTCCTCTACATGCCCGGCGACAACTGGAAAATGATCGCCAAGTCCGTTACGCTCGGCGTCGATTCGATTTGCATGGATATGGAAGACGGCGTTGCATTGAATAAAAAAGCCGAAGCGCGCGCGACCATCGCCAAAGCGTTGCGCGAATTAAATTTTGGAGCAAGCGAAAAACTAGCGCGGATTAATTCAATCGGTTCTGGGTTTGAAAAAGACGATATCGAAGCCGTCTTGCCATATCATCCCGACGGAATTGTGATTCCAAAAGTTGAATCTTACGAACAGATCGAATGGGCGAGCAAAATCATCGAAGCGGCGGAGTTGAAATATAGCTGGCAAATAAATTCCATCCGCGTTTTGATTGGGATTGAAACCGCCAAAGGGATTTTGAATCTCAAAGAAATTGCGGCGCATCCGCGTTTGGACGCGATCATTTTCGGCGGCGAAGACTTCGCGGCGTCCATCGGCGCGACGCGAAGCAAAGACGCGCTTGAATTGCTCTATGCGCGGCAAGCGGTCGTCGTCGCGTGCGCGGCGAATAATTTGCAATCCATTGATATTGTCGCGATTGATTACAAAGACATGGACGCGCTGAAAATTGAATCTGAATTTGGCGCGGGACTTGGATTCAGCGGCAAGCAAATCATCCACCCCAATCAAATCGCTGTTGTGCAAGCGGCGTTCACGCCAAACGACGAAGCGATTGCCCGCGCAAAAAGAATCGTCGAAACTTTTGAAATCCATCAAAAAGAAGGCAAAGGCGCGTACGCGTTGAATGGAAAAATGATTGACATGCCGCTATTGAAGAACGCGCAAAAAGTTTTGGAAAGAGCGAAAGCGGCGGGAAAGGCGTAAAATAGAGCCTATAGGACAAATTGATAATTTGTCCGCTACTTACAAAAAAGGAGCAGAACATGACTAAAATAACTTCCGAAGGTATTTGTAATTTTTGCGGCGTCGCGTTTGGCAAGGTTGCAATCGCGCGTCATCTCAAAGTCTGTCGTCAAAAACAAGACGCTCTAAAATCAAAGGGGAAAAAGCAAAAGACGTTTTGGCTACTTGCGGAGGGAACAGGGAATCCCGAATATTGGATTCATTTTGAAATCCCCGCTTCAACCTCATTGTTAATCGTTGACAAATTTCTGCGCGATATTTGGCTGGAATGTTGCGGGCATTTGAGCGCCTTCACAATTGGCAAAGTTCGCTACGAACTGGATACAGGCGGCATAGATTCAATGTGGGGAGATATTTTCGGACGTCCCTTTCCGACTAAAAACATGAAAGCCCGCTTGTCTTCCGTTTTAACGCCCGGCTTAAAATTTGAGCATGAATATGATTTCGGCACAACGACGCATTTAACTCTCAAAGTCGTCGCGGAGCAGGAGTCTTTGGGGAAAAGCGCGATACGCGTTTTAGCGCGCAACAACCCTCCGAATATTCCATGCGCGAAATGCGGCAAGCCCGCCACGCAAGTTTGCGCGCAATGTATTTATGACGGAGCCAAAGCGTGGCTGTGCGACGCGCACGCCCCCCGCCACAAATGCGATATGTTCCTGCCCGTGGTTAATTCTCCGCGCGTCGGCATGTGCGGCTACACCGGCGTCATTGAAGATTAGCGAGAAAATTTGCTCCCCATTCTTTTTGGTCTCGGCTCCGCGTTCGGTTGGGGCGCGGCGGATTTTGCGGGCGGGCTTGCCGCGCGTAAAACGGGCGCGTATCGCGCGGTTTTTTACGGCTCAATTATTGGGCTTGCGTTGCTTGTTCTCGCGGCGGCGTTCATTGACGAGCCGCTTCCTGATTTACGAGTTTGGCTTTTTTCCCTACTCGCGGGCGCGCTTGGCATTGTCGGCTTGTTGCTTTTATATCACGCCATGACGCTCGGCTTGATGAGCGTCGCCGCGCCCGTCTCCGCTTTGCTTGCCGCCGCGTTGCCCGTCGTCGTTGGATTATTTACCGACGGCTTGCCTAAAACGACAACCTTATTTGGATTTGGATTCGCTCTGCTTGCGGTGTGGATGATCTCCCAAAGCGCGGGCGGCGGCGCGGATATTTTCGCGCATCTCTCGGACTTGAAGATTCCGTTGCTCGCGGGAGTCGGCTTCGGCTTATATTTTGTTTTCATCCACGAAGCGACCAAAACGGGCGCGACGATTTATCCCATGCTCGCCGCACGCTTCGGCGGATTGATTCTCATCACAACCTACATGCTCTTTTCCCGCGCCGAATGGAAAGCGGATTCATCCGCATGGACGCTGATTGCAATCAACGGCGTCCTTGATATTTTTGCCAACGGGTGTTTTATTCTCGCCATCCAAACGGGGCGCTTGGACGTCGCCGCCGTGTTAAGTTCCCTCTTCCCCGGCGTCACCGTCATGCTCGCATGGATCTTTCTCAAAGAGCGCCTCATGCGCAATCAATGGCTCGGCGTGGCGGCGGCGCTGGTTGCAATTGTGTTGATGACGATGTAAAATCGCAACGCAAGATTAAGCAACTTCAATTGTATTTTTTCTTATGCTAAAATAGTAAACTATGGCGCAAATATCCAATTACCCAGATTGGCGATGGGATCGAGGCAGGCTTGATTATTTCAATTTCAACACTATCAAGCTCATTGCTCAAGCGTTGCTTGATTTGGAAAGCATTAATTTAAACTCGCAATCTTCTGCTGTTTTTAGAGCGAAGATTGAAACAAAAACGGGGCTTCCATATCTTCCCGCAACGTATTCGGTTTGGAGAAATTATGCGCGCGTATTTCGATATGAATTATTAGCCGCGAAAGTAAACGGAAGGCTAACGCTTACCGACGTATGTAGGGCTTTGACAGGGACAATTGGGGAAACTTGGGATGTGGATGATTATTTCTCTTTTTTGATTCCACGATTCTATTACCCCTCTCCCGCATTTGACGATTACAATCACCGCGCCAAACAGATATTCCCTATTTGCGCATTAATCAAATATTTGATTGCTAAACAACAACAAACGGGGAACGGCTTCGTTTCGCTGGAAGACGTATTTTTATTTTTAATCGGCAATGAATGCACTGGGCTTGAGCCATTGGAATTTTATTGTCAGATTGGCAAAACAAATTATCGTTCAACAAGCGATCAAAAGCGGGAAATGCGAGAAATGCTGATTTTTTATTCGCAATGTAGTTTTTTTAAGTGGACGGGAAATATCTTTTACTTGGACATAGAACCGCTTGATCGAGAAACTCTTAAACGAATTGAAGCCTTGGCTTTGCCTATTCAAGCGTCAAGGGCTTCTGATCGAGACGCTGAAATTATATCGTTGGCAAGCCTTAAAAATATTCCTTTGATTGCGGTTAGCGCTGAAAGAACGCGACCAACCGATATAACTTTTACTGAAGGTAAAAAGGTTCGCGTTACACATTTGCGGATTGAAAGAAGCCCGCGACTTAGGAAAATGTTTTTTGAAACTTTGGTTCGCCCAATTCTCTGTGATATGTGCGTTCGCGATATGAACGCGATGTATCCTTGGACGGTTGATTTATTGGAAGTTCATCATTTGCTTCCTCTTTCATCTCCTATTGCGTCGCTTGAAGGCGATACTTCGCTGAACGACCTTGTCGCGCTATGCCCAAATTGTCATAAAAGCGTTCACGTTTATTACAGAAATTGGTTACGGGGATATGATCTTGATGATTTTCCAAGTAAAGACCATGCCGTCCAAGCGTATACGGAAGCGAAAGAATTAGCGGTAATAGAGTAGATATCCTATGAATATTAAAGAACAAGAAAAATTGCTTAAAATGTGCGTTCAAAAAAACGCCGACCTTGACCAAGAATTAAAGAAACGCGGCTACTCCTACAATGATTTGGTTTATAGACACAACTTAAAACCTCTGTTATTAGAAGACTTAGCAGATTATCGCTCGCTCAATGACTTTGCGGTAGAGAATCGTGGAATTCCCTTCGTTAGTTTTTTTTCTGGTTCGGGCGGATTGGACTTAGGTTTTGAAGCGGCTGGATTTTCGCATTTGGTTTCCATAGAAATTGAACGAATTTTTTGCGAAACCATGAGAGCCAATCGCCCTTGCTGGAAAGTGATAGGACCTCCCTTTCACAAAGGCGACGCGCGCGACAGAGACGCTATCATTTCAACATTGAAAGAGAACAGAATTAACGCTCCGTTTGAGGGGGTTTTTGTCGGCGGCCCCCCATGCCAGCCCTTCAGCATAGCGGCTAATCAACGATATAAAAAAAACGGGAAAAATTATAAAAGAATCGGATTCTCAAACAAAGAACATGGCAATTTACTCTTTGATTATGTTTGGTACATAAAGATTTTTCGTCCGTCTGTATTCATAATTGAGAATGTTCCCGGCTTGCTAACGATTGACGGCGGAGAGCAATTGAATTTAGCGTTGCGCGAATTAAATGAATGCGGCTATCACATTGCAGGCCCCAATCTTTTAAACGCAAGCGATTACGAAGTCCCTCAAAATCGCAATCGAGTTTTTGTTGTCGGATGGAGACTGGAAAAGAGTTTTGATTTTCCTGCGCCTTCTAATAAAAAAGTACCCGTGATTAATGCGTTAAATGCTGATTTTGACAATCTTCCAAACCATATAACTAGAAAGCATTTCGCTTCCTCAATACTGAGATATATGGAATTAAACTTTGGACAAAGAGATCATTTTGGCAGAATTGACAGGCTTGCCCCTTATTCTCCCGCGAAAACTGTAATTGCGGGAGGGAATAAAGGCGGAGGCAGATCCCATCTGCATCCTTTCATTCCTCGAACTTTATCAGCGCGAGAATGCGCGCGTTTGCAAACTTTTCCAGATGATTATGTTTTTGGCGGTACGCCAGCGCGACAATATACTCAAATAGGAAATGCGGTTCCGCCTTTGCTGGCTTTTCATATCGCTAAAGCAATATATGAACAATTATTTGACGACGCCCCCATTCTTGTTTCAAATTTGGATTTATTCCAAATTAATCCCGCATTGCTCAAATAACTGTGGTAAACTTTCGTTGCTTTCAATGGAAGGCGATTTTTTTGGGAAACTGTTTCGATTACTCTGAACTACAAGCCCGATGAAACTTGTCGGGCTTTTTTGTTGGGCAGTTGATTTGCAAAAGTCAACTCGGTTGGCAAGAAGAAAGTTACGCGGAGTCATTGAAACTTTTCCTTTCGTTAGGTAAATGGGTAAATAGTAAATGGTAATTAGTCGGGCAATCGCCATGACTACCCAATTACTAATTACCAATTACCTAATTACTACACAAAAGGACTAAGCAATGACAACCGAATTTTCTTCATTAAACCTGCGCCCCGAGTTGGAGCAGGCAATTGTCGAGCTGGGATATATCACCCCAAGCGCCATTCAAGAAAACATGATTCCCCTCATGCTTACGGGCGTTGACGTAATTGGTCAAGCTCAAACCGGCACGGGTAAAACCGCCGCCTTCGCCCTCCCCATTCTTCATCATTACATTCATCAACGCCTGCCGCAAGCGCTCATCCTCGCGCCGACGCGCGAACTTGCCGTGCAAGTCGCCGCCGCGATAGAAGATTACGGCAAGCATCTCAAAGCCCGTGTCTTGGCGGTCTACGGCGGACAGCCTTACGGTCCCCAAGTCAATCAACTCAAACGCGGCGTGGATATTGTCGTCGGCACGCCCGGGCGCGTCATTGATTTGATGGCGCGAAAAGTTTTGGATCTCAGCATGGTCAAAACCGTCGTGCTGGACGAAGCCGACGAAATGCTTAACATGGGCTTCATCGAACCTGTCGAAGAGATTCTTTCCGCGACGCCAAGCGCGCGTCAGACCGCCCTCTTTAGCGCGACTCTTCCAGCGCGGATTCGCTCCCTCGCAGATAAATTCATGCGCGACCCGCAATCCATCACCATAAAAAAATCCACGCTGACCGTCTCGGCGATTGAGCAACGCTACTACCTCGTCCACGAAGGGGATAAACTCGCGGCGCTGACCAACCTCTTTGAAATTGAACCCATCACCAGCGCGTTGATTTTCGTCCGCACCCGCGTCGAAACGGGACAACTCGCGGGGCAACTCTCCGCGCGCGGTTTTCCCGCCGAAGCGCTGAACGGCGACCTCGAACAAAACGCGCGCGAACAAATTCTCGGCAGATTCCGCAGCGGACAAATTAAAGTCTTAGTCGCCACCGACGTCGCCGCGCGCGGTTTGGATATTGACGACATCTCGCATGTTTTCAATTATCACTTGCCCGACGACGCGGAAGTGTACGTCCATCGCATTGGGCGCACGGGACGCGCCGGCAAAACGGGCATTGCGATTTCGCTGTTTGCGCCGCGCGAGAAACGACGCTTGCGCGAGATTGAGCAAATGACAAAACAGCCGCTGACGTTGGCGAAACTTCCCACTGCGGCGGATATTATTCAACGCCGCGAGAATCAACTCTTTGAGCAAATGAAAATTTGGCTGGGTCGCGGACGCTATCAACGCGAACGCGAGTTGGTTGCGCGTTTGGTTGAAGAAGGTCACGAAGTTGCGGAAGTCGCCGCCGCCGCGTTGAAACTCGCGCGCGGCGATGAAAAACAACGCCCCGTTTCCAACGTCACCGACGCGGTGGTTTCATCCGAGCGTTCGCATCGCAACGAGCGCGACTTCGGTGGGCGCGGCAAGCCGTCGCAAGGCAGAGGCGGAAAATACGAACGCGGCGGCGCTTCATCGTCAGGCGGCGGAAATAAACGCGCGTCGCACGAAGCGGGCATGATCCGCTTGAAGTTAAACAAAGGCAAAGAGCAAGGCGTCCGCCCGAATGATATTGTCGGCACGATAGCGCGTCACGCGGATATCCCCGGCAGTTCCATCGGCAAAATTCGCATCGAAGAAAATTTTGCGTATGTGGATATTCCCGAAGCGTTGGTCGAGAAAGTGCTGAAGCACAACGGCAACTATCGCATTGGGAAAGATAAGTTCACTTTGGCAAAATCGTAATGCAAAATAAGCGTCCGAGACATTACGGACGCTTTTGTATTCCCATGACGCGCTGAGAATTTCGGATTCTTTGCGAATCTGGGATGATATAATTTTCAAAATTTACCTTACGCAGAATTCTCCCTCATCCCCAGCCCTTCCCCCGATGGGGAAGGGCGTCCCCTCTCCCTACGGGAGAGGGGTAGGGTGAGGGCGCGTCAGGTGAGTTCAAAATTTAGATTGGAGGCGACAATGATTGATCCTGTAATTTTTTCGTTCAAACTGTTTGATTTTACGATCGCTTTGCGCTGGTATGGCGTGTTAGTGATGCTCGGCGCGGTGGTTGGCTCGTTTGTGGCGGAACGGGAAATCAAATGGCGCGGCGAAAACGGCGAGAAGATATGGGACGCTCTCGTGTGGATTCTGCCAATGGGGATCATTGGCGCGCGTTTGTGGTATGTGCTCAACAGCATTCTGGGCGGAAGCCGTTATTACATTGACGCCCCAATCAAGATCATTAACATTCCGGAAGGCGGGTTGCATTTCTTTGGCGGTTTGCTTTTTGGCGGGATTGCGTTGTACTTTTTTCTAAAAAACAACGGCATGGATCTGTGGTTATTCCTCGACGCCATCGCTCCGGCGGCGTTGATTGGGCAGGCGTTGGCGCGACCCGCCAATTTTATTAATCAAGAACTTTACGGTCCGCCGACCAAACTTCCATGGGGCATTCCCATCGAGGCGACGCATCGCCTGTCTCAATACGCGGATTTGAGCGAAGCGACTCGTTTTCACCCGACCTTTGCTTATGAGATAATCTTGAACGTTCTGATTGCGTTGGCGTTGTTATGGATTGCGCGGCGTTACAAGGATGAAATCAAACCGGGCGCGATCTTTGCCGCTTGGCTGACGCTGGCGGGTCTTTCGCGCGCGTTCATTGAGCTCTTCCGCCCCGACCAGCCGCGCATCGGCGCTTCGTTTGTCACTTATTCAATGGCGGCTTCGCTTTTGATGGCGCTTGCGGGCGCGGCGCTGACGCTCGTACGATTTGGCAAATTGCGCCTCGCGTTCGCTGAAAACTGGGAAGAGCGTTATGCGCTTGCCAGTCAAACGCCAAAACGAACGCGTTCAGTTAATTCGGTTGATGCAGATGCGGAAGAAGCGCTCATGGAAAGCGCGGAAATTAAACCTGTCGCTAAAATCTCTAAAAAATTCGTTGAGCGCAAAGAACCGCCTATAAAGAAGCCAATCAAGAAAGCGGAGACGTCAAAGCTGGTTTCAAAAAAGCCGAAAGCGAAAACAAAGAAAGTTGAAAGTAAAAAGTGAAGGTAGGAATCAAAAAGGTCGCCGCATTGGGCGACCTTTTTGATTCTATCTGAATCTATTTTTCCAACTTTACGCTGGCAATGATCGCCGGCTCGCGCGTTTCAAACCCAAAGCGTTTGAAGATTTCTGGATACAATGAAATAATCTGTTCGCGCGTGAAGCCCATCTCTGCGTAAGAGTAAACATGCCCGCTGTTGTACGCGAGAGTTTCTTTGACGGCTTGGTCAACGATGCCTTGAAGTCCGGGTTGATCGGGATAGCCAAATTGTTCGTAAAAAGCGCGCAAGACATGCTCCGGGCGTTGAATCAGGTCGTCGTATTTTAGGATCAAATTTCGGGGCGAACGATGCGCGTCGAGATAGCGTAGCGGGTGTTCGTACCAGTGCCGAGTCAAATCCACGATTTCATCTATATAGTAATATCCCTTGGGCGGGTCGGTAAAAACGCGGCGCGAGTAGTTAATCCATGAAATGGTGGAGGGAAGCATATCCAGCGGATTGCGCACGAGATAGATAATGCGCGCTTCGGGAAAAAACTCCGCCAGCGTTTCAATCTTCGCGCTGAAAGCGGGATTTTTAGCGACGAAATATTTCTTCCCCGTTGCGTATAAATGACGTTGCAACATAGACCTGTAGAAGGTCATAATGTTGCGTTTGTGTTCGGGTGGCAGGGCTTCGTCAAAGCGCCGATAATCGGGCAACTCGTCCATGAAAGGAAAGAGGTAACTGACAAAATATCCATCCCAAATCAGCAGGTGAATGTTCTCGTCTTCTTCGGGTTGGAAGAAGGAGATGGGATGAATTTTTACATTGCCCAACGTAGCGCGGTCAAAAGCATGGAGCAGACGATGCAAGACGTTGTTGAAATATTTTAGATCGAGCCGCGCAACGAGCTGCGTGATTTTTTTTTGCGTGACCGAGGGCGTCAGGTAAATATCCCATGTGGTTAAGCTGGTGAACGTTTCCGCGTCGCGCGAGAGGAGGCGATGCAAAAAAGTGGACCCGCTGCGCATGTTGCCGAGGATAAACAACGGTTTTTCGATAGGATGATTTTTATACGCGGGGAAGAGGACGTCGTCCAGCCAAAAGAAAAACCAGTGGACGAACATGCCAGGCGTCCAGATTAAATAGAATAGGACAAGAAAGATAAGGCGTTTGCGGGTCAGACGGGCGGGCGTATTGTGCGCGGCGAAAAATGAGCGATAGAATGTGCGCCAAAACAGGCGGAAGTTGTATTTCATCTCCGAAAATGTATCCTTACAGTTTGCGCTGACGGCAAACAGACCATCAAGGTTGCTTGGATTATTCTATCAGCAATTGCGCCCTTTGGATTGGCGGTTTTGCCGAGCGGGCGCGCGTCACATTTTTGAGCTAAACACAAAGTACACGAAGGGAAAAAGCCCCCCTGCCCCCTTTGTGTACTTTGCGCGCTTCGTGTTGAGATGTTTTTCAAAAAACTGACGCACACCCTCCGCCGCGACATTCGCGCTCAAATTGTTGTATACTTGTAAATCATGAAAACAAGAATCCTTTCCGTCATCCTTTTAATTTTAGGGGTTTTGCTTTTTTCATGCGGAACGAACAACGCGGAACAAATAAGATCTGCGGACGCGCTCCGCACCGAAGCCGTCTCCACCTACGCTTCATCCTTGACCGAGACGTTGGTCGCCGTTCCCTCGTCGTCTCCGACGTTGACGCTTCAACCGACGCTGACGTTGCCGGCGGTCACGCTCACCGTCGCGCCGTCGCCAACGTCAAATTCCTGCTATGACCTGCTTTGGCTCAAAGACCTGACCATCCCCGACGGAACGCGCATGAAAGCGAACGAGACGTTCACAAAAACGTGGCTTGTCCAAAACAACGGCGGATGCGCCTGGGCGCCCGGCTTTACCTTCGTCAACGTTGGCGGCGACCCCATGCGCGGCGAGGCGCTTGTATTCAAAGAGCCAATCCCCGTCGGTTTGCAATACAAACTCTCCATTCAATTAGTTGTCCCGAGCGGCATAAACGGACTGATCCAAAGTTCATGGCGCATGGCTTACGAACCCGGCATGTATTTTGGCGATACGCTTTCGGTGAATATCCTCGTTGGAAATCCGGTTACGCCCACCGCGACCAATCCGCCATAAAAAATGAGCGCGTGAAGTTTTCGATTATAATTTGCCTCGTTTCATGCGCTGAAACTTTGGGGAGGTGCCAGAGTGGCTGAATGGGATAGTCTCGAAAACTATTGTAGGCTCATGTCTACCGAGGGTTCGAATCCCTCCCTCCCCGCAAGCAGACCCTAAAGGTTTTGAAAACCTTTAGGGTCTTTGTTTTTAAGTGGTAAGATTCGCGCAATGAAACTCAACCTCGCTCTCGCGCAAATTAATACAAAATTGGGAGACGTCGAAGCCAACCTTGAAAAACATTTGGATTACATCCAGCGGGCGAAATCTGAAAAGACGGACTTGTTGGTTTTTCCCGAACTTTCTTTGACGGGATATGTTTTGCAGGATTTAGTCGCTTCCGTTGCGCGCAAGCCGACGGAGGATGATCCTGTTTTCAAGCATTTGCTCAAAGCGAGTCGGGATTTGGATTTGGCGATTGGCTTTGTAAACGAGGACGCGCGGCATCGCTTTTACATCGCCTCCGCGTATCTTTCGGGCGGCAAGTTGATTCACGTTCATCACAAAGTTTATCTGCCAACTTATGGATTGTTCGACGAGGGACGTTTCTTCGCGTGCGGCGATTCAATCCGCGCCTTCGACACGCGCTTCGGGCGAATGGGCATGTTGATTTGCGAGGATTTCTGGCACGCTTCGCCGCCGTATTTGCTTTGGCTGGACGGCGCGGACGTCATGCTGTACTCTTCGGCGTCGCCGGGGCGCGGCTTGAACGACAAAGAGAAACTTGAATCCGCGCGTTGGGTGGAGCGCGTCACGAAAGCTTACGCCAGCATGTTCACCTCCTTTGTCGCGCATTCCAACCGCGTCGGCTATGAAGACGGTTTACATTTTTGGGGCGGCGCGACGGTCTTTGACCCCAACGGGGAGGAAATCGCGCACGGACCTTACAACGAAGAAGCCCTCATCTTCGCGCAACTGGATTTAAATCAACTGCGCCGCACCCGCACGCGTTTGCCGTTGTTGCGCGACGAAAAACCGAGTTTGGTTCAAAAAGAATTAGCGCGGATTTTGCAATCGTAATCTCGATTTTTCTTTGTATAATCGTAAATAAACTGGAGGCTGTCGTGCAAACTATAAAAACGACCAAGATCCGAAACGGACAAATTACCGTGCCGCCCGAGATTCTCGCGCAGTACAACTTGAAAGAGGGCGATAAATTAATCTGGCTGGACGACGGCAAAGCGATTAAAGTAGTCCCTGTTCTGTCTGAAGACGTTGTCGCCGCATTGGAAGGCGCGAGCAAGGGGCGCAAGCTGACCGAGCGCTTGTTGGCGGAAAGAAAACTGGAACGCAAACATGAAAAAATTCGCGCTTGACACGTCGGCGCTTTTTGCCTTAATTGAATCTGGGGCGGGTTGCGAGCGCGTCGCGCAGATTATGAGAAAGGAAAAGTTTATTCTTTCTTTTGCATCCTTGTTGGAGTTGCACTATATTATGCGACAAGAACATACGAGCGAAGCGGAACGCCTGTTGACCGCCCTGAAACGCGCCCCCGTCTTATGGACATTCGACGAAATGACGTTGACGACCGCCTCGCGCTTGAAAGCAAAATATAAAATTTCATTGAGCCAGTGTATGATTGCCGCCGTCGCAATTTCCAACGGCGCGATTCTTGTTCACAAAGACCCCGCTTACGAAGAGTTGACGGGCGAACTGGAAATGGAAGCCCTGCCGTATAAAAAACACGAATCGCAAAGTTCTCTTCCAACGCAACCGCATATTCATCTCTCTTGAATGGAAATCTTATGGAAACTACGTTGACACAACGCGGATATCCGGTCCTGCCCATCAATAAACGCCGACGCATTCCCAAGGCGGCGATTAACGACGTCGTTCGACAAATTGCCGAGAAATTCAAGCCGAATAAAATTATTTTGTTCGGCTCTTACGCTTATGGAAAACCGACGCGCGTTAGCGACGTGGATTTGCTGGTGGTGATGCGGACTAAATTAAAAGAAAGCCGGCAAGAAATCCGTATTCTCACCAGCATAGACTATCATTTTGGCGTTGATCTTCTTGTCAGAACGCCTAAAACTTTAAAAACAAGAATCGCGCTTGGAGATGCGTTCTTGAAAGAAATTGTGTCGAAAGGCAAAGTGTTATATGAACGACCTACTTGCTGAATGGATATCTAAGGCGGAAGGAGATTATCTTGTCGCTAAACGAGAAATACGCGCGCGCGGTAAAGTAAATTATGACGCGATTTGTTTTCATTGCCAACAATTCGCTGAAAAATATATAAAAGCGTTTTTATACAAAAACAGCGTAGATTTTCCAAAAACGCATAATCTAATCGAGTTGCTTGAACTTTGTCTTCTGTTAGACGCTTCCTTTGAATTGCAACGCGATTTATTTATAGAATTAAATCATTATAGCGTTCGCTATCGTTATCCTGGAATTTCGGCGGATAAAGAAGAAGCGAAACGCGCTTTAAATAGGGCGGAAACATTAAGGGCGTTTTTATGCGTGAAACTAGAGTTGCATGATTAACCTCGACCTCGCCATCAACACCGCCCTCGCCCGCGATATCCTTGTCGGCTTCGTCAAATCCGAAGTGACGCGCGTGGGCGTGACGCGCGCGGTGATTGGACTTTCAGGCGGGCTGGACTCCGCGCTTTCATGCGCGCTTGCGTCCGAAGCCCTCGGCGCGGAAAACGTTCTCGCGGTGCGGATGCCGTACAAAGCGTCCAGCCGCGATTCGCTGGAACACGCGCAACTGCTCATTGATCAACTTGGCGTTCAAAGCAAAACGATTGAGATTACGGAGATGGTCGAACCGCTTTTCAAACTTGACCCCGCTATTTCCAAAATGCGCAAAGGCAACGTCATGGCGCGGCAACGCATGATTGTTTTGTACGACCAAAGCGAGGCGTTCAAAGGGTTGGTCATTGGCACAAGCAACAAGACCGAAATCCTGCTTGGCTACAGCACAATTTACGGCGACGCCGCCAGCGCGATTAATCCCATCGGTGATTTGTATAAAACGCACGTTCGGCAACTGGCGCGCGCGTTGAACGTCCCCGCGCCGATTATTGACAAGCCGCCCTCCGCCGATTTATGGGAAGGTCAAACCGACGAAAGCGAGTTGGGTTTCACTTACGAAGAAGCGGACAAGCTGCTTTATCTTCTCGTTGACCAGCGTTATAGTCCGCAAGAAGCGCTTGAGGCGGGCTTTGCCGAAAAAACGGTCAGCGCGGTGACAACGCGCATTCGGCGCAATCAATTCAAACGCATGCAACCGCCAATTGCAAAAGTCAGCAACCGCACCGTTGGCTACGACTTTTTATATTTGCGCGATTGGGGAATGTAGCGCCGCTCTTTTTGCAAGCTAACCTAAACTTCCAATTTCCTTTTCCACTTCTTCCAATATTTCTCCCGATTTGACCAGCGCTTTCATCGCGTTATGGTCGGGGTAGAGCGGGCGATCCACTTTGAGGTGTTTGACATGCTTGCGGATAATCTCGCGCGCTTTTTGCGTTCCCTTGCCCGGCGTAAACTTGCGGAAGTCCAGCGCTTGCGCCGCCGCCATAAGCTCAATTCCCAAAACGCCGTAAGCGTTATCCAAAATTTGACCGTTTTTCAACGCGACGTTCATGCCCATCGAAACGAAATCCTCTTGGTCGCCGGCGGCGGGAATGGATTGAATGCTGGCGGGCGCGGATAAAATCTTTTGCTCGACGATTAAATGATCCGCCGTGTATTGCGAGAGCATCATGCCCGAATAAAAGCCCGCCTTATGCGCGAGGAAATCGGGCAAACCTTGCGAGAGCGCGGGATTGGTCAAGCGATTTAATCGGCGCTCGGATAAAACGCAAACCATCGTAATCGCCGCGCCCGCCATATCCATTGGAAGCGCGACAGGCGTGCCTTGAAAGTTTGCGCCGGTGAGCGTCAAATTCAATTCGGGGATAAAAATTGGATTATCGGTTACGCCGTTTAGTTCAATTTCAACTTGCGCGCGCGCGTACGCAATCGCGTCGCGCACTGCGCCAATCACTTGCGGCGTGGAGCGCATCGAGTAGGCGTCCTGCACTTTTGTTTTCACCTTGCCCGTTGTTAAATCCGAACCCTCGATAATTTTTGCGATATTTTGCGCGGAGATAATCGCGCCTTTGAATCCGCGCAACTCGTGTATCTTCGTGTTGTACGGTTTCATGTTCCCAAGCAAGGCTTCAATGGACATTGCCGCCGCAATCTCCGCTTGTTTCAAAAATCTTTCCATGTCGTAAATGTGCAACGCGGATATTGAAGTTAATAAATTTGAACCGTTGATTACGGCAAGCCCGTCCCGCGCTTGCAAATCGGGGATTTCAATTTTCGCGCGACGCATCGCTTCGCGCCCCGCGAGGCGCTCGCCGTTGTAGAACGCTTCGCCTTCGCCCATCAGCAAAAGCGCGGCTTGCGCCATCGGCGCTAAATCTCCGCTGGCTCCCACCGAACCCTTTTGGCAGACGACGGGCGTTACGCCTTTGTTGAGCATCTCGACATAAGTTAATGTAATTTCATGCCGACAAGCGGAATTGCCGTGCGCGTGGACGTTGATGCGACTCGCCAGCGCCGCGCGAATATGCTCAATCGGCGCGGGGTCGCCAATCCCCGCCGCGTGGTTGTAAACCAGATACCTTTGGAATTGTTGAACTTCAGCGTCGGATAAAAGATGTTCCGAAAATTCCCCAATGCCTGTGTTCGTGCCATACATAATTTCTTTTCGGGCAAGTTTATCCTCCAACATCACGCGGCACGTTTTGATGCGTTCCAGCGCTTCGGGCGCGAGCTCCGCTTGTTCGTTATCCCGCGCAATGGCGACAAGTTTTTCAATCGTTAGGGACGAGCCGTCGAGAATGACAGTCATGGGAAGACTCCTTTTTGAGAATTGTACCCCGAACGCAAGACGATGAATCTTCCAAAGCCTTTTTCTTTCCTCTTTCCTCTTACTTCCTTCATCCTTTATAATTCCCCCAGACGTCTAAATCAGGAGAAAACTTATGCCCAACAAAAAGAAGGGCTTCGTTGCGCTTCCCCTCGATAAAGCCGAGATTATCAAAGATTATCGCCTGGCGTATCAAAGTCGGCAGGTTTCTATTATCGGCAGACGCGAGGTGTTAAGCGGCAAAGCGAAGTTCGGCATCTTCGGCGACGGCAAGGAAGTCGCGCAGCTGGCGATTGCGCGCGCGTTTCGCAAAGGCGATTGGCGTTCGGGTTATTACCGCGACCAAACCTGGATGTTCGCGCTGGGCGCGATGAGCGTGCAGGAATTTTTCGCGCAGTTGTATTCTCACGCCGACGCGCATCACGACCCCGCCTCGGCGGGACGCATGATGAACGCGCATTTCGGCTCGCGCAATCTCCGCCCCGACGGGTCGTGGAAAAATCAAACCGCGATGCACAACGTCGCCAGCGATATTTCGCCCACCGCCGCGCAAATGCCGCGCACGGTTGGGTTGGCGTATGCGTCGGTGATGTATCGTGAATTAAGCGAGTTGCATCATCTCAAAGAATTCTCGCATAACGGAAATGAAATCACGTTTGCGACCATCGGCAACGCCTCCACCGCCGAAGGTTTATTTTGGGAATCGATCAACGCGATTGGCGTTCTCAAAGCCCCCGCCATTATCACGATCTACGACGACGGTTACGGCATCTCGGTCCCCAATCAATTTCAAATGGTCAAGGAAAATATCGGCGCGTTGCTCAAAGGCTTTGAACGCGAAGGCGCCAGCAACGGCTTTGACCTTTATACGGTCAAGGCTTGGGATTATCCGGCGCTGGTCGAAACCTATCAAGCCGCCGCCGAAATCGCGCGCGCAGATCACATCCCCGCGCTCGTTCACGTTATCGAAACGACCCAGCCGCAAGGACATTCCACTTCGGGCAGTCACGAGCGCTACAAGACCGCCGAGCGCTTGAAGTGGGAAGAAGAATTTGATTGCCTGCCTCGTATGCGCGCGTGGATGATCAACAACGGCGTCGCTTCTGACCTTGAGTTGGTCTCCGCCGAACAAGCGGACTACGCCGCCGTCGAGAGTTTTCGCAAAATCGCCTGGGAAGCATACCTCGCCCCGATCCTCGAAGAGCGCAATTTGATCATGGATATGTTTGACGAGATTGCGAGCGGCGCGAACGCGGAACGCGCGGCGGAGTTAAAAAAACTGCGGGAGCGGCTATCCGCCCTGCCGTCGGTGACGCGCCGCGACGTTCACAGCGCGGCGCACGAAGCGTTGCGGCTTCTGCGCCGCGAAGCGAATCCAGCGAAGCAAGTTTTAATCCAGTGGAAGAACGAGCAAGATAAAATCAATTTGGAGCGCTACGGCTCGCATTTGTATTCGGGGAGCGCGTTGAAAGTGGACGAAATCAAGCCCGCGTATTCCGCTGCGTCGCCGACGATGTTTGGATTTGAAGTTATCAATGCCGCGTTTGACGCCGCGTTGGCGCGCGAACCGCGCTTGATTGCGTTTGGCGAAGACGTCGGCAAACTCGGCGACGTCAATCAGGGCTTTCGGGGCTTGCAAGAAAAATACGGCGTCTCGCGCGTGAGCGACACAGGCATCCGCGAGGCGACGATTTTAGGGCAGGCGATTGGCATGGCAATGCGCGGATTGCGCCCCATCTGCGAAATTCAATATTTAGATTACACGTTGTACGCGTTGCAAACCATCTCTGACGATTTGGCGACCTTGCGCTGGCGCACCGCCGGCGGACAAAAAGCCCCCGTAATTATCCGCACACGCGGACATAGGCTTGAAGGCGTTTGGCATTCGGGGTCGCCGATGGCGGGCGTTCTCAATCTGGCGCACGGCATATATATTTTAGTTCCGCGCGACATGACGCGCGCCGCCGGCTTTTATAACACCTTGCTCAAAGCCGACGAACCCGCGCTGGTGGTGGAGGTATTGAACGGCTATCGCATGAAAGAACGCCTGCCCGATAATATCGGCGAGATGACTTTGCCACTTGGCGTCCCTGAAATTATCCGCGCGGGCAAAGACGTCACCGTCGTCACTTACGGCGCGTGTTGCCGCATTGTCCTCGACGCGGCGGAGAAACTGTCCGCCGTCGGCGTCGAGGTCGAAGTCATTGACGTTCAATCGTTGTTGCCGTTCGATATTCACGGCAAAATCGTTGAGTCGCTCAAGAAAACAAATCGCATTTTGTTCGTGGACGAAGATATGCCCGGCGGAACGACGGCGTACATGATGCAGGAAGTCATCGAAAGACAGGGCGGATATTTTCATTTGGATTCGCCCGCGAAGACCCTGCCCGCCAAAGAGCATCGTCCCGCCTATGGCAGCGACGGCGATTACTGGTCGAAACCGAACGAGGACACAATTTTTGACGCGGTGTATGCGATGATGAACGAGGTTGACCCTGAGCTGTATCCGGTAATTCAGTAATTAGTGGTCAGTCATCAGTCATCAGTCATCAGTCATCAGTCGCCAGTCATCAGTCATCAGTCGCCAGTCATCAGTCGCCAGTCGCCAGTCATCAGTCGCCAGTCGCCAGTCATCAGTCGCCAGTCGCCAGTTGTAATTTGGCGCATCTTACCCGACTGTTCACTGTTCACTGATTACTGATGACTGATTACCGATTACCGAACACTGGCATTTGGAGGAAACATGACAACAAAAGTATTCGTCCCAAGACTAGGCGAAGGCGTTGACGAAGTCACCGTCATGAAATGGTTAAAGCAAGTCGGCGATTCGATTAAAGAATTAGAGCCGTTGCTTGAAATCAACACGGACAAAGTGGATACTGAAATCCCCGCGCCCACTTCCGGCGTGGTTCTCAAAATCGAAATACAGGAAGGTCAAGTCGCAAAGGTGGGAGACCTGTTGGCGCTGATTGGCGAAGTTGGGGAGAGCGTGGAAAACGTCAAAAGCGCCAAAGCGCCAAAAGCGCCTGTAAAAGAGTCGGCGCAACCCGCCACGCCTACCCCGCAACCCGCAACCCACATCGCGGGCTTCGGTTTCATCTCCCCCGTCGTCGCCAAAATCGCCGCTGAAAACGGCGTGGATTTATCCCAAGTGACAGGCACGGGCATGGATGGGCGCATCACAAAAAACGACGTTTTAAATTATGTGGAAAGCGCATCCCGCATCCCGCCGACTGACGTCTTACAAAAACACACCCCCATCCGAAAATCCATCGCGGAACACATGGTCATGTCCAAAGCGACGTCGCCGCATGTCTTGACCGTGATGGAGACGGATCTGACCCGCGTGGAAAAACATCGCGCCGCGCATCGCGCCGCATTTGAGAAAGACGGGGTCAACCTCACATTCACGGCGTATTTTATGTCCGCGAGCGCGACGGCGTTAAAAGCGTATCCCCTCGCCAACTCGTCATGGAACGACGCGGGCGTTTTAATTCACAACGATATTAATATCGGCATGGCGACTTCGCTGGGCGAAGAAGGTTTGATTGTGCCGGTGATAAAAAACGCGGATAAACTTTCGCTTTTGGAAATGGCGCGTTCCGTCAACGATTTTGCCAGCCGCGCGCGGAATAAAAAATTGCACCCCGACGAAGTCAAAGGCGGCACGTTCACGTTGACCAATCATGGGATTAGCGGCTCGTTGTTCGCATTTCCCATTATCAATCAACCGCAATGCGGCATTCTCGGAGTCGGCGCGTTGCAAAAGCGCGTCGTAGTCGTTGACGATATGATCGCCATTCGCCCGATGACGTATCTCTCGTTCGCGTTTGACCATCGCATTTTAGACGGCGCGTCCGCCGATTGGTTTTTGGCGAAGGTGAAAGCGGCGTTGGAGAATTGGGCGGAATGAAAATCAGTCGCGCTTCAAGCGTGATTGCTCCGTCATGTTCGATATATTCCAATCCGCTTATTTTTATTTTTCTAGGACTTACGCAAGACGCTCCCTCATCCCCAGCCCTTCCCCCGAAGGGGAAGGGAGTCCCCTCTCCCTGCGGGACGCGAAGCGGCTAGGTGAGGGCGCGAGCGGATTTAGTCTTGCGAAAGTCCTGTTTTCGTTAGTTTGCGCGCAACGGTTCTTCCTAAGTTGGATTCGCGGTGGCTGTCGGCTTTTTGTTTTGCGGAAAGAGCGCGTCAATGATCACGGCAATAACGCGATAAGTAAGTAGAAAAAGCAAACTGCCTGCGGAATACCAGTAAAATTTTTGCGCCCAATCCGCGCCGCCGTCTGTGCCGCTAAATATGCCGTGGAAAAATCCCATCAGGTACATTAAAAAACTGCCGAAATGAATGAAACGCCACACTGTCTGACCAATGGTTGGGCGAATATAAAAACTAAAAGCCAGTATCGCCCAGAGATAAAGTCCGAGCTGACCAAGTCCCACCCAGAATGGACGATAATCCACCGTGCTGAATGGAATAAAAAGTTGCGTAAAGGTAAAGGTAATGTAATGATCCCCGAGAATGACGACGGCATGAAAGACTGCGAACGCCATACCCAACAAACTGACGTATTCATGCAAGGCGAATGCGGCGGACGCCCCGGGCCACAGGCGCGCCATTTTGTTGGAGATGCCCAAACCCAGCGCCATGGAAAGCCAAAGCAAACCTAAAGATACAAAAGCGGTGGCGCGCGAAAGATACCAATACGCTTTGGGCGCGTCGCCGCTGAGGGAAAACGACATATTGGGCAACCAGGCGGGCAGAAGCAATACCGCCACCAGCAAGCCAACGGTCATAGCGACCAAAAACATCAAAAACGATTGGACGTCTACGGATGATTCATTGAATTCAGGTTGATTGGGATGGTTTACGGGCATGACTGATTTCCTTACAAATATTGACTAATTCTCTGACTGTACGCAATTAAACCGTTTTCCAAAATAAGCAGAGCCGCCAGATTGGAATTGGCTTCTAGCCAAGCGAGACCATCCACGCTGCCTAGAATCAAAACCGACTTTGCGGCGGCTTCCGCTTCGACGGCTGTCGGCGCAACCACAGTGGCGGAGATAACGTCCGACGCGGCGGATAAGCCGGTGTGCGGATTAATGATATGGTGGCGCAACATGCCGCTCTGTATCCAGCGACGGCGATCCGTAGACGAGGTCGCCACTCCGCAACTTTGATAAAAATACAGCGTCTTAATGTAATCGCTACTGCGGTCAAACGGTTTGAACACCCCAATCTCCCACGGGTTGCCATTCAGCAGAGGTCCGCTCATGGCAATATCCCCGCCGCAATTCATCAAAACAGAACCGAGATGTTTTAGGCGTTGTACGACTTGCTCGGCAGCCCACCCCTTGGCAATACCGCCAAAATCAAGTTGTACGCCTTCGGGAAGATAAACGCTACGGGTCGCCTCGTCCCACGTCACGGCGTCTAGCGAGGAAACCATTGCATGTTCAGATAAAAACGAGTCAAGCGTCCGCCCTGCCAGCAGATTAAAATCACGGTCATAACCAATTTCAAGGACAGCTGCAGCTACCGTAGGCGTTACTAATCCGCCCGTTGCCTTTTCGGCAATCAAGGCGGATTGAAAGACTTGCCAAAGCGTTTCGGAGACCGAGATGGGTTGATTGCCCGCTCGATTCAACCGCGTCAGTTCGCTGTTTGCGCGGAAACGACTAAGTATCTGCTCCCACTCTTCGAACCAATCAGGCACATTCGCGAATTCGGTGGGCGGCTGATCTAAGCCGTTATCCACGCAAACAAGCATTTCTGTGCCCATGGCGCGAAAATGCAGACGATGCACCATTAAGATCCGCCCGTTCCCCCACCGCCGCCACCCCCACCGCCATCTCCACCGCCGCCCCCGCCGCCGCGAACAATGATTTGGGTTTGCGGCGCACTTCCGCCAAAAAGTACCGGACCGCTAGGTTGCGAAGCCGCTGGGGCGCCGACTGCGGGCGGAGCTGGTTGTCCTTGCGCCGCCGCGGCTGCCGCCGCCGCAGCTTGCGCGGCTTGTTGTTCTCTTGCGGCTTGTTCTCTCGCAGCTTGCTCTTGCGCGGCTTGTTCTTGCGCGCGTTTGACGGCGACTTCTCGATCTGGTCCAGCAAATAGATTCCAGAGAATCAAGGTAAACGCCATGGCTGCCGTTGCAATGACAGTCTGTATGTCGTTCCAATTGCGAGGGACGTTTTTATTTGCCATAATACTCCTGCTGTGTAAATTGCGATTAACTTGCCTTACGCGGAATTCTCCCTCATCCCCAACCCTTCCCCCGAAGGGGAAGGGAGTCCCCTCTCCCTGCGGGACGCGAAGCGGTTAGGGAGAGGGCGCGTTAAGGAAGAGGGTAAGCCCTTCCCCTCATTTTGCGAGAGGAAGGGCTAGGTATGAGATGGATCTGCGTAAGACGAATTAATCGCCGCCGCCTTCACCGCCGCCACCTTCGCCGCCACCTTCGCCGCCGCCCCCACCGCCCCCGCCGCCCCGTCTACCGCCGCCGCTCGGTTGAACGATGGTCGTCACAGGCAACTTTGAAATGGAAAGAATCTGTCCATCAAAGCCGACATTCACAAGGTCGCCGGATGAAAAAGTAATAAGATACGTATCTACGCCATTTAGTTGGGCGACTTCGGCGCTGTATAAATCAGTGCGCCCTAAGACGTCGCTGGCTATTTTAGCCGCCTCTTCAGGCGTAATTTTAACAGCCTGCGTAGGAGGAATTTGGGTAGGGGCGGAAATTTGGGTGGGCGGACTAACGATGACCGCCGCAGTTTCCACTACCGCAGAAGGTTGCGACTGCAATTGCGACTGAACGCCCACAGGTTGGGTCGAGCTAATAATGCTACGGTACGCCGAGGCAACGCCGAACAAAACGGCAAGCATAAACGTGGTTAATGCCGCTGAAATATACAAAGTGCTTTTACGCATGAAAAAATCTCCTATTTTGGGTTTGATTTGATATGATAATTACTTTTTGCCTGTTCCACGCCAAAATTGAAAACTTATATTGGGGATGACTTCGGTAAATCAAGTAACTACAAACACATGTCGCTATAATTTGAAAAAAGTTACGGCTTTTCAAAAAAACGTTGAGCGCATTATATGACAAAATGGCAGAAAGAAAAGGAAATCAATTTACAAAAAAGAAAGCCCGAGAAAACTCCAGGCTTTCATATTCGTCGCCAGACAACAACTACTTTTTTATCAACCTAAGAACAAACAACAACGCGATTGCGCCAACCAACGCGGTAATCAACGCGCCGAAAAATCCGCTTCCCACTGAAACGCCAAACAGGTTGAAAAGCCAGCCGCCAAGAAAGGAACCGATGACGCCAACAATCAAATCTCCAATCAAGCCAAACCCCTTGCCTTTCATGATTTTCCCCGCCAGCCACCCAGCGACGATACCGACGACGATAAAAAGAACGATATTCATTAGATTAATCTCCTGTTTGAGCGAATTTGACGTTTGATATTATAAGCGTTTCTGTCTTTATTCAAAAATTAGCGCGTTTTGAAATTCGCTAAAAAACGCCGTCAGCGTTCACTTAAGTTTGCCTTCCAAGTAATCAACTGCAAATTGCAGCGCGGCTTGCGCTGAATGACGTTTGTTTTGCCGACGATCTCCAGCCCAAACAAAATAACGCGCCCAGTCGCCGTCGTTTGCGGAAAGCCCCAACCAAGTTGCGCCGACGGGTTTATCCAGCGTCCCGCCTGTGGGACCTGCAACGCCGCTGACCGAGACGGCAAGATCCGCCGCGAATAATTTTCGCGCGCCGCGCGCCATTTCGAGAACGACTTCTTCGCTGACTGCGCCATGCGCGTTGAGCGTATCCCACGCTACGCCGAGCGCCTTGGCTTTCGCCTGATAAGAATACGCCACGACCCCGCCGAGAAAATATCCCGACGACCCCGCAACGTCTGTGATACGGTCTGCGACCAAGCCGCCCGTGCAGGATTCAGCGGCGGCAAGTTTCAAGCCGCGCGCGTTCAAAAGGTCGCGCAGTTTTTCTTCAAGGTTGATTGTCATGGGACGTTCCTCGTCATCGTCAAATTATACTTCGGGTATAATTTGAAAATGTCAAATTGGAGCGGAAAGACTTTAGGCAAAGTTAAAATCGGCGAATTCATCGCGCGCGGCGGCATGGCGGAAGTGTATCTCGGCGAACACGTTGCGCTCAATCGCAAAGTCGCCGTAAAAATTATGCGCGACCATGTAGAGGCAGATTCGGATAGCCGCATGCGTTTTGAACGCGAGGCGCGCGTGGTTGCCAGTCTCCGCCACCCCAATATTATCCAAATCTTCGATTACGAATTGGCGGATGGGCAACCTTGCCTCGTCATGGAATTGATCACTGGCGCTTCGCTGGGAGGTTATCTAAAAGCCCTGCGCAAACGCGAAGAAAAACTTCCGCTCAATGTGATTGCGCGACTCCTGCCCGCGCTTGCCTCTGCGATAGATTACGCCCACGCTCAAAACATTGTCCATCGGGATATAAAGCCCGCCAATGTGTTGTTGCGTTCAGCAAGCGGTCCCATTGACCCGGACAAGCCTTTGCCTGAAGACGTCGAGCCAGTCTTAACTGACTTCGGGCTGGTGAGGCTTCTCGATTCATCTTTCCAATCGTCAACGGGGGCAGTCTCTGGCACGCCCGCGTACATGAGTCCCGAACAGGCGCGCGGAGAAAAAGTAGACCTCAAAACCGACGTCTATTCTTTCGGCATAATGTTGTATGAAATGCTGGCGGGCGCGGTGCCCTTTGAAGCCGAATCATCCCTCGGCATTTTGATGAAGCACTTGAACGACCCGCCGCCGCCGATTTTTGGAATCGCGCCAGATTTGCAAGCCGTCATTGATCGGGCGCTTGCCAAACAACCGGAGATGCGCTATTCATCCATCAAAGAGCTCGCCGATGAGTTCATTGCCGTAATCAACGGGCAAACCGTTTCGGCGCACACAATCAAACTGGCGAAAATTTCCCAACAGCCCATTGTAAAATCCAAACCGGGGCGCTCATTCTCATGGATCTGGGCAAGCGTTGGCGCGCTTGCGCTTGTCGGTTTAGCCTTTGGCGCGTTTCGTTTTTTTGCGTCTCCCGCGATCAATGAAAATCAACCGATTGGGCGCGTTTCATATTTGGACTTCAACGCGGTCATGGACAAAGCGACCATCGCGATTTCCAATCTTCCCGTTCCCGAAGCGGGCTTTCATTACGAAGCGTGGTATTTGGCTCAAGGCGGAGAAACGCGACGCAATCTCGGCGCGATAAAAATGGACGAGACCGGTCAAGGGCAGCTAATTTTTATTGACCCAAATCAAAAAAACGCTTTATCGTTTTTTGATCAACTCGAAGTTACGCTTGAACCGAACAACGACCCAGCTCCCAACGAATCGTCTGGCTCCGTGGCGGCGTCGGCGGTGTTCCCGCCGTTTGCGTTGGCGCATGTGCGGCATCTGCTGGTGGCTTTTGATTTCGCTCCCAATAAAAACGCGCTCATCCAAGGGTTATGGACTTCGGCGGACGACCTGAACACAAACGTCCATGCGTTGCAAGAAGCGTTCAAAAAAGGCGACGAAAAACTTGTCCGCAAGCAGACCGAGGAAATTATCAATCGGATTGTCGGAAACGCGAACAAAGAACAACATCTTGACTGGAATAAAGACGGCGCGATTGACGACCCCAGCGATGGATTTGGTTTGCTGCCAAACGGCGCCCCGGTCAATAACGGTCAAGGCTATATCCCGCAATCTATTTCTCACGCAAAATTTGCGGCGCAAGTTCTTGACGCAACCGCGAATATAAAAATGCACAGCGCGCATGTGGTCGTTTGCGGCGAGAATATGGCGGGCTGGACAACGCAAGCGCTTGAAAAGACTTTGCAATTGCAAGCGACGCCGTTCAACTCAAAAATGGAGCCGCTCATCGCAGACATGACCGCGCTCTCGGTCAAGATTGTTTCAGGCGTCGACTCAAACGGCAATGAATTGATTGAACCCATCGTCGGCGAATGCGGCGCGGACACGGCTTATGAACACGCCTATTACATGGCGGACATGCCGTTGTTCATCGGCGAGCGGCGCGTCCCGCCTTCACCTTCACCCTCACCCTAACCGCTTCGCGTCCCGCAGGGAGAGGGAACGAGACTCCCTTCCCCGACGGGGGAAGGGCTGGGGATGAGGGCGATTTACGCTTGCACGAAAGGATTAAACCGCTTTTCCATTCCCACCGTCGTTTCTTCGCCGTGACCTGAGAGTAGCCGCGTTTCGTCGGGCAGGGAGAAAATCTGCGCGCGAATGCTGTCCTCCAACGTGCGCCAATCGCCGCCGGGCAAGTCGGTGCGCCCGACGCCTTCTTTGAAAATCAAATCCCCGCAAAAACAAATTTTTTCTTTAGCGACAGACAACACGCAATGACCTTTCGTGTGTCCCGGCGTCGAACGGACTTCAAATTCATGCGAGCCAAGTTTTAGAATTTGTCCGTGCGCGAAGTCAATCGTCGGTTCGGGACCGTGGTCAATTTTGAATCCAAAAATCGCGCCGCCGCCGCCCGCGCGCCACAACATCTGGTCGGCGGGGTGAAGCGCAACCAACGGCAGGGGATTCAACGCATCCGCAATCGCGCCCGCGCCGCCGATGTGGTCGAAGTGCGCGTGCGTGTACCACAAGTGACCAATCCGCCAACCGCGTTCCTGCGCCGCATTCAAAATAATGTGACCGTCCCACGCGGGGTCTATCACAGCGGCTTCTTTGGTTTCAGGGTCGGCGACGAGGTAGGTATTGGTTTGCACGGGACCGAGAACGAGTGTGATGATTTCAAGCATAATTTACCTTTCTGGGGGAGGAGAAAATTGGCGTTCAATGCGTTGGATAAAATTCAGCGCGACTTCAAAGACTTGACGACGAGCCGCGTCTCGCGTGACGATGTGACCCGACCCCGCGAGATAAAGTTTGGTCTTGTCTGAAAGATTCGTCAACCCCGCGTAAATTTGCTCCATGTTCTCAGGCAAAACATACGCGTCGTCTGTGGAATGAATCAACAACACGGGCGCGCGCACGTTCGGCAAAGCGGATTGCATTTCATTCAACAACAACTTTAATTCCACAATCGAACGCGCGGGATTTTTCGGATACGAAATATGCTCCACAAACGCGGCTTGATCAAACCACGACGCGCCCGGCTTGGCGTTGTTTTTTTCACGATACCGAACGAACTTGCTGTACGCACGCAACGCCCACGCGGGGTAATCCTTCGGCAGTTGATACGGCGTGGACATTGCCACGACGCCCGCCGCATCTAGCCGCGTGGACATGAGCAAGCTCAACGCGCCGCCCATCGAAAGCCCGACAAAATAAACGCGCTCCGTTATGCCGCTCAAAAGATGATAACCGTCTTCAACGGAAGCCGTCCAATCTTGCCAACGAGAGCGACGCATATCTTCGGGGCGCGTCGCGTGACCCGTTAGGCGAATCCCCAAACAAGCGAAGCCCTGCTGGTTTAGATACTCTCCCATCCAGCGCATTTCTTTGGGAACGCCCGTGAATCCATGAATCAGCAGAATTCCCGTTTTGTTGCCTTGAAAGAAAAAAGGCTCGGCGCTGGGAATGATTTGAGTTTGATACATGTCATCACTGAAAGCGGTCATAAGCGGAGGCAAGTATTGGTTTGGTCAAAATAAACTCTGCCCTGAATTGTGCCTGCGTTAGTGGGACAGGTGTACCCACCCGTAAAATGCCAACATTCTCTATATCCACTTTTGTCGCATTGACCTCTGGGCGGCGACGACCTTACATCGTCGCACCCCCCTGTTTGGTCATAAACCACACATCCCCCAAACCCCAAAGTCGGCACGACCTTCGTCCCGACAGGGCATTTGGGGACACATTTATCCGTTCTATCTACATGATGCCCGCTCCAAGACTGCTCCCCTTGTAGCCACCGATCTGCACCGCAACCTTGATTGTTATGATTTATAATTCGCTCGCTGTTGCGGTCATAATTAACGCTCTCTCCACAACCGCTACACTGGTTGATAAGTGGTCCTGAAAAATCAGGCTTCAAATCGGGTGGGCAATCTAACTTGATGGGTAGAGGTCGACACACACGTTCCTTCGCCAGCCTCCCCGCCCCGCCATTTACCCCTGTGCCAATGTGGTGATAGCAAGTCTCCCCCGCTGGACAGGCAGTACCATCTTTCTGATATTTCACAGAATAATACCCCGAAATATTTCCCTGTCCATAAATCTGTCCCACAAAACCTCCCGCAGGATTGTTATTATTTATCACACCACCGTTGGCTCCCCGCTCAAAAACACCTGTACTGTCATTTACGTATCCAATGTTACTACCATCAGTATTGACTACAGTTGGTCCGCAACTTGATCCAACACATCCTGCCCATGCAGTGCTGTTCGTTCCCCATATCAACACTACAAGTAAAATTACTACTCCAACAATCTTCTCCCATTTCTTCATACACCAATCATAGCAGAATTTTTTGTGCAACGATAACTTAAAATCTTATTTAAAAGAAGCTACTACCGTATCAATCAAAGGCAATGGTACCTGATCAAGCATCATCTGAACATTTGCCAAACCTTCTGGTGTTTTTACCGATCTCAAATCCGTCCCTATTTTCGCCCATACCATCTCGATCGTCATTTTTTTTATCTTGCCGTTAGGCAATTTAAAGTCTATCTCTTCATGTTTCATGATATCTAACAATGCTGCGCCATATTGGTCTACAAACGAGCCAATATTAAACGCAGGCATTGTTACCTTTTCTCTATTAGCGCCAAGTCCATTTACCATTTTGGGGAAAGCATTTTCAAAACCTTCTGCGCCAAATGCAGTATTTTTATCTGTAATTCCTGTAAACACCAAATCACCCATATCTGTATGAATGACGCCATTCACAAGTAAGACGTCTAGCGCCATACCCCATTTACCCTCAAAAATTGGCGCAAGTTCTGGGAAGAACAACGTTGCTCCGTGTCCATCTATTATCGCAACTCCAGGATATTCAACAGGCACATCTTTTGCCGTCACCGCTTTTTTATCTAAATTCATCAACAACAATACATTATTGTAACTATCTTTTCCTGTAAAAAATCCCGTTGCGCGGGCGCCTGTCCAAGGCGTTTTACTTGCCTCTTGGAGCGCCAATTTGTTGTAGGCGGCGATAATTTCGGGCATTCCGCCTGGGTATAGTTTTTGCAGTTCGTCGGCGCTGATGGCGGGGATGTCGTGGGGGTCATCGGGCAGTGGGAGCATTTCAATGTGCGGCGCGGGGGTGAAAGTCGGCGCGGGGGTTTGGGTTGGCGGCAACGAAGTGACAGTCACCTGCGAGGTGACTGTCACTTGGGGCGTGTTGGGCGCGGGGGGCAACGTCGCGCATGAAGTTGTTCCATGCAAAAGAATGAGAACAAAAAAAGAAACGAGCGTTTGTTTCATTTTTACTCCTGTGACTCAAAATCTTCGGAAGTCTAGTCTTAAAGTATAAACCTACTTCAACATCTCCGCCAATCCCCGCAACGCCAACTCGTAAGATTTCCATCCAAAGCCGACTACTTTCCCCTTGCACACCGCCGAAACCATTGACGTATGCCGAAATTCCTCGCGGGCGTACACGTTGGAGATATGCGCTTCAATGACGGGAATTTGTATCGCGCTAATCGTATCGCGCAACGCAACGGATGTATGAGTGTATCCGCCGGGGTTGAAGACGACGCCGTCCGCCCATATGCGCGCGTCTTGCAGGGAGTCAATCAACGCGCCCTCGCTGTTGGATTGAAAGCATTTTACTTCCGCGCCCAATTCTTTTCCCAACGCAATTAATTTTTGATCGATGTTGTCCAGCGTCAGCGCGCCGTAAATTTCAGGCTCGCGCGCGCCAAGCAAATTCAAATTGGGTCCGTGCAAAATTAATATTTTCATTTTTTCTTTCCGTAACGCAAGTCTATAGACTTGCGCTACAATACCGCATCTAAATCGGTCACGTCGGTTAATTCTACTTTGCCGATTTTAACGGGCAACGCAAAGCGGATTGTTTTTGCGTTTTTCTTTTTATCCACGCGCATTGCGCGGAGGATTTCGGCGCGGGGCAATGCTTCGGGGATTTGAGTGGGAAGACCTAGCGAAGTAAGGGATTTGATAATCGCCTCAACCGTCCCTGAAGACGCCGGCCCAATTCGTTGCGAATACTGCGCCTCGACAGCCATGCCAATCGCAATCGCCTCGCCGTGTCGCAGTTGAAACTTGCTGACGAGTTCCACCGCATGACCGACGGTATGCCCCAAGTTCAACGCGGCGCGGAAACCTTGCTCGTAGGGGTCGTCCTCGATAACTTTTATCTTCACCGCCATTGCGCGTTTGACGATTTCTTCCAAGTTGTCTTTCACCCAATCCAAGCCGCGCGCGCAGAGAGAAAATAATTCGGGGTCGGAAATGATTCCATGCTTGACGACTTCCGCCAGTCCCGAAATGAATTCCGCTTTGGGCAAGGTAGATAAAACTTGCGGGTCGGCTAAGACCAGTTTGGGCGGATAAAACGAGCCGATGAGATTCTTCCCTTCGGGCAAATCGAATCCCGTTTTGCCACCGAGCGAAGAGTCTACCATTGAGAGCAACGAAGTCGGGACGCCCACCCACGCGACGCCGCGCATGTAGGTCGCCGCCGCGAAGCCCGTCATGTCGCCGACGACTCCGCCGCCGAGCGCAACGACGGCGCTCTTGCGGTCTAATTTGTTTTCGAGAAACGACTTCCACAAAAAGGAAATGGTTTCCAAGTTTTTATTTTCCTCGCCCGCCGGGACGGTAATTAAATTTGCCGCGTATCCCGCGCCTTGCAAAGACAGCAGAACGCGCTGAGCGTAAATCGGCGCGACGTTTGAGTCGCTGACCACCGCGACAGAGCCGCTTATCTTTTTGGATTTTAATATCGCGCCCAAATCGTCCAACGCGCCCGCTTGAACGACGGCGTCGTAATCGCCCATCGCGCGAAGATGAAAGCGCCCAAACAAAGTTTGGGCTTGCAAAGCGTTTTGCGCCGAGGTCTTTCCGTCCACATGCGCTTGCAAAGCAAACGAGTTGTAATGCTCTTTGCGCTGCGCCATCAATGCGGTCAGCTTCTCGCGCAAATCGCCAGCCAACAAGGGACGTTGATTGGCGTCGTCATTCATGCGTTCAAACAAAGTAGCCAACTCAGCCATCAGTAAAATAATTTTGCCGTTGCTTTCCGCAATGGCGCGGTTTTCATCGCGCAACAACGCGCCGCCGCCCAGCGCGACAATGCTCGCGGGTTCGTTGAGAATATTTTTCAGCGCGGTTGTTTCTAAATCGCGGAATTCCGTTTCGCCTTGTTCTTCCATAATTTTCGGAATGGACATACCCGCGTGAGATTCAATCACGCGGTCAAGGTCAATGAAGGGAAGGGCAAGATTCTCCGCGAGGATTTTTCCAATCGTGGATTTGCCTGTGCCGGGGGGACCGTAGAGGAAGATGTGGGTCATGGGGGAATAGGTAATTGGGTAATTGGTAATTGGCAATTTACTAATTACCAATTACTGCTCGCTTACTCCCAAAAAACATGCGGAGTGTTATCCATTTGCAAATCTTCGAGGCTGGCTTTTCGCAAAGATTCAAAGCGCGGCTTCATTTCGTTGAGCGAGTCGCCGCCGAGTTTTTCGATGAGCGCGTCGGCGAGGACGAAGGCGGTCATGGCTTCTAAAATCGGAACGGCGCGGGGGACGGGGCAGAAGTCGGAGCGTTCGTATTTGGTGGGAGCGACTTGTCCCGTCGCTAAATCTACCGTTTGTTGCGGAGTGAGCGTTGTCGCTATCGGCTTCATCGCGGCTCGAATGACGATGGGTTGTCCGTTGGAGACGCCGCCTTCAATGCCGCCAGCGCGGTTGGAGGTGCGAGATAGGGGTTGCGTGTTGGGTAATTGGTAATTGGTAATTGGTAATTGGATGGGGTCTTGCGCTTGTGTGCCAGTGAGACGGGCGTTTTCAAAGGCGTAGCCGATTTCGATTCCTTTGATGGCTTGGACGGACATAATTGCCAACGCGAGTTTGGCTTCGAGGCGTTTGTCCCATTGAACGAAACTGCCCAAGCCGGCGGGGATGTTGAGCGCGATAATTTCAATCACGCCGCCGAGCGTGTTTTTTTCTTGGATTATTTTTTCAATCTCCGCCCACATCGCGTTCGCGGATGATTCGACAGGACAGCGCACGTCGGATTCTTCGGCGCGGGTAAAGCGCTCCGCGTAGGGCATGTCACCAAAATCAGCGGAGGTCGCGCCGATGGAGACGACGTATCCGCCAATGATAATCCCAAACTGCGCGAGAAAATGTTTGCACACCGCGCCGACGGCGACGCGCATGGTCGTCTCGCGGGCGGAGGCGCGTTCCAACGCGGGGCGCAAATCTTTGTAGCCGTATTTTATCGCGCCCGTTAAATCCGCGTGACCGGGTCGCGGCGCGGTCATTGGCTCAACGGCTTTGCCTTTCCATTTGATATGGTCGTCGTTTGGGACGAGCAGGGCAAGCGGCGCGCCGGTGGTTTGTCCGCCCATTACGCCGCCTAAAATTTGGACGGTATCTTTTTCGATTTTCATGCGTCCGCCCGAACCGTATCCTGTTTGGCGACGGGTGAGTTCTTTGTTGATTATTTCAACGGCAACGGGCAAGCCTGCGGGCATCCCGTCCAATATGGCGGTGAGGGATGGTCCGTGCGATTCGCCGGCGGTTAAGAAGCGTAGCATTTGTACTCCGTGAAAGCGGATTTTAGAAAGCTGATTTTTGGAACGGATAGCGGATGAAACGGATTATTTGACTGCCGCGAATAAGACGTCGCGCGGCGGGGTGCGACCTATCCAAATTTCAAAAGCGAGGGCGGCTTGTTCGACTAACATGCCTAAGCCCGTTGTCGCGGATAATCCTTGCGCGCGCGCGTCTTTGACGAGTTTCGTTTCGCGCGGATTGTAGACTAAGTCATAGATTATAACGCCCTGCGGGAGAGAAAAATTTTCGGGCAAAGGAGATTCGTTAACGCGGGGAGACATGCCTACGGGAGTGGTGTTTACGAGAAGGTCAAAGGTCGAAGGCTTGCGCTGAGCGCCGTCGAAGCGTCTAAGGTCGGCGTAATTGGTGATTGGTAATTGGTAATTGGGGAATGAGGCGGCGAGTTGTTGGGCTTGTTCAACGCGACGAGAGGCGAGAGTAACATTCCAGCCATCATTAAGTAAGGCGTAAACTACGGCTCGCGCTGAACCGCCTGCGCCGAGAACCAATGCAGAATGCGGAATGCGGAATGCGGAATTTGTTGTGCGTTTTAGGTCGGTGAGGAAACCCTGCGCGTCGGTGTTATGACCGATGAGTTTATTGTCTCGCAAGTAAATCGTGTTCACTGCGCCGATGGCTTTGGCGACGTCGGTTAATTCGTCCAGCAAGGGAATGACGTTTTGTTTGTGCGGAATAGTGACGTTCAAGCCGTGAATTTCATCTGCGCGGACGCGGGCAAGCAAGTCTTTCAATCCTTGCGCGTCGTCGGGATGAATGGGAAAAAGCGAATAGTCGCCAGTCAAGTCACAGGCGCGGAGGGCGGCGGCGTGAATCTTTGGCGAAAGCGAATGTCCGAGCGGGTAGCCGATGAGTCCGAGTTTGTACATTGGCAATTGGTAATTGGTAATTGGTAATTGGTAAATTATGAGTCGCCATTTACTATTTACCATTTACCATTTTTTCAAGAACCTCAAAATAATTTGGAAACGTCTTCGACACGCACGACGGATTTTCAATCGTAATTCCCGCGACGCGCAAGCCAATCAGCGAGAACGCCATTGCCATGCGATGGTCATTGTAGGTTTGGACTTCGGCGGGTATGAATTTTTCACAGGGATAAATGGTCATGCCGTCTTCATATTCTTCCACTTGAACGCCCAAGCGTTTGAGTTCGGTACATGTCGCGGAAACGCGGTCAGTTTCTTTGACGCGGGCGGAGGCGATTCCGCGAATCCGCGTGGGGGATGAGGCAAAGGGGGCGACGGCGGCGAGAGTCTGCGCCGTGTCGGAAATATCGCGCATGTCTACGTCTATGCCGCGTAGTTCAGTCGCGCCAGTGACCAGTATGCAATTATCAGTTTCTTCAATAGCACAGCCCATTTGTTGAAGCGCTTCGAGAAATCCAATATCGCCTTGCACGGATTTGCGCGAGATGTTTTCGACGCACACTGTTCCGCCGCAGATAGCGGGGGCGGCGAAGAAGTAGGATGCGGCGGAGGCGTCGGATTCGATGGGGTAATTGGCAATTGGTAATTGGTAATTGGTGATTGGAATGCGGAATGATTGATAACCATTGCGTTCAATTTCAACGCCGAAGTCGCGCATGATGGCGAGGGTCATATCAACATAAGGCTTGGAATTGAGGTCGGTTGAAAGCGCGATTTCAATTTCATTTTGGGCATAAGGCGCAACCATCAGCAAAGCGGATAAAAACTGCGACGAGATATTTCCCGCAATCGTCGTCTTCCCGCCGCGCAATCCCGACGCGACAACTTTCACAGGCGGACAAACTGAATACTGATTACTGATTACCGATTTCTGCATTGGTTCAATCTTCGCGCCAAGTTGCGCCAGCGACTCAATCAAATCCCCAATCGGACGTTCTCTCATGCGCTCGTCGCCGTCGAGGATGTATTCGCCATTGCCAAGCGTGAGAAACGCGGAGAGAAATCGCGCCGCTGTGCCAGCGTTGCCGATGAAAAGTTCCGCTTGGGTTGCGGGGATTTTCCCGCCCAAACCTGTGACGGTCATTTCAAAATTCGCTTCATCCAATTGAACGGAGAAGCCGAGCGTTTGCAGGGCTTTGGCGAAGTAGCGCGAGTCGTCGGAGAAGAGCGCGTTGGTTAGGCGCGTTGTTCCGTCTGCAAGCGACGCAATTAATAAGGCGCGGTTGGTTAATGATTTAGAGCCGGGGACGCTGACAGTTGCGGATAGGGGATGCGAGATAGGGGTAATTTTCATAGAATTGCGAACGGGGGACACGAAGCAAATTATAAATGACGTTTGCTCTCTACCTGCTTAAAATAAACAAAAGCGACTCGCAAGAGTCGCCTTTGTTTATTTCGATTACTTTTTCCCGACAATCGTTATTTGCCAACTATAGAGGTTAAGATAATGATTTTGAAAATCTTCTACCGAAAATATCCGCAAAACAAGGCGTTTTGGCTGGTTTAAATTCCAAATATTTATCTTAATGTCTATAGCAAGTTTTACGCCAGCGGTTTGACCAGTTGACGGACAGTTATTTATAAACCGACAAGTAGGTTTGCAAAGCGTTGGCGGAGGCGCTTGCGTTGGCGGCAACGGGGTGAAGGTTCCCGTTGACGGAAGCGGCGTGAAATTGGGTGGCGAGGCGGTAGCCGTTAATCCATTGGCGGTTGGCGCGGGCGTCGGCGCGCCAAAAAATGGCGCTGAAGCAAGTATCCATTCGGGGTCGCCCGCATCGGGGTTGATTGAATTTCCTAAGCGCCCATGCGCTTGCGTTATTGATTTATCGGCAACCGTTTGCCCGCTCCCTTCGTTGAAATTCCAGTACCCAATTAGTCCAGGCTCGTTGCCGTTCAAAGACGCGGACATATTCGCCTGAATCTCGCTTTGACTGCGGACTACGTTCCAGATTCGCAGCTCGTCCAAATCGCCTATATAAGCGTGCAACAAAGGCCCGCCGCTTTCCAAGCCGACAATCAGCGGGGTCGTATTGCTCACGTTGATAAACGTCGCGGCGGTCACGACGGCGTCTTGGCGCCCGTCGACATAAATGACGGTTTGCTTGGCGTCAAAGTTGCGGGCGATGGCAATGTGCCGCCATTGCCCGTTGTTGACGGCGGACGCGCTGACGCCCATGTTGCCGGATGACGTTATTTTTCCGGAACGCACCGTGACCGCCCAATCCGGCACGGAGGAACCTGAAATGTCTTTATCTAAAATCCAGCGCGAGTCGTACCAAGCCGCACCGCCGTAAGTTACGGTTGTTCGTAGCCAGAATTCGATCGTCATGTTTGTGCCAACATTAAGGTTGGGCGCGGACGCCATCAAAATCGCTTTGGGGACAGTTTGCGGTTGAAAGCGCAACGCATAGTTAATTTGGGTTGCCGTCGGCGTGACCGTCGGCGTTGCCGTTGCCAAAGCGAGGACATTCACCGCAATTTGCGCGTCGGGCCAGCCTGCCGATGAAAACCAACTTTGCGAGTTATCGCTGGGGGCGCTTTGGCGACGCAAGTCCAAATGGAGCGTGTGCGTTCCGCTGGTAAGGTCAGGCGGCACGGGAACGAATAAGGATAGCGACAACGGCGGCTCGGTGGATACGCCTTTTAACAAGGTTTGAACTGGCGCATTGGGAATGTCCGCCCATGCGTCCGTATCTCTCCACTTGTAGCCGACAACAACGGGAACGTCTGTCCAATTTACGATAGAGGTATTTTGTAGAGTCACGTTGACGGTGAAATTTGTCCCGGCAGTTGCGGTTGTGCTGGGTAGAGTGTAATTCAGCAAATTCCAGCGGTCATCCGGCGCGACTTTGCCGCCGCTGGCGTTGAGAATATCTATGCCCGTGTAGTAATGCGCGAGGATTTGGCGGTAGTCGCTCCAGGTGACAGACCAAGGATAACCGCCTCCCGTCGAACATTGGCTGCCAAGCGCCCAGCGATTCGCTCCTCTCTGACTCATGCCCCAGACTTTACCGTAATCCGCTCCTGGAGTAGTGGAATTACCATGATTTATAGCGTCGCACACAGAGTTACTAATAGGATCTTGTACTTCAGTCAAATAAGATTTAGTCGCATTATTGGTATCGTCTCTATAAGTAGCTGTTCTGTCAACGGAATCTGATGCGAATTGAGCGTCAATCGGAGAGCCGCCCTGAGCAAGATAATATTTTGATGTTGAATTAACCGCGTTGCGAACGACGTCTTGCTGTTCCGTGTTTATGTAATATTCAAAGGCATATGGGACGAAGGCTTGATCTTCAGTAGAGTTATCAAGATAACCATATTCGCCTTTTTCGTCTTTTTGAGAACGAAAATTAAAGTCGGCGAATGAACGCGCGGCAACGGCTTGAGCGCGTTGAGGTTCAAGGTTAGGGTAGCTATGCGGATCCATTTCACGAGAAAGAACATCTGGAAGGTAATCTGTCTCTACGTCTATTATCTGCGCTGGAATGCTCAGGTCGGCATCGTAAGCCAATGGCATAGGATTACTATCATAAGGATAGTAAAAATATGTCCCGTTTACTTCTGTTTTTTCTACACAACCAAAGGCATTGTCTTTATCAGCAATTCGACACAGCGTCCTACCAGGCGCCATTGATCCGTCATTATTTAGATGGTACATCCAAATATACATCTTTGGAAACAGCCCACTTTGTGGCGCTGAATTAATTTTGGGTAAATTATCTTTCGGAAGTATTTTGGCGCCCGCTTGCGCTTGTTGAAATACAAACAAGGTAAGGAAGAATGTAACCAAGAGTAGTTTTTTATGTTTCATGGCGTCACCTGTGGTTACTTTGTTTTTTGGACGGAAAGAAAGCATAAGCGCAAGACGTCATTGGCAGGACATCCAATCAGAAGTTTTGCGCCGTCTGGCGACCATGCTATATTAGCACCGGGCCAACCTGCAAAAAACTTGTGTTCGGGAACAACGTGAACGCCTTGCCCTAAAATAAAATCAACGAGATACAACCCGCTAAATTTATCCTCATCATAAAGTCGCCCTGTAGGTGGGAACGGCAAGATGTAACCTATTGCCAAAAGATGAATGTTGTCCGGCGCCCATGCAAAATCTCCTACATAATGTCGCCCAATCATATCCTGCGGGGTAAGTTGCATCGTGTGCACATTTCCTGTTGCCGTGTCTAATACAGCCAAGTCGCTGGACATGATTGGATAATGATCTGTAGACCTAGTAATTGCCAGATAGCGCCCGTCTGAACTCCAACGTCCTACGCCAGCCCATCCTTCAAAATTTAATTCGCACACGTCGCCAGTGTTAGAGTCCAGTAAGAACGTATATCCCCCGTTTGTATTGCCATCGCTATAGAGAAATATTTGTGATGACCCCGGACGCCAAGCCATATCAAATGAAGGGGGAAGCCCCATTCCCATCGGGCGATAATGCCAGCGGATTGGGTCAAAAGCAATGGACGGGAGGGATTCTAACGATGCCTTTTTTTTGGAGATATGTTTATCCGATAAGAATACAATCTGACCGTTATCAGGATTAACCCCAATCGTGGAATCCGATAAGTTATCCTCAATCAAATGCGGATTTTTTGGATCACCCTGACTGGTTAACGCTTGACGGGTAGCTGTAAAGCGATGATTGACTTTGTCTTCCTTGAGAATATTCATTGCTGGATATATAACCGCGTCTAATTCAGGCAACCATTTTGGGCGTTTATCATTTGCATGGCGCGTGGCGTAAACTTGTTTTTCGCCTGTTTGAGGGTTAAACAACTCTATGTTTTGTTCGGCATTGCTCCGAAATTCTTGTGTAATTAATACGCGTTGATTATCTGGCAGCCATTCGATAACAGATATAGTAGCATCATCAGAGCCAGCAGTTAACACCACCTGCGGCTCGGAAAAAGTGTAATTTTCCGGCGGCGTTTCAGCTGTCGTTGTCTGCGCCAGCGGGAAGGTGCAAGCGGGCGGCTGCTTTGGCGCAAGCGCGTTACTATCTGCGGGCGCATTAGCAACCGTCGGCAACGGTGGCGCGGCGTTTTGTTCCGCCGTCGTTCGCATGGTAAAAAATAATGGAATGAGCAATATCAGCCCGATAACGACCAAGGCTTCCAGCAGTCCCTTTTTGTACCGTAACCGTTTCATTGTGTTA
>Ga0315281_10000357_pt1 | contig 63064 bp, 48 predicted proteins | sample YL17G07_0_MG_FD_204540 | JGI IMG/M metagenome (GOLD analysis project Ga0315281, IMG submission 204540) | Sediment microbial communities from Yellowstone Lake, YNP, Wyoming, USA - YL17G07_0 | ecosystem: Environmental > Aquatic > Freshwater > Lake > Sediment | place: USA: Wyoming | collected...
ACCCCCACCCCCAACCCCTTAAAGGGGGTTGGGAGGGGAGTTTGAGGGGAGGGCGGGGGAGCCACCGCTCCCCCGGCCCTCCCCTCAAATTAACCTATTAATGCTCTGAGTAATAAGAATAACTACCATGGCGCTGGCAAAGTTGGCCGGAATCCTCCGGTCGAGGTGATTGGGAGAGTTTGAGCATGCCGCCATCCCCTAAAGTCCTCTTGCTGGCAATGGATGCGGGAGACAAAACTCTGTTACGGCAATGGGCCGCTGATGGGACCTTGCCCGCTATCCGGTCATTGCTGCGCCGCGGTCTGGTCGGTGAAACCATAAGTCTGGCAGGGTTTTACGAAGGTTCTACCTGGCCATCTTTTTACACCGGCGTCACCCCTGCCCGTCACGGCTTTCACAGTTTGACGCAACTCAACCCGGGGACCTATGATTTTCAGCGGTGCTATCCCGGTGACTTTATTAAGGCCGAGCCGTTCTGGGATTATCTCAGCACAGCCGGGCGCAAAGTTGCTATCCTGGATGTCCCTTTATCCGGAATCTCCAAAGGATTGAAGGGCATGCAAATGGTGGAATGGGCTTCACACGATGGGGTTTATGGATTCCAGACCTGGCCGGCGACCCTAAAATGGCAGGTGTTGGCCCGTTTCGGGCGCCACCCCGTGAAAAGCTCGTGCGACTCCTACCGGAGAACTCGGCGCGATTTTTGTGGCTTCAAGGATCATTTATTGAAGGGGGTGCAAAGAAAAGCCGAACTGACGATTCACTACCTTAAAAAGGGTGGTTGGGACTTCTTTGCCCAGGTATTCTCGGAAGGTCACTGTGTCGGGCATCAATGCTGGCACCTGCACGATCCCCGTCATCCCGGTTATGACCCCGAAACCGCCCACCATACGGGGGACCCGGTCCGGGCGGTCTATCAAGCCATAGATAGTGCGCTTGGCCGGATAATGAGACATGTTGACAAAGATACTATTATATTTTTTCTGGCGACTCACCGGATGGCCCATGCTTTTGGGGGAAACTTTCTGCTGGCGGAAATTTTAAAACAGTTAAACCTGGCAGTGAAGCGGCCTGATACTTTTACAGCCCCACAGTCCCGCGGTTGGATAAGAAAAGGTTACGAGGCTCTGCTCCAATGCTGGCGCCAACTGCCCGAAAATTTTAAGGAAACTTTGGGGCCGGCGGTAGCGTCCCTTTATAGTCTGATGGTTCATCGGCTCCATGGAGGAGATCATCTTCTTCTGCCTTCTGAGATCGCCGATATTGATCTCTACAACAGCAAATGTTTTCCACTGCAAAATGGCAATGCGGTAAGCGGCATTAGAATTAATTTGGCCGGAAGAGAGCCCAACGGCCTTATTAATCCCGGTGACGAGGCGGAGGATTTTTGCGAGGAGCTGGCCAAGAATTTACTGAGTATTGTTGATGGCGACACCGGAAAACCGTTGGTGAAGAGCGTCCAAAAGACGGTTAACTTATATCGAGGTGACTGCCTCGACCATTTGCCCGATCTGCTGGTGGAGTGGAATGATGACAGAATATTGGGCAGCAGCGCCGTGGGCGACTTTAACGGAAGTCGGCTGCGGCTGGCTTCGGAGAAATTGGGAGTGCTTGAAGGTATCAATACTTACGTGCGAACCGGCGATCACCGGCCCGAGGGATTATTCACCGCCCTGGGCCCGGGAATCCAGAGCGGGAATCTAGCCAGAACAGTTTCCATCATGGACTTTGCTCCGACCTTTACGGAGTTGTTGGGCGTGAAAATGCCCGAGATCGACGGTCAGCCCATCACCGAGATTTTGGCAATGGTGAGATGAGATGGGGTCTTGGCTGGTCCATCACCATTCAAGACGCCTTTTGGCGAAACTCAATACTCCCTCCTGTATTCAGTACGGCCACTTCCAATCGGTTATCTCCGGCTTATCGATCCCGTACTCGTTGGCATAATTGCAGTTCTCGATTATCTGATTTCTCAGCCATTCCTTGAAATGGGCCCCGGCCACGGTGAGGCGGGGGACCCGGTCGATGACGTCGATGGCCAGGTTGAAACGGTCAATCTGGTTCTGGATGGCCAGCTCCAGGGGGGTGTTGATGTTGCCCAACTCCTTGTAGCCCCGCACATGCAAGTTTTTATGGTTGGTGCGGCGGTAGGCGAGTTTGTGGATCAGCCAGGGGTAGCTGTGAAAATTGAAAATAATGGGCCGGTCCAGGGTGAAGAGGCTGTCGAAATCCCGGTCTGACAGCCCGTGGGGGTGCTCCGTGGGGGGCTGCAGCGTGAACAGATCCACCACGTTGACGAAACGGATCTTCAGGTCGGGAAACTGGCCCCGGAGCAAGGCGGTGGCGGCCAGGGCCTCCATGGTGGGAACGTCGCCGGCGGCCGCCATGACCACGTCCGGTTCCAAGCCCTGGTCGTTGCTGGCCCAATCCCAGATGCCGATGCCCTTGGCGCAATGCGCCACCGCCTCCTCCATGGTCAGGTATTGGAGGTGCAACTGCTTGTCGGCCACGATGACATTGACGTAGTTGTGGCTCTGCAAGCAATGGTCGGCCACGCAGAGCAGGCAATTGGCGTCCGGGGGCAGATAGATCCGCACCACCTTGGCGCTCTTGTTGGAGACCACATCCAGGAAGCCCGGGTCCTGGTGGCTGAAACCGTTGTGGTCCTGGCGCCAGACCGTGGAAGTGAGCAGGATGTTCAGGGAGGACACCGGCGCCCGCCAGGGGATTTCCCGGACTTTCTCCAGCCACTTGGCGTGCTGGTTGAACATGGAATCGATGATATGGATGAAGGCTTCATAAGAGGCTAAAAAGCCGTGGCGCCCGGTGAGGAGGTAGCCTTCCAGCCAGCCCTCCAGGGTATGTTCGCTCAGGATCTCCATGACCCGGCCGTCCGGGGCCAATTCGCTGCCGTCCGCGTCCTCAGGCAAGGTGTCCGCCATCCAGGTCTTTTTCGTGACCTCGTAGATGGCGGTGAGGCGGTTGGAGGCCATCTCGTCGGGGCTGAAGACCCGGAAATTATTCATATTCTGGCGCATGACGTCCCGCAGGTAAGTGCCCAAGACCAGAGTGCCGCCGGCCTCGGTCTGGCCCGGCCGGGGCGCCTCCACGGCATAACCGCGAAAATCTGGCAGGCGCAAGGGCTGACGCACCAGGCCACCGTTGGTGACGGGGTTGGCGCTCAGGCGCCGGGGGCCGGTGGGGGCCAGCTCTTTCAGTTCCGGGATCAGGCTGCCCGCCTCATCAAACAACTCCTCGGGCCGGTAGCTCCGCAGCCACTCCTCCAGCCGGTGCAGGTGGGCCGGATTTTCATGGACGTCGAAAGGCACCTGGTGGGCCCGCCAGAAGCCTTCCACCTTATGGCCGTCCACTTCCTTGGGACCGGTCCAGCCCTTGGGGGTGGCGAGCACGATCATTGGCCACGGGGGACAGGGAGTGATTCCCCGGGTGCGCGCTTGGCTCTGGATCGCCTTGATTTCCGCCATCGCCGTCTCCAGGGTCTGGGCCATCAACTGGTGCATGGCCGCGGGGTCGGAGCCTTCCACAAAATGAGGCTGATAGCCGTAACCGATAAACAGGCTTTCCAGTTGTCTTCGGCTGATGCGGGCCAGCACGGTGGGATTGGCGATTTTGTAGCCGTTCAGGTGCAGAATCGGCAGCACCGCCCCATCCCGGACCGGGTTGAGAAACTTGTTGGAGTGCCAGGAAGCGGCCAGGGGGCCGGTCTCGGCTTCGCCGTCGCCCACCATGGCGGCGACGATCAGATCCGGATGATCAAAGGCCGCGCCGAAGGCGTGGGAGAGACTGTAGCCCAGCTCCCCGCCTTCATGGATCGACCCGGGGGTTTCCGGGGTGCAGTGACTACCGATGCCGCCGGGAAAGGAGAATTGCTTGAAAAACTTGCGCAGGCCCTCCTCGTCGGCGGACCGATCCGGGTAGACTTCGGCATAAGTTCCCTCCAGATAGGCGTTGGCCAGGACGGCGGGGGCGCCGTGACCCGGGCCCGAAACGTAAATCATGTTCAAATCATACTTTTTAATCATGCGGTTCAGGTGCACCCAGGTGAAAGTCTGGCCTGGATCCGTGCCCCAGTGCCCCAGGAGGCGTTTTTTCACATGCTCGATCTGCAGGGGCTCCCGCAGCAGGGGATTATCCCGGAGGTAGATCATGCCGACGCAGAGGTAAAGGCTGGCCCGCCAATAGGCGTCCATTTTTTGCAATTCGGCGCGGCCCAGGGGCCCGTCCGAGATTTTCTTGCCAGAGTGCCGTTCTGCAGACATGGTGAACCTCACTTCCAGGGGATTTTCTCCTGTCAGATAAGGTATGAAGCGACGGCGCCTTTGTCCACGGCGGGCTGTCGCATTTTGGGATCCCGGAAGGGGGCGTCGGGGCATGGATAGTCGGTGAGAAAAAAAATTATGAGATATCTGAGAGATACGGGGAAATGATGATTTTCAGGGAGTTTTTCGTAGGGCGGGCACTCCCCGCCATAAAGGGGCGGACATGAAATCTTCTCAAGTCATGGGATTTCACCCCCATGGTGGCGCAGGCTTTCCAGCCTGTATCGGCGCAGGCGAAAGCCTGCGGCTACCTTTTTCTCGTTCCCAAGCTCCTGCTTGGGAACGTAAATTTTAGCCCAAGCTCGGCTTGGGAAATCTTGATTTTACGCGCAATCTGCTAAAATCACATGATTTCTTTCAAGCGGGAGCTTGGCGGAAAGGTGGTTCCCAGGCAGGAGCTTGGGAACCAGGGTTCGGTAAGCGATGAAATTATTATCACCCATCTTAGGATAACACTCTCAAAATTATTTTAGGCACCTCCAGTCATGGCAGCAATATCTCTGATTATCCGGCTAATTTCTCCAACTCAGAGATAATCTCCAGCAGATATGGATAAATCATATTTTGAGCCGTGGGGTCTAGAATCCAGTCGTTTTTATCCGGCGCGCCGCTTTTGGCGCAGCCGTCGGTCTTGCCGAGAATGTCATTTTTGAGTTGTCCCAACGCATCTTGATAATTGCCGCTAGCAATGTTGGCAATCACTTTATTCAGTTTGTTCAGCAGAGTGTTTTGCAGATTGGCGTTTTGGAACACCTTAGCATCCATGGCGATGATGGGGACTTGCAGAAAGTTTTGGATATCCCTGATCGTCCGGGTGGCCAGAGTCACCACTTCAATCTGGATGGTGCCGGGGTCGCTGTCCACGAAACCGTCATTGACGATCAGTTGGACCACGTAGGTTCCGGGCAGATCCGGGACAAAGCCTTGGGTGACGGAGGTGGGGGCGGCCAGAACCAAAGAACTGCCCGCCGGCAGGGAGGCAAAGGTCCACTTATAGGTGAGAGGGTCTCCATTGGCATCCGAACTGCCGCTGCCGTCCAGGCTCACCAGGGTCCCCACCACTGCGGATTGGCTGGTCCCGGGACTGGCCACCGGCTTGACGTTAAGAAAGCTCACAGTAACTAAGGATGGCTGGCTGGTGCTCCAGGAGTCTTTGACCACCAGCTGCACCTGGAACTCTCCGTGCACATCGGCCACAAACGTGGGTTTCTGGGAATTGGCCGGATCAAGCACGGCCTGGCTGCCGGCGGGTTTGGAAACCAAGGTCCATTCATAGGTCAGAGGATCGCCGTCGTCGTCATAACTGTGGGAACCGTCAAGGGTGACGAGAGTGCCGATGACAGTGATAAATTGGTCCGGTCCCGCGGCCGCCACCGGGGTGGAGTTGGTGGTGCTGACAGTCATAGTGGCCGGGGCGCTGGCGAGCCCCAGGCTGTCGGTGACGATGAGCTGCACCTGATAATCGCCGTTCACATCAGGTACGAAAGTGGGATTGACCAGGGAAGGATCTGACAGAGTCGCCTGGCTGCCGGTGGGCTTGGCGACAATCTCCCAGGAATAACTTATGGGCACATTGCCATCGGGGTCGGAACTGCTGCTGCCATCCAAAGTAACCACCCGACCGACGTGGACCGTCTGGCCCGCACCGGCGTTGGCGACGGGAGGCTGATTGGCGGTTTCCGGAGCCGAGGAGTTAACCGCGCCGGCCAGAGAAAGGGTAGGTACGGATGTGCCTGTCGGGACATCCAGCCCCACATTTATCTGACTCACCTTGGCGCCGGCGGAAACTCCAAAGTCGTCCAGGTTCACCAGGGCCACGGTCAGATTATAGGGCCCCACATAATATCCGGTATTTTGAGAAAGGTACTGCATGCTTGTGCCTCCCGGTGTCAGGGAAAGCTTGAAGGTATCCGGGCGGCCCAGTTCGTATAAGGCCAAATCCGCCCCCGGGCCGTTAATAATGGCATTATCAACGAAGCCCAGTTGCACATAAGCTCCTGGGGTTTTTGAGTAGGCATAGGTAGCCGGATCTTTGTCGGTGAGGACCAGGGCCAGGTCTCCCCCCGAAGTTGTGAAATCGCCATAATACGACACCAAGGCATCTGCGAAGGCGTTATCAGCAAAAACCTGGCCTCCCACGGTGAGGGCATGCGAGGGACCTGCCGTAAAGAGAACCGCCAGAAATACCAGAAAAGCTATCATTCCTTTCATGGAGCCCTCCCAGGTTATGAAGGGAAGCCAAATTCTTATCGAAATTCCCCTGGCACAGAAACCTCTCTGTTAATTTTTATCATTGCATTGCGCCGTTTTTAGGCAATCAGGAATAACCGGATATTTAGTAGGGGAAAGTCTGATTTTTTTCTGGATAATTGGAAAGATTCAGTGCAGGCAAAGCCTGATCCAGCCTGAGGATGCCGACCTTTGGGGAGATAGCTAATTAAAGATTTAATCTAGGCCGCCACCGGCCTATAATAGGAGCGTCGGGGGCCGGGGATTGCGGCGGCATGGGCCATTCCGCGAATTTCCACAACCGGTGGGGGACGGTTACTCAATCCGAAATTCGGAAGGTATTGGTGCCGTGAGGATTTTTCCGGGGAAACCGGGGTATTTCGATTCGACCAGGAGTTTGGACTGTCCTACGAGGAAGCCACCGATGTATCGGATCACTTCCCGGTTTGGGCAAGATTCAGGATTGACCGGGATACCGATTAGTTAACGGGTTAGCTGCAGTGCCGTTGGAAAGTGAGGTGAAGACTGGGATTGTTAGAGCTTTACTTTATCACTGCCATTTTCCGCGGGCAACTTGCCGGACGCCCGCAGGTTAATGAATTTATTCAGCAGGTCGAACCAGAAAGGGGCGCCCAGGGATACCGCCAGGGTGGTGAACAGCAGGCCCAATACTTTAGCCATTATCCCCCAAGGGCCGATGACTGACAGGGATTTGTCAGAATTCCACCTCCAGCCAAGGGGCAGTTGCAAGCGATCAAGTTGGGCCTGGATCTCTTTTTCCCTGGCCAGGTCGGATTCATCCTTTACTGGAGCGGTTCTGGCAATCTCCTGAGCCATCGCGGTCACCGAGGCTCGCAGGGCGGTATCTTGCCAAAGTGATTGGGCCACTATAAGGCTGTCGGCGTTGAAGATAACACTGGCGGCCAGGGCCAGGACCAAGATGATTATTTGCGATCGCCGTTTATACCAGCCAGAAACCCGTTCCATCGCCTGGTCATACCAGTCCTCGATTTTCTTTTTAGTCTGTTGCAGATCATAATTATTTTCTTCTAATAACAGCTGGATGGTTTTGCTGAGCTGGCTGGGGGATTGGGCCAGTTCTTGGCGCACCTTCTCAAGATTCTCCGGCCGGACCGACATAATATCGAGCAATGCCAGGGAAAAGGTGCGCGCCGGAATGTAGGAGGGTTTATTGTTGCCGGGAGCAAGGCCATAGATCAAAGGATGCGCGTAGAGTTTCTCGGTCATCTCAGGTTCCTGCAGCAGATTCGTAATGGCCTTGGTTAGCGTCCTGGCCCGTAGGGCAAAGATTCCGGCAATCCACTCATTCAGGCCTGAACAGATGAGGCTTAACAGCAGATAGAGCACGGCCAGGCCGACGGCTACTTCTAGAACCTGGGAACCAAACATGACGCACTCCTGAAATGTTGTTCGAATCTATTACGGATCCACCTGACGGAAACCCCAATTCAGCCGCCGCAATACCGTGGCCAACATAACGGGGCCGCAATTCTGACTCACCATGAAGTTTTTTTTGAGGTTTGTCAATGGCAAACCCACATGAATATTCCAATCTGGTTTTCCAGTGGGATAATACCAAGATGCGCTCAAAGAGGTATTTCCTGGTAGGGGCGGACCCATGGGTCCGCCCTATATTCCGGGCGCACACGCGGGTGCGCCCCTACATGGCAACGGATTCTCTTACTTTTATGAACGCATTTCGGTATAGCAACATCACGCCTGATGGTAACTTTTTCATTGAGAAAAGATGCGGCTGTTAGAGTTCTACAACGGAGAAGGGCGATAGGACAAATGTGATATTGCCTTGGCAGATAACCTTAAGTTACTTGAGTTCTCCTGGCCAACAACTACCTTCGGGTCTGAATTTCAGGCTACCCCCTTCAACCTTTTTATCTGTCCTTGGGAGATATTAACTCAGAATCCCGCGAGGTTGTTCGGAAAGGAATAATCCATTTCCGGTTGGTCAGGTAATCGCCTTGCGGCGGTATCTTGAGGTTCTTCTGCGGCCCAGGCGGGTCTGGACGGCTTTGCCGGTCATGATCAGGAAGACCGGTCCGCCCGTGATCACGTACCAGTAAAAGGTGTAAGTTCGCCAGACCAGCAGCGTGAAGGCCAGGGCCTCGGTCCCCAGATATGGGCTCATGAGGGCGGCGTAGCTGGCGTCCACCCCACCCCCGCCCCCGGGCAGGGGAAACATCTGCCCCCCCAGATTCAAAATGGTTTGTAGGGCAGACCTCATCCGGCTTTTTTTAAGAAACTAAATCTCTTTGGTAGCGGTGCAAGGGGGGGCCCGGTGGGCGCGCTGGCCCGCTCAATTGCCTGGGGGTGATTACGGGAAGGACTTTAAACCCTCAGGAAGGCACGATCGCGGGAGTGTCCCGGGGCGCCCAGACGGGCCAGGAGTTCGGTGGCCGCCTCATACACCGTGGCCACGGAGAGGGCGGCCATGCACAAGGGGTCAGGACAGCCGGGGAACCGGCCGAAGGGGTAACACGGGCTGCACGGCGCCGGGCTCTGGAGGGCCAGACGATGCGGCCCGGCAGGAAACAAGGCCTGGGCCGCGGTGGGGCCGAACAGGGCCAGCACCGGGGTCCGGAGCGCCACCGCCAGGTGCATGGGGGCAGAGTCGTTGGTGATGAGCAGGTCCAGGTGGCTGATGACCGCCGCCAGTTCCCGCAGGCTGGTGCGGCCCTTCAGATTGAGGACCTCCGTCCCACTGGCTTTAAGGGACCGGGCAATCCCGTCCACCTGGACGTCCTGGGGGTCGCCCAGGAGCACTACGGTAACGGGGTAAGCCGAGGCCAGTTGCTCTAGCAATTGCGCATAGTGAGAAGCCGGCCACTGTTTGACGGCAATCTGTTCCAAGGGATTTTGACCGCCACCCGGGGCCAGGCCCACCAACCAGCGCCCGCCGGCGGCGGCGGCCAAAAGGCGGGCCCCGGCCGCCAGTTCAGCGGCGGTGAGGAAGATCTCCGGTTCCGCCTTCCCGGCGGGCAAACCGAGAGCCCGCACCAGATCCAGGTTCACCTCTCCAAAGTAGCGGCGCCCCTGGGGGTCCAGCGGCACCCGGTGAGTCAGGGAAAATCCGGAACCTTCGTTGTCAAAACCCACCCGCACCGGGGCATCGAGGAGCCAGCCCCAGAGATGGAGGAGGGAAGAGGCGTGGAAAAGGATGAGCATTTCCTTGGGTAGACGCCGATAGGAGCGGGTCAACTGCCAGATTCTGGCCCATTGGCGTTGGAACCACCAGACTTCCGGGAAGGAGAGGATGGCATCGAGATGGATGTTGCCTTCCAGCACCGGCCGTGATTTGTCGCCCACCACCATGGTCAAGCGGGTCCGGGGCCAGGCCTGTTTCAGGGCGCGCAGCACCGGGGTGGTGAGCAGGACGTCCCCGATGGCATGGGTGCGCACCAGGAAGATATGCTCTGGAGGACGCGGGCCCGTCAGAGGCGGTGAACCTCCGGCAAGCACACGAAATCCTTGCCGCAGCACGCTCCCAGCGGCGGCCCGGAGCCGAGATTGCGTGCTTCCCGGGCTAACGATGGTCATGGGGTTTATCTTGCCGGGGATCAGGGGCGGTGGGGCCCGGTGGGCGCCGGCCCGGCGGGGTGTGTGGGCCGCCGCCTCCGGCCGGGACTGCGCGGGTAGTAAGGGGCGCTGTCCCGCCAGTTGGAGAGGTGGAAGCGGTGGGCGGGCGGGGCGCCCCGAGGCTCGCCCCGGCCTCCAGGGCCCATTCGTCCCAAAAATGCCACTGGCCCGGCGCCTGGGCCAGGTAAGGCTCCAGCCAGGCGACAAACTGCTGCTGAGCGCCTTCGGGGTCGCCGGGGATAGCCTGGAAGGGCTGGATGACGAGGCGGTACCGCCCACAGCGCTGACGCAGGGCGATGACCGTCAGGATGGGGGACTGGTGCGCGGCCGCCAATCGGTAGGCGCCCAGGGGCATTTCGAAGCGGTGGCCCAAAAGGCGCACCGGGTGGAATTTGCCGATGCGGCGTCCACCACCGGTGCCGTCGCCGGCGGTCATGAGGATGTGCCCCTGACCCAGCCAGCGCAGCACCGGCCTGAGATAGTCGTAGGCATAGAAGTGGGTCACCGGCATCAGGTGTTCCAACCGCAGGCGCAGCCGTTGGGTAGCCTGGCCGATGGCGCTGGTCTCCCCCGGCTCCCGCAGGCCCATCTGGGCAATGCGATAACCCTTGTAACCCAGGTAGATCAGGGGCAGTTGGCTGGGGCCGAAATGGGCATGCACCAGCACCACACCCCGTCCCAACGCCAGGGCGTGGCGGAGATGCTCCTCGCCTTCCAGGCAGGCCAGACGGTCGATGCGACGGGCGTCCAGGTCCGGCACGAGATTGATGAGAAAGCGGTCGGCAAAGTAGTTGCGGAAACTCTCCTGGATGGCGGTCTGGCGTTGGGCGGGGGTTAGCCGGGGAAGTGCGAGGCCCAGGCGCCGGTCCAGAAGGGCGCGTTTTTCCCCGAAGCGGGCAAACGCCAGATCGCCGCAAGCCTCAAACAGCCTCATCCTGGTCCGGAGGGGCAGCGTGCGGGTGAGCCAGCGGCAGGGGTACCAGACCACCAGACGACCGAGATCTTGGAGCAGGCTTTCTTGGGCCAGGTTCATTGGGAGATCGGGAATACTAGCATTTTTTGGCGGCCGGCGCCACCATGTTGGAGGGCCGGACAGTGGCCCTTCAGTTGGAACCTTCCATGGTCAGCAACACCCAAACGGTCCGCAGAATTATCTTGAGGTCCAGGACGATGGATTGATGGTCGATGTAATACATGTCGTAGAAAATCCGATCCGGATAAACAATCTTGTTTCTACCGGAAACCTGCCAGTAGCCGGTCAGTCCCGGATTGACGGTGAGCAGCTTCGGGCCGTACCTCCCATATTTTTTAATTTCCAGGGGCACGATGGGCCTGGGCCCGACAATGCTCATGTCCCCCTTCAAGACGTTGATCAATTGCGGCAGTTCATCCAGGCTGGTTTTTCGCATGATGCGTCCCCAGAGCGGGATCAGAAAGCTTTGGGAACAGGGGATCTTGAAGTCCTGGGCGTACATCCTTGCAAACTCCGGGGCAGAGTGGACGATGTGCGTGGCGTTGATCAACATGGTCCGGAATTTCCAGATTTTGAAGATCTTGCCGCCCTGGCCCAACCGGTCCTGGGTAAAGAAAATGGGGGGGCCCAATTGCCAGTAACTCATCAGAATGCAAAAAATGAACACCGGCGACAACACTGCCAGGCCCCCCATGGCGAGAACGATGTCCATAATCCTTTTTATGTAGTGCAACATGTTTATGTAGTGCATCGTGATCTCGAGGAGCCGCGAGGCCACAGGTTGCCAAGCATCCCTAAAGTCACTCCCAGAAATTGCGCGCCCGAGCGCAATATGAGAAAACCGGGAGACAGACAGCCAATGAGGACGTCCTTCTGCAGTGCCTTGAAAACAAAGGGAATGGTGGTGAGAAGCGCCAGCAGAAATACGGTCAAACTGATCTTGAAAAACCACGGAGCCACAAAAGCCGACAATGCTGAGGCAACCAGAGCCGGAAACAACAGCAACTGCACTTTCATGGACTGGGGCGTGTGCGAGTCTGCCAGGATTTTATTGGGGTTTTTTTTCACGCTCAGCATCCGCCAATAAGCGAACTTGAATTTTTTCTTGAGATAGGCCCCGATCCTGTCCGGGTGCCGATGCATCACTTTGGCTTGGGGGTTGAAGAGCAACTTGCAGCCGAGGTTGGCGAGGCGATAAGAGAGTTCCACGTCCTCGGCGCAAGCCACCGGAAATTCCTGGTCGAACCCCCCCACCGCCAGAAACGCCTGCCGCCGGTAGCCCGCCGAATAAGTGTCAATAAAATCAATATATTGCTGGGTGGCTAATTTATCGTATTTATCTTCGTACTCGATCTGGACGAAACGGGCCGTCAAAGACCGCTGGCGGGTGATATAGGCCCCCTTGATGCCGATAAGGTCCGGGAGCTGCTGGAACGGGGCCAGCATCTCCTCCAGCCAATTGTCCAGGGGGATGCAATCGCCATCCGTAAAAAGGATGATCTCCCCCGTCGCCTCCAGGGCCCCCCGGTTCCTGGCGGCCGCCGGCCCTTGCTGATTTTGCCTGAGAAGACGCACTCCCGGAAAGCCCCGGACCAGGTCCGGGGTACTGTCAGTGGAGCCGTCGTCCACCACGATGATCTCCACTCCCCGGCGTTGCTCCGCCTGGCGCACCAGGCTGGCCAGGCCATCGCCCAACGTCTGCGCTTCGTTGTAAGCGGGGATAATGATAGTAGCATCCATGGCCGTAAGTCTGCGCTTCAGTCAACCTTCAGGGCTTGTCGGCCCGGGGCCGTGTCTCTCAGGAAGGGGGAACGCTCTCCCAAAAACCGACCGGCCCCATCCCCGGTTGCCCTTCTTAATTCTTCTCGCCACCCCTTTTCAACAACGGTCGGTAGAGGGCGCCTTGAACAGATGCCTGGACAAAGACCATGCCCCCTTGAGGAGCCGCTTGCATTCATGTGGATCGGTGAAGCTCTGGAGGAGTTTTCGCCCCACGTAAGCCGGGCGCAGGTAAAACTCCCGTCGGGCCCGGTCGCAAAATTCCCCCAGGTCCCGATTGCTGAGGTCCGGCCGACTGACCACGCAATGGTGCAGCCCCTCCGGCGTGACCCACTGGCGGAAGTCCTGGGTGACCAGGTAATTTTCTGCCTGGGCCCACCGATAGGCCTCGGTGCCGGGATAGACCATGAGGGGAAAGAACTGGGCGGTATCCGGGTTCAGTTCTTTGGCCAGGGCCAGGGTCTGATTCATGGTGTCCCGGGTTTCTCCCGGCAGCCCCACCAGGAAGCAGCCATGGATCAGGATGCCGGCCTGGCGGGCGTCTCGAAAAAATTGGCGAATGCGCTCCACCCGGAGATTCTTGCGCATCCGGTCCAGGATGGCCTGATTGCCGCTTTCGATGCCCACGCAAAACAGACGGGCTCCGGCTCGCTTCAGAAGCTTCATGGTTTCCAGGTCGACCTCGGCCCGGGAGTTGGCCGACCAGGTGAATTTCAGGCCCCGCCGGAGGATCTCCTCGGCCAGGGCCAGGCAGCGCTCCTTGTTCAGGGTCAGGGTGTCGTCTTCAAACATGATTTCCCGAACGTCGGGAAATTCCTTGAGAATGTAAGCGATTTCTTCCACCACGTTGCCGATGCTCCGGTAACGGAGCCGCCGGCCGCTGAAGGTCTGGGGATAGACACAATAGGTGCAATGGTGCGGGCAACCCCGGCCGGTAATGGTGACCACAATGGGATAGCGGCTGTGGGCATAGAAATAGTTCCGATAGTTGAGGTGCCGCTTGTAGGCCGCACTGACGAAAGGCAGGGCGTCCAGGTCCGCGGTCAACCGCCGGGACGGCGTCCGCACCGCCCCGCCGTCGCTTCGCAGACACAGCCCCGGAACCTCCCGGGGGGAGGTGTGGTTCTGAAGCGCGCCCGCCAGATCGAGCAGGGTGTGCTCATACTCCCGGAGGGCCACGCCATCCACTGACCGGCTGCACTGCAGGGTCTCCTCAGGCAGAGCCGAGACGTGGGTGCCCACCAGCAGGACAAAAGTGGCGGGCTCCAGCGACTTGATCAGGTCCCCGGCCTCCAGGTCGCTGGCGATGCTGGGGGTGCTGGTGTCCAGGACCACCAGGGGCGGCCGCTCACGCCGAATAAAGTCTTGCACCCGGGAAAAGGGGATCTGCTCCGCCGGGCAGTCCCACAGAGTGACCTTGAAACCCCGCTGCTCCAGCAGGCCGGCGGCATAGGCCAGCCACATGGGGTAATAAAGGGTGCCGCTCTTGGTAATGGCGGGACTCCGTTGGGACCGGGAGAACTTCCCGTATTCCTCTAAAAAGGGCGGGTTCAGCAACAATACCTGCATTAGCAACCGCCTGACCGGCAAAACCGACGCGACCCTGCCCCGGTCAGGGCATGGTCACCAGGATCTTGCCGTCGATACGGGCGGCGGAGCGCTCCAGGGCCGCCAGGGCTTCGTCAAAAGGGAACCGGGCGGTGATCATGGGGCGCGGGTCTAGCCTCCCGGTGGCAATAAGCCGGATGATATTGTTGAAAATGCCGTAGCCCGAATGGCCCCGGGCCCCGACGATCTTCTGGGCGCCGGACACCAGGCCGTCCAGAGACATGGGGGTGGAGCGTTCAGCCCGGCCCAGGTAAACGATGCGGCCGTTGGGGGCGGTGGACCGCTCCATCTCCGGGATGGTGTGGGGCGCATCCCCCGCCGCCTCGATCTGCACGTCGGCCCCCACCCCGCCGGTCAGCTCCAGGACCTGCCGACTGGCAGGGGAGGGGTTGCCTTTCGGTCCGATGCCGAACACATAGTCAGCCCCCATGATCCTGGCCAGTTCCCGGCGGCTTTCCAGGCGTTCGAAGGCAATGATGACACTGGCCCCGGAAAGCCGCGCCAGGGCGATGGCGGCCAGGCCGATGGGGCCGGCGCCGTAAACGACCACGGTCTCTCCGGGCCTGAGGCCCCCGCCGCTGATGAACATGCCGTTGTAAGCGCAGCCGATGGGTTCGATCAGGGACCCGATGGCAAACGTTTCGGACTCGGAGTAGCGCTCCAGCAGGCTATTGATCTTCCAGCAATATTTTGCCTTGATGGCGGCAAATTCCGCCAGGGCGCCATGGGTGCTCAAACCCAGGAGCTCGATGTTTTGGCACTGGTTGGGGGCGCCGCTGCGGCAGGGAGTGCAGTACCCGCACCACTGGATGCTCTCCATGGCCACCAGGTCTCCGGGCGCCGGCTCCCGCACCAGTTTCCCGGTTTTCTCCACCACCCCGGAGAATTCGTGCCCCAAGACGCAGGGCAGTCTCACCAGTCCGGAAAAAATGATGTACCCGTCCGGATCCGTCTCGTAAACGTGGGTGTCCGAACCGCAGATGCCCACCGCCCGCACGCGGATCAAGACTTCGTCGTCCGCGATCCGGGGCATGGGGAGGTCCTGGATGGCAAACCGGGGATATCTCCAGACCTGGCTGCCGCTGAGAGCCCGCTGCTTTTGGATTTCTGCGGCAGAGACCGGGTATCCCGGGCGGGGTTGCCATTCCCCTTCCGCCATCAACGCCTTCATGCTTCCTCCCCCATCAGCGCTTTCTTGTTGATCTTGCCGCTGCCGATCTTGGGCAAGGAGTCCCGATATTCGATGATTTTCGGCAGCTTGTAGTGGGCCAGGTTCTCCTGGCAGAACTGCATCAGGTCTTTCTTATCCAGGTCCATCGAGTCTTTCAGAACGACGAAGGCCTTGGGCACTTCGCCGCGCATGGCGTCATTGACGGCGATCACCGCGGCTTCTTTGACCGCGGGGTGCCGCAGCAAGGTAACCTCGATCTCCAGGGGGAAGACCCGGTGGCCCGCCACCTTGAGCATCCCGGTGCTTCTCTCCACGAAATAAAAATTCCCGTCTTCGTCGCGACGGCCCAGATCACCGCTGTAATACCACCCATCCCGGAAGCAGTTCTGATAGTCGGCGTCAGACTCAAAATAACCGTTCACCACGCCCGGGCCCCGGAAGATCATCTCCCCCACCTCCTGGGGGGGCAGCTCCTGGCCGCTTTCGGAGACGATCTTGACTTCGTAATATTGGCACGGCCTGCCCACCGAGCCGTAGGTTCGGGGTTCGCCCGTGCGGGTGGCTATGGCAATCCCGGTGGTTTCCGTGCTCCCCCACACGGGCAGGATGGGCACGCCCATGGTTCTTTCAAACTCTCGAATCAGCTCCACCCGGGTATGCATGCCGCCGCTCTCCGGGATCCTCAGGGAGGAGAGGTCGAAAATGCGGGAGCGGGCCATTTCCATCAGCATGAAGAAAAAGGGCACCAGGCCCATGAAACAGGTGACCCGGTGGTCCATGATGCTCCTGGCAATGGTCCTGGGGCGGATGGTGTCCACCAGCACCATGGCTCCTCCCAGGTAGAGGGGCCGGGCAAACAGCTCGTGGGGGTGGGCAAAGGGGGCAAACAGGCACAGATGGACGTCCTCCCGGGTAAGCCCCAGGGTCTCTACCGATGCCCTGGTGTTCCAGTAGAGTTGGGCGTGGGTGGTGAGGGCGCCCTTGGGCTGGCCGGTGGTCCCGGAAGTGTAGTTCAGATAGACCACTTCGTCTTCCCGCACCGGCAGGCCGGGGTTGGCGTCACTTACACCCCGGAGGAGTTCGTCCCAGGGGACCCCGGGGCCTGCTCCGGAAGGGCCGACGACGATGAGGGCGGTCCGGCTGTCCGGCGGCAGCGAGCGGACCGCCAGGTCGAGAAAGGAAGTGTGCACCACCAGGAACCGGGGCCGGAGGCGGTGGAGCAGGGTCATGGTTTGGGGGGCGGGCTCCTCGAAATTTACCGGGACGATCAGGCCCCGGGTCTTGGCCACCGCCAGGAAGGCAATGACCAACTCCGGCACCCGGGGGAGCATGAAGCACACCAGGTCTCCCGGCTCGAGGCCCCGGTGCAGCAGGGCCCCCGCCACCCGGTTGACGACACTGTTGAGTTGGCGGTAATTAAGGGTTTCCTCCCGAAAGATGACGGCCACCTGCTCCGGAATTTCCCTGGCCTGTTTTTCCAGCATTTCCACCAGGGTCATAACCGCGCCTCCCCCTGGAGGACCAGGTCCAGCCCCAGATCCCGCAAGGACTCGGCCTGGGGGGTGCCGGTGGCCACGTTCCAGTGGTGGAGGCGATAGTATTCGTCCAGCATCCGATTAAAAGCCTCCCGGTCGATCTTTTCTCCTTTGAACTGTCCGGATTCCATCGGTTCCTCGAAATAGCGCTCCGGAAGAGTGTCCCAGGAGCGGTCCACTCCTTCCCGCCCAAGAAACAGCCGTTCCAGGGTGACGATGCGCTCACCTATCTGCATAAGTTCATCGGCTGAAACCCCCCAACCGGTTACAAAAAAAATCAGGCGGGCGAACTCTTCCAGCCCCAAATGCTCTACGCTGTTGAATTTCTGGGAGAAGCGGCACAGGCCTAAGGCATCCCCCAGGGCATAGTGCATCTCCGACCACCAGACCATGTAAGCCTTGCCGCGGTATGAGGTGGGGTCCGGGGAGACCTCTCGTCCGTAAACCTGCCGCAACTCCTCGGCGGTAAAGGCCATGGCTTCCAGGGTGGGGCGGCTCCGCAGGTGATCGGCCCCCCGAGTGGCGGTGGCCACCCCCAGGGCGAAACCTCGCAAGGCCCTGAGATCAACCGAGTCGGACTGGAACAGCTTCTTGGACCAAATGCAATAACGCAGGCTTTCAGGTCCCAACCCCAACTGTCTGGCCGCCTCCCCGGCGCCGTCGGCCAAAAGGGCCCCCAGCCCCTCCCGGAAGGCAATCTGCCTGACGAGGGCCATAATGGCTTCTTCGTCTCCCCATGTCAAGTTCAGGCCCCCAAAAGCCTCTGGGTTGAGCAGGCCGCGCTGGCTGAGTTCCATCAGCCAGGCGATGAGGTTGCCGGTGGTGCTGGCGTCCAGCCCCAGCCGGTTGAGGAGGTTGCTGACCCTGAACAGGCATTCTAAACTTTTCAGGCCGCAAATGGGGCCCAGGGCCGCCAGGACCCCGTATTCCATTCCGGTTCCCTTGATTTCCCCCTGATCCCGGGTGGGATACCGGTAACTGTGGGTGCATTGGATGGGGCAGGCATAGCAGCCGCTGGCCTTGGTGTAATATTTGCGCAGGTTCCCGGCGCGCAACTCCCGGCCCTCCTTGAATTGAGTGGCCTGGGCGTTGCGGGTGCGAAGGATGCCCCGGGCGTTGTGCAGGTCGTAAAGAAACGGGGTGCCGTAAGTGTGCAGCACCTCCGAGGTGCGCGTCCCCTTGAGCCGGCGCCGTAATTCAGCAGTATAGGCGGCCATCTCCCTAGGGAGGTATAGGGGCAAAGGCCGGTGGCCTTTCACCACCACGGCCTTGAGGCGCTTGGCGCCCATCAGGCAGCCCAATCCCGTGCGAGCCGCGGTATTTTTTAAACCATGCCGCACGGCGGCGAATCTCACCAGGTTCTCTCCAGCCGGACCGATGAGCAGGGATTGGCTGGCGCCGCCGTGGGCCTGGTGCAGGAGCTCTCGGCTCTCCAGGGTATCTTTACCCCAAAGGTGAGAGGCCTCCCGCAAGTGAATGCGCCCGTCCTCGATCGCCACGTAAACGGGCTCAGGGGCCTGGCCGCGGATGACCAAATGGTCAAACCCGGTGCGCCGCAACTGCGCAGCAAAGTACCCGCCGATATTGGAATCCCCCAGGAGGCCGGTTTCCGGGGATTTTCCGCTGATGGAGCAGCGCGCCGCCGTGGGGGCGGAAGTGCCCGATAGCAGACCGGCACCGATGATGAGAGGGTTTTCCGGGGAAAGGGGATGGAGGTGGGCCGCCGCGAGGGTGTACAGGAGGTACATGTTGATCCCCCGGCCCCCGAGAAACAGCCGGCGCGCCCGGTCGGAAATCTCCTCCTCGGAAATGGCGCCGGTGGTCAGGTCAATGAACCCGATTTTCTGGGGATTTTCCACGTCCCTCTTCTCCGGGGAGATTCGCGGCCTGGGCTGTGAGGGCGCCGGGCGTTTTCCTTAAAACCGCCCCCAGCCTGCTTTCTTGCCAATTCCGGGGCCAGCGTAAGCTTCACCCCTCAATGGCAGCGGGGGTCAGAAAAAAATTGGTAGGAGAGTGATTTAGTCCTGAGAGCTACGGATATTGAATACCGTGGTCTCAAAGCCGAGGCGAATAAACCGGATAACTGCGATGGGCTGTAGATCTTCAGGATCAGCGCCACCGAATAGCGACGAAAAGTTTTGCAATTACGAGTCGTATCAGCTATCTCAAGTTACTGCCGGTGAGTTTGACTTTAAGCATAACCGCTCAGTGTGGCGAAAGCAAATTAGATCTTGATAGCAAAACCTTTCTCAGCCGATGTGATAACTATTTCAAATAGCTATGTCATTGAAATTGCGAGCTCAAAAAAATTATAACACAATCTTGGTGATAATTTAAACAAGATTCTATCATCACAAAACTTTTTTTAGAAAAGAGCGGCTTAAGGCCTTCGTTCTTGCAGTGGCCCTTTGAGAATGAAGAAGCAACGGCACCCCGCCGCGCCGCCAGCGAATTGACGCCACCAAGCCGGACCCCCTCTCCTGGCCTAGGCAGGCTGCGGAAGAGGGCCGCCGGGAGCGCCCCTGGTCCGGCTTCAGGGAGGGCCTCCGGAAACCCCGCCTGGGCCTGAAACGTTGGCAAATAGCGGCAGGTGGTTTATAATCGCTCCCATGGCTGCGGTCGCGATCTCAAAAGGTCATCCCCTCCACCCTCTTAAATACAGCCTGGGGGAGCTAGTGCGCGATACGCGGCGCTGGTGCTACTGGTATCCCTGGCGTCGCCTGGTGCAAGCCCTCCCGCACCCGGCCCGCCTGCAGACGGCGCGGTTCTTGGGCACCCTGTTCTACGTGTTTTCTCCCGGCTGGCGCGCCCTTACCGGGGAAGAATTGCGGGCCAGTTTCCAGGCTGGCCCTGCCCCGGAATCCCTGGCCCACCTGAGCCTTTGGGCAGCGAGGCAATATTATCTGGGGCAACTGGAACTCTTTACCTATCCCCGCCTCACCCCAAAGGAGATGGAGGAGTATTTTCCCCTGGAGGGGCGTCAACACCTGGACCAAGCCCTGACTGCCGGCCGGGGGGCGATGATCCTGCTGTCCCATCTGGGGGCCAACCAGATGATCATGCCCGCCCTGGGTTTCCGGGGTTACCGCATCAATCAGATCAGCCGGGCCGCCCAGGCGGAGAACGATGAGTACCAGGGGCGCCATCTCTCCGTCTTGTTTAGAAAAATTATCAATCTCCAGCGGCTCTATGAGGAGTCGCTGCCGGCCCGGCACGTCGATGTTTCCCGGGGCCTGCGGGAGGTCTTCCGGAGGCTCAAGGCCAACGAGATTGTAGCAGTGGCCGGGGACGGCCGTTACGGCAACGAGTGGACGCCCCATGTGTTCCTGGGGCGGCCCGCCACCTTCTCCCCGGGGCCCTGGCTCATTGCCCACCGCACCGGGGCTCCGCTCCTGCCCACTTTTGTGTTGCGGCCCCAGCGCGGCTTCAGCTACCGGGTCATCATCGAGCCTCCCCTGGTCCTGCCATCCGGTGGCGACTCCGAGGCCTTTCTCCAGGCTGGCCTGGACGCCTATGTCCAGCGGGTGGAAAGCTATTTCTACCGCTATCCCTGGCAATATGCCCCATTTTTGTACCTGGCGAGGCGCTACACCCGGAATCGGGTGAACCAGTTTTTCCAGGATTATCCGGCCGGAGAGTAGAGCCCGTCATGAAACTCTTGCTGGTGCAACCATACCTGGGCCGCCCCGAACCGCCGGTCTTCCCCCTGGGCCTGGCCTGCCTGGCCGCGCATCTCCCGGACCACGACGTCCGGGGTGTGGACCTGAACCTTAATCCCTCGCCAGCGACCGCGCTGCGTCAGGCCGTGACCGAGGCCGCGCCCGACGCGGTGTTGATTTCCCTGCGTAATGTGGACAACACCTGGTATGGCGAGCCTTTCTATTATTTTCCTTATTTCCAGGACCAGGTGCGCCAGGTCCGGGCCCTGGCGCCCCGGGCCCGCATCATGGTGGGCGGTTCCGGCTTCAGCATCTTCGCCCGGGAAATCATGGCCCGCACTCCGGAAATCGACCTGGGACTCCTGGGTGAAGGCGAGGCCATTCTCCCCGAACTGTTGGGGTCCGGGCACCACCCGGACCGGTTCCCGTGCGTGCTGTTCCGCCAGGGAGGGGCGGTGGCCGGCGGCACCGAGATCGGCATCGCCTCTCTCAATGACTATCTGCCCCCCCGCTATGATCTCTTCCCTCTATCCGCCTATCTGGACAATCCCCTGGCAATAGGGGTGGAGACCAAGCGGGGCTGCGCTCTCAACTGCAGCTACTGCACTTATCCCCGTCTCAACGGCAGCCGCGTTCGTCTCATCGATCCGGCGGCGGTGGTGGCTTTGCTGGGCGAGCTCCAGGAGACCCACATGGTCCAGCGAGTGGTATTCACCGATGCCACTTTTAATGTCCCCAAGGACCATGCGGAGAGTATATTGCACCGGATAATCGCCGCCAGGTTGCACCTCAAATGGGAGGCCTATTTCCACGAGAGCCATTTTGACGCCCCCTTCCTGGACCTCTGTCTGGAGGCGGGGTGCCAGCGGTTCTGGTTTTCTCCCGACGGCTTCACGGACCACGCCCTGGCGGCTCTCCAGAAAATGCAAGCATCTCGGGAAGTGCGCCGCGTCTGGCGTCTCCTGGCCAGGCGCCGCACCATACCGGCCAACTTCAGCCTTTTCTGGGACTTCCCGGGGATGCGCTGGCGGGACTTTGGGGCCATGGCGGCTTTTTACCTGGGGCACCGGCTCCGTGGGCGCCGGGCCGTTGCCGTGACCTTCAACAAGATCCGCATCGAGCCCGGAACGGCTGTGCAGACGCAAGCCGCGGCCGAGGGGTTGATCGCTCCCGGCGACCCCCTTTTGCCGCAGGGGCCCGGGGACCTGGGCCGGGTCTTTTACCGCCTCCCGGGGGCCAGTTGCATCGACTGGGTTTATGACCGCCTGCTCGCCCTGAAGGGCCGCCGGGTGGCAAGAGTCCCCTGAGCTGCGCCCGTTATCCCGCTAACCGGCTGAATAAGCTCTCAAGTTTTCCCCTGCAGGGGGGGACCGCCGGGAGCCTCAGGGCATGAGATCCGCGGGTTGGGCGATGCGGACTTCTATTTGAGGAGCCTCTTTAGGGGAACCGAGCGGTCGGAAGAGCGGCGCAGAGAACAAGCTTGCCCAATGCTGCATCAGGTGGGTCTTATCTGGCCTAACCCATCGTGGCAATACTTTGGATAATTTCGTCCGCCGCCTCGATGGCGCTCTTAATTGCTCCTGGGGTGGAGACATACAAAAAGCGCCCTTGTCTGCCGGCCAACCGCAGCCTGGCGGATTCCACCTCGTCCATCACTGTCTTGACTTTTTCTTCGAACCCCAGCCGATAAACCGGATAGGCCCGGTGCACGACGGCGGACTGTCGGACCATGATCTCGCCAGGCTCGAAAAGTCTTAATTCCTCGCTCAGTTGTTTGATGATGATATCTTCCAGATTTTCAGCGACCTGGCCGGTGTGATGATTAAAGGTTACCTCCACGGTCACTGCATTGAGACCGTTGGGCAAAGCCATGCAAAGCAGCCGTTTCCAAGGGTGATAGTTCTCCAGGGAATATAAGATAAAAAATTGATGGAAGATCAGGGGGCGGTTGACGATGAAAAAAAACAACTTTAGATCCATATATTCCAACTGCCGGGCGCTAGCCAGTGACTTTGCCGACAATCCCGGCTTGCATGCCAAGGCCACTTCCTCTAAAGGAATGGTGGAGATGCCAAAATTCGCCCGGTACACTTCCGGACCATTCGGTCCGTCATAGTGAATTTCCAGGACGGCGCCATCCTCACGGATCAGCTCTGTGACTTTAGCGCCGGAGATAATCCTGACGCCTTTCGCCCGGCAAAGCTCCGTCAGCCTCCCGGAGATCTCACCCACCCCGGCGCCGAAGGGGTAGACCACCGGATCCCGTTTCATCTTCATCTCTTTGATTTTCCGCTGTGTGGCGAAGAAAGCCAAAAGAGTGCGACCCGGCCTGGTCATCTCGTGCACCATCGGCAACCGCAACTCCCCTATCCGTGGGGACAGCTCCGATGGCGGCAGCCCTTGTAACTTCGTGAGATAGGTCTCTAAACCGCTGAGTTTGAGCAAACGGGCCGTCAGGCGGTAACGCAGCCAGTCATGCAGGTTAACGCCATCCCAGCCCAGTGTGCACCGGATATAAGAGTAAACATAATCAAAGGCACCTCTCAAGAGCGAGAGCTTTGATTGCTTGAGGAGAGGAAAATTGTAAATTCCATCCTTTAACCAGGCCTTCGTGGCTTGGTCAGCCACGGGTTGGAACAGGTCGGGGAGTAATTGGCATAAGTAGTTAGATTGGTTGAAAAAGAAGACCCCGTTATCCCACCAATAGTCACTCTGGTAAGTGCTCTGGAGCAGGCCGCCGGGGAGGGGCCTCTCTTCCAGGACGATGACTTCCGGGGTGGCCGGAAGACTTGCTTCTTTCAGGCGTAAGGCTGCACATAAACCGGTGAGCCCGCCACCCAGTATTGCAATCTTCACGCGGTTCTCCCTTCTTGAACTGAGCCTGCTGCTCCCGAGCCTTTGCCGGAAGTCTTTTCCAGAGCTATGGGCCGCCGGTGGCGCAACAGCAGCCGGACCTTAAATTGCCGTAATTTGGCAGAAGAGAGAGCATTCCCGGCCGGTTGAACCAGGTCAGCAGCTTGGGATGGGCGAGCAGCTTAAGGCGCGGCACGGGCCAGCGCGACCCGGTCAGTTTGAGGAGCAGCTTCAGATAGGCGGAGAGGCAGCGCAGACCGTGGGCGGTGATATCGGAGTAAGGAGATATCAGGGTGACTTTCAAGATTCTTCCTCTTTTTACCAGTCTGTCCGGGGGTTACCGGGAATCATGGCCGTTGGTATATTTTAATAAGTTGCACCTGGGGCAGGCCGACTTCCCGCTGAATCGCAAGTTCAGATCCTCCCGGCAATTCGGTCTTCTCAACCAATGCCAGCTTGTTGATATCGTCCACCAGGTATCTTTCCAGGACAATTTTATCTTTTTCCCGCCAGGGCAGGTTCTTAATCAGAATTTTGTAACTTTTATAGGATGGTACGTTTCTTGATTGTTGCGGTATCCAGTTGGGATCCGGATATGCCTGAAAAAATGCATATTCGTCATAACTGGAAAGGATAATAACTAAGGAATCATCTTTGGCTGATTTCCCTGCCAAAGCACCAAACGTTTCAAAATTGCTCCCTCGCTGAGGGATCTCGATCGTCTCCGCCAAATTATTGAAGGCTTTCCAGGCATAATAGATGGGCTTGATGGTTCCCTTCTTGCTTATCCACAGCCAGTCGGTTTCTTTAAGATCGCCGGGCAGAATATTCCTAAAGGGGCTGCCGTACTCGCAAGCCATCCAGAGACCTTGATCAACCATGGACGATACGGCCATAATGCCGTGCGCGGCCCTCCACGCCGTGTCCAGTTCCCTATAGTATTGCGGTTCTTGGTAGGGGGTAGGCTTAAATCCGAATTCATTATTGGCCAATTTCGGACTTCCGAAAATCGGGCTGCGAACCTGGTATTGCGATAATAATCTTTTCAGGTAGAGCAGCCTGCCGGTGAAAGATCTGCTTACTCCGGTATAATAGCTGTGAAACGAGATGAAATCTGCCGGCACCTGATGCCGCGAAAGAGATTTGATGACATCTTCCATCCAGCTGCCTCGATTTCCCGGGAAGAAGACATCGGGGGCGAAACCGGGGGTGCCGACCAGATAATTTTGGTTTCTCTCCTTCACCCGGCGGACAAAGACCGCGTAGTTATTTACAAACTGCTCGCTGGTCCCTTTCCAGTGGATCTGTTCCGGGATATCCGGCTCATTGCCGAAAAGAATCACCCTAACATTGAAACCTGGGTACTTCTTCTTTAAAGAATCAATCTTATTCAGCACCGCGTCTGCGGTCTGTCTAACTGCATTTGCGGAACTATAGCGTCCCGCCTCTCCCTCACAGAAAAGCATGCCCTCCAGGCCATACTTGGCCAGCAAGCGGGCTTTTTCCTCGGGTTTAGCAATATCAGTGAGAAAATGGATCATGGCCACGACCTTAAAATTCGCTTCCTTGGCCAATCTCACTCCTTCTTCCAGGGGGTAGGGTGAGTCTATTACCGAAAAGAGGTATTTGCTGTATTCACCTTTGCTTTGAGAATAATCAAAGGTAACCTCGGCAGGAGTAGTGCTGACGCTAGCCGGTCCAGCAGGCAGGGGAGGAAGGGGGCGCTCTTGCCCCTGTCCCTCCCGGGGGAAAGTTAACGCTAACGATAAAGTAAGGCAGGCTATAATTATGGAGATTTTCCAGAATCTTTGCATCGTTGCCTCCTTAATGCCGTTAGTTTTGAGGACTCAAGAGGTTATGTTTCTTTATGCAGTCGATAATTAGCTCAGCAAGAAGGGCGGCTCCCCGGACATTGAGATGCATGTCGTCAAAAAAGTACTCAGTGGTGGGAGGGATGCCCGAAGCGGCATCGCATAAGGGGATATTCATCTTTTTAGCTTCAGCCGCCAGAAATTTATTGTAAAGATTGGCAATATATACCATATCTTCAAAACTTAGGGTATAAGGCTCGTTGGGAGGAGTCATCCAGAATAGCCGTTTCAGTTCGTCGGGAGTACCTGGCTGATAAGCGGAAATCTGGGAAAGCAGCAAACATTTATAATTTCCACCTTTGCATTTTTCCAAAATTTCTTTGACATATCGCTGATAATCATCGCTCACCTGTTCGGGGTGGTAGGCGTAGCGGATTTTTCTTTCCAGAGAGTTTCTTTGTTTGACGAAATATTCTCCCCGGTCTACGCCACCTGTCTGTAAGACATCCTTGTTAAACAAGGGTTTGACCATTCGGCAAAGCGGGGAGTTAAGAAATTCCGTGTTGTGCCCGACTAATAAGTTCCTGGTGGATAAAATTAACCGTCCCCATAGCGGCTTTTCAGCCATCGTGATGTCCCGGTTCCAATCATTGGCCCCCATCATTATCACCACCAAATTAGGATGAAATCTTTCGATTTCTGTCAGGGCCGCCAGGTGATTTCTGGCCCTGGTCCCCGAAACCCCGGCATCGACAACTTCCCCTTCCCCATTGAACTTGGTCTCCAGCCAGGTCTGCAATAAATACCAGCTGGTATTTTTTTCGTCGATGTAAGGTTCCTCTATTGTGGATCCACCAATGGCAAAAACGCGATATGGACTCTTCCTCTCATAGTTAATTGATTTGGTAACTTTAAATCCATTGTTATCGGTAGAAATACGAACCGTGCCTGAAATCCCGGGCAACGCATCACCTATTACTCTCAACTGGACTTTTAAATTTGGCATTAATTTAATAATACTACACCTTAAATATAACCCGCCAAACAGTGTTTGACAAAATAGGAATAACACTAACAGAAATGAGAAATATTGGATAAAGAGATTTTTTTGAAAATTGGCAAGTCCAAGAAGCGCTAAACCGCCAATCATGATCAGCCCTCTGATATCGAGGGGCAGAGTAATAGTTAGGAGAAAACCTAGGACCAAGTAACTTACTGCGAGAAGGAGGCGGATCTTCCTTTCCATAACTTTAACTAGTGGTAGGAATCTTTAAACATTCTACTTTTATAAACTCCACCAAAAGTATTGTCAATCAAATTACGTAATAGGTTAAATAAAGGGCTAAATCTCGCCGCTGTTGGCCTACCGGACAGACCTGCAACTCAGGTCACCGCTGGGGGATCATTATACGTCCTTACAGCCTCCGCTGGCGCCAGAGTTTTGCTAACCAAACCAGATGAGGGTTGCCGATCTATTGAGGCAAACCAGAAAGGAAATACCTGGTTAACCGGATTGTTACCCCGGCTCTAAGGGGCAGGGGTGAGATGATCAGCTACGGCGAGAGCTTTGCCAACTCCCCGCAGTTGCGGTTGGGCAATACTATTCAAGGTTGACGGGACCGTATCTTGGCCATAATAACAAAGTCCGACAAGCGGCGCTGGCTCCTTTTAGGTCACAGGAGGCGGTTTAAGGCAGACTTCGGTTATCGGCGGCGAGGATTTAAGTAAATAGCGCACTGCCTTGACCGCGGCCACCGCAAAGCCGAGGAGTAACCACATTTCGTAATTGTAATAGATATGATCCAGGGTTCCTGCCGTGGCATAGACCACCAAAGCAGCACAGATGCTGATGATAAATATTTTCAACCTGGGATCCGGACAGTTATGTAAAGCCCAGCGCAGTTCGATGATAAGATTGGCGATGATCCATCCCATGAGAATCAGGCTCAGCAAACCATAGCCATGCTCGGTTAGAAAAGAGAAATATAAACTGGGTGACTGAGTAGACACGGTGGGATCCATGCCCCGCATGATGCCCGCGGCTCCGGCCCCTAAACCGCCGGTTTCCCAAATGGTTCGCAATGCGTAGAGCATGTGATCCACTCGCGCCTGGGCTGCGGAAAAACGATAACCGCCGACCGTATATTCCTGTCCGGCAGACCTGGCCATAAATTCTTCCAGGTGATAGAAGATGCCCAGCATGGCTATCAGGACCAGAACAATGCCCAGCGCCGTCACCAACATATAGAGATATTGTCGCACCCTGGCATAACGCCACTCTTCATTGAGATGTACAAATGCCAGCCAGCCAACAATGAGACCCATTGTTTCCGCCCGGGAAAGGGTGAGGGTGTGCAGAAATACCATCACTAAGACGCTGAGGAAGATCAAGAGGCGGGCCCGGGTACTGGTTCGAGTGTACAGCAAACCCAGGCCGCAGAAAATTGAGACATTAAAAATGCCTGATATGGCCTTGGCTACCCGCATGGTGCCACTCAAGCTGCCACGCGTGCCATCGAACTTAAAAATGGTTATCGACAAAGTGATATTATCGGTAAGGTGAATAAGCTCCTTATAACCAAAAAAGAAAGTAGCGAAGGTAGTCAAGATTGTTAAGTTTCCCAAACCAAACAACAGCCAGAAAAGCCTTTCTACTTTAGGCGGCGTGGTATTCAGGGCGCTTATTAATAAATAGAGGCAGTAACTCATGGTGTGAAAAACCACCAGGGTTATGCCATCAATCCAAGAAGAGGTCCAGAGTAAGGCGACCAACCCGGTAAGCCAAAAAATAAATAAAGGGAGGTCCAGGGAGGTGGATTGATAGGGTTCGGTTAACCCGGCTGCGCGCGCCATCCCCCAGCAGAGCAATCCCAGGACTGACATTAAATAAAAAGGGGTGGTACCCAAGGCATCAATACGCGGCAAAAAGGTGTATTCAATGCCGATACATTCAAACCCAATGAGGAAAATGATGGTGAGTAAAACCAGGTAGGGACGGATCAGGAACAGGACCAGCAGGATGAGAGCGACTGATAACATGAGGGTGGGCAACGGCCAGATAAGGTTTAAGCAACCCAAAAGAATCAGTAGTAAACCGGCCAGCCATTGATGCCAGGACCATCTGAGCCAGAAAGGGGTGCCGGTTGGCCAGGGAAGGGAAAAATTCATCAGGTGACGTACTCATCCTTTCGGAGTTAGCCCGGTGCAAATCCCAAGATCAAGGAAGCCAGGCCCACTTCATCATGGCTAAAGAGGGAGGTAAAACGGGATTAACTGCCCTACCATTTTTTCCTGGCTGATAACTTGAGCTTGTCTCGCTCTATTTTAACCCGAGTTACCAGGCGTTGAATCGGCGGCCAGGAGATTATTTTCATGATGGTGGGGGAAATTATTGGCCAGAGTTCGTGCTGTTTAACGCCGTTGAGTACCATCCCTACGACTCGGCCTTGGCAGCGCCGGATCTGCTCCAGGGCCCGGGCCACCTGACGTCTGGAAGTGCGCTCCGCGGCCATGACCAGCAACGTTTGCTCACCCAAGGCCGACCAGGGCGCCCTCTCCCCATCCCCCACGCCCGGCAAGTCCAGCAACAGCACCTCGTAGTCTTTCTTTATGCTCGCCAGCCAATTGGCCAGGACTGCCGGGCCCAGCTGTGGCCAGGGAATTCCCTCAGCTTTGCCGTTGGGTAGCAGGTGCAATGCCCCCGGTTCGACCCGGCGCACGCACTCGGTCAGGGAAGCAGTTCCCTGGAGCACTTCCCGCACCCCTGCCCCGGCGGGTAATTGCCACAGAGATGACAGGGTGGGATGGGAAAAATTTAGATCCACCAGGAGCACCCGCTGGCCCCTGGAGGCCAAAGCCCACCCCAGACTGGCTGCTACCAGGGTTTTCCCCTCCCTGGCGCCGGCGCTGGTGATGGCCCAGATACCAGCCAGAGTCCCCTGGTCGGCCGGTTTGAGCACGTCGGGCAGCGCCCAGACGGCCTGTTTCCAGGGGGGGTAACCCATTATCGCCTTTATCGTGTACGTTTCTAAAGGCGGTAACTCCGGCAAACCGGCCAGAACCGGTAGCTGTAAGAAAGTCTCAGCTTCCACCGGGTCGGAAAACGAATCATCCATATATTCCCGGAAGTAAATCGTCGCCAGGCCCAGCAACAGGCCGAACAAAAAGGCAAACATTACTAATTGGGTGCGTTGGGGAAACCAGCGATACTTTTTGATGTGGCTTTTGAGGGTGGGGACTACGGCTCGCTCTGCGACTATGGCATTAGACAGGTTCAGATCACTGGCCAACTTGGCCACTTGCTCCTGGTTCATGAGATTGTTCAGGATAGTCTGCAGAGTAGACACCTGCCGGACCAAGGGGTCAAGGGCCATTTCTTTGCGGGTCAGATCGTCTAATTCTTCCTGTTTGTTGACAATTAACTGGTTTTGGACTTGCCGGCGGGCGGTCCGGACCATCAGGTTAATTTCATTTTCCCCCAGGCTCTGCAGGAGGGAATCGTAGATGCTGTTCCGCTGGGTAGATTCAGTGAAGAGCAGACTGGCGACCTGCTTCTTATATTCCTCTTTTAATTTATTGAGGGAGGCCCGCACCTGGCGGGAGGCAGGATGTTCAGGGGTAACCTTGGCCTCGGTGTTTGCCAGACTGGATTCCAAATCCATAAGTTTCTCGCGCAGATAGCTGAGAGTGGGATTGGTCCGGTATTCCAGGGAGGATTTCCGGAATTCGGGGATTTTCTTCAACTTGGCTACCGTTTGCTCGATGCGCTTCTCGATATCCTTCACTTCCCTTTCATTGCTGTCACGTTCATCCTTTAGGCTGGCAAGGGCGGTGAGTAATCTTTCTCGATAATAGGAGATATTGCTAATATGATTTTTTACCTTAAAATTCGCTACCGCCTCCTCCGCCTGGCGCAGTTGGTCCGAGTATCTGGGAATGCTCTCTTGAATGAAGCGGTGAGCCTGTTTGGCGGTGGTTTGAATACTGCCATTGTAGTAATCGACGAAAGCCGCGGCCACCCGGTTGGCAATCTCCGCGGCCTCCTGGGGAGAACTGGAGAACCCCTGGACTTGGATCATTTGGGTATTTTGCAGTAACTTGACCGTTACTCCTGTCTTTTTGCTCACCAAGGCCAGGGAGCCGGGATTGAGAAAGTCTTTAGCAGCGTAAGGCTGCCCATTTTGGTCTTTTAGCCCTAATTCGTTAATCGCATTTTGTATCAGGGAGAGATTCTTGATCAGGGCCAACTGGCCATACATCACCAAATCGGAGCTGATCATTCCCAATCCCGCCAATTCGCTGGGCACATTGCCGACTAGGCTTGACTTGGGGTCTGAGGTTTTAATCCACACATTGCTATAAAACATATAAACCGGCGTGGTTATCAAACTGCCGAGAATAGCCACCCCGACAATTACGCCGATAATCCATAACAGGGTGCGGTGTCTCTTGAGGATGATTTGCCAATATCGTCTCAGTTCCATCGTCTCTCTGCCGTCTCCGTTTCGATAATCGTGTAGAAATCCACTCTGAATCAGGAAGCCGCTATTTTGTAGTTGTAGTCGAGGTGGTGCTGGTGGTGGTAGTCCCCCCGACGCCGATTGCCAGCCCGGTGGTCGGAGTCTTGCCCCGGAGGGCATCGATAAATTGGGGCCACAGGACGACGGCCTGTTCGATGGTCAAAAAGGGCTGGGCGATGGTCTGCAAGTGCGTCAAGAATCTTTCCAATTGGACGATCCCCCGGGGCGAGACGTACACCAGATCACCCGACTGCAGATAGACTTCGGGTATCTTGCTGCCATCCTGGAACAGCCCTGCGGTATCTACTGAAAAAACATGGAATTTATCCGCAGACCGTCTCACCAGCAATACGGTCTGGCGGTTGGCGTCGCGGTTGAACCAACCCGCCCTGCTAATGGCTTCCAGCACCATTAAGGGACGGCGGTAACTGATGGAACCAGGAGTGGTCACTTCGCCAAACACATAGACTTGCTGCCGGGAGACGGAGGAGGTGACATCCACCTGGGGATCGATAATATATTTTTTCAAGCGGGTGGCAATCATCTCCCGGGCTCGGGGCATGGTTTGGCCGGCCAGCTTCAGGTTGCCGAGCAAGGGAAGATTTATCTCCCCGGAATTATCAATGGTAGCAGTTTTGGTGAGATCATCGAAACCCCAAACCTTGACGCTCACCTCGTCGCCCACCTCCATGATATAGGGCGCCATGGTTCTGACCTGGGTAGTTTCCTGACTGGGAGGGAGTTGCGCCGGGCTTTCGAGCTTCCGGGCCACAGTTTGGGAGCAGCTCACCAGAAACGGCAAGAAAATCATCAGCCCCCAAACAGCCAGGACTTTTCTTTTTTTGACCCTCATTACTTTGCACCCCTTGCCTGAAGATCTGCTGGCCTGCAAGATCACCGGGCCTCGGGATTTCATTGGGCCCGGCTCATGGTTTCCTTCAGCAAAGCCAGTTCCTGACGGGTAACGGCCCGAGCCAAGATCAGGAGGAGGGGATAGAGAACCAGGCCCAAAGAAATCCCCACCGCAATAAAAGTCCGGGAAGGTATAGCCAACCAGACGCCCAGGTGACTATAGAGATAGAGGCCTCCCCCCAGCAACAGTCCCAGAGGGGCGACGCGTCCGGTTACTCGCCATAAAGAAAAGCCACCTACGAAGTAATAAGTCAAGCCCAAAGATACCAGAAAAAGAACTCCATAGGCAACGATATTTGCATAACAGGCCCCCAGATAGCCGTATTCGGGGACCCAAAGCAGGTCTAAACCCAAATCGACCAGCAGGGCCAGAACATGGATCACCAGTACTGCCCAGGTCTTTTTAATGGAAATTAACACCGCACTTAAGAGTGGTTCAAAAAAAGAGAAAAAGAGGCACCAGGACAGCAGGGCCATCGCCGGTTCAGCCGGGGCAAACTTTTGCCCCAGCAGGGGCACTATTAAATGGGGGCCCAGGATAATGGACGCGGTGGCCAGCGGAAAGACAATAATTAATAAGAACTTTAGGGATTGCTCCAGGATCGACCGGAATTGCGAGATGCTGATCTCGGCCAGACGGGCAAAAGCAGGAGAGAGAGCAATGGCAATGGCGGCGGAGATAACGTAGATTTTAATGATGATTTTATAAGGAGCTTCGAAATAGGCAATTTCCGCCGGATCGCGAAAGATCCTGAGGATATAAACATCCACCCGGAGGAAATACTCCATGATGGCCATGGAAATGGCCAGGGGCCAGGCCACCTTGAACCAGAAACGTAAGAGATCCCATCGCCAGACTAAATTCAGGGGCAAGAATCTGTCGCGGACGACCAGAAAAGCGACCAATAGGGTTAACAGATTGATGATCCCAAAGGTAAGAAAAACCGCCAGAAAACCCAAATCAAAATAACTGATCCCCAGCAATAAGGTTAAAGACACGGCCCGATTAGCCGAATAAAGGTAGGTCTCAATTTCCATCCGCTCGAAGGCGACCAGCAGCTCAGCAAGAATCCGCACCACCAGCAGACTGAATTCCGACAAGAAGCAGATCATGAGGGCCAGCTGTTGCAGCCGGTTCATTCCCAGGAAGGGTAAAATGGCCGACAAAATGAGTAAGGCGATGGCCGACAGTATCAGGCGGAAAGCGAGGCCGGAGCCAAAATAGTCCCCTCCCTCGGTTCTTCTCACCGCCAATTCTCGCACCACGATGGGGTGCATGCCGAAATTAATCAAAGGGATAAAAACAAAGACAATGGAAACGATAAAGACATAATCGCCATAGAGGGAGGGCCCAAAATAGCGGGCGAGAATGGCCAGCGATAGAAAGGCGTAAATGACGTCGCCGCTCCGGAACAACAACATGGCGACGAAGTTTTTAGCCAAGCGCCAGAGGGGGTTCGACACGCTCAGGATTATTCCACCTTAATGGCTAAATTCTCTGGGCCGGGCACCTCCCCGGCTTTAAGGGCTCAGCGTCATCAGCGTAAGCTTGACCCTTGGCAACGGAAACTGGGAACTGGCCAGCCCCGGCTGATTTCCCCTATCTTACCGTTTAACCCCGGCATTTATTCAGCGGCCGAGTAGTGGCCACCGATCGGTGACCGGGTCCGCAAATTAAATAAGCCCCAGGCGGCCAACATAATCAAAAAGGGCATGAGTGGCAAGCGATAACGCGGTGCGGCGCCGATGGCGGCTAATGCCAGCCAATAGCCGATGATGGACAGGATAATAAACAACAGATAAAATTTTCGGGAGCGCCACAAGACCGCCACCCCAAAAATCGCCAGCCCGTAAACTCCCAGATCATAGATAATCAGGGGCACTGCGGTGGCTACCCAGAAGAGCCAGTGTTCTCCGAAATACCGAGCCAGGGCCGGGCGCAGGCCTTGACGGAAGGCCGCCCCCAATCCTCCCTTACCTTCTTTGGTAAAACCACATAACTCAAAAAATCCCGGAACATCCGGGATAAACAGAATGGCCATGCCTTTGAAATAATACCGGATAAACAGACCCGGATGATCTTTGATAACCCCTAAGCTCCAATTGCGGAAATAAGCGGCTTTTTCAGGCTCCGAAGGGTTCTTAAAACCCTCGCGGGCCATTTGGGCTACCAATTCTTTCTCAAGTTTCTCATATACTTCCCAGGTGGAAATATTCCCTTCGGGATTGCGAATTTTGGCTACTATGTTGGCCGTAATGGTAACCAATAAATCGTGATCCGCACAACTGGAAACCAAAAATCGATTATAAAAATGGTAATTACGAACAGACCAGACCGCGGGCGGCAGGATTGCCACCACTAGGAAGACGATGACGGATTTAAAACCGGGAGTGAAACGGCCGGATGAATGGAGGTTAATATCCGATTGCGCCGGGGCAACTCTTCCCCGCAGCGTCTGCCAAACCCCCAGAAATGCCCCGATAAGCCACAGTGCCAATAAGAATATGGGGAAATAAACCCCCACAGGACGGGTTAAGGTGGCGAGACCGATGCCCAGCCCCCCCAAAGCAGCCCAGAGAAGACTCATCCTCCTCCGGTTGTCAGCCGCAACCAGACTCAAGAAGACATAAACCCCGAAGAGAATAAGGAGGAGGAAAAGGCTTTCTGTCATTAGCTGGTGGGTATAGGTAAGGTCCAGGGGTTCCAAGGCCGCCAGCAGACCGGCCAACCAACCCGCCTCAGGCCGAAATAACCTGGCCATGAGCAGGATAATCAGCCAAACCGTAAAGAGACTGAGTAAACTCTGCACTACCACCGCGAGGAAAGGACCGCCGCTCACTCCATAGATTAAGGCTAGAAATGCGGGATAAACTGGCGTCCGAAAGGTTTCGGGAATTAAGGCAACTTTTTTCGCTTCATCCCCTGGGGGGGCGGCGAGTTCGTGGATGCCCGCGGGTGACATGTCCGCCCGTCCGAAGGCATGGTAATAAAGGAGATTCTGGGCCAGTTGCAAGTAATCTTTGCTATCCCCCTTGGCAAAAATCCCCCCTGGATAAAAAGCCAGATAACCCAAAAGTAACAAGCGGATTATCAAGGCCAGCGCCAAGACTGCCCGGACCCGGGAATCTTGCCATATGATCCTCCAAAATTTTTCAACCGGCTTATCTTCTGTGACCATTAGCGATGCGCCTTTAATGTCTTCCCCTATTTCTGAAACATATTGCCGAAATGATTTTTCGTTTTGTTCATTTATGGCGCCCGCCTCCCGCTGGTGCGGCCTGACGTAAATTGAACCAGCCCCAGGCGGCCAGGATTATCATAAAGGGCATGAGGGGGAGGCGATAGCGCTGGAATCCCACGATGCCCGACACTGCCACCCAGTAACCGATCAAGGCCAGCAACATAAACAACAGATAAAAGCCGCGATTGCGCCAGAGAGCCACCATTCCCCAGAGGGCCAGCACATATACCCCTAGATCGTAGAGAATTAAAGGCAACCCGGCTGCTAACCAAAGGAACCAGTAGGGGCCGAAATACGTAACCAGGGCTGCCTTGACGCCCTGTTGGAACATTACTCCCCAACCGCCACGGCCTTCCCGAGAGAACCCCAAGAGCTCATAAAAACTGGGAATATCGGGAAAAAACAGGAGGCATACTCCCTTCAGGTAATAACGAATAAAGAGGGCAGGATGAGCCTTGATTATTCCCAGGCTAAACCGGCGGAAGTAAGCAGCCCTTTCCGGTTCGGAAGCTGCATTGAGACCTTCCCGCTCCATCTGGGCGGTTAATTCATGTTGCAATTCGACCGGTACTTTCGAACTGGAAGGCCGCCCTTCGGGAGTGCGAACCTTGGCGACTATTTCAGAAGTAATCGTCCCTAACAGAGTATAGTCACTGCAGACCGAGATAAGGACGTGGTGAAAGATAGAATAATTGCGAACGGCCCAGGTGGAGGCCGTTACCGTCGTTACCAGAACAAAAACCGCAAGGTATTTGAGGCCAGGGGAATTGCCAACTAGCGGGCCGGTTTGGGGCTTTATGGTGACCACTGATATCTCTTCGGCCCTTTGCCTGCCTTTGGACAAACGCCATACCATCCACAAGATTAACAGCAGTACAGGGAAATAAATCCCCACCGGACGGGTCAAAATGGCCAGGCCGAGGAGCAGGCCGCCAAAGGCCGCATATTTTAGGGACCTCGTTTGAGCTCGGTTGGTCAGCAAGGGTTGGAATAGATAAACTGCGGCCACTATCAGCATGGTAAACAGGGAATCCGACATTAACTCGTGGCTATAGATCAGGCTTAAGGGTTCGATCGCGGCCAACAATGCCACCATCCAACCTATTTCCGGTTGGAATAGCCGGGCTGCCAGCAAAATGGTGAGCCAGATCAACAGAAGACTTAAGATACTTTGCACGATGATGGCGAGATAGGGCCCGCCGCCGATGCCATAGATCAGGGCTAAGAAAGCTGGATAGACCGGCGTCCGGTAAGGGTCCAGAATAAGGGCGGTTTCCTCGGTTCTTGGTGGAATCCCCTGAAGGATGGCCGTGGGGCCGGTCCCTGCCGCTGGCATCTTGCCTCTGGCAAAGCAATGATAATGGAGCAGATTTTGGGCGATCTCATGGTAATCCTTGGTATCAATCTTGGCCATGATCCCACCCGGATAGACCGCCAGATAACCCAAGATGAATAAGCGAATTACCAGTGCCAGGCCGAGACTTGCCCGGATGCGTCTATCCTGCCACAGGGTCTTCCCTAGATTTTCAGGCATAACCATACCTCGCCAGGTAATTGCGAATACGCCGAAAATCTCCCCTCAATATCGCTCTTAGACCTTTGGAAAACACTATCAGAGCATCTCCCATTTTTACGAAAAGGGAAAAAAGCTTCCCGAGAGAGAGCGCGCGCAACCGATCTCTTTTAAGAAAACCCACCAATGGCGGCCAAGCCAGGAACCTTACCAACCCTAGAGGAAAATAAGAGAACCCCGCCAGGTAGAATAACAAATTAGCGTAAGAGCCCTCCGGAGTGATAAGGACCTTCTCATAGATCAATTTCCGCTCGTCTTCCTTACTTTGAATGAGTCCTTCCAGAAGGGCCTTGTCATAGGGTTCCGTTCCCGGAAAAGACACCAGGGAGGCCCGCTTCAGCCAGGGAAAAGACGGGCCCGGGCGGGACTGAAAATCATCCGCAGGCTATATGGGGACTGAGCCTCAGGTATGTCTGTTTATACGACTAATCGCGGTATATTTCAAGAACCAAGGTGACAAAACCGGTTTTTGCCCAGATGATCTGCCGCTTTCGCAAAAATGCCATCTGCCCATTTGATTTAAAAACAACCCCACTGCGCAGCTCTTTTTACCCCCCAGCAATCTGTAAATTTAGCCCGAGCAAAGAAAGTGCCGTTAAAGTCATGTGTTCATCTTTGGAAGAACATATCCCTCGCATTGATGCACCAGAAATGGTGCGTAAGACACGCTCTGCCCAGGGGGCTGGCGGGAAGGGGGCTCCGGGGAGGACCGATGGCACCGGCGTCCCCGGGCTCACCAAGACGGGCGGCGGTTTCAGTTTAGCTGTTGTTTACTTCCCAGACCGGCGTCTAACGATCAACTGTCGGCAGGGGTATCCGCCGCCCGTCTCAGGATCTTCACCTGGAAGCGTTTTTTCACCCGCTGCAAGATCTTTTGGAAGAAAAATTGGGGGTCTTTGCGGAGCAGGAACCAGGCCAGGTACCCCTGTTTGCGCAGGAGGTTGAGCCAGCGATTATTGTAAGCATAGATCCATTCGGCCATGGCATAGGCCTGGCGGTTAAACTCTTCCGGGCTGACATACTTCATAAAGTGAGCGTCGGGCCAGAAAAGAAACGTGCTCCAATCGGGGTCAGGCGGCACCAGGCCCAACTTCGTACAGGTGTCCAGCAGTTCGCTGCCGGGCATGGGGTCAAAGATATTAAAGGCAATCTCCAGGCAGGGGATGGACTTCATCAAGGCAAAGGTTTGTTGCAAGTCCTCCATAGTCTCTTCGGGAAAGCCGGCCATGAAGAAGGCTCCGGCGGGGATATGCTCTCTTTGGAGCAACTTGAAGGCCCGGACCACGTCGGCGTTATTGATGTCTTTGTGGATCAGGCGCTGCATGCGCGGGCTGCCGGTTTCGACGCCGATTTCCAACTTGGTGCAGCCGGCCTTTTTCATCCAGGGCAGGAGTTCCTCGGTCACCAGATCCGCCCGGGTAGCCGTGCGCCACATGACTTCGATGCCGTGGTCAATGATCGCCTGGCAATACCGCAAGACGATATCCCGATTGATGCTGAAGGAATCATCCCAGAGCATGACGTAGCGCATGCCGTAAGTGTCTTGCAGTTGGCGCATTTCGGCGGCGATATTTTCCGGCGAGCGGAATCTCACCCGTTTTTCCCAGAAATTACGGGAAGAGCAAAAGGCGCAACGCCAGGGACAGCCCCGGGTAATGATCATGCACCCCAGGTTCTTGTGGTCAAAACGGTCGTAAAACAACAGCCGATGGCGGGCCGGGAAAGGGAGCTCATCCAGGTTCTCGATGAGGGGCCGATCGGCATTGTCAAGAATTTTTCCCTGATCTTTAAAGGAGATTCCCTTAATTTGCTTCAGATCGGTTTTTCCCTGGGCCAGGGTTTGACAAATCTCCCGCAGGGTATATTCTCCTTCACCCCGGACCACCAGGTCCACTTCGGGATAGCTCAGGCATTCCTTGGTCAGAAAGGTGGGGTGATTGCCGCCCCAGACTACCCAACAATGGGGCTGCCAGGCCTTGACCACCTGGGAGACTTTGCGGGCTGCCGCCACCTCCGGCGATAGCAGGGTAACTCCCACCAGATCAGGTAGATAATCATTCAAGGTCCGTAGCAGTTCCTGCCACACCGGGTGATCATCCTGGGCGACGGCCTGATAATAGCGTTTCTGTTCCTGGGAGCGCTGATAAAAAGTGGCTTCGGCATCGGCGATAATCTCGCTGCGGCACTCGCCTACGCCCAGCTCCATATTGTAAATGAAAGCCTCAAATCCGGCCTGTTCCAGGACCGCGGCCAGATAGCCCAGGCCCAAAGGAAAATATGCCGGGTGGCCGGTGCCCCGGAGACGGGAGTAGGGCGGGCGAATCAGGAGAATACGCATGTAGCTTTCCTCTGAAGTGGCAATGCCGCCTATGGGTGAGGTGATGGTTCAAGAAAAAGTGGTTAAGGGGGTGAAAAAACCGGTACCTCTGGTCAGAGGCAAGCATGCGAGTCATTTTTCAGCCGGGCTGGTCCACGCGCCGGCTGCAGTCCCCATTGATACGATTACATGAATTTAAGGCGTATGTCAATCGGCTCCCTGGGCTCCAACAGCGCCTGGCAGAGGGACCGCACCCGATTAGGGGTGGCATTTGCCGGTAGTTGCTGGTATCATAGGGGTGCCAGCCCCCCGGTCGCGGGAGCACTGCGGCGGCCCGGCCATGCCCGAACATCGGCTTAGATAGCCCCACAGGTGAGTCATGCGGATAACCTTGTTGTCCCCAACCCCCATGGACATTGCCGCCTTCGGCGTGCGCGCCCTGGCGGCCTATTTGAAGTCACGCGGCTATCCGGTGCGCACCGTGCTGATCCCGGGTGGCGTGGAGCATTACAAGTACCGCTCGGGGTATGTTTACCAATACGACTCGCGCTTGTTGCAGCAAGTGGAAGAGGTGTGTCGGGGGAGCGACCTGATCGGCATCTCCCTAATGACCCACTATTTCGATCGGGCCCAACAACTGACCCAGCACCTGAAAAAATCCCTGAAAGTGCCCATCATTTGGGGTGGCATCCATCCCACCGTGCGCCCGGAGGAATCCCTGGAGCACGCCGATCTGGTCCTGGTAGGCGAGGGTGAAGAGGCTTTCCTGGAATTGGTGGAAAAGCTGGCCGCGGGCCAAAACATCGACCACATCGCCAATATCTGGCTGAAAAAGGGGAAGGAGATCATCAGGAATCCCCTGCGGCCCCTGATCCAGGATCTGGACCAACTGCCTTTTTTTGATTTCGGTTTGGAGGACCACTACCTCTATTGCAACCGGGAGAAGCGCCTTAAACCCCTGGATAAGGAACTCTTGAAGCAAAACCTGCCCCAAGAGCCGGCCCCCCACGGCACCTTCATCGATGCCTTTCGCCGCCTCGTCAACTATAAGACCATGACCAGCCGGGGGTGCCCCCACCATTGCACTTACTGCGCCGAACGCACCCTGGCCCTCATGTACCGGGGGGAGCGCTACCTGCGGTTTCGCAGCGCCGAGCATGTCATGGCCGAACTGCGGTGGGTAAAAAAAGAGATGCCTTTCGTGGAGAGCATCTTTTTATTCGATGATACCTTCATGGCCCGTCCCTTAAAGGATATTCAGAAGTTCAGCCGCCTTTACAAGCAGGAGATCGATTTGCCCTTCTGCATTCAGGCCAGTCCCACCACCACCTCCTTCGAAAAGATGGCCGCCCTGGTGGATGCCGGTCTGCTGTTTGTGGAAATGGGCATTCAGTCGGTGAGCGAACGGGGCATGATCACCTACCGCCGGGAAATCAAGGGGGAAAAGATCCTGGAGGCAGCCCGGACCATCCACCACTTCTATCCCCGGATTCACCCCCCTTGCTACCACGTCATCCTGGACAATCCGTGGGAAACCACGGCTGACGTGGCCAAAACCATTGACCTGGTGCTGCGGCTGCCCCGGCCCTTCTGGTTGAAGCGGGCCTCTTTAACCTTGTTCCCGGGCACCGAGCTCTTCGACCGGGCGGTGCTGGAAGGGTTGATCCGCAACAAAGAAGATGAGCGCCGCCTCATTTACAGCAAGCACCTCCATACCCCGGAAGGCTCTTATGTCAATTTTCTCATGTACCTGTCCGGGTTCTCCTACTTCCCCAGGTGGATGGTGCGCCTGCTGGCCCACCCCCGTCTGGTCAAGACTTTGGAGGCGCCGAAGTTCCGGGGGCTGTTCCACACCTTGCAGCGTTTCGGCGATGGCCTCATCGTTTTGTACAAAGGCTTACGGGCCCTGCTGACCGGGGACTGGCATCGCATCCGTAATCACCTGGCGAGATAGATGCTTGGCAGCAGCTCTCTCCTACCCTGGGATATTTGCGGATGCGTATTACCCACGAGATGACCTGACCGGGGCGAATTTTTTGCGGATCATCTTTTCTGACCGCGGTCACGGTGGGGGTGGGGTTTCAACCCGGCACTACGCCTCCTGGCCCTGAAACGGACGACCAGGTTATTCGGCAACTGGCGGAGGAAGTCCAACTTTTTGCCCGGGACGAAGTCGCCGCCCAGTACTCAGCCCTAGTGCATCGGGCCTATCCCGTTTACAAACTGGGTTTGAAACGGGGTTGCGGAAGCTGATGGCGGCGCTGGAATCAGCGCGGCTGCGCCTGGCCGGGCGCCAAGGCCGCTTTCTGTACGTCACGACGCCGGGAGCTGTCGCCAGTGGCCAGGCGGCCGGCGATGAGGTCTTGAGCGCGCTGGGCTCACCCCGGGGCGGCCCGGCCCGGCCCGGCCCGGCCATTACCCTCAACTCGCAGCCACCAGCTTACAGGATAAAAACCTCGTGAAAGTGACGCTGATTTCCCCCTATTCCGACATTACCGCCTACGGCTTGCGCTGTCTCTCATCCTATCTGAAAAGTTGCGGCCACCGGGTGACCATGATCTTCCTGCCCGATTACCGGGAGGAGGTGGAGGACCGGCGCGATTACGATGACCGCTACCCCCCGGCCCTCCTGGCCGAGATCGCCCGCCGCGGCCAGGGGAGCGGCCTCATCGGCATCTCCCTCATGACCTATTGTTTTCAGCGGGTGGCGCAGCTAAGCGACTACCTGAGGGCCCAGTTGCAGGTCCCGGTCATCTGGGGGGGCATACATGCCACCATCCGGCCCGAGGAATGTCTGGACCACGCGGATTACGCCTGCCGGGGAGAGGGAGAAGAGTGCCTGGCCAGACTGGCGGCGGCCTTGGAAGGGGGGCAGCCCCTGAGCGATATCCCCAATCTGGTCTTTCGGCAGGATGGCCGGACGGTCATTAATCCCGTGGCGCCACTGATGCAAAATCTGGACGCCTTCCCCCGGCCGGATTATGCCCTGGAAGACCATTACTATTCCCTGTTGAGCCAGCCGCCGCTAAAGCCCATGGACCAGGCCGGGTTCAAGGCGCTCATGGTCATGAATCCTCTGTCCGACCCGGAACGGGGGGAGATCGTTTACCAGACCATGGCCAGCCGGGGCTGTCCTTACCACTGCGCTTATTGCTGCAACAACTTCCTCCGGCAACTCTATGCCCGCCAGAAATACGTGCGCTTCCTGAAGGTGGAAACGCTCCTGGCGGAACTCAAGGACATGAAAACCAGGTATCCCTTTCTGAACCTGGTGCTGTTTTCCGACGACTCCTTCTTTTCGGCACCCATGAACTGGCTGCGGGAATTCGCCCGGCGGTATGGGCAGGAGGTGGGCTTGCCTTTCCGCTGCCTGGCCAGCCCCCTGGCCATCACCGCGGAGAAGCTGGCCCTCTTGTCCGGCGTAGGCTTGCGGGGATTGCAAATCGGCGTTCAGAGCGGCAGTGAACGGACCCGGCGCCTCTACCAGCGTGAGGGCTCAGCCGAGGCGGTGATCAGGGCCGGGCAAATCCTGGCCCAATTTATTCCACCCCTGGACCCCCCCAAATATGACATTATCCTGGACAATCCCTACGAGACCCTGGAGGACCTCCAGGACACCATCCGGCTGTTGATGCGCATTCCGCCGCCGTATCGGGTGCAGCCCTTCTCCCTGGTGTTCATTCCCGGCACGGATCTCCATACCAGGGCGCTGAAAGACGGCATTATTCGGGATGAACAACGGCAGATCTACCGAAAGCAGTTTCACGTTGCCGGCAATATTTATTTCAAACTGCTGCTGAGCCTGGCCGGCAGCGGCTTTCCCCATCCCCTCCTGCGCTTTTTGGCCCATCCGCTCCTCCTCAAGCTCTTCAACCGGCCGGGCCTGCTCAGGTTCCTGGAGCGGTTGCGCGCCCTCAAAGCCTGGCTGTCTGTCAGGCGCCGCACGGCTCCCTTGACCGCAGATTACCGGTGAGCGCCCAGGGATCGCAAGACCCCCGGAACTTGGCTGGCCCCGCACCGGCGCCGTCCGGCCAGCCGTTCATAAGCTCAAGGGACACCCATAAACCCCGCAAGGTCCGGTCAGGCGGCCTCCGCCCGCCAGCGGCCGGATCTAATGGTGCGTAAGACGCCCCCTGCATCTTATTAATATTGCCGAACCTTCTATTCGCTCGGAATGATACTGAGTGGCTAACAAACGACAATTTTCTTGTAGGGGCGGACCCATGGGGACTGTCTCAGAACCCGGTCTTGCGAGGCATTGTCATTCTGAGCGAAGCGAAGAATCTAGTCATATCAAGGAGTTCTAGATCATTCACTTCGTTCAGGATGACAAAAAAACCGTTTTGAGACAGTTTCCATGTGTCCGCCCTGAATTGAGGGCGCACACGCGGGTGCGCCCCTACAATTACGCATTGTTTGATTGCGACTTGGTATGACCAGTTGTCAATCAATAGAGTTGTTCAAAGGTTGTAATCCGCGCTCAATCGTCCCCCCTCAATTATCGCAATAGCTCAATATTGTTCATTAGATGATATTGCCTTATAAGCTGCTGATGTAGCAGCGTTGTTATTATAACTATTAAGGTTATTAATATTACTGATTCTCGTACATAATTAATAATCAAATTCCGGAATTTGGACAATCGGGGAGGTCCAACCCTGTCAAATGAAGGGGCGGGACCTTAAGTAACCATTTGTATTAAAAAGGAAAAAGTTTCATAGTTCGCTCCGTGGTATAAGGATTGCAGCCAATTTATTACAGCCTTTATCCTCAACGTTGGCATCATTAGTCCGAGGCCTGAAGCAGTTGATGGAGAGACCCAATAAATTCGGTTTTTTTTGTTACCTTGCTTTAGTTGGTTTCTTGGCTTTTTTGGGCCTGGTGCCGGCCGAGGTGCAGTGGGGTTCTGACGGTTTTTGTGCCGATCCCGCGCAAATTCAGCCAGCCTTTTGCCGCCGAGTCTGTGTCACGGTTTCCAGACCCGGGATAGGCGAAACCTGGCGGCGCCGCGATATTCACGAACTCCCCGGTAATATCGAGCCATCCAGCCTTGCCAGGGCCGGCCAGTCTCCCGGGATTATTCTGGAGCCGGTTCCTTATTTGGCTCGGCCTGCGGCGAATGACCGGATTTTGCGCCCGATAGTCAAAAAATATTCCCGTTTATATAAGTTGGATGAGAAATTGGTGTGGGCGGTGATCCGCCGGGAATCCGGCGGTGACCCCGGGGCCGTATCCCCTAAAGGAGCCATGGGGTTAATGCAGCTTATGCCCGAGACCGCGGACCTGATGGGGGTGCTGGATCCCTTCGACGTGGAGCAAAACATTGCCGGCGGGGTCAAATATCTCCAGCATTGCCTGAGGGATTTCGATCAGGACCTCTGCCTGGCCCTGGCCGCGTACCACGCCGGACCAGGAAATGTCAGGAAATATCAGGGTTGCCCGCCATTCCCGGAAACTCAGAATTTTATCCTCAGCGTGCTACAGATTTATGCAGGGAGGCCCGGGGTAGCGCCAGGCGAGTTATTGCGGGCAGGGCCTCCCTTGATCTCCCCAAAGCAAATCCCAGGCCACATGAGCTTTTCGGCTATCCTGGAATGGGAGAGGCCGGTGGCCCTCAACTCCCCAAACTGAGCCTTTAGGGCGGCCCGCGGCCGCCATAATAATCGCGCCGCCTTTCCATTACTCTAGGTTTGATGTCTAATTCCAAGTTGCGGTCATAAAGATAATAAAAATGTAGCCGCAGGCTTCAGCCTGCGCCAGCAGAGCTGGAGAGCCTGTGCCACCAAGAATCCCTTATTGGATGGCTAGGTTTTTCTGGTTCCCAAGCTCCTGCTTGGGAACCCACTTGGAGGCAAAGCTCCTGCTTTGCTATGATCGGCTAAGTAATGAATCTATGCTAATAATCATTAAGGTGCCCAAGCGGAGCTTGGGCTCGCAACCCCGTTCCCAAGCAGGAGCTTGGGAACGAGATTTATAATGGTTGCTTTAAAGCATTTTTTTCTCATGCTCTGAAAATGTTGAGCCCTGGCTTTAAGTGACTTAACTTTCTAAGCCTTTACCCCGACCCATCCAGGGGCCAGCCGCCGTGGGCGTCAATGGCGGCGTCAATCTCCCCCATGAGGCGGATGGTTTCGGCCAGGGCGACAACTACCTTTTGGTAGTGGTGGAGGTCTTCAAAGGTAAGGGTGCGGCCCTTGCGGTCCTTGAGCCATTTATGGCAGACCTGATAGCCTCCGATGGTGAAAGCCCAAACATCAGGCGGGATACCTGCAAAAAATTGCTCTGAGTTGATATAAACCCGCCTGTCGGTGTCCTGATAACGCACCCCTTCCACCACCTGGGAACCGGGGAGCGGAAACCGGGTAATGAAGGTTTCCAGGCGGGGGGATTCCATCAGGTGAAGGGAAACTAACTCCACCCCCTGGCCCACCAGGGCGGCAAAGAGGGCCTTATTACCGGTCAATGGCAGGCGGGGGAAGTCACCCTTTAAGAACTCGGCGTAACGTTGCCGGTAAGCGGGGGAGTGGAACACGGCGTAGGCATAGGAAAACACATCTTCCGGCCCCATGGTGGTTTCCAGATCGCCCCGGCCCTCTGGCAAGAAAGACAGGGCCAAAAGTTGGGAAAGGGCGTCAAGGAATTTTGGGTTGAGGTTTGGGGTTCGTTCCCCTTGCTTAAACAAACCTTTGTTATAGAGATAAACCGGGAAAAGGAAGTTTATATCAAAAGCGGCAAGGGACTTATGCCCCATAATGTGGGGAGTAACCAGCACTGCCCATGCATCACGGGTTTGGCGAGTTGTTATGAGGGCAAAGTTTTTACCCGCCAGCATGTGGCCCATGACTTCCGGGCGAGGCATACAGATAAAGCCACGGGTTTGCCCGGTGTAATAAGTGAAGCGCACGTCAAAAGGCCGGTAGAGCACCGGCGTTGCCAGTTGCTCCTTGAGGCCCGATGCTCTCAAGTCCTTTTGGGCCAATTCAACTTTCCAGTCCCTCACATCTTCCCCCAGGTAATATTTATCCCTGGCCGTTTCCGGGTCCAACCTGGCGAAGTCCTTCACCGTGTCCATAACTTCCTGTGGGGTCCAGTGGATAGTGAGGCCGTCCCTGGCGGTTACGATCCCCACAGAGTTCACCGGGAAGATTTCATGCACCGGCCAGCCTCGGTCGTATTCGGCCCGCAAGTCCGTATCTTGGGGCACAAACAGGTAAAAGGGCGAGTGGGGTTGAAGCTCTCGCCAGGGCGTGGTGATAACCTCCATTTGGGCAAGGGTTTGGTTCTTGGCCTCCCTGGTTCCCCACAGGTCGGCATAGAAAATCCGGGCCGTCTTATGTGGCACAGCCGCCCCCGGCTGTGCTGAGCCGGGCCCAGGGGACTGATGCAGCACAGGCGAGGGCGCCTGTGCCACATTTTCATCATCTCCTTGGCTGTCTTTTTGTGGCACAGCCGCCCCCGGCTGTGCACCACTCTTAACAAAAATACCGATAGCCACCCCCTGTTGAATGTCAAAGACGTTTTCGTCTTTGGAGCCGTCCGGGCAGACCTCCTTTTTCTTGGCGTTGCCGTGCAGGTTCAACAGGTAGATTTCACTAAAGGTCTGCATTAGCTGTTGCCGCATGCCCCGGAAGGTAGGGTTGTCCAGATACCCGTGATTGGTAATCATGGCCAGGACGCCCCGGCCCGTTTGGGTTATGCGCCACTGGCCCCAGCGGAGAAACTTGACGTAATCGTCTTGCAGCCATTTGGGGTTCTTTTCGCCCAAGGGCTTGCCGTCAACCTGCTTATAGTCTTCAATAAGGCGGCCAATGAAAGTCCTAACCGTCCGAGTGCCCCCGGTTTTAGTTGCCTCTCGGGTTAAGCTGGCATTGGCGGAATGACCGGCGTAGGGGGGATTCCCCAGGATAACTTCAATAGGGTCGTCCTTTTTAATTTTGATGGCGGCCCTGCTTTCCTCAGTAATGAATCCGGCTAGGGGAATGGGTTCTACTTTTAAGGAGCCTTCATCCAGAGTATTAGTGAGATAGACCCCTAACCGTTCTCCTGGAGGGAAATCATACTTTGTTTCTTTTAATAGCAATCCCAGCTTTAAATGGGCCACAGCGTAAGGGGCCATGAGAAGTTCAAAGCCGAATATGCGGGGCAAGAGGCTTTGGGAGACGTATGAGGCCCAGCCCCCGGCCTGGCCTTGGGCGCAAAGGGTGTCGTAAATCAAGGCAATGACGCTGTGCAGAAAGGTCCCCGTGCCACAGGCCGGGTCAAGAATCAGGGTGTTCCTGTCGGCCAAACCCCAGGGGCGTCTAAAGCGTTCCTTAAGGAAATGGTCAATGGCCCTCACGATATAGGAAACCACGGGTTCAGGGGTGTAGTAAACCCCCCGGACCTTGCGCTTTTCCGGGTCATAGGCCGCAAGGAAAGTTTCATAGAAATGCACTACCGGGTCTTTTTCCAGGGACCCCCGGCCAAAGTCAGCCATGACCGCTTCCAGGTCGGCGGCGTTAAGGAGATCTACCATATCATCAACAACCCAAGCTACGCTAGGGGGAACCTCTGGCCCGGCCAAGTGATAAAAGAGCCTCTTGAGAAAGGGATTGGTCTCCGGCAACAACCCGGCGGCGGTATCCCGGCGCAAGTCCCGGCCCGTTCCCATGCTCACCTTGGCGGCAAACAGGCCATAGGTGAGGGTCTGAGCGTACATGTCGGAAAATTCCTCCGGGGAAAGGTTAGGAACCAGGGTCTTTTCAAAGGCCGCCAGCCAGCCCTTGAGGGTCCCCGTGGGCGGCTCCATTTCCAGGGTCTTGAGGGCGGCGTTGTGCATCAGCCCGGCCAGCTTCGCCATTCTCAGGGCGAGTTCCTTGGCCGTGCCGATGGAGGGGAGCTTGAGGGCCAGGAATTGAGCCAATAAATCCCCCACGGCGGCCAAGTCTTCTTTCTGGGCCTTAACCTGGCCTTCCCGTTCCATGTGGCCCAAGGACGTTACGGCCCGGCGCTCGCCGTTCACATACCAGCGAAATTCAAGGTAGTCAGTCAGAATGAGGTTAGGCAGGGCCTCACGGTAACGTTTTAGCTGGGGGCCTCTTTCCTCTGCGTCCAGGTTTATTCCTACGTCCTTGGTTTCCAGATAACCCAGGAGCACCGGCCCACGGTAAATAGCTATATCTGGTTTGCCGCAGGCCAAAGCCATGGTAACGACCTCCAGCCGGCTCCACGCCGTCCGCTATAAGCAGGCCTTCGACAAGTATATCGCTGAGAATGGGTACCAGGGCATTAAGACCCTGGTAGCCTTCTCCGGCACAGTGGTAGACCCCGATGCGCCGGGGGTGGAATATACCGAAGTCGGCATGAACGGGGGTATCAAAGAGAAGGAGCTCCCCGAGCGGTTCGGTTCGGACCAATATCAGGTATTGTTGGTGGCCGAGAAGTACCAGACCGGCTTTGACCAGCCGCTTCTGCATACGATGTATGTGGATAAACGCCTATCAGGCATCCAGGCGGTGCAGACGCTATCGCGCCTCAACCGCATCAACCCCGGCAAAGAAGATACCTTCGTTCTCGACTTCGTGAATGAGCCGGAGGAGATTTTGGCTGCATTCCAGCCATATTACGAACAGACGCTCGTCGGCGAGCGGGCCGACCCGAAACAGCTTTACGAGCTCCAGGCAAAGCTGGAGGCGCAGCAGGTCTTCTATAAGGCAGAGGTGGCCGAGTTCTGTAAGGTTTTCTACAAACCTAAGCGCCACCAGGCCACCTCCGACCATGCACAAATGAATGCCTGCATTGACCCGGCAGTAAACCGCTACCGTAACCTTGAGGAAGAGGCACGGGAGGAGTTCCGGAAGACGCTGGTCGCCTACCGGAACCTATATGCGTTCCTCTCGCAGGTCATACCCTTCCAGGATTCGGACTTAGAGAAGTTGTATTCCTACATCCGCTTTTTGCTGACCAAGCTGCCTCGGGGGGACCGTGGCCCGGTCTACAACTTCGACGATGAGGTGGCGCTCAAGTTCTACCGGTTGCAAAAGATCAGCGAGGGCTCGATCGACCTGGAACCGGGTAAGCAAGAGCCGGTGTCGGGACCGACTGCTGTGGGCACTGGGATTGTTCGAGGCGTGGAGATAGAACTTTCCAAGCTGATTGATATCTTCAACGAGCGGTTCGGCACGGAATTTAAACCGGGGGATCAGCTTTTCTTTGATTCGATCCGCGAGGACGCCATTGTCGACACCAACTTGCGCCAAGCGGCCATCGCCAATACCATGGAAAACTTCGGCTACGTTTTCCGGAAGGCACTGGAAGGACTTTTCATCGATCGTATGGAGCAAAATGAGGAAATGACGGCCAAGTTCATGAATGAGAAGGATTTTCGGGATATCGTTACTCAACACCTCTTGGAGCAGGTTTATAAGCATATTCGAGATGAAGAAGCGCAAGCTTCTCGACCTTAGACTTACCCCTTGAACTTGCCACAGCGGTTCATAAAAGAGTGTCCATGCTTTCGGATGGATCTCGAATTCCTTCCTCCATAACCCGGAATCCAAAGCGGCGCCGGTTGGCAAGGGGTGAGGTAGGGTGATTCCCTTTCCTAATTTTTCTCCCGGCGCAGGCCGGGGGTTTTTGCGAAATTGCCCCGGTTTAAGAGGCCGGCTTGAACAGGTTCTTCCCGGGGCAATACCGGTGTCATCTTGCAGGCGTATATGTACTTTTTGTGGCGGGGGTAATACCTGGCTTAAGGATTTTGGAATGATAGTTATGAAATTTGGGGATTGGACAAGGTGGATTGGGCCCTTTTTCTCGGCGTACTGAACATCGTCATCATTGACCTCATTTTGGCCGGGGATAACACAGTGGTCATCGCCATGGCGGTGCGCTCCCTGGCCCGTAAGCAAAGGCAGCGAGGAATCATCCTGGGGGCAGGGGCAGCGGTGCTGCTCAGAGTGGTGCTCACTTTCTTCGTGGCACAATTACTAGCGGTTTCCTATATAAAGCTGGTAGGCGGGGCGCTGATTGCCTGGATTGCCGTTAAGCTCTTCCTTAAGAGTCCACCCGAGCAGGGGGAGCGGGAGGGACACACCCTGTGGCAGGCAGTGTGGCTGATCGTGGTTGCGGACATTACCATGAGTACGGACAACGTCTTGGCCGTGGCCGGCGCCTCTCACGGCAACTTGTCTCTTTTGATCTTTGGCTTGGCCCTCTCCATCCCCTTTGTGGTCTTCACCAGTAACTTATTGTCCCTGCTCATGGACCGCTATCCAATCATCATTTATCTTGGGGCGGCGGCGTTGGGCCGCGTTTCCGGAGAGATGATCTTCAGCGACCCCGCGGTCAGGCGCTGGCTGGAACTCCCCGCGTGGTTTAATTACGTCATGGAGGCAGTGCTGGCGGTGGGCGTAATTGTGGCGGGCAAACTGTGGATCAAATTCAGATTTGGCAAGGCCTGATGATTGATTTTCCCGTCAGCCGGCCTAGAGGATAAACATGGCTATTCTGACCATCTCCCGGGAGTATGGCAGCGGCGGTCGCGAGATAGGTCGCTTGGCGGCCGGGCGGCTGGGCTATCAATACCTTGACAAGGAACGACTTTTTCAAGATCTAGATAAAGCCGGGGAGCGCTGGGGGCAGGTGGCCCGCGAACTGGATGAAGTTTGCCCCACCCTGTGGGAGAGGCATGACTGGCAATATCGCGGCTACGTGGCTCAGATAGAGGCTCTTATTCTTGAATATGCCGCAGGCGACCAGGTGGTGATTATCGGCCGCGGCGGCTCCTACTTGCTCCAAGAGGTGCCTTTCTGCCTGCGGGTGCGGCTGATGGCCCCGCTGGCAGTGCGAATTGAGCGGATCATGGCCCGGGAGCGCTTAAGTCGCGCCGCGGCTGAACGGCTTATTGTTCAGGTAGACGGCGACCGGGCCTGCTATGTTAAAGCCAACTACAATAGGGATTGGGCAGATGATCAAGCCTATGACCTGACCTTGAACACCGGCTTGCTTACTTATGACCAGGTGGTTGACACTTTGTCTGTTGCCCTGGCCGATAAGGGTGCTTTAGCCACCCTTGAGGCCAAAGCCGAACTGGCAGGCAGAACCCTGGCCTATCGCCTTAAGGCCCGGGTGGCTACCGATCCCAGGGTGTTCGTGCCCACCTTGGCAGTGAGCTATGAAAAGGGGACAATCGTGGTTTCCGGCATCGTCCACACTCCCAAAGAAATGCGGATTTTGCAGGAGATCGCCGCAGAAGTTTGCGGCGACAGGCCGGTGCGTCTCGATTTACACCCTAGAGTATGAATCCCAAGGTTGATCAGCTCTTTTAGGAATTTATCAGCTGATTCGCGGCGTTATCAATTGGATGATTGCATTGTGTTTGACCCCGTTTAGCCCCATCCACCCCATTTGAATTTCCCCTTTAACTCGCCCAGAACCCCATCCAGACCCCCCGGAGTGGCATTAATGCCCGCATGATGTCCTGTAAATCTGGCAGAGATTTTTTAAATTATTCGTCCTGCCCCCGCTCTGGAGGTCTAAGGGGTGGAGCACAAGCTGGCCATTGGGGAAATGTTTACCATTCCAATCTGGTTGAGTATCTGGCCAAACATTTCTCTCCCCTTTCCACCAAGTTAAGCCGAGATCGGCCTTTTTGGGAGTTGAAAAAATGGCAGCCAGGATGGTAAAAAGTAACAATTGTTACTTTTTTATATTGACAGATTGTCAATATAGCGGTAACAGTTGTTTTATAAAACGGATGGAGGTTCGGGAAATGGAAAACCAATTTTTGATTATCTGCATGATTGCCTCCGGGCTGTTTTTCGGCTGGACCATCGGCTCCCATTATACCGGGGCCACCATGGGCATGGCTTATGGGTCGGGAGTGATCAAAAGCCCGCTGGTGGCGACGATTTTGATCGCGGTCTTCGTGATCCTGGGGGCCACCTTTGAGAGCCACAACGTGGTGACAACCGTGGGCACCGGAATAATCAGGGGCGAGGACATGACTCCCCTGGGAGCCATGGTGATGATGCTCACCGCCGCCCTGGTGACCGCGGCCAACACCTGGATGAAATGGCCGGTGTCCACCTCCCAGTTAGCCTGCTTTTCGGTGGTGGGAGCCGCCCTGGCTATGGGGGCTCCGGTTTTCTGGAACACCACCATCGTCTTTCTGTGTGTGACCTGGGTGGGTACCCCCATTATGGCGGCCGTCCTGGGATATATTTTTACCCATCTGACCGATTGGTTAAGGAAAGGGAAATCTGAAAGAGGAGACAAGATCCTGGGTTATGCCCTGCTGGTGGCCTGCTGCTACGCCGCTTACACCCTGGGATGCAATAATACGGGGAACGCCGTCGGCGTTTTCTTTGGGCTCAAGCTCACCACGCCCATGAAGGCCGGCTTCATCGGCGGCATCGTCATGGCCATCGGCGCCCTGACCTGGGGACGACCCATCCTGGAAAAGGTGGGCAAGGGTATCGTCCAACTCGACCTGAGCATGGGAGTGGGGGCAAAAGTGGCCCAGAGCCTGACCGCGCATAGCGCCGCCGCCCTGGGCTATCCCACCTCCATGAATCAGGCCCTCATCGGCGGGGTGGGGGGCGCTGGGGGCGCCCGCGGGCTGAAAACGGTGGACTTGGCGGCCATGAAAGAAATCGTCATTTCCTGGTTTCTCACCCCGGTGGTGGCCGGCATCGTCTCTTTTGTGCTTTATTCGGTGCTTGCGTACAATTTAAAAATTCATTGAAGGAGAGAATTCCATGTTCAAAAAAATCCTATACCCCACCAGGTTTGAGGAGTTCTCTTTGTCAATTCTTGAGAGTCTGGCATGCCTGAAAAAGGCGGATTTGGAGGAAGTGGTCTTACTTTATGTCATTGATACCGACAGCTTCCAAACCGAGGTGGATGGCGGCGTCGCTCTCAATCTCGATCTTGTTCGCCAAACCGCCATGCTAAAGCTCGACTCCTTAGGCGAGTTTCTCCGGTCCCAGGGTATCAAGACCAGATCAGTGATCGGCCTAGGGCCCCTCGTTCCGGAAATTCTCAAGACCGCCGCCAAACAAGATGTTTCCCTTATCGTAGCCGGGAGACAGAAACGGGATATCCTGGGAGAACTTTTTGTGGGCTCCACCACGGACCGGATCATCCGCAAATCCAAGGTGCCCGTGCTGGTCGCCAAATACCATACCCTCCAAGAAGTTGAGGGCAAGGTGGAGGAGTCCTTCTGCCTCGACCTGTTTCGCCGGATTCTCTACCCCACTGATTGGTCTCCCGGCGCCGAGCGGGTCAAGGCCTTTCTTCCGGCCCTCCGCAAAGTTGGCGCCTCCGAAGCAGTGTTAGTCCATGTCACGGAAGAATTGCCATCCGAAGCGCAATATCTCAATCGAGAGGCCCTGGCAAAACGGGTGGAAGAAAGGATAGGGGTCCTGGAGGGAGAGCTGCAAGCGATGGGTTTTAAGGTGAAGAGCTATACCCCCGAGGGGACACCTTATCGGGAGATCAATCGACTGGCCACCGAAGAAGATGTTTCCCTCATTGTCATGGGTTTCCATGGAATGGGCTTTGTGGAAGGGATTTTGTGGGGGAGTGTTTCCCAAAGGGTGGTGGAATACAGCGAGAAGCCGGTACTGGTGGTGAAATAAGGTCTCACGGCTCCTCCCCTCATCTTCCCCACCTTAAAAATTTGAATTTCCGGCAATGGTAAGGTAGACTTTAGGCCCGGATTAACCAAGCCTCCTTTCCGGGCATCCCCAGGTCGTCGCCGACATGGTGGTATCGGTGTTCGGCCTGGGGAGCTTTAACCCAAATTTCCGCGCTGCTTTTTCAATAACTCATCGCTTCCGGTGTTTCAGCTTGGATTTGACTTCATTGAGTTTTAGTGTCATGGTATCCGCATGAAATGGTTGTTTTTTTCCTATAGCCTCCCGGCCGAACCGTCGAAGGCGAGAGTTTATATCTGGCGGCAGTTGCGAAAGCTGGGCGCGGTCAACTACCAGTCGGTTTGGGTAATTCCCCACTCTGCCGAACGGTTGAATGAGCTTAAGAGATTAATAGAGGATATTGAGAAGTACCAGGGCGCCAGCCTGCTCATCACCGGGAATATCCCAATAAAGGCCCAGGAGGAAAGCATCACCAAGGAGTTCATAGATTCTCGGAACGAAGAATACAAGGAGATTATTGATAAATGCGAGGCCTTTTTCAAAGAGATAGAATATGAAATAGGCCGCCAGAATTTTATCTTCGCCGAAGTGGAAGAGAATGAAGAGGAATTGGGAAAGCTGAAACAGTGGTTGAGAAAGGTCGAAAAAAGAGACGTCCTAAAGCCCCCTCTGCGAAAGAAAGCGGTCGAAAAGGTAAAGATGTGCGAGAAAATATTCGAGGACTTTGCCCGTAGAGTTTATGAGCATAGCCAGATCAAAGGCAAGCAAAGCAAAAGCGGAGAGATTAACTTTGAGGTTGAAACATAATTGTAGTAAACTTGTTATTGACGAAAGGAAAGTTAGATTGTGGGTATAAAATTGTACATCGTTTGATCTAGATTTCGAGTCCCTTAAATCATCCGATAACTCTCTTAATATGGTCGAGATATTCTAAGATTAGATGCAGCTTTGGGTCCAAATACTCGACCAGCTCTTTTGGCGGCTCTCCATGACCCCGGAGATACCGTCCGGTAATTTCGGTGAGGTTCACCCAAAGGATGTAGCATGCGCCTCTGATTGCCCTGGAGACGATTTGGGGTTTTGTCTCCAATGCCAGGGTTTCACGCAATTCCATCAAGATCTGGTGCATGCCCTCGACATCGGCAAGAATTCCTTCCCGTTGCTTGGGCGAAAGATCATTCTCTTGGGCGTACAGAATTGACCGAATTTCTCGACCTTGGGCCCACTCCGCAATTCGACAAAGATGCTCGTCCAGAATCGTGAGGGTTATCCTTATCGAATTTCGGTGGCTCTCTGACAAATTCGGAAATAGTCCTCGCTGCATCACCAACGCCCTTTGGCCAGCTTTTAAACTCTCATAATACTCGTTTTGCTATCCATGATAAAAGGCGATCCAGTCTGGAGGGTGGTTCAGGGTGGCTTGCCGAACCCCAACTCCAGGGCGGCGCTGGCTTTTCAATTTCACCGAGATAAAGGCCCCTGGCACGGTGAGTATGCCACTCCGTTCCCTGGGGGAGAAAATCTATCGGATGCGGAAACCACCAGGGGCATGCTCTGGGAAGATGCAGGAAGGGTGACTTGTCAGCCCGCTGCGGATTAAGGTCGTAAAGAACACGACATTGATAGAGGGTTTCGATTTCAACCTCTCCGAAGATCCTTATGGGGATCAAGTAGAGGCAAGCCGTCGATTCTTCGGTCAAAACGTCCGGAATTGGGCACTGACCGCAGACGGAATCCATGTAGGTCAGGTCGCTACCAATGATGCCCAGGTGATGGTTGCCGCCTGCCAGGCAGACGATTTCGATATCAGTGGCATCTTCAACCGGGCGCTCTTGCCGATAGAGGCAGGTCCTGAGGGCCATGGTCAAGCCTCCCAGCGGCGCTTCACCCTGAGCAAGGTCCTCAGGCACATATCGAGCCCGCGGACCTCTTCTCGCTGCTTCAGGCGTCGGACGATCTCCTTTTCGATCTCACCGGCAGCCTGATCCTTCAATTTGACCAGGGCTTCCTCGATATCGGCCCGCAGATGCCACGAAGTCGAAGACAAGAGCTCGATCAACCGGCGTGCCATCAACGTCCGGTCTTCCTTTGAGCCGAATCTTATTCCCAACTTCGCAGCTTCCACGACGAGCACAGCATCCGACTCATGGAGCAGACCGCGCAAGGTTTGCCAAAGCGCAGCAGTAATTCCAATACTGGCCAAAAGTTGGACCGCACTGCGCCGGCGTGCCAGGCTGCCGGGAGTCTCAGTGGACAAACTCGGGGAGGGAGTCACCGCCGACCGGGCCAGGGCGTCGGCCGCCATTGTTCCCAGCCTCATAAAGGCATTTTCTGCCGCGGATCGGTAGAAGTCGTCCTCAAGGGCGCGCTCGAAGTAAGGCATGGCCTCTGAGGTCTTGAATTCCGCCAGGGCATCGATCAGGCCAATGAGCATACGGCGTTCCGAGAGTTGGAGGAGTAACCGGTATGTATCTTCAGCCGGCCAAGCGGCGAGGCAACGGGCGGCGGCGCTTGCCACCGCTTCTTCGCCGAAGCGGTCCTCCGGGTCGGAAATTTCTTTTTCCTGAAGAAGATATTCAATGAGCACATCCCTGGCTCCGAGGCTCGCCAGCGCCTGCACCGCCCAAAGCCGGGGCTGAAACACCTTCTGTGGCTTGCCTTCCAGAAGAAACTGGCGCAATCCCCCGATGGTTACCGGACCCAATCCGACCAGGCATTCAACCGCTTCCTCCCCGTGGCGTAAAGATTCTAACTTGCGAATGAGGCGGTAAACCTCGTCGATTGGGGTTGCCACATGCTCCTCGTCAGCTTTTTTGCAGGGGGTTGCTGAAAACCGCCGCCTCGCCCAGCTCCGCTTCGATCTCCAACAGGCGATTGTACTTAGCGATGCGTTCACTGCGGCACACCGAGCCGGTCTTGAGTTGGCCCCCGCCCATAGCCACTGCAAAGTCGGCGATAAAGGGGTCTTCCGTTTCCCCCGAGCGGTGGGAAATGACGAAGCCCCAGCCCGCCTGCCGGCAGAGATTGATGGCTTCCATGGTCTCCGTGACGGTGCCGATCTGGTTGAGCTTGATGAGCGCGGCGTTGGAGGTCTTTTCGGCAATGCCCCGGGCGATGAACCGGGTGTTGGTCACGTAGTTGTCATCCCCCACGATCTGAATTCTATTCCCCAGGGCCGCGGTAAGCTCTTTGAACCCCAGCCAGTCATTTTCCGCCAGGCCGTCCTCGATGGAGACGATGGGGTATTTTTCTACCCAGGTCTCGTAAAGGTCGACCATCTCGGCGCTGATCTTCTGTCCCTGCCCGGATTTGCTGAGGTTATAGGCATCTTGCTCGAAGAAAGAGCTGGCGGCCGGGTCCAGGGCAATGGCCACATCTTGGCCCGGCTGGTAGCCAGCCGCGGCGATGGCTTCGAGGATCACCTCGCAGGCTTCCTCATTGCTTTTAAGGTCAGGGGCGAATCCCCCTTCGTCGCCTACATTGGTAGCGTAGCCCTTTCTCTTTAAGATTTTTTTCAGGGCGTGGAAGGTCTCCGAACAATAGCGCAATGCTTCGGCAAAACTAGGTGCGCCGACGGGCATGATCATGAACTCCTGGAAGTCGATGCTGTTGTCGGCATGTTTGCCGCCATTGATCACGTTCATCTGGGGCATGGGCAGGCGCACCGCGCCGGGGCCTCCCAGGTAGGCGTATAACGGCAGGCCAGCGCTTAGCGCTGCGGCCCGGGCCAGGGCCATGGAAACTCCCAAGATGGCGTTGGCTCCCAGGTTGCCTTTATTGGGGGTGCCGTCCAGGTCGATCATGAGGTGGTCTATCTCTCTCTGGCGGGTTGGGTCATAGCCGACCAGACGGGAGGCAATGACGGTATTGACGTGGTCCACGGCCTTCAACACGCCCTTGCCGCCAAAGCGCTTCTTATCCCCATCCCGCAGCTCCACGGCTTCATTTTCGCCGGTGGAAGCCCCGGAGGGCACGGAGGCGGTCGCGGTGATGCCGTTGTCCAGGGAAACATAAGCCCGCAGGGTCGGGTTGCCGCGGGAATCCAGGATTTCCATGGCCCGGACGGACACAATTTTAGCACTCATGGCTGCTCCTTTCGTTTTCGGATGATCGGCGGGCGCGGCTTTGCCCGGATAAGATTTGCTGGACTTCGTCTCTGACCATCTTGGCATGGTGATGCAGAAGGGTGCCCAGAAATTCGTAAGCTTCAGGTGTGTCGATCTCTCCCAGGGCACGGACCGCCGCCCTGGCGATATACACATCTTTGGTCTGTTTGACCAAAGCAATCAACTGGGGGACTGCCCGCGGGTCCTTAATTTGCGCCAACAGGCAGGCGGCGCGGATGGGGGTCTCGGGCTCCGGATGTTGAAGAGCGAGAATGAGTTTTTCCACGAAATCTTTTGAATTCCAGAATTCCTGGATATCGAGGCCGCAATAAGGGCAACGCGGTAAATCTTTGGCAAAATCGCGCCAGCAGCGGGGGCAAAAGAATCTCATGGGCACGTCCCATCCTGGCAATTCTTGCGGTCAAAAATCTACGAAAGCCCCGCGCTTGACTCCCCGCAAGTGGCAGGTATCGTTGACGGAGATGATACCCCAGGTCTTGCCCACCTTTTGGGGGTTTTCCACCAGGTGGAAGCGATTGACGCAAGTGGTGTCCTGGGCGATGCGCCAGAAGTGGGAGTTGTCGAGACCGATAAAAGCGGCGATGAGGACCTTGTTCACGGCCCGATGGGCCATCAGCAGCACTGTTTGGTGAGGGTGGCGTTGCGCCGCCTCTTCCACCGCCGCCAGGGCGCGGGTGCGCAATACCTCCAGGCTTTCGCCATTGGGAAAGGTCACGCTGTGAGGAGCCGTTTCCCACTGGCGATAGAGGTCGGCATACCTGACCTTGACCTCCTTCAGGGGCAGTCCTTCCCAGTCGCCATAGCTCAGGTCGGCAAGACCGGGCAGGTCTGTCACCTGCAGGTCGTGGCGGCGGGCGATGACAATGGCCGTGTCCCGGGCCCGGGATAAAGGAGAAGTATAAGCCGCATGGATGGTTTCGTCCTTCAGCCATTCCGCCACGGCCCAGGCTTCTTCCCGGCCCAAGTCATCCAGGGGAATATCCTTCGAGCCCCGAAAGATTTTGTCTTTATTCCAAGGGGTGTTGCCATGGCGCACCAAAATAATCCGAGTCATATTATCCTCTTTGGTTAAGACTTGTTCCTTGCAAAAGCACTTCCCATAGAGAAAAAGGCCAAATGGGCGTCAGGGCCGCCCCATACCCTAACCATCCTTGGATCATATAATGCGTATTTGCAGGCCGATGAATGTGATGAGTAAACCCGCCAGAACTAGGCCCAAGGCCCAGCGGAAGGGTTGACCGTAAACTGCTTTGGCCAGAAAAGTCCCCAGAAGGGCCAGGGCGCCGATGGCCACGGCGACGCCGAGCCAGGCCGGGGTGGAGGGTATCGTGGCGGTTAGCAAGGGGATCAGAGCTCCCAGGAAAGTACACCCGCTGGCAACCAGCGCGCCGCCAAACGCGTCTCGCAAAACAGCGCGGCCCAGACGGGTTGCGGCAAAATGGCCATGGGAGAGAAGAGTTAGCTGGCGTTCGGCATGCACCAGTTCACCCCGCAGTTCGGCATAGTGGGCCATGAAAAACACAAATGCTCCGGATACTGCGGCGGCGCTGGCCACTCGCAACGAAAGATCGACATCCAGAGGGGAATCGGGATAAAGAAGTTTGCCGCCGGCAAGAATCAGAGCGGTGAGAATTCCGTCACAGAGTCCCGCCACGAGGTCCAGGCGATTTTTACCTCGGAAGAGCCACAGGAACATGTCTATTTCCCTCGGGAGCGAGTAATGCATTCTATGAGGCGTTGACCCACCACCACCTGGTCAATGCTGTGGACCACAGCTCCGGTATTCTCGATGGCCTTGGCGATCTTGTTATAATCAAGATTTTCTCCCTCGATCGTGATAATCGTGCCCACCGTCTCAATGTCGATCTCTTCGACGGTAATATTAAATGCCTCTACCCCATCAGAGCTATCTAAAGCTTGAGCCAGTTCAAGGAGGGAGGGACGCTTGATGGCCTTGTCCACATCTAAAACTAAGCGACGAACGTTCATGGGATTCCTCATGGACCTAAGAATGCTGAAAGAGCATTCCAGTCATCCGGCCCGGGGCCTGATATCCTCCAACAATGGAGCCCCTCCGATTAAATGCAAGTGCAGATGGCTCACTTCCTGGCCCCCATGACTTCCAGCTCTGATCAACAGTTTGTAGCCATCCCTGGAAATACCCAAATCCTCCGCCAGTCTCTTGGCCGCCATGATTAGATGTCCCATCAGGCCTTCGTCTTCCGGCTCAACCTCGGTCACACTGGCAATATGCTTTTGGGGGATTATCAACACATGAACCGGGGTTAGGGGATTGCTGTCCGGAACGCCATAACCGAATCATCTTCATATAAAATTCGGGTGGTGGTTCGTTTCTTGACGATTTCGCAAAAAATGCACGGTTCCATGGTTATATGCTAATTTCAATTTCTTCTTAATCAAAGAAACCTCGCCGTGAAATGGAGGGGGGAAACGGGCTCATTAGAAGGCGGTTTCGACGCGTTTCTTGAAGGCCAGCAATTCCGCTTCGGCCTTCAAGATCTTGTCGAGACTCTGATCCAGTTGCCCTGCCCGGGCCGCGACATCCTGGACGCTGGTCTGCTTTTGAGTCCGAGCCCGTTCCAAGGCTTGACGAATGCTTTGAGTGGTGTCGTCAATCTTGGAGAGCCAGGTCTGCCGGTAATCCCGGGCGATTTCCTGCAGGCGCCGGTTGAAGTCGTAACGCAGGCGGCCACAATGTTTGTCCACCAGCTCCGTCACGTTCTCCAACAATTTTTTCAGCATCAAGCCCTTGGTCAGGGCCCGGGGCAACAGGGAGGTGGCGGTCATCTGGAGGATCTCCAGCCCCACCGGGTCTTCCTTGAATTTAAACCAGAATTCGCTCCGCTCCGTAAAGGCTTCCTCGGCGGCGAAGCCCCGCAGGGAAAAGTCGAAGATACGGGCTGTCAATTGCGTGAGGCGCTCCAGGATGGCGTTGATCCGTTCGGCGAACTCCTGGTGCGTGCCCCCCAATTTTTGGGAAAGCTTTTCGATCTCCTGCCGGCGCCACGTGGTAAAAACATCTCTTAAGGCCTTGAACAGGAAGTCCTCCATCTCCCCCCGCAAATCTGACGCAGTGCGGCTTTTCTGGTGAAAAGTCTCTTCGACTTCCCGGCGCAGCCGGGCCGTGGTCTCCCGCCGGAAAGCCTCCAGGTCGCCGTCCAGTTCCGTGAGGACGCCCTTGACCCGCCCATCCAACAGCAGCAGGGACATCTCCCGTTCGTTCTCCAAACCCTGCAATTCCAGGTCGAACCGGGCGATCTTCTCTTCCAATTCTGTCAAGGGGAGGGCGCTGGCCTGGCGTTCCACCTTGAGGGACAGGGTGGAGTCGGTGATGGCCTTGAGAGCGCCGTTCAGGCAGGAAATCAGCAGCACTCGACCTTTCTCCCGGTAGAGAAACTGCCGCAGATGGTCCTCAAATCGGGGCAGCAGGCTCTTTTCCAGATATTCCGGATGTCCATTGGTCTTGCTGTCCATGGCCAGCTTGGCGGAAATGGGAAAGATCATCACCCGGTCGGTGGCCAGGTTGGCCTGCAAGAACTGGGCGGTGAAATCCAGCGCTTCCTGGCGCTCGGCGGCCTCCACGTAGTCGATTTTATTCAGGACAAAGAAGACCTTGTGGACGTACTCCCGGATATCCTGCAAAAACTCCTGCTCCGAGTGAGACAGGGGCGGATCCACCGTAACCACGAAGATAGCGGCATCCACCTGGGGCAGATAATTATAAGCCACATCGGTATTGTGCGTATAAACCGAGCCTACGCCGGGGGTGTCGATGATGCGCACCCCGTCCTTGAGGTAGTCGCTCGGGTAGGCGATCTCCACCTCCCGCACTCCCTTGCGGTTTTGGGGATTACCCTTTTCCGTAATGTAGTCTGCCAACTCATTTTTGCCGATTTCCCGAGTCTCGCCGTTTTGAAAGTGAACCTTGATATTGAGTTGATCTCCATAACCCAAGATAGTGACCACGGAAGTTAAAGGCACGATGGCGGTGGGCAAGACTGCTTCCCCTAGAAGCGCATTGATGAGGGTGCTCTTGCCCCGCTTGAAAGCGCCCATGACCACCAGGTTGAAGCGGTTGGTTCGTAACTTGTCAATGAGTCGCTGGAGGTTGGGGCTCTTAAGTTCCGGCAACTGTGTCAACTGGTGGAGCTGCCGCTCCAAGGCCTCTTGAAGTTCTCGATAGGTTCCCATAGGTTTCCCCCATTCAACGGGCCAAAAAAAACTCCTGCCCGGCATTTGGACAGAAGTCATTAGCCCTCGCCCTGCGGACGAAGCGTTTGAGGCGGACTTCATCACCCTTAATATGATTAATTTAATCGTTTATAATTAAAAAGTCAATAATTTTATAAGCTTGTTACGCTTGTTACGAGATTATGTCCATTAAATTTCTAACCCAAAGGGGCTCTTGCGCCTTGAGGTCGGCCAGGCAAATTTTCGTCCAACTAATTTTGCGATCTAACAGTCCAACTTTGGGTCGTCAGCCTTGGCAAAATTATGGCAATCTGCGCTATTTCCCAACTTTCAGGTTTTTTATATGGGAAAAAGCCGGGGTGAGGGAGGAGGGTACGGATGGGCCTCTTTGGACCCTCACCCCGGTCCCTCTCCCCCCGGAGAAGCTGCAGGAGAGGGAATTCTTAAAGATAAGCAGCTCACCTAAAACAGGCCGTAAGCTTTGCCGGTCTTGACGTTCACGTCCACTTTCCGGAAGGCCGGGCTGGAGCTGGTGCCGGGCATCAGGCTGATGGTGCCGGTGCAGGGGCAGATGTACTTGGCGCCGCTGTAAAGCAGGAAATCCCTGACCGCCAGCAGCCAGCCCTTGGGCACCCCCTTCCTGGTGGGGTCGTGGCTCAGGGACAGGTGCGTCTTCACCATCATGGTATGATAGTCTTTGAACTTGGGGTCGGCTTCGAAACGCTTCGCCTTGGCCTCCGCCTCGGGCGTATAAACGACTCCGTCGGCGCCGTACACTTCCCGGGCGATGGTTTCTATCCGCTTGCGCAGCGGCATCTCGCTGGGATAAAGGAACTTGAAGTCCACCTTCTCTTTGCAGGCGTCCATGACCGCGTCGGCCAGCTCCAGGGCGCCTTCGCCGCCATAGCGCCAGTAGTTGCCCTCCGCGGCCCGGACCCCTGCGGCCTCGGCGGCCC
>Ga0315281_10000358_pt1 | contig 63024 bp, 58 predicted proteins | sample YL17G07_0_MG_FD_204540 | JGI IMG/M metagenome (GOLD analysis project Ga0315281, IMG submission 204540) | Sediment microbial communities from Yellowstone Lake, YNP, Wyoming, USA - YL17G07_0 | ecosystem: Environmental > Aquatic > Freshwater > Lake > Sediment | place: USA: Wyoming | collected...
ATCTCGGCGACCATCTTCCTGCTGGTCTTTACCGCCAATATGATCAAACTCCTGCCGGGGTTTGAGAGCATCGGCTACATCGAGAAAGCCGAAGGCTCCATTAAAGGCTATGAGGTCAAACCGCTTATCGGCGACTCGGTAGTGACCCTTGACGGCTCGCGCGAAGTGGCCGCCGGGCAGGGCGAGGGCTTTACGGTGGTGCCCTTCCTGCGCGCTACCGCCACCGACCTCAACTTCACCTTCGCGCTGGCGGTGGCCGCGGTGGTGATGACGCAAGTCTTCGGCTTCTGGGCGCTGGGCGTGAAGTACCTCGGCAAGTTCTTCAACGTCGGCACGATGATCAGCAAGCCGCTCTTCGGCGTGATTGATTTCGGCGTCGGCCTCCTGGAACTCGTCTCGGAATTCGCCAAGGTGCTCTCGTTTGGCTTCCGGTTGTTTGGCAACATCTTCGCCGGGGCGCTCCTGCTCGCCATTCTCGGCGCGCTTACGGCCGTCATCGTGCCCAGCGCGCTCTACGGCCTGGAGTTCTTCGTCGGCATCATTCAAGCCTATGTCTTCTCGATGCTCGCGCTCACGTTTATGAGCCAGGCCACCGTCCATCACGGCGGCGACCACGATGAACATAGCGGCGGGCATGAGGCGGAACACGCCGCGGCCCACTAAATCCAATTCAACATCACTTCTACTTTCGGAGGACTTTTTACCATGAATGACGCGGCAACCTTTCTACATGCGATGAAGTACATTGGCGCGGGTCTGGCCGCCATGGGCGTGCTGGGCGGCGGTATTGGTATCGGTATCGTCGCGGGGGGCGCGGTGCAAGCCATGGGCCGCAACCCGGACGCCACCCCGACCATCCAGACCAACATGATCCTCGGTCTGGCCTTCTCGGAAGCCACGGCCATCTACGCGCTAGCCGTGGCGCTCATCATCCTGTTCGCCGCTTAGTGAGACCAAGACCTGACAAGTCTTTCTGTTAGCCTTATTTTTGGAAAGGCCGGTTCGACCCGTCAGGTCTGGCCAAGGAGAACCACATGGAAAAGTTAGGCATCAACTTAGGTTTTTTCCTCGTCCAGTTGTTCAACTTCACTATCTTGGCGATCATCCTCAAGGTCTGGGCGCTGGACCCGATCGTCAAGATCTTGAATGAGCGCAAGCACAAGATTGCGCAAGGGTTGGAGGACGCGCGCATCGCTTCCGACGCCCGCGCCAACGCCGAAAAAGAAGCGCAGAAGATCACCGCCGCCGCGCAAACCGAAGCCGCTAAGATCGTCAGCGACGCCTCGGGCCGCGCCGAGAAAGCGGGCAAGGACGTGACGGCCGCCGCCGAAGAAGAGCGCAAGCGCATTCTTAAGTCGGCGGAAGACGACGCCGCCCTCGAGCGCAACAAGATCCTGGCCGACCTGCGCGGGCAGGTGGCGGCCCTCTCCATCGCTGCCGCCAACCGCATTATTGGTGAAGCCCTCGACGAGAAGCGCCAACACGCGCTCATCGAAGAGTTCTTCAGCGGCGTGAAAGCGGGCAAGGTCGTGGTCATGGAAGGCGAAAGCGTGACCGGCGCCTCCGCTGAAGTCACCAGCGCCCTCCCGCTGACTGCCACAGAGCAAGAGACCGTGAAGAAGGACATCACGGGGAAGTTGGGCGGCTCGGCTTCCATCGCCTTCAAAGTGGATCCGAACATCCTCGGCGGGTTGGTCATCCGCGTGGGCGACAAAATTCTGGACGGCTCGGTCGCGGGCAAGCTCGAAGGCTTGCGCGCCAGCCTGCACTAAAGCGCACCGGCTTCGGGCGGCAGAAATGCCGCCCGATTTTTTTAACCGCTTGCCAGTAGCCAGCGGCTGGCAGTACAATAGGCGTATGGCTACCTTCCCCATTGAAGCAACTGCCCGTTGGACCATCGCTGATGTCGAACTGCTTGACCGAGAAGAAGGCAAGCGGTACGAAGTCATCGAAGGAGATTTGTTCGTGTCCACCCAACCCGATTGGCATCATCAAGAGACCTGCAATAATATTGCCGTTGAACTTACAATTTGGACACGGGGTAGCGCGGGAGGCAAGGTATTACCCGCTCCGGGCGTCATCTTTGACGAAGAAAACGCTGTTGCGCCCGATGTGGTTTGGATCAGTGCTGAACGCTTGGCGCTTGTTTTAAGTGACGACGGCAAACTGCATGAGGCTCCCGACTTGGCGATAGAAGTCGTTTCCCCCGGCACGCGCAACGCCCGCCGTGACCGGGAAGCCAAACTCCGCCTCTACTCTACGCGCGGCGTGCGCGAATACTGGATTGTGGACTGGCAGGCCGGAAGCCTTCAAATTTATCGCCGCGAGTTAGCCGCGCTCAAACTCGTCGCCACCCTCCTCCCGGAGGACGAACTGACCTCGCCCCTCCTCCCCGGCTTCAAAGTCACCATCGCGCGACTGTTGCCGGGCTAGCGCGCTCGCGGCCTAAGTCAAGCCCCGGTTCGCCGGGGTTTTTTATTTGGGGCTTGGGATTTGATTTTTATGCGCCTCTCTGCTCTCCTTTCCGCCCTCCCGCAGATTTCCGCCCGCGCGGGCGACGCCGACCCCGAGATCTCGCTCATCACCGCCGACTCACGTCAGGTCGTCCCCGGCACGCTCTTCGTCGCCACGCGCGGCGATAATGTTGATGGTCACACATTTATTCCACAGGCGCTGGAAAAAGGCGCGGCGGCGATCGTTGGCGATCTCCCCGCCTCTTCCGTTTCCCTGCCCTCAGGCGTTGCCTACATCTCAGTGCGGGACTCGCGCGAGGCGCTGGCGTGGCTCGCCGCCGCCTTCCACAACTTCCCCGCGCGCCAGCTGGTGATGATGGGCGTCACCGGCACCGACGGCAAGACTACCACCTCCACGCTCATCCACGCGATTCTACTTGCCGCCGGAATCAAAGCCGGGTTGATTTCCACCGTGAGCGCCGTCATCGGCGACGAGACGCTGGATACGGGTTTCCACGTCACCACGCCCGACGCGCCCGAGGTGCAGGGCTACCTCGCCCACATGGTCGCCGCCGGGCTTACGCATTGCATCCTCGAAGTCACCTCACACGGCCTCGCCCAACAGCGCGTCACCGCCTGCGAATTCGATGTCGCCGTCGTCACCAACATCACCCACGAACACCTCGACTATCACAAGACTTACGAAAACTACCGCGCCGCGAAAGGGATGTTGTTCGAGAGTCTCAGCACGGCCGCGCTCAAACCGGGTGTGACCAAAACCGGCGTGCTTAACTTTGACGATAGTTCATTCGCCTACCTGCGTTCCAGCCTTAAAGAGCGGGCGCTGGTCTACTCCTTGCGCTCCGAGCAAGCCGATGTCCGGGCAATCCGTATTGCCCACTCGCCCTCGGGCTTGTACTTCCAAGCTCTGATCTCCAATCACCAATTTTCAATTACTTCCGCTCTCGTCGGTGATTACAACATTTCCAATATCCTCGCCGCCCTCGCCGCCACCGTCGGCGCTTTAGACATTGCGCCCGAGGCCGCGCAGAAAGGCATTACGGCCGTCACTGGCGTGCCGGGCCGCATGGAACGCATTGACCTCGGCCAACCCTTCACTGCCATTGTGGATTTTGCCCACACGCCCAACGCCCTCAAACGCGCGCTGGAAACCGCGCGCAAAATGCTGGTCGGGCAAGACGCCCGCTTGCCCCGCCGCGTCATTGCTGTCTTCGGCTCCGCCGGTCTGCGTGACGTGGAAAAGCGCCGCCTCATGGCCGAGACCTCCGCCGACCTCGCCGACCTCACCGTGCTCACCGCCGAGGATCCGCGCACCGAATCTTTAGATGATATTTTGGAGATGATGGCGTTCGGGGCGCGCGCCAAAGGCGGGATCGAGGGGCAAACTTTTTTCCGCGTCCCCGATCGAGGCGAGGCCATCCGGCTGGCCCTCGCCCTCGCGCAACCCGGCGACATCGTCCTCGCGTGCGGGAAAGGCCACGAGCAATCCATGTGCTTCGGCGCGACCGAATACTTGTGGGACGACCGCACCGCCATGCGCGCGGCCTTGGCTGATTTGCTCGGCGTGCCGGGGCCAGCGATGCCTTACTTGCCCACCCGCGCCTCGAAACATTAGAACGCCGGTGATTCGCGGAAGACGCGCCAAGCAATGCGTTATGCTAAAATCGTCTGCGTCTGCCTACTGACGACTGTCTACTAAACAACTATGTTAGACCTCGCCCTCGTCATTCTCAACTGGAACACCCGCGACCTCTTGCGTGATTGCCTGCGCTCGGTCTTTGCCTCGTATGGCGAGTTTCAATATCGTGTCTGCGTGGTGGACAACGCCTCTACCGACGATTCAGCTACCATGGTGCGCGCCGAGTTTCCGCAGGTGCTGGTGATTGAGAACCCGGTGAACGGCGGTTACGCCGCCGGCAACAACTTGGGATTGCGCGCGCTGGGCTTTGGCCCTCACTCCTCACTCCCTTCCCCCCTCTCCCCGTCCGCGGGACAGGGAGAGGGGGCGCGCTATGCACTTTTGCTTAACCCCGACACCATCCTCCCCGTCTCTGCCCTCGCGGATATGCTGGCCTACGTGGACGCGCGTCCCCGCTGTGGCGCGGCCGGCCCCAAACTCGTCCTGCCTAATGGCGACCTCGACCTCGCCTGTCGCCGTAGTTTCCCTTCGCCCGAAATTTCTTTCTACCGCCTCACCGGCCTCAGCCGGGTTTTCCCGCGCTCGCGGCTCTTCGGGCGCTACAACCTGACGTACCTTAGCCCCGATCTCGAAACTGAAGTAGACTCCGTCGTCGGCGCGTTCATGCTCGTGCGCCGCGAGGCCATCGCCCAAGCGGGCCTGCTCGACGAATCGTTTTGGATGTACGGCGAAGATCTGGATTGGGCCTTTGCCATCAAACAAGCGGGCTGGCAAATCCGTTACAATCCGGCGGTTACAGTCGTGCACGTCAAACGCGCCGCCAGCCGCCAGAGCCAGCGCGCGCAAATCGCCTTTCACGAAGCCATGCTTTATTTTTACAACAAGCACTACGCCACCAGCACACCGCCACCGCTCGGTTGGCTCGTCGTGCTGGGCATTCGCGCGAACTTGTTGACGACTAAACTCCGCGCGGTTCACCCGCCGCGCGCCCGAGCCCGCCGGGCCGGAGGCTAATATGACCAACGCCGAACGCCAACAAAAAATCGAAGACTATGGCCGCGCCCACACCCTACTGGTTGCCGCGCTCCGGGAATTCCCCGCCGCGATGTGGCATTTCCGCGCTACCCCCACGGATTGGACCATCCACGAGATTGTCATCCACATCGCCGACAGTGAAGCCAACAGTTATGCCCGGTGTCGCCGCGCCATCGCCGAACCGGGCACATCGGTGATGGCTTACGACGAAATGCAGTGGGCCAAATCTCTGAACTACGCCGCCCAGAGCGCCGCCGACGCGCTCGACCTCTTCCGCGTTTTGCGGCAGAACACTTACCGGCTCATTCAGACTCTCCCCGAAGCGGTTTGGGCGCACACGATCACTCACCCGGAAAATGGCGTGATGACCCTCGACGACTGGCTCGACGTTTATACCCGCCACATCCCCGAGCACATCGAGCAAATGCGTCGCAACTACCTGGCTTGGAACGCCCGGTCATAATGCTTCAATTCCTGATCTCCCAACCCCCCATCTCTTTTCCGCATGAACTCCCGCCGCTTTAGCACGCTCTTCTCGCTCTCGCTCCTCGTCATAGACGCGGCCATGGTGGCCTCGGCCTTTCTGGCGGGCTACCGCCTGCGCGCCAGCATCAAGTGGCCCGCCGAGGCCGCCGAACTTGACCCACTGGCGGCTTATGCCGGGGTATTAATCGTCTTCGTCCTTGCGCACCTGCTCGTCTTCTTTCTGGCTCGGATGTATCACCTCGTCCGCGCGACCTCGCGCGTGGATGAGTTCTATGCCATCTTCGGCGGCGTCACCCTCGCCACCTTGCTCGCCGTCGCCGTCGCCTCGCTCACGCTCAAAAACAGCGTCTTCGAAGTGAACCTCCCGCGCATGATGCTCCTCTATGCGTGGGCCGGCGCCATCCTCTTCGTCACGCTGGGGCGTTGGGCGCTCCAGCAAAGCCGCTCGGTCTTGCAAAGCCGGGGCGTCATTCAGGACCGGGTGCTCGTCATTGGCGCGGGCGAGGTGGCCGAACTCGTCGTCCAGAAAATTCGCGGCTCGCCCTTTCTGGGCTATCACCTCCTGGGTTTCGTCAACGGCCCGGAGGCCTCGGTGACCATCGCCGATTTGCCGAGGTTAGGGCGCATTGACGACCTCCCCCGCCTGATAGACGAACTCGCGGTGGACGAAATCATCATCGCCATGCCCGAAGCCTCCGATGAAGCGATGGTGGAGTTAATCTCACTGTGCCAGCGCGACCGCGTGAGCATCAAGGTCTTCCCCGACCTGTTCGAGATCATGGCGGCGGGGGTGACGATTGACGACCTCGGCGGCCTCCCCCTCCTCAACGTGCGCGACGTGGCTCTGCGGGGGTGGCGGCTCAGTTTCAAGCGCGCCATGGATTTCGTCGGGAGCGCCATCGGTCTGGTCCTGCTCTCGCCCGGCCTCCTGCTCATCGCCATCCTCATCAAACTCGAATCGCCCGGTCCGGCGTTTTTCGTGCAAGAGCGCATGGGGCTGGACTCCAAACCGTTCCCGATGATTAAGTTCCGCTCCATGCGCGCCGATGCCGAGCAGGGCGGCCCCGCCTGGACGGTGAAAGACGACCCGCGCCGCACCCGCCTGGGGATGTTCATGCGCCGGTATTCCCTCGATGAGTTGCCGCAACTCATCAACATTTTCATCGGCGACATGAGCCTGGTCGGGCCGCGCCCCGAGCAACCGGCTTTCGTCGAGCAATTCCGCAAAATGATTCCGCGCTACATGGACCGCCACCGCGAGAAAGCCGGTCTCACCGGCTGGGCGCAAGTCAACGGCCTGCGCGGCGACACTTCCATCACCGAGCGCACCAAGTACGATCTGTGGTACATCGAAAACTGGTCGGTTTGGCTCGATATCAAAATCATCATCCGCACCCTCCTGCGCTTTTTCAAAGACCCTAACGCTTATTAGTGGCGGGCGTCGCGTGCCAAGCGCCGAACGGCTTGTCCCGTCACTCGCCTCTCGTCTCCCGTCCCCCTCTCCATGTCCAAACTCTCCAGCATTTCCGCCTGCTTTCCCGCTTACAACGACGGAGGCACCATCCCCAGCATGGTGCTCGTGGCCCTGCTCACCCTCCCGCGTCTCACCGACGATTACGAAGTCATCGTCGTCAATGATTGCTCCACCGATTACACCGCCGAAGTGCTGGACGAACTGGCGCGCCAGTATCCGCGCTTGCGCGTCATCCACCACGCGCGCAACCAGGGCTACGGCGGCGCGCTCCGGGCCTTCTTCGCCGCCGCCCAAAAAGATTGGATCTTCTACACCGATGGCGACGCGCAATACGACCCGCATGAGTTGGCGCAACTCGCCGAAGCTGCGCGCGCCGACGTGGACTGGGTGAACGGTTACAAAATTACCCGCAACGATCCCGCCCATCGCGTCATCATCGGCGGGCTGTATCACACCTTTGTCCGCCTCGTCTTCCGCCTGCCCTTGCGCGACACCGATTGCGACTTTCGCCTCTTCCGCCGCAGTCTCTACGAACGCGTGCAACTCGAATCCCACACCGGCACCATCGCCGTCGAACTCGTCAAAAAATTCTACGACGCCGGAGGCCGGGTCGTCGAAGTCCCCGTGCACCACTTCCACCGCGCCTACGGCCAGAGCCAGTTCTTCAATTTTCCGCGCCTCTTCCGCACGGCGATTCAATTGGCGCAGTTGTGGTGGAAACTCGTCATTCGCCGTGACCATCTGCACGGCGCCACGCGCCCCCCGGCATGACCGCCTCGCTTGACCGCCGGGCCTCCCGCCTCGCCCTCCTGCTCCTCGCGCTCTTCACCGCCGCGCAACTCGTCGCCCTCAACCGCGACTCGCCCACCGTGGACGAACCGGCGCACCTCGCGCGCGGCTACAGTTATCTCCGCACGGGCGACCTGCGCCTCCACATTGGACATCCCCCACTCGTCGGCATGTGGGCCGCCCTGCCGCTCCTCGCCGACCCCTCTATTCAACTCCCACTCAACGCCGTGAGTTGGCAAAAGGCCGACCGGATTGAATTTCCCATTACCCTCTTCTGGAAAAGCGGCAACCCCGCGCTGGCCATGTTCCGCGCTGGGCGCATCATGATCATCTTGTTCGGCGTGCTCCTGGGCGCGACGCTCTATCGCCTCGCCGCCGACTTGGGCGGTCACCCGCTGGGCCTCGCCGCCCTCACCCTCTACGTGTTCGACCCCAACCTCCGCGCCCACGCGCGCCTCATTACCACCGACCTCGGCGTCACGCTCTGGCTCACGGCCTGCCTCTGGCTCTCCCTGCGCCTATTGCGTCATCCGCACTGGCGCCTCGCCCTCGCCGGCGGAGTCGCTTTCGGCCTCGCGCTCGCCAGCAAATATACCGCCCTCGTCGTCGTCCCCGCCCTCGGGCTCGTCTTGCTCTGGAATCTCCGTCGCCGCCCAACGCTTCGCATCACCTATTTCGCCGCCACCGCCCTCACCGTCTGGGCCATCTACCGCTTCGAGTTTCGCCCCGCGCTGGGCCTCGCCTTCCCCATCCCCCTGGCCAGCTATTTTGAAGAACTGCGCTTCTCTCTGGCCGACATCTCCGGCACGCCCACTTACCTCATGGGGCAAGTCTCGCGCGCGGGCTTTTACAGCTACTTCTTTGTGGCGCTTTTGGTGAAGACCCCGCTCCCGCTCTTGTTGCTGGCCCTCACGGGGATCGCGCGCCCGCGCGGGATGCGCCACCCCGACCGAGTCCGCGCCCTGGCGGTAGTGGGTTTTCCCCTCGCGTTTTACTTCGCCCTCACGGTGGCCTCGCGCGTCAACATCGGCTACCGGCACCTCCTCCCGGTGTGGCCTCTGCTCTACCTCGGCGGCGCGCTGGGGCTCGTGCAACTCGCGCGGCATCCGCTCGGGCGCTGGCTCGGCGGCCTTGCGCTGGCGTGGCTCGTCTTCAACACCGCTACCACCTACCCGCGCGACCTCACCTTCTTCAACGAACTCGCCGGAGGCCCCGCCGGTGGCCATCGCTTCCTCGTAGACTCGAATCTCGATTGGGGCCAAGACCTCGGCGAACTCGCCGCCTACGCTCGCGCCCATCACCTTGAGCCGCTTCACCTTAGCTACTTCGGCTCCACTCCCGTCATGGCCTTTCCGATTAAAGATTTCAATCTGCAATCCTTGCCTCTGCCGCCTGTGCCGGCGCCCGATTGGCAACCGCTTCACCCCGCGCCCGGCTGGTACGCCATCAGCGTCACCCATCTGTTCGGCGGCGCGGTGCTCGACAACCCGGATACTTTTTCCTTCTTCCAGCATCGCCAACCCGATGTTATTATCGGCCACACCATTTATCTCTATCACGTTTTGCCCGAGACCGATACGGTAGCCGTCTGCATCAACCCGCCGCCCGCCATGCCCGCCGCCGACATCCGCGCGGCTTTTGGTCCGGCTCTTACCCGCCTCATCCCCTATGATTGTTCCGCGGGCCTCCCGCTTCCCGCCGGGCCGACGCAGTATCTCTTCCGCGGCGAGCAAGCCGCGCTTAACGCCGAGGCCCTCGCCCGCCTCGGCGCGCAATTAATCTACGCCGAACCCCATCGCGCCGACCCGCGTTTTGCCTTTAGTCTCTATCAGCTTGCCGAGCCTGCCGCCCGCGCCGCCTACTACCCCGACCACCCGGTGGCCCCGCAAATCTTCGGCGGCCTTGTCACCTTCACCGGCTATCGCTACCCTTCACCGCTCCGCCCCGGCCCGCCCGCGCAAGTGGAGACCGTGTGGCAGATTCAATCCGTAGTTACCCAACCCGTCAGCCTCTTCCTCCACCTCACCGCGCCCGATGGTTTTCTACTGGCCTCCAGCGACGGCCTGAACACGCCAGTGGATGCGCTTCTGCCCGGCGACGGCCTGATTCAATTGCACACGCTCGATTACCCGACCGGCCTGCCCGACGGCGCGCGCTGGGCCACCGGCCTCTACGCCCTCACGCCCAACCTGCCCCGCTACCTTCTCCCCGATGGCGGTGACCAGTTTGTGTTCTTCCCCTGACTTGTAAGGGCGGGGTCTCCCCGCCCTCTCCCGGCCCGTTGACACCCCTCCGCCCGAATGGTATCATCCCGCTCACAACCCAATAGCCCCATGTGGCACTCTTATCCAGAGAGGCAGAGGGACCGGCCCTGTGAAGCCTCGACAACCCGGCTTGGGCTTGATCTAAAGCGCGGGTGCCAACTCCGGCAGTAGGGACAATCCTCGGGGATTGTCCGGGTCTGGAAGATGAGAGGGAGTATTCAGCCTGACTGTTTTGCCCCTTCTCGCCTGAAGGGGCTTTATTTTTTCTGAAGGAGAAAAACCAATGACCAGTACGTTCATGTCGTCGCCGAGCCTGATGTTCACCTCGGAATCCGTCACCGAGGGCCACCCGGACAAGCTCTGCGACCAGATCAGCGATGCCGTGCTTGACGCTTGCCTCGAGCAAGACCCGATGAGCCGTGTGGCCTGCGAGACCGCCACCAAGACCGGCTTCGTCATGCTCCTCGGCGAGATCACCACCCGCGCCTTTGTCAACTTCGACGACCTCGTCCGCCGCGTCGTCCGCGAGATCGGCTACGACAGCAGCGACAAAGGCTTCGACGGCAACACCTGCGGCGTGCAAGCCGCCATCGCCAGCCAAAGCCCCGATATCGCCCTCGGCGTGGATAACGCCATGGAAGCTAAACAAGGCGAGATGAGCGACGACGATATTGAGAAAGTCGGCGCCGGCGACCAGGGCATGATGTTCGGCTTTGCGTGCGATGAGACCGAAGTCCTCATGCCCATGCCCATCCACCTGGCGCATAATCTTTCCCGCCGCCTCGCCCAAGTGCGCAAGAACAACGAACTCCCCTGGCTCCGCCCCGATGGCAAGACGCAAGTCACCATCGAATACGCGCAGGGCAAACCCAAACGCGTGGACACCGTGCTCATCAGCACCCAACACGCCCCCGAAATAAAACTCGAAGACATCCGCGACGCGATTGAGGAATGCGTCATTAATCCCACCCTCCCGGCCAATATGCGCGATGGCGGCCTGAAGATTTTCGTCAACCCGACGGGCCGGTTTGTGGTCGGCGGGCCGATGGGTGACGCGGGCCTGACCGGCCGCAAAATCATCGTTGACACCTACGGTGGGATGAGCCGCCACGGTGGAGGCGCGTTCTCGGGCAAAGACCCGACGAAGGTGGATCGCTCGGCGGCCTACGCCGCGCGCTGGGTGGCCAAGAACATCGTGGCCGCCGGCCTCGCCGACCGCTGTGAAATTCAGGTGGCCTATGCCATCGGCGTGGCGCACCCCCTCTCGGTCAATGTCGAAACCTTCGGCACCGGCAAGATTGCCGACGACAAAATTGCCGCGCTCGTCAGCAAGCACTTCGACCTGCGCCCCGGCGCGATTATCCGCGACCTCAACCTGCGCCGCCCCATCTACCGCAAGACGGCGACCTACGGCCACTTTGGCCGCACCGACATCGAAGCCCCATGGGAGAACACCGACCGCGCCGAACGCTTGAAGAAAGACGCGGAGGCGATGTAACGTAATCCGTATTCCGGGATGCGTAAAAAGAGAGGAGCGCCAAACGGCGACGCTCCTCTCTTTTCTTTTTCGTCACGCCTCACGTATCAGGTATACTATTTCGCGTTATGACCACAGATGAAATTCTCGTCATCGGTTCCGGCCTGGCTGGGCTAACGGCGGCTGTGCATCTCGCCGGGCGCGGCCTGCCCGTGCGCGTGCTGGAGGCCGATGCGCTTTACCCCGGCGGTCGATTGTGGGGCGGACGACCTCACCCCCTAGCCCCCTCTCCTAAGCGAAGCTCAGGAGAGGGGGGAGGGGTGGCGCGACCTGTCCCCCTGAGCGAAGCGAATGGGGGAAGCGCCGGGGCGGGGGGTGAGGTGATTGTTCTCAATGGCTTCACCCACACCTTCTACCCTGAACACGGGATGCACGGCGTGTGGAACAACTACGCCAACCTGCGCGCCATGTTGGAACGCTTCAAGATTGCGCCGGACGTGATGCTCACCGAAGAAGAAGAATGGATTCACGCCGAAGGCGAGCGGGTCATACGTTCCGAAGTCGGGAGCGCGATTCACAACTCCCTCCTCCCGCCGCCGTTTCACTATCTCAATATGTTCACGCGCGGCAGTTTCTTGCGGATGCTCGGCCCGCGCGACTGGGTGGCGCTCTTCGCCGTGTGGCGCAGTCTGCTCCTCGCCACCGCGCTCGATCCGTTGGCGCGCAACCTCGCGCTCGAAGGCGAAACCCTCGCGGATTTTCTGCGCGGCTGGTCGCCCCGCTTGCAAGCCCTCTTCGTCGGCCTCGCGCGCAGTGGCTTGGCCATTGACGCCGACAAAATCACCATGGCCTCCTTCATCGCCTGTCTGCGTTTTTATACTTTGTTGCAACGCGACGCTTTGCGCTTCACGTACTTCCTCACCGATTGCGGCACCGCGCTGATTACGCCGTTGGTGGACGTGCTCGCCGCCCGCGCGGGAGAGATGCTCCTCGGCATGACCGCCACGGACCTCACTCCCTCTCCAGCGCCACAAGCGCTGGAGAGGGGGGAGGGGGCCGAGGGGTGGAGGGTGAGGTGCGACACCCCACGCGGCCCGCGCGCTTTCTACGCTGACCACGTCATCCTGGCCGTGGACGCGCCCGCCGCCCAAAGACTGCTCTGCGCGAGTCCCGCCACGTCGCCCGTGGCCCAGACATTGCGCTGGCCTGCCGGCCTGCCCGACGGGGTCGCGCGCCTGTGGTTCGACGCGCAACCGCGCCCCGGCCCCGAGGGCGGCATCTTCACCGGCGACTTTATCGTAGATAATTTCTTCTGGTTGCATCGCATCCAACCCGAATGCGCCGCCTGGGCCAAAGCCACCGGCGGGAGCCTGATTGAGATGCACGTTTACCGCTCCCCGGAATTTTTAGCCCAACCCGACGCGCTCCTCCTCGCCCGCGCGATCACCGACGTTTATCGCGCCTTCCCCGAACTGCGCGGCCACGTCATTCACGAAACTTTCCAACGCAACGCCGCCACGCAGACCAGCCTCAGCGTTGACCGGCCCGACCGCTGGCTCGGCGTGCAAACCCCGTGGCCCAACCTGTGGGCCTGCGGCGATTGGGTGCGCGGCGAATGGCCGGCCCTCAACATGGAGCGCGCCTGTGTCAGCGGCCTCACCGCCGCGAATGGTGTTTTGGAATCAATGGGCCTTGAGCCGTTCCCGATTGCGCCCTATCCCAAGCCGGAGTGGTTGGCGGGAAAGATCCAGGGCTGGTTGTTGGGAGGTAGAGAGTGGTTGAGGCGATGGGTGGCTGGTTGAGCGTATGCTGGTCGCGAAATGTCATTCCTCCCCAATCCGCTAATCCGTTCAATCCGTTGATCAACCTGCCTCTTGGTATAATAACCTCCGAACTTTCCAAAGGAGGAATGTTTTATGCTTTCCAAACGCAAACTACCGAAAGGCAAATACCGGGTCACGTTCTCCATGCCGCCGCTGGAGGGAGTGACCCAACTGCATCTCGTCGGCGACTTCAACAACTGGAGCATGGCTGAGACCCCGCTCCAGCAGGCCGCCGACGGCTCGTGGAGCGTGGCTCTCACGCTCGATGGCGAGCGCAAGTACGAGTATCGCTACTTCGCCGACGGCCAAGCGTGGCACAACGACTGGCAAGCCGATGCCTACACGCCCAACCGCTTCGGCAGCAACAACTCGGTGCTGAATTTAGTGGCCGAAGAACAACCGGCCAAGCCCAAACCCGCGCCGAAGAAGAAGGCGGCGCCGACGAAGAAAACCAAATAACGATTAGCGAATGGCTGATAGCAGACTCCAGTATGCTATCAGCCATTTGCTATCCGCGGTCTGCCATCCGCCATGACCGAAGTTGAATCTTTCGTCCAGTCCACCATCGAGCAACTCAAGCCGCCGTACGCCGACCCCGAGCGGGATCTGGATACCCTGTGGTGGGAGCTGGTCGAGAAGTATCAGCGCGTGCCGCGCCCGCCGGGCCGTCAGCATCCCGACTGGGCCGCTAAAATCCACGTGGCCCTCGCGCCCGTGTATTATCAGAACTACGAACTCGGCACGCTCATCGCCGCGCAACTCTACCGTCATTTGAAAAAACACGCAGGCGGCCTCGTCAACCGCAAGGCGGCTGGCGATTGGCTCCGCGAAAACTTTTTCCGCCCCGGCGCGCGCGAGGCTTGGTCGGGACACGTGCAGACGGCGACGGGCGAGGCGTTGAACCCGCAGTATTTTGTGGAGGCGCTGGCGGAGTAGTTCGCCAAAAACCCCGCCGCGAATTGCCCGCCATAACCAGACACCGCGTGTCCGAGAGATGCGTGGCGTCTATTTTTAAGCCAACGTGACTGGCGAGTTGGTATTTGATTGATCGCGACTAATGTTCAGCCCGGGTGTGGTTTCGTCTTTTTGCTTGTTCTCCCGTATACTTTAGGGATTACCAGCGGCTAACACGGGCCGCGAGTGTCAGGCCAGTAACGAGATGTGATGTGCGTCGTCGGTCAGGAGAGTGGTTATGCCCGCCAAACCTAAACCCAAGTCCAACCCAATGCCCAAGTTCACCCCGGCGCCCGAGGCGCTTGTGAGTCAGTTCAACGCCATCATCAAGGGCCTGCCGGAGATAGAGCAACGCCAGATGTTCGGCTATCCGTGCGCCTTTATCCGCGGACAGATGTTCGTGGGCGTGTTCCACGACCGGTTGATGCTCCGGTTGTCCGAGGCCGACCGCAAGAAGTTTTTGCAACAGAAAGGAGCCAAACTCTTCGAGCCAGTGCCGGGGCGGGTGATGAAGGAGTATGTCGAACTGCCGCCGGACGTTTTGACCTCGGCGAGCAAGTTGACGGAATGGCTCAAGCGCGGGTTGGAGTACGTGCAAAAATTGCCGCCGAAGGCGAAGAAATCGAAAGCGGCGAAGAAGAAATAAAGCCGACACCGGGTCTCGCACAGAGGCCCGGTGTTTTGTTTAACGCCCGGAAGCGGCTACCGTGACCAGACTTCACCCTAAAACATGATCAGCACGCGATGGATGCCTTTGAGATTGAAAGGCAATTGCGTCCACGCGTCGCCAGAGTTTGTTGAGTGCCAGACATCGCCGTTGCTCAAGCCAGCGTAGAGGTGACCGGGCGCGGCGGGGTCGGTGAGCAAAGCATAGGCCATGTAGTTGAGCGGTTGTGGCAAACCCCCGCCCAATTTTTCCCACGCGCCGCCGTTCATTGAACGAAAGATGTAAGCATTGGCCTTGCCATCTACGTGCGCGGCGGGTATGGGCTGGGTCCAACTCGCCAGCATCGGCGAGGCGGAGACGTACCACACCTCGGGCCGCGCGGGGTCGGCGGCGCAGGCCCAACCGTAGTGACGGTCTAGTCCGGCCTTTGGTTGCGTCCACGTCTGGCCGCCATCGCGGCTGAAAGCCGCGCCCGCGCCAGTCCCGCCGCCCTCGTAAACCCAATCGCCATTCGTCGCGTGAAACGTGAGGGAATGGCAATCGCGCAGAGCGCCGGGGCGATGGCCTGCCCACGTTTGGCCGCCGTCCGTCGTCCGCACGACTGCCCCGGCCTCGATGCCAATCACGATAATTTGCGGGTCAGTCGGTGAGAGAGCAATCCCTTGAATGTACGCACTGAGGTCGGCTTCCGCCGGAGAGCGCCACCACCACGCGCGCACGCGCTGGAAGGCTTCAATCTCGTTCCACGCTTGCCCACCGTCGCGCGAGACGAACAGCGCGGGCAGTTTCGTTCCGGCATAGACGACGCCCGGCTCGGTTTGACTCACGGCGAGCGCTTTAATGACGCGGCCCGCGAGGCCACTCGCGCCCCACGTGTGACCGCCATCCGCCGAGCGGAGAACGCCGCTTCGGCGCGTCCCGGCGTAAACCACGTTCGGGTTGAGCGGGTCGGCGGCGAGGCACAGAACGTCTTGGTCGGTCAAGGAAAACTCGATTGACCAATTGTCATTGGCCTGCGTGGCACGGGCCAGGCCGTGGCCGGTGGTGGCGAGGAAGGTTTTGGAGTTCATGGCAGGCTATTGAGTACAACAATGATGAACCACGCAAAGGGATTGCCAAGCATCTGAGCCTCCAGGTGACCAGAGATGAAGTGCGCTGATTGTAGTCATATCGCTTGACGCCCGCAAACGCTACTGGCCGGCGCGGAAGCCGAGCCCGCCCCGCGCCCGAACCCGCACGCTCCCTAGATATTCGTCTCACGTAATGGTCGCTCACCCAGGCGGATTTGAATGAAGGGCGATGCAATGTGTGGCTGAGGCTGTTGGATGCGATAGGGATGTGGTTTGATTCGTGAGCCAATCCACGTTCCACCCTATCAATGAAAAGGTCAGACGGTTAAACGCAATAAGCAATTCATTGTAAAATCCATTTGGGCAAATTATTTCGGCTCTCCCGGCTTTGGCGGGGAAACGGACGTAGGTCACGCTTTGAGCGTGACAACCTGAGCGTCAAAAGTCGTCACGCTACAAGCGTGACCTACACAATTCCCGTTAAACCCGGTAGAGCCATTATTTCTAAAAGATTGCAGAGGAAACCTTATGCGATTCATACATACTGCTGACTGGCACTTAGGTCGTTCGCTCTACAATATCTCATTGATAGAAGATCAGGCTTACGTACTAAATCAGTTAATTGATTTAGCAAAAGATACCCAGCCTGATCTTTTGATTGTTGCTGGAGACATATACGACCGTGCGATTCCATCAACGGATGCTGTTCAATTATTAGATGAGACACTCTCTCAACTAATTCTAACCAATGGAATCCCAGTCCTGCTCATTGCAGGCAACCACGATAATCCCCAGCGACTTCAATTCGCAGCGCGGTTGTTAAAGGAACTAAAACTGCATATCTTTGGAGCGATTTCTAACCGTTTCTTTATTCAAATGTACGATGAAGCAGGAACAATTTCATTCTATGCATTGCCTTATGCAGAACCTTCATTAATCCGAGAATACCTAAAAAATGATCAGATTACAAATCATGATTCTGGCATCCGAGCATGGATTAATGACCTAAAAGCAAAATCCTCTTTCTCTTCTGTGACACGATCAGTTCTTATAGGCCATGCCTTCGTTGTTGGGGGAGAAGCCAGCGATGAACGTCCTTTGTGTGTAGGCACGGCTGGGACGGTAAGCGCCGACTGTTTTGATGGCTTTCATTACGTTGCCTTAGGACATTTGCATCGCCCCCAATCGTTAGCAAACGAACAAATTCATTACTCAGGCTCGTTGCTCAAATACTCGTTCTCAGAAGCATCGCATTCAAAGTCCGTGAACTTGGTAGAAATAGATGCTACCGGGCAATGCAAAGTTGAGCGCATCCCTTTGACGGCAAAGCGAGATGTCCGATATGTCGAAGGCACAATGGCGGAGATACTCTCTGGAAAAGTAGAGCGCGGGAATCCTGAAGACTTTGTCAAAGTAAAGCTGAAAGATACAGGCGCAATCCTTAACGCGGCCAGCAAACTGAGAGAAGTTTATCCAAATTTTTCAGGAATTGATTACCCGCCTCGAATTTTAGAACCCAATAACCTGCCAAGCAAAGCTGATCATATAAACTCTGATATCGCCACGCTATTCGCAGATTTTTACAAAGAAGTGACTGGTCTGCAACTAACCAGCGAACAGGCCGTCGTTTTTTCCTCCGTAGTTGATAAAGTGCGCCTACAAGAGCGGGAGGCATAGAGATGAAACCGATCAAACTTACTATGACCGCCTTTGGGTCATATGCAGAAACACAGGTCATTGATTTCCGCGAATTACAAGACCGCACATTCTTTCTAATTCATGGGCCTACGGGGGCTGGCAAGACATCAATTCTTGATGCGATATGCTTTGCTTTGTACGGCGAATCGTCAGGAGCAAAGCGTAAAAGCGATCAAATGCGGAGTCAGCATACCAAAACATATCTTCTTACTGAAGTCACATTTGACTTTACTTTAGGAGCTGAGAAATATCGTATTACCCGTAGCCCCAAACAGGAACGTCCCAAAAAGCGTGGTGATGGGACAGTAACTATCCAGCAAGAAGCAACTTTATGGAAAAGGACGGGCATTGAAGATGATGCCATGCAAGGGGCTGTGTTGGATGCCACCCCATCAGAAGCGACCGGAAAAGTAGAGGCATTGCTAGGCTTTAGATGTGAACAGTTCCGGCAAGTGATTGTCCTTCCACAAGAGGATTTCCGGCGACTCTTGGAAGCAGATTCGTCGCAGAGAGAAGAGATATTAAACGCTCTATTTCAGACCGAGTTTTTCCATCAGATTGAAGAGACCCTTAAGAGCGAAGCTAAAGCACTTGAGGAAGCCATCAAGGGAAAACAGAAGAAGCGTGACTATATACTTGAACAAGCCCAAGTAACCGCAGTTGATGAACTTGAAGCCAATCACCAAGAGAAAAGTAATCGCATAGAAGAATTGCGGGTCAGTTTAGAAACACTTCGCGAGGACGAGCAACGCGCTATAAGCAAGCTCAAGCAGGTTGAAGAAGATGAGAAAAAACTAAAGGAAAAGGAAGATGCAGAGTTTGAGCTACTTGGCTTAGAGGATAAACAGAACGAGTTTTTAGAGAAGCGAAAGACATTGGAGGCCGCTAGGAAAGCGGCGGTGCTGGTAGGAGAAGACACTGCTCTGTTGCAACAGTTGCAAAACGCCAGTCAAGCAGAGCAGAAACTACAGGGGGCGCGAGCCAAACTGCAAGAGACGCTAAAACGTCAACTCAAGGCGCACGAGACGCTCGATACGGAAAATGCTCGTGAAAGTGAACGGGAATCAGCGCGCCGCGAACGTGATGAGTTGCGGGCATTGTATGAGAAAGTAAAGGAGCTAAACAACGCCAAGACAGCGTTGGATGAAGCTTTAGATGAAGTAAGAGTTGCTTTGAAGCAGAGAGAGGCTACAAACAACAAAGCCGAGAATTTGCGGGGAACTTTGGAAAAACAAAGGGCTTCTCTTCAAGAATTTGAAAAGTCCGCTACCAAAATAGGCGAGTTGCGAATTATTGAGCAAGAGGCTGGGAAGACCTACGAACAACGTCGCCGATGGGACGACCTAGAAAAGAAGCTAAAGGTTGCTGTCACCGACTTAACTTCTACAGAAAAATATTTGTCACAAATTGAAACCAACCTTGCCACAGCCCGTGAAGCTCTAAGACAAACCGAAGAAAATTGGTTAAAGGGTCAGGCAACCATCTTGGCACAGCAATTGTCAGACGATACCCCATGCCCTGTATGTGGGTCAATTCATCATCCGCAACTGGCTACGGCTTTGCATCCTTTGCCGTCCGAAGAATCTCTCAAGCAGTCTCGAAAAGCTGTCAATCAAATCCAGTCCGAGCGCGAAACTGCACAAGGAGAGCGAACAAAACAGAACGGCATTGTCATTCAACTCCAAGCGCAGAGCGATACTATCAGAGAAGCGTTGGGGGATAAGAAGGATTTGAACTTGGGGCAACTTCAAACCGAGCTACAAAATGCGCGCTCGTTGCGGCTTGAAGCCGAAGAACAGGAAAAACAAGCGACTCGACTGAGTCGAGATATCGAGGAGGGCAAGAAACAGCTTGCTCTTGCTGAACAAACAAGAGATGAGGCGGGACGGAAATTGCAAGATGCAGAAAATAGAAAGACTTCTGCTCAAACGCGAGTTGAAGAACGTAGCCAGGGTATATCTGATGAGTTGAGCGATTTAGACACTCTTGTGAAAAAGGGTAAAGAGGCGCGCGACAGACTCGAGCACCTTGAGCAAGTCTATAAAACAGCGAAACAGACATTCGATGAGGCAAATCAACAAGTTGCAGCAAGTGAAGCTTCGCTAAAAGAACTTTCTGAAATAGCCGCCGAAGCAAGGCGTATGGCTAACGAAAAAACCGAGCAATTTCGTCGTCAGGTAACAGAAGTAGGGTTTGTTGATGAGAACGCATATCGTACCGCCAGACTTTCTGAAGGAGAGATAAACTCGTTGGACCGCAGAATCAGCGAGTTTGAGGCGAAGTTACTCTCGGCTCAAGAGCGAGTAGCACAGACTGGCGCTGCGGCTATCACGTTAACACATCAAGATTTACCGCCGCTTCGGTTAGCAAGCCAACAAGCTCGTACTAATGTGGAGCAAGCACTACAAGAAGAAGCCAGATTGAAGGAATCTCTTTCTCGAATCAAAAGATGGTTGAATGATTTGAAAGAACTTGCCAAAGAATTGGAGGCCGAAGAAACCAAGTATGCTCTTATTGGCGACCTTGCTGAAGTGGCAAATGGCAAAAATAGCCTAAACCTAAATCTTCAGAGATTTGTATTAGGGGCCAAACTTGAAGAAGTGCTTGAACATACTTCCACCCGGCTCCAGACAATGAGTGACGGACGATATTTTCTCAAACGCACCGAGTCTGAGTCCCTCCTCTATAAAAGTCGAAAGGCTGGCCTCGACATTGAAGTGATTGACACTTTTACCGGAGATACCACAAGACGAGTAAATACATTTTCTGGCGGCGAAGGCTTTATGGCTTCTCTGGCTCTGGCATTAGGATTAGCTGATGTAGTTCAGCGATATTCGGCAGGCATGAGATTAGACACCATTTTCATAGATGAAGGCTTTGGTTCGCTTGATTCAGAAAAACTTGATCTCGCTATCAAGGTACTTGAAGGGCTGAAAGAAGGCGGACGTTTGGTGGGGATTATCTCCCATGTAGATAGCTTGAAAGAGCGAATTAGCACACGGCTAGAAGTAATTCCCAGTTCACAGGGCAGTAGAGCAAGATTTGTGATGGGTTAAACTAGAAAACATCAATGCTTGGTAATGTAAAACAGCGGGCGAGGCCTCCACCACCTCGCCCGCTGTTCTTTTGGGATTTTGAATTTGGGAGTTGGGATTTCCGCCAGGCGCTACTCATACCGCAACGCCTCCACAATCTGCATCCCGGCGGCCTGTCGCGCGGGGATGATGGCGGCGAACGCGCCAAAGAGCAAGCCGGCGGCGGTGGCGAGGATTAACCCGTTGGGGGCGAAGTTGTATTCCATCGGGAAGCCGAGCGCGGCAAAGGCCTGCACCGACATATAGCCGAGATACAAACCCGCCAACAGTCCCAAGGCCGTGCCAATGGCGGCGAGGATGAGCGCCTCCGCCACGACAATCGTGCGGATTTGATTGCGGGTCGCGCCCACTGCGCGCAACATCCCGATTTCGCGCGTGCGCTCAATCACACTAATCGCCAGCGTGTTCACCATCGCAATCAACGACGGGATGGCGAGGAAGAGCGTCATCACATACATGCCTAAAAACACCGCGTCGAATATTTTTTGATTCTCGGCGACATAGTCTTGCCCGACGACTAACTTGAACTGCGGATACGGTTTGAGCGCTTCCTTGAGCGCCGCTTTCACTTTGGCGGGATCCGCGCCCGGCGTGCGATTGATGTTGAAGAGCACATCTTCGGTGCGCCCAAAATCCGCCGCGATATTGGCTTGCGAAATGTAGGCCGAGGTCGTCTTGGCATTCAGATAATCCGAGGCGACGGCGACAATCGTGTATTGCGCTTCACCCGTCGGCGTGAGCAGGGTAATCTCATCGCCCACTTTGAGTTTCGCGCTGGACTTCAACAGCCCGTTGATGATGATATTGCGGCCACTGCTCAACGCGGCAAAGGCGCTGGCGGGGTCGCCTTCTAAAAACCGGAGGCCACTCGTCGCCTGATACGCGACTGGTTCAATGCCGAGCACACCCACCGCGACATCATTTACTTGCGTCGCCGCAAAGCGCAACGTGCTGACCACGGCCACGCCGTCAATCGCGCGGAGGTGCTCCGCCAACTTCGGCGCGGCCCCGATGTCTACGCCCCAAAGCGCAATCGTCGGCGGCATCAGCAGATAATCACTCCCGAGGCTATTTTTCAGCATGGAAATAAAGGTACCCGAGACGCTCGCTAAAATAGTCGCCGACATCACCACAATCGCCAACCCAATCATGGTAGTCGAAGCGGTCACCGCGGCACGGCTGGGTTGGCGCACCAGATTGCCCTCCGCGAGTTCGACGGTGCCCGAGCGGGCAAACGCCAGCGCGAGCAGTAACCCAAACAACCGCGCAATGGGTTGGACGAGCGCCGGCCCAATCAACACTAACCCGACGATGAACAACATGGAGCCGAGCGAGATGAACGTGGAGTTATTGGAGAGCAACGCCGCCACCGCTAAACCGACACTCACGACGCCCACCCAAAAACCGAGCGTGGTCAGTGGCTTGAAGAGAGTCTCGGCCATCGCCGGGCGTAACGCCTCCAAGGGCGTGACCCGACTCGCGGCGCGGGCGGGCAATAACCCGGCGAATAACGTCACCCCAACGCCCATGACCACCGAGAGAACAACCAGACCCACCGTCACGGCGGGCGCGCCAACGGTGATGTTCAGGAATTGATGCATAATCGAACCAAAGGCCGCCAGCCCCAACAGACCCAGAAGATAACCGAACAACAATCCGAAGGCCGTGCCCACGACGCCTTGCACCAAACCTTCAATAAGGATGAGCGCCAGAATGGTGTTTTGATTCGCGCCAATCGCGCGCAACATCCCAATATCATGTTTGCGTTCGGCGACGATGGTGCGGAAGGTGTTGAAGATGATGAAGCCGCCCATCAGCAAACCCATGACGCCGAGCAAGGTGAAAATCGCCTGGGCATTCTTGATGTTGGTCAGAATCTCGGCGCCCGCTTGGAGCACGCCGATGGTGTAATGCGACCCGAGCGTGGTTTTGAGCGCCTCGTCAATTTGCGCGCGGCGCGCGGCGTCGGTGGTGTCGAAGTTCGCATCAATCACATTAATTTTGCCCGGCATATCGAGCAGTTTTTGCGCTTGCGCCAAGGGCACCAGCACGGCTTCATTGCCCGGCGTCAGACGTTGGGGGAGCAAGCCGACAATCGTAAATTCCACCAAACCGGTCGCGGTGGGCAGTTTCAGCACATCGCCGAGTTTCACGCCGGCCGCTTCGGCGAGCGATTTGGCAATCACCGCCACGCCTTCATCGTCGGCGGTGATGAAGCGGCCTTCTTCGATGTTGTAATAGCCCATCGCCCGCAATTCATCGGGGTTGCCGCCGACGAGCGAAACGGTGCTGACGCGGTCCGGCGTGGCCGGGTCGTTGTCAAAAAAGTCAGCGGGCAAGTTCAAGCCGCGTTCCAGTTTCGCGGAGATTTGGCGCACCCCTTCCACGCCGGCGACGGTCTGGGCCACTGCCACTGGAAAGGCTTCGCCGGTCTTATTCGTAATCGTGGCATCGGTTTGGTTCGAGAGCGCCATGGCATTGGCTTGAAAGGCGTTGATAAACGCCGGTAAGATGGTGTTCATGCCAAAGATGATTAACACGCCAAAGACAATGGCGAGCGTGGTGAGGGTGGTGCGTAGTTTGCGTCCGGCGAGGTAACGCAAGGCGAGCGTCAGTTGAATGTTCATCGGAAAATCTCCAAATCCCAAATCCCAATTTCCAAATCCCAACCATGACTTCGAGTTTCTATTTTGGGATTTGGGTCTTGGAAGTTGGGATTTTCTTTAGGCCATCGCTTCCATCTTGCCTCGCACCAAGTCCGAGTTCCCGGCCTTCTGCGCTTCGAGGCGCGTCTCGTCCACAATCGTGCCGTCTTTCAGGAACACGATGCGGTCGGCGTAAGCGGCGAGGCGCGGGTCGTGGGTGACCATGAGGACGGCGCGGCCCCAGTCGTCGGAGACCTGGCGCAGGAGCGCGGCGATTTCATCGGAGGCGCGGGTGTCGAGGTTGCCGGTCGGCTCGTCGGCGAGGATGAGGGCCGGGTCGGCTACCAGGGCGCGGGCAATCGCCACGCGCTGTTGTTGTCCGCCGGAGAGTTGGTCGGGGCGGTTGCGCAGGCGGTTGCCGAGGCCGACTTTTGTCAGCCATTCGTTGGCCCTGGCTTTCGCTTTGGCCGGACTCAGACCGTCCAGGGTGAGCGGGAGCGCGGCGTTCTCAGTCGCGTCCAACACCGGAATCAAGTTGAAGAACTGGAACACGAAACCGATTTTGCGGCGGCGCAGTTCGGTGAGCTTGGCGTCGGCGAGATCGGTGAGGTTATGGCTGTCAATAATCACCCCTCCGCTTGAGGGGCGGTCGAGGCCGCCGAGGAGATGGAGCAAAGTAGATTTGCCACACCCGCTGGGGCCCATCACCGCCACGAACTCGCCCGCGTTCACCGTCAGGTTCACGTGGTCGAGCGCGGTGACGGCGGTATCGCCTTTGCCATAAATTTTGGTGAGTTGGTCGGCTTGAATGAGGGACATGAGTAACTCCTGACTTCGATTTGAAATTGTTCCGTACATCACGACAGGTGACTGTCACTGGCTTCAAAGTGCTGGAATTAACGCCGCCCTCGCCAGTGACAGCCACCTGAAGCGCGGTTGCGTGAACTACTGATGCTCAATCGCAAGTGTTTCTAGGTTGAGGACGCTGATAGCGCCAAGACGAGCTGGGTAAATTAAATCGTCGCTATATGTACAAATCGCGCTTGTTGTAAACCCAATAAGCCGCCGCCACGCACACGCCGATGATGGCCGCCGAGAGCAGCAGGTACGTCCCCTCCATCTTACCCGTGCGGAAGAGTTCGCCCGCGTCGAAATACTTGAAGGGCGTGAAGTATTTGAGAAAATCCAGATCCTTCTGCATCGTGGAGATGATGGACATGAAGTAGGTCGTCAGGATGATGGCGACGGCGGTTGAGCCGGAGAGCTTGTGCTGCTGCATGGCGCAGCCCAGCAGCAACCCGATGGCAAGGAAGATCAGTTCGATGGCCAGCATGGCCTGCATTTCGAGCGCCAGGAAGTCGAAGAAAGCCTGGTCGGGATTGTATGACCGCACCGCCACCAGCGACACGCCCCAGGTGATCAGCACGAAGGCGAAACAGTTGACCAGGGCCGCCAGCGCCTTGGCCGTGATGACGCGGTTGCGCGACACCGGCAACACCAGCGAAAACTCGACCGTCTTGTCGCGCTCTTCCTTGGAGATGATGTCGCTGCCCCACATGGCGGCGGCGATGGCGCCCATTAATCCAAAGTAGATGAACATGACGCCGTAGAAGCCGCTCACCGTGGTCAGGTTAAAGCCGCGCATACTCAAGGCATCCAGCAACGCGGGGGGCATGGAATCCATGATTTTCAGCATCTCGGGGTCGCCGGCAAAGGCGGAAAATTTGGCCACCGCGAGCATGATGAGTAGCACGATAATGACGCTCCAGATCAGCAACGATTTGAGGTTGGCTTTCAGTTCACGAAGAAAGATGTTCATCACGCGCCTCCTCATGACACCGCGGGAATGTCGCGGCGGGTATACAGCCAATAACTGACCGCCAGCGCAACCAGCGTGACGGCGACATTGAGCAGGACCAGCGGCGTGTTATACGCGTCGTTCTTAACGATGGACGCCGCATCCAGGTGCTTGAAGGGCGTGAGGAGCTCCAGCGTCACATCGCCAAACACCCCGCTGAACGCGGCTAACACGTATGAGCCGAAACCTAATCCGAGGGCATAGGGGGTCACGCTGCGCACGCGCTTGACCAGCAGCGAAATGACCAGCCCCACACTCAGAAAAAAGAATTGGAAGATCACGATGCTGAGCAGCAACAGGAGCAGCGTGCGCGGTTCGTACTCGCGCTTGTCGCGGAAGAGCGTGATGGCCACGAAACTGCTCACCCACACGACCAGGTTGGTGATGGTCAGGCTGGTCAGCGCGGCCAGCAGTTTGCTCGTCAGCACCTGCATCCGGCTGACCGGTTTGCTCAGCAAGAAATCGGCGGTCAATTCTCTTTCTTCAATCGAGACCAGCCCAAAGCCGTAGTTGCCGGCCTGAATCGCCAGACACAGCTGGACGAACATGAAAATGAAACTGTAGAAGCCCAGCACGGTGGAGAGGTCCATCCGGTCGAAACCGAAGGCCGCCCGCAATTCCTGTGGGTATCTGGCTAGAAACTCCTTCATCAGCGCCGCCTGATCGGCAAATACTGAAAAAAAGGAGAAGTAGAAAACGACGATTGCCGTTAGGGCCAGCGACCAGATGACCACCGATTTCAGTCGAGTGCGAAATTCGTGTCTGTAGATGTTGGCGTTCATGGTCTCTGCCTATTCGTAGTAGTGCATGAAGATTTCTTCCAGCGTCGGCTCCTCGATGGTCACATCGGTCACCGGAATGGCGCTGATTTTTCGCAACACGGCGTTGATGTCACCTTTGAAGAAGAAATGCACTGTGCCATCTTCCGTCTGCACATTGGTCACTCCCGGGAGGTCAAAGGCGGCTGCGCTTAGCCCTTCACCCGTCACGCGAACTTTTTTGTAGTTGTTCTGCTGCAGGGTGCGGATATTGGAGATTTCGACGATTTTGCCCTCGCGGATGATGCCCACCCGGGTGCATAAGCGCTGGACTTCGCCCAATATGTGGGAGGAGAAGAAAACCGTCACGCCACGGGCATTCTCTGCCCGGATGAGGTCGAAGAATTTGCGTTGCATCAACGGATCAAGGCCGGCGGTCGGCTCATCCAAAAAGAGCAGTTTGGGACTGTGTAGCAAGCCTTGCACGATGCCGACCTTCTTCTTGTTGCCATAGGACAAGTCGCTGATGCGGCGGTTCATCTCCAGTTCCATAATCTCGGATAGCTCACGCAGGCGTTTGGTGCAGTCGTGGCCGTAAAAACTGGCGGAATACTTGAGCAGGTCAATGACTTTCATCCCTTCGTAGTAATACACTTCCGAAGGCAGGTAGCCAATATCGCGGCGAATTTCCGGGCCGTGAGTGACCACATCCTTGCCAAAAACTTTGGCGCTACCGCTGGTGGGATGAATCAGCGATAGCAATAGGCGGATGGTGGTGGATTTCCCGGCGCCGTTCGGCCCAATGAAGCCGAAGATTTCACCTTCTTCCTCGGCGAAAGAGACATCCACGATGCCCCGCGCCTTGCCGTAATACTTGGTCAGATTGGTAACTTCGATAATGTCCATCGGTTCGCTCCTGTGCACAAAATAGTGATGCCACCCCGGGTTAGCGGGATTAGTCGAAACAGAATATTACCGCGACCCTCGAAAGGGCCTGGCGGTCTCCGCCAGACGAGATTGCACCTGCAGGTGAAAGTAATTCACTACATCAATTCACGGTTTTTCTGGGCCGCCCCCTCGGTTTCGTTTCCGGCTCCGGCATGGGTTGGCGTTTCACCTCATCCAGCCGCGCCTCAATCATGTCGAGCCAGCGCAAGTCGGCTTCGAGATGCATCACGGTTTTGTCCAGCAAGAGTATCTGCGCCAGTTCGGTCTTCGGGTCGGCCTGCTTGCGCTGGGCGGTGATGGCGTGCAATTCCTGATAGAGCCGCGCGCGCTGGATCTGGATGACTTTGCGCGGGCTGGCTTCGCCCGTCGCTACGCAGAGCATGAGTTTGATGAAGAACTCGTCGTGCTGATGTTCCGGTACCACGCCCGCTCCAAACCACGTGGAGAGCATCTCGCGCCCCTCGCGGGTGATGGCGTAGATACGCTTCTCCGGCCCGCCGCCCTGCTCGACCGAATCCTCCTTAACTAGACCGCCTTCCTCCAGCCGGGCGAGGGTGGTGTAAATCTGGGCGGGCTTCACGTCCCAATTCTGTTCGCCGCCGACCACAGCCTCAAATGCGACATGAAGTTCATAGCCATGACGGGGGCGTTGGGCGAGCAAGCCAAGTAGCGCATGACGAACTGACATAAGGAAACTAATCTACTAGTTTCTAGTTACAGCGAAAAGAATACGACAAGTTTATAGATTTGTCAACAAGCGGCGGCTGACGCAAGGCTGACGCTTTTTGTGAACGGCAGGGAAGACGAGGGGCGAGAGGGGAAGCGGGAGAGCAAAGGGGAAGGGCAGATGATTATCTCCAGCGTCAGTGCTCCCCGCCAGAATTTCAAGCGCCTTTGGCCACTTCCAATCGGCACCACGCATACAACGCGTCGTACACTTCAAACTGGCGGGCGAGGTTCTCTTCGTCGTCCGGGAAGCGCAGGCTGTAACCGGAGGCAATAGCTTCGAGGCCGCGCGCAATCGGGTCGGTGTCAATATCCTCAGCCACGTCGGCGGCGTGGACGATTTTAGCGAGGCGCACGAGGCCAGGCTCAGTGAGGCCGTATTTGAGCATAATGGACTCAAACGAACAACGGCCTTCGTGATGGCCGAGTTCCACGCCCGGAGCGTCAAACGGAATCGCGCCCATCTCGGCGGCGACTTTCTCGATTTGAGTCTTCGGCACGAAGAGGAACTCGGCCTCGTTGTCTATGAACCGCGTGATGAGCCACGGGCAAGCGACGCGATCAACGTGAACGTGAGAACGGGTGAGCCATTGCATGGTAATCTCCTTGTGTGTGTTACGTAGTGGCCAATAAGCGTGCCACCGGCATTGCCCGGATATTCGGCGCGAGGCGTTCCAGCGTCGCGCCGCTATGATGACTAACCCGCCGCGTCACGTATCGCGGACCGAATAGCTTCCGGCGTTTCCAGTTCCAAGGCCGATTGAGCCTGAACGCGAACCGAGGCGTAGTCGAGGGCGCGGATGATTTGCTTGACGCGGGGGATGGCGGGCGCGCTCATGCTCAGTTCGTCCACGCCGAGGCCGATGAGGAGCGGCACAGCCAGCGGGTCGCCCGCCAATTCACCACAGACGCCCACCCACTTGCCGTGCGCGTGCGCGACTTCAGCCGTCTGCCGAATCAAGTCTAACACTGCCGGTTGAAAGGCGTCAGCGAGGTTGGCCACACGCGCGTTGCCGCGTTCCGCGGCGAGTGTGTACTGCGTGAGGTCATTGGTGCCGATGGAGAAGAAGTCCACTTCAGGCGCGAACTGCCAGGCGCGCAGAGCCGCCGCGGGAATCTCCACCATGATGCCGATCTCAATTCGTTGAGGCACAGCCTGACCGCGTCGTTGCACTTCATCGCGCGCTTCGGCGAGCAGGGCTTTGGCAGCGCGGAACTCGGCCACGATGGCAATCATGGGGAACATCACTTTGACGGGGAACTCAGCGGCCACGCGGAGGATGGCGCGCAGTTGGATCTTGAAGAGTTCCGGTTGGGCCAGGCACAGGCGAATACCGCGCCAGCCGAGAAAAGGGTTGGCCTCCGTGCCCACGTCAATGTAGGGCAGGGGTTTGTCGCCGCCCACGTCGAGGGTGCGGATGATGAGTGGGCGCTCGCGGCCCAGGACTTCCGCGGCGGCGCGATAAGCGGCGTACTGTTCGGCCTCGTCGGGTGCGGTGCGGCGGTCGAGGAAGAGGAACTCGGTGCGGAAGAGGCCCACGCCCTCCGCTCCGGCGGCCACCGCCGCGCGCGCGTCAGCCACCGAGCCGATGTTGGCGACGACTTCGATACGTTTGCCATCGCGAGTGATGGCCGGGCCCGCGCTGGCCGCTCGGGCAGCCACCTGAGCTACCCGAGCGGCTTCGGCCTTTTGGGTGTAATTGGCCACCACAGTTTCAGCTGGGTTCGGCCACAGATAACCGGCCTGGCCGTCGAGGATGAGCGGAGTCCCCTCGGCGAGTTGCAGGATTGCGTCGCCTAAACCTACCACCGCCGGGATGCCAAGCGCGCGCGCGAGGATGGCGCTGTGGGAGGTGGGGCCACCGAACGCGGTTCCAATTCCGATGACGAGCGCCGGGTCAAGGTGGGCAGTGTCGGCAGGGGTGAGATCGGCGGCGATGAGGATGCCCCGCTCCCGGATGATGGGTTGGTCCATCGCGCCGCCCAGCAAGTTCAAGAGCACCTGCCGCCCTACGTCGGTCACGTCGGCGGCGCGGGCACGGAGATACTCGTCTTCGAGGGTGCGGTATTCGTTCGCCACCATTTCCACCGCGCGTTGCCAGGCCGCGGCGGCGTTGAGCTTGTCTTCATAAATAGCGCGGGAGGTGGGTTGGCGCAGCGAATCGTCGTCGAGAAAGAGCAGGTGCGCTTCAAAAATCGCGGCGGCGTATGGGTCGGTGCGGCGAGCAACGGTTTCCAGCGTGGCTTGAATCTGGCGGCGGGTTTTGTCCAGTGCGGCCACGAGCGCCTCCCACTCAGCTTGCGGGTCGGTAATGAGGTGCGCCGGAATCTCTGGGATAGTGGGACGGAACAGGCGCGCGGGGCCGAGGGCGAGGCCGGGGGAGGCGGGGAGGCCGTGAAAACTGGAAACTGGAGGTCGGATACCGGATGCCTGAACTGCGGCGGGGGATTGGATATTGGAGATTGGGATTTGACTTTCTTCCATATCTCCAAAGTTGTCAGCGGCCAATTGTCGTAACGCCGCCAGAGCGACCTCAGCTTGCGGGCCGGCGGCGGTGATTTGGATTTCGTGATTTTGACGAACACCGAGCGTGGTGACAGCGTTGATGCTTTTGGCGCTGGCCGGGCCGCGCCCGGCGGTGAGGTTCTGCACCCGAATGTCCGTGTCGGGGAAGCGGCCTGCGGTCTGGACGAAGCGAGCCGCCGGGCGGGCGTGCAAACCCAATTGATTGTGGACGATAATGTTCAACGTGCGCGTCGCGCCGGAGGGGGCCGCCGCTGATTCCGTTGGGGCAGGTTCGGGTGGTGAACCGAGGTGAACGATCTTCGAGGCCAGCGCCCCACGCGCTTCAGCTGTCACCTGCTCCAGCGAACTGCCCAGGCGCGCTTGAACGGCGGCGGCGAGCGCGCCCTCCACGAATGGCGCTTCACACAGGACGACGCGCCTGCGCCGCTCCGCGGGCAGTTGCTCCAGCGCCATCTCCGCGCTCAGCACCGCGCTCCCCAAATCCATCAGCACCAGCACACCGTCGTCGGAGTAGACTTGCTCAACTGCCTGCAGAACCAACCCGGCATCTGTGCCCAGCGGTTGATCGGGCAAATTCAACCCCCCCGTGGCGGCCAGGCGCACATCCGGCCCAGCCATGCCGCGCGCCAACTCGGCCACTCCTTCGGCGAGTTTGGCGCTGTGAGAGACAATGACGATTCCGACCACTAGGCCTCCCTGTACTCCAGAGGCCGCAATGGATTACAGGCCGGGCATATTTCCAGCGACTGTGTGTGCTGAATTGTTTCCGGGGTGATGGCCTCAGGTGAACCCGGATTGAAGCCCGCCGCGCCGCATAGGCACGCATACCAACCCGGCTTGGCTGAATCAAAGTGTGGCTGAGGCGCGAGTGACACGCATTCCACATCCATGCCCCAGCGCGCGTTGGTGACAAGGCGTTGGCAACCGATGGCGCGCAGTTTGAGGGCGTAGTGGCGAAAGTGGCGGCAGTGGCGCATAAGGAGAACGCCTATCGTCACCCCGGGGGGGAAGGGTACCACCTGCGCATCTCCACACAACACGGTGAGATTCGCGAGGCAGTGAGTGGCCAGCAATTCCGCCCGCCGTTCAATGGCGATGACGCGCCGGGCGCGCGCCGCCGCCCGCCGGGCAAAGCGCAGGTCGCCCGCGCCGATGTCGAGCACCACGTCATCGGGCGAGATCAGCTCCAGCGCGGCGCAATAGATATCTTCCGCGTAAGGCGCGAACGCCGCTTCCCAGGCGGCCTGAGTTAGCGGGTGATCACCCATGTCAGCCAGAAGCCGTAGCCCACAGTCAATACACCGACGCCCCACAGTGCCTGCGTCACCCGCTTCTCGGCGCTGTCGCTCAGACCCAGGTCGAACAGGACGGTGCGCACCCCCAGCAGGGCATGGGCCGTGACCGTGATCAGGAAAAGCAATTCGAGCACGACAATGAGGGGATTGCGCAAGTAAGCCACGACATCGGCGTAATCGCGGATGCCGCCTTCGGCGACAAAGTGCTGGGCCACCATGTGTAGGGCCAGCAGAACCACCAGGCCCAGGCCAGTGATGGCTTGCCAGATCCACGCCCAACTAGCCGCTGGTACACGTGCGGCGGCATTGTCCATTTGCGTTTCCATCTTCAACTCCTAAACACCATGAAGGCCATGATGATGAGACCGATAGCCGCCACGACCATCAATCCGACGAATAGCGCCTTCTGCGCCCCGAGCGCTAAACCGATGCCCGTGAGGGTCACGCGCAACCCGTTGAGGCCGTGGATCAGCCAGCCAGCGATGAGGATCACGTCGAGCGTGTAAAACAAGGGTGACCGTACGACCTTGATGAAGGGATCCCAAGCCGCCGGGCCGCCCACCAGCATACTCAACACCCCGAGGTGGATGTACAGGTACAACACCAGTCCAAGTCCTGTGATCCGGTTGAGCGCGTAGGCCCACGTCCCCACTTTGCGTTGGCGCACATCGCCCCACTGCCAGACACGGCGGGGTTTTGAATCGGTTCGCATCGTCAGCCTCTCATCAGCTTCTTCACTTTGTTCGCAATCAACTCACGGCGCAAAGCCATGATCGCCTCGGCCGGGTTCACGTTCTGGGGGCAGGCCTCGGTGCATTCAAAGGCGCTGTGACAACGCCACACCCCCTGCTCGCCATCGGCCAGTGCCAGCAACCACGACTTCTGTCGGTGGTCATCCGTCTTTTGAATCGCGCGGTGGATCGCGGCCAGTCCTGCCGGGCCGAAGAACTTATCCGTCGCCGACATGGTGGGACAGGCGCTGATGCAGATGCCGCACTCGATACAGTTTTCGAAACGGTTGTACGGGCGGTCGTCGAGGGTTCCATCCTCAGCGAAAACTTCTGAGCGCTGATAAGGCTGTCCATCGAGACTTGGCTCGGCCTCACGGGTGATGACCATGCCGGAGGCCGCCTGTTTCTGGAAAAAGCTCACCACCTCCACCACCAAGTCGCCGACGAGCGGAAAGTTGCGGAGCGGCTCAATCACCATCTCCTCTCGTCCGGCCAGCGCTTCCTTCACGGACACGATGCAAGGGAGCTTTTCATAGCCGTTGAGGCGCACCGCGCACGTGCCGCACGAGGCATGGTGACACGCGTGGCGGAACATGAGTGTGCGATCGTGCTGTGACCAGACCGCCTCAATCACGTCAATCACGTTGGCGTCGTCGGGAACTGTGACCTGATACCTCTCGAAGCGCGGCTTGGAACCAGCCTGATAACGGAAAGCTTTAAGGGAAACTTGAATGGACATCGAATTAGTTGTAGAACAGCCGATACGACAGGAGCGGGGTGGTTCGCGTGTGGCATTCTGCCTGGTGACCCAACTTCGCGCACACCACGTCCGTGACCTTTTCGGCCATGCCGCGCGCGGTGGTGGTCTTGCCGCCGGAGATCGTCACAAAACCTTCCACGCCGTCGTGCTTGTGATCAAAACACTCAAACGTGCGGCTGACCTCGCGCTCGTCCGCGTTCGCTTTGCGGATAAGGGGGCGGGCCGCCGCCCCCACCCCGCGCGTGACCGCGTACTGAATCGCGGGGAGCATCTCCCGGCCTTTCTGGATCATCCGCTCGATGTGGTCCTTCGGGATTTCAATCTGGTCGGGGTCGAGGATGATCCACGACGTGGTGCCGATGATGGAGGTCATCCGTTGCGGCACGACGATATCGCCATCGGAGGGCTTGTCCAGCCGGTTGACGACCATGTTGTTCAGCCGCTTGTTGACCGTGACCATCACCCCGGCGGTCGGCGAGACGGGCACGTCCACCCCGCCCATCGCGGCGATCTTTTCCGCCCACGGGCCGGTGGCGTTCACGACCATATCGGCCCCAATGACTTCCATCTTCCCGGTGCGGTGATCACGAATTTTCACCCCGGTGATGCTCTGACCGGAGCGTGCCAGTTCCGTCACCTCGGTATAGGTGCGGACCACGGCGCCGTTTTTGCGCGCGGTGGCGAGGAAAGCCAGGCAGAAGCGGAACGGCTCAAACACGCCGTCGGGCACTTGCACGGCGGCGAGGATTTTCGGGTTGAGAAAAGGCTCCAGTTCAAGAGCGCGCTTCACCGGAATCTCGCGGTAGGGGATGTGGCATTTCTCGCAGCCCGCGATAAACTTTTCTTTGAAGGCCAGGTCTTCTTCAGTGAGCGCGACAAACAAGCCGTCATTGAGTTCGAGGGCGTCGGGCATGATGCGGCGCAGGATCATGTTTTCGTCAATGCACTCGATGGCCGACTCCTGGTCTTTGACGCAGTAACGCCCCCCAGAATGGAGCAGGCAGTGGTTGCGCCCGGTAGTACAGTTGGCGATCTCGCCGCGCTCCAATACGGTGACACGCAGGCCACGCAGGGCCAGGTCGTGCGCTGTGGCGGCCCCGGTGGATCCTGCGCCGATGACGATGACGTGCGGTGCAGACATGACAATACTCCGTCGTCAAGACCTCACAGGTCTGAACCCGCTAAAAACAGAGAAGCCGGAAGCCGGAGAACAGGCTTCCAGGCTTCTCTAATTGAAGCAAGCGCAACTGGCAGGTGAGCCTATTGCTCAACCCAATCAAAGGTGCGGGTGACAGCCTTGAGCCAGTTCTTGTATTGAGCATCGCGGTGGCCAGCGTCCATCTTGGGATGCCACTCGCGGTCTTTGCCCCAGTTGGCGCGCAGGTCTTCGACTTCCTTCCAGAAGCCCACGGCCAAGCCGGCAGCGTAAGTTGCGCCGAGGGCGGTGGTCTCAGCCACGGTCGGGCGGATAACGGGCACGCCCAGGATGTCCGCCTGGAATTGCATGAGCGTGTCGTTGAAGACCATGCCGCCATCCACCTTGAGCGCGGTCAGGTTAACGCCGGAGTCTTTGTTCATCGCGTCGAGCACTTCGCGCGTCTGGAAGGCGGTGGCCTCCAATGCGGCGCGGGCGATGTGGCCCTTGGTGACGTAGCGGGTCATGCCGACGATCGCGCCGCGGGCGCTGCTCTTCCAATAGGGCGCGAACAGGCCGGAGAAGGCCGGGACGAAGTAGATGCCGCCGTTGTCTTCGACGGTCTTCGCCAGCGCTTCCACATCTGCTGATTTCTCAATCAGGCCGAGGTTGTCGCGCAACCACTGCACAAGTGCGCCCGTGATAGCGATAGAGCCTTCGAGCGCGTACACGGCCTTCTCTTTGCCGATCTTGTAGCCGAGCGTGGTGAGCAGGCCGTTCTTGGATTGCACGGCCTTGTTGCCGGTGTTGAGCAACATGAAACAGCCGGTGCCGTAGGTGTTCTTGGCCTCGCCCATGCTGAAGCAGGTCTGCCCGAAGAGCGCCGCCTGCTGGTCGCCCAGGTCGCCGGCCACAGGGATGCCCGCCAGCGCGCCCGTGGCGTTGCCGTACACTTCGCTGGAGGCTTTGACCGCCGGGAGCATCGCGCGCGGGACGCCCATGATCTTCAGGATGTCGGGATCCCAGTCGAGCGTGTCCAGATTCATCAGCATCGTGCGGGAGGCGTTCGACACGTCGGTGACGTGCACGCCGCCCTTGGGACCGCCGGTGAGGTTCCAGATCACCCATGTGTCAATGTTGCCGAAGAGGATTTCGCCTTTCTCGGCTTTCGCGCGCGCGCCCTCGACGTTATCCAGGATCCACTTGATCTTAGGGCCGGAGAAGTAGGTGGCCAGCGGCAGCCCCACCTTGGGGCGGAAGCGATCCTGCCCGCCGTCCTTCGCCAGCTCGTTGCAGATGGTGTCCGTGCGGGTGTCCTGCCAGACGATGGCGTTGTAGACCGGCTTGCCGGTGGCCTTCTCCCAGACCACCGTGGTCTCGCGCTGGTTGGTCACGCCTACCGCCGCAATGTCCTTGGGATCAACGCCGCTCTTCTTCAACGCCCCGGCAATCACATCCTGGGTGCGGTCCCAGATTTCCATAGGGTTGTGTTCCACCCACCCCGGCTTGGGATAAATCTGTTCGTGTTCTTTTTGATCAACGCCGATCACCTTGCCCGCGTGATCGAAGATCATGAAGCGGGTGCTGGTGGTGCCTTGATCTACGGCTGCTGAATACTTGGCCATACTGTTTTCTCCTTGAGACCTGGCAGGCCTGGCAGGCCTGTCAAGTCTGCGGTAAAAGCTTAGTTCGCGTTAGCCCACATATCCGCCGCGGTTTGGAGCAGGAGGTGCGACGAGGTAGCCCCGGGGTCTTGATGCCCGGCGCTACGTTCGCCCAGGTAACTGGCGCGGCCCTTGCGGGCCACGAGCGGGATGGTGTCCTTCATCCCCTGTTCGGCGGCTTGCGCGGATTGGCGCAGGGCTTCGGGGATGGACGCGCCATTGCCCGCCGCGGTCTTGAGCGTGGCCAGTGCGGGCGTGAGCGCATCCACCATCGTCTTATCGCCGGGGTTGGCCTTCCCGCGCATGATCACCCCATCTACGGCCGCTTGCAGGGCGGCGGACCAGTCGGCCAGCGTCAACTCGAGTTTGCCGGAGGTGGCAGTTCCCATCTGCATGAAGAACGTGCCATACAACGGGCCGCCTGCCCCGCCGACGGTAGACACCAGCGTCATCCCTACCGTTTTGAGGATGGAGCCGATATCCTTATCCGCCACGCCCGGCAGTTTGGTAATGACCGCCTGAAAGCCGCGGTGCATATTGGCCCCGTGGTCGGCATCGCCAATATCCGAGTCCAGTTGGGTCAGATAGTCTTTGTTCGTAGCGATCGTGTCAGCGAACGCCTTAATCCACTCGAGCACCGCATCGCGTGAAACGGGCACGTGAACCTCCACAGATTCGGTTTGTCTACACTCCCCAGCGGAGACCGGGGGTCTTCACGGGCGCATCCCACAACCGGGTCAAGTCATCGTCCATCTTCACCAACGTGATGGAGCAACCGGCCATTTCGAGCGAAGTGATGTACGACCCGATCAGGTTGCGGGTGATCTTGACTCCGTGCCCGGCGCAAATCTTCGCCAGTTCATTGTAGACCACGTATAGCTCTATGAGCGGCGTACCCCCCATGCCGTTGACGAAAGCCAGCACCGAGTCGCCGGACTTGAACGGCAGGTCGTCGAGGATCGGGGTGACCAGCATCTCGGTGATCTCGGCGGCGGTCTTGAGCTTCATGCGTGTGCGGCCTGGTTCGCCGTGGATGCCGACGCCGATCTCCATCTCGTCCACGGGCAGATCGAAGGTGGGCTTGCCCGCGTGCGGCACGGTGCAGGAGGTGAGGGCCATACCCATACTGCGGCCTTGGCCGTTCACTTTGCGACAGACCTCGGCCACGTCTTTGAGCGAGCGTTTCTGCTCGGCGGCGGCCCCGCACATTTTCTCGGCGAGCACGGTGACGCCCACGCCCCGGCGGCCGGCCGTGTATAGGCTGTCCTTCACGGCCACGTCGTCGTTGGTGACTACGGCTTCCACCTCGATGCCCTCGGCGCGCGCAAGGTCGGCGGCCATCTCAAAGTTCATCACGTCGCCGGTGTAGTTCTTGACGATGTGTAGGACCCCGGCGCCGCCGTTCACCGCTTTGGTGGCCTCGAGCATCTGGTCGGGGGTGGGGGAGGTGAACACGGCCCCAGGGCAGGCGGCGTCGAGCATCCCCATGCCCACGAAGCCCCCGTGCATCGGCTCGTGGCCGGAGCCGCCGCCGGAGATCACGCCCACCTTGCCCTTCACGGGCGCGTCCGCGCGGACGATGTAATCCGGATCGAAGTGCACCTTCACCAAATCCGAATGCGCAGCGATGATGCCGTTCAGCTCATCTTTGACGACATCTTCAGGTTTGTTGATCAGCTTCTTCATACGTCTCTCCTTATCCGGCCGGGCGGGCCGCTAAGTACATTATAAGAAAGTTCCGCAGGATAACGCGCGTTGACCACGCGCTACGAACGGCCCACATCCCGCAAGATTTTCTTGATTGCACTTAGACTCCGACCTAATCTGCTTACATACCAGAAATTAACCGCTGCAGAAGCGCGGCCAAAGTACCGCCAATTAGCGGGCCGACAACCGGGATCCAAGAATAGCCCCAATCGCTGTCTCCCTTGCCAGGGATGGGCAGGATGGCGTGCGCGATGCGCGGGCCGAGGTCGCGCGCTGGGTTGATCGCATAACCGGTGGGGCCGCCCAGTGATAGGCCGATGCCCCAGACCAACAGAGCCACCAGGAACGGACCCACCCCTCCAGCCGCTCCACCCGGAATCGCCAACTTACCGAAGATCGAGAAGATCACAAACAACAGCACAAAAGTGCCGATGATCTCGGTGATCAGGTTCCACATCGGGTTGCGGATGGCTGGGCCGGTTGAGTGGACGGCCAGTTTCAGGGCGGCGTTGTCGGTCTCGGCCCAGTGCGGATAGTAGGCGAGGAACACCAGCACCGCGCCGAGAAAAGCGCCAATGAACTCTCCAGCGATGCGGACCAGGCCATCACCCGCCGTCGTGCCGCCATTGACGATCTTGGCAACCGTGACGGCTGGGTTGAGGTCCGCATTCGGACTGCCGGTGGCCTGGGCGACAAAGACGCCGCACAGCACGGCGAAGCCCCAGCCAGCCGTAATCACAATCCAGCCGGAATTCTGCGCCTTGGACTTGTTCAGCAGGACGCCTGCCACAACGCCGTTGCCCAGCAGAATCAATATCATCGTGCCGAGTATTTCTCCAAGAAACGGGTTAGTTGCCATATTAGTTCTCCTCTGTTAGGTGATTTGATGGGTGGAATAACGAGTGGAGTAAAGTGGGATTGAGTAGCTGGGGATTTTTAGTCGGGGCACCTCCTGACTCTTGTGCGATGAATGAGAAGACGCCGCTCGCTAACAGCCCGCCTCGAGCGGTGTTCATTCAGGGAGGATGGGTGTGAAACACGCCCCACGCGGGTAGGCAAAGATGATAGGGGAAAGGGGCTGAAGCTACCGGATGCCGACAGCACTTAACTACTATAAGGCTAAGGCCTCAGTTGGGTCAACAAACTTGTCCATTTTGTTTCATCCTGAAACAAACAGGATTTAAACCAGCGTTTCAGGCTGAAACATTCTTTTTGCTCTTGCCAGCCGATGGAGAGCGGCGAAAGTCTTCGACCGAGAGGCCGAGTTCCTTCATTTTGCGCCAGAGGGTGGTACGGCCAATGCCGAGGAATTGGGCTGCCTGAGTTAGATTGCCGCGGGCGGCCCGACCGGCAGTGATGATCGCCAGTTGTTCGGCTTCCACCAGACTACGGACCGGTTCGGTGGTGGCTTTGCCGGGCGTCATCGTCCGCTTCTGCCGGACGACAGGCGGCAAGTGCTCCGGCTCAATAGGAGCGCCGTCGGAGAGCAGGGCCGCGCGTTCCATCACCGTCTCCAACTCGCGGACGTTCCCCGGCCAGGGATATGCGCACAAGACTGCCTTCGCTTCAGACGTGATCGTCAGGGTCTGGCCGATCTGCACACTCAGTTTCTCCAGTAAGCGGTCAATCAGCAATGGGACGTCCTCGGCGCGCTCACGCAGGGGTAGCGTGGTGATGACGAAAGAACTCAAGCGAAACAGGAGGTCGGCCCGAAAAGCACCCTCGGCCACTTGGGCTTCCAGCGGAACACTCGTGGAGGCGATGATCCGCGCATCCACGGGGATTACCCGTGTGCCCCCTAGCCGGATGACATCGCCCGCCTCAATCACGCGCAAAAGGGCCGCCTGCATTTCCAGGGGAAGGGCTTCAATCTCTTCCAGGAACAGGGTGCCGCCGTGTGCCAATTCAAATTTGCTGGTTTGCCCGGTGGAGGGGCTACTGTTGAACGCGCCCGCTTCGAACCCCAGAAACTCACCCAACACGAGTTCGCGCGGGATGGCCCGGCAGGTGATGGCTAAAAATGGCCCACTCGCGCGCTGGCTACTGTTGTGGATCGCGCGAGCCAGGATACTTTTCCCAGTCCCGCTTTCGCCGACCAGCAAGACGCAAGCCTTGGCATTGGCAGCGGACAATGCCTGCCGCCGGACCCGGCGGGCGGCCACCCCGAGCCCCACCATGTCGTCGAGCGTCAGCCGCGCCTGCGCACCCACCAAACGGGTGACGAGTTGGCGCACCTGCTCGATCCGGCGCAGGGTAGCAATGTAAGCCACCGGCTCGCCCTCCGGGTTGTGGATGACGCGCAGGCTGACGAGAAACTGGCGCTGGTTGCCATTGACGCTCAGGCTGGTCTCGACATCACTCAACTCTTCGCCGCGGGCGGTGGCGCGGGCCAGGCTCTCCGGGAGGGTGATATATTCGGCCAGCGGGCGGCCCACGACGGACGATGGGGCCAGACCAAGCAACTGCCCGGCCTGGTTGTTCAGATGCGTGATCACGCCTCGGGCGGTCCAGGCCAGCACCCCTTCCGAGATCGCGTCCATGGTGGCGTTGAGTTCAGTCGCTTGAGTGTTCGCCTCTCGCACAAACAAATCGGCCTGGAGTTGGTTCTCGATGGCTTTAGCCGCGGCCACCACGATGCCGAGGGATTGGGGACTGCGCTGGGCCACGGTCTCGAGCAGGCCGATCACGCCCTCGGGCTGACCATCCAAGTCAAAGATGGGGGCTGCCACCGAACTGAGGGCATGGAAGCGACTAAAGAAATGTTCCGGCCCCACCACCTGCGCCGGATAGTTTTCGATCAACGCGACCGCGAACGCATTGGTGCCAATGTGGCCCTCGTCCAGAAACACACCCTGCCGGAAGCCCAACCGATAGGCCTCGTCAAAGGTGTTTTTGTCCCCCAGCCATTCCAACAAGCAGTTGGTGCTGTCTGAGAGAAGGATCAACGCGCCCGACCCATCTATGAACTGGTGGATGTCTTCCATAATAGGACGCGCAATCGTCCGCAATATTGTATGTTGACTCAGGGTGAGCCGGAGGACATCGGGGCTGACGTAAGCCCACTGTGGCGGGTTGGCAGGGTTCAGGCGCGGCGCGCAACGTTGCCAGGACACAACCACCAGCGGATCCAGACTGGCTTCGGGCAGGAATTGCCCTGTCGTCGTGAAATGTTCCCAAACGGCCTTGAGGCGATTGACATTGAGGGAAGCGTTATTGGATTGCATCTGGTTGGTTCCTTCTCGAGCATAATGGACTCAAACGAACAACGGCCTTCGTGATGGCCGAATTCCACGCCCGGAGCGTCAAATGGAATCGCGCCCGTCTCGGCGGCGACTTTCTCGATTTGAGTCTTCGGCACGAAGAGGAACTCGGCCTCGTTGTCTATGAACCGCGTGATGAGCCAGGGGCAAGCGACGCAGTCAACGTGGATGTGGGCGCGGGTGAGCCATTGCATGGGAGGTCTCCTTTTCTGACCTCACCCCCCGTCCCCCTCTCCTGAACGAAGTTCAGGAGAGGGGGAGTGAGGAGGTGAGGTAATACCAGATTCTTCCGGCGGCTTGAGTGTCACGAAACTGCGATACAGCGCCAGGTCATAAATAATTTTCAGTGTTCCTGAAATGAAGAAGGGCGCGCTGAGGAGGGCGGCGACCCCCAACATCGGCGCGGCGAAGAGCGGGGACAGCGCGGCCCCGAGGGTGCGGGCGATGCCCGTCACGCCCGCCGCCGCCGAACGCTCGTCGGGGGCCACCACCGCCATCGTGTACGACTGGCGCGTAGGCACGTCCATCTGCGAGATGCTGAAGCGCAAGAGTAGCACGGCAATCGCCCCCGGCAAATTGGGCATGAGGGGGACGAGCATGAGGAGGATATTCGAGGGGATGTGCGTGAAGACCATCGTGTTGATGAGGCCGAGGCGTTGACCAAGCCACGCCGCGCTCAGCGCGGACACGCCCGCCAGGATGTTCGCGCCGAAGAAGATGCCACCGAGGAGCGCCGGTTGCACGCCGTACCGCACGTGAAACCAATACGCCACAATACTTTGAATGACAAACCCGCCGCCGAAGGCATCGAGGGCGAAGAGGGCGGAGAGGCGGAAGACGACGCCTTTGGATTTGTGTAACCCTAGTTGAACCTCACCCCAACCCTTCTCCTTTTTAGGGGGAGGGGCCAGGGGTGAGGGCAACTCAACTGCCCGCGTCAAACGAGTAAACAAAACCGCGAGGGCCGCGCCCATGGCCGCGTAGCCCAGCACCACCGCGCGGTAACTGGCGAATGGGGTGAAGCCGTTGGTTTGCAAAATCTGCGCGAGTAGACCGCCGCCCAGCGCCCCGGCCGCCGTCGCAAACGAGCCGACGAGGTTGTACCACGCGAAGAGGTGCGTGCGCCGTTCTGCGGGGATGATGTGCGCGAGCGCGGCTTGCTCGATGGCGAGAAACGGGCCGACTTCGTTGCCGCTGGGGCTGATGACGCCAATCGTCGCGGCGATGAGCAAGAGCCAAAAGTTGTGCGTGAACGCGAACAAGATACCCGCGAAAATCATCAGGCCCGCGCCCGCCAGCAACATCCGCTTGCGCCCGAGACGGTCGGCGTTGGTCGTAATCCACAATGAAATGGCCGTGTCGCCTATCAATGTGAGTGTGAGCAGGAGACCAATGTGCGCTTCGGTAAGGCCAGCGTCGGCGAGGTAGAGGACGAGCACAACAGAGAGAAAGCCATAGGCGAACAGGCGCGCGAGGCGCGTGGCGAAGAGCAGGCGGCCATCGGGCGTCAGCGCCCCCCACGTTTGGGTTGGAGGTGATTCGAGGCGGGTAGCAGACATGGCTTAGGGAGCGGGCGATTCAGAATCGAAATTGACTTCCGACGTCTTTTTGTCGAAGAAAATGTTTTTGTGGCTCACGCTCATTGAAAGGGCTACGGCGAGATCGGCCTCGATAAGGCCCAGGTGCCGCGCCGCCGCTGCAATGCGCGTTTGACACCGTGCGTCCACGTTGTTGAGGCTGGCAACTTTGGCCGCCGAGCCGACGGCGATGCCAAGATCAATGCACCGCAATTGGCAAACGGGGCCGGGGAATTCCCATTCTTCCGAGCCTGCGACCCGATGCGCTGGCGCGGCGCGGAGGAACTCAGCGCACGTCGGATAGCCACACGCGCCGCAATCGTAAAGCGGCGGATACCATTTGGCGAGGCCGATGAACAACGCCAGGTCGAGTTTCTCAGCGGTGTCGGCGTCGCGGAACCAGATCGGGTCTTTTAACTTTGTGCCGCGAGCGCGCAACCATTCGGCGAGGCGCTGAAGCGTGTCGCGCTCCTCGACGATGACGGTCTCAATAAACGGCTTGGAGCCTTTGAGGAAGAGTTGCCCGCCGCTCTTAGGCGCCGTCATTGCCGCGACCGCGCACAGTTTGGCGACATTCCGCAAGGCATCCATAAAAATTTCGTGTTGGTGCATGACGTTGTCCTTTATCCCTCATCCACAAACACCCTCGCCCGGTGCGTCTCGGGCAAGAAGGCATAAACCTTGTTCTGCGCGGCGTGAAAGCCCAATGTGTGCGCGCCTTTTTCGGTGGGCACGGTTTCGAGGCGGGTGAGGGTCTCGGTCTCGAATACTTCAATCAGGCCGGGGTCGCCGATGGCGACGTACAAGTGCTTGAGCGTGGCGTTGAAGAAAATCACGTCGGGGAGACCGCTGAGGGAAGCCGAGCGCAACACTGCGCCGGAGCGCGCGTCGAGCGTGAACACCTGCCCGCCGTCGCAAGCGCAGAAAAGGCGATGAGCGGGCGCGTCGAGGTCGAGGCCGTGCGGGCCGGGGGAAGCGACGGGGAATGCGCGGGCCACGCGGGCGGGGTTCGTCGCGTCAAGCACCACAATCTGCGCGGGGTCGGCGATGTTCACGTAGAACAGTTCATCCAGCGGGTCGTATACCGTCCAGCGGGTGCGGCCCGGCACGGGCACGTCGGCGACGAGTGTTTTGTTCAGCGCATCCACGATAGAAACGGTGAACGAGTTGGGGCGCGCGGGGTCACCCACGTTGGCCGCGAGCAGGAGGTTGTGCGCGGGGGCGTAGGCCAGGCCGTTGGGGCGCGCGCCCACTGTTACTTTGGCGATTTGCTTATCGGCGTTGGGCGCGAAGAGACCGACCGTGTTCTCGCCCCGGTTGGAGGTAAAGATGAGGTCGTCGTCATCGGCGGCGAGTGCGCCTGCCACTCCGGGGAGATCCGGGATGGAGTGCAGATACTGATCGCTCGCCCAATCAATTACGTCGAGGGCGTCGTTGCAAGTGTGAGCGACGTACAGCCGCTCCATCCCGCGATGCACGGCGGCGTGGTCGAAACCGCCGGGTTTAATGTGGGCAGGAAGTTCGATAAAGCCGCGAGATTTGAGACTCATCGTAAGGCGCTCCATTGCGGTTCATCCGCCAGATTCAGCCGACAACTCGGCCGACAAGGCTGCGGAGTTGCCAGCAGCCTGATTACCCCGTTCAACTTACCCAATCCAAAAACTTGTACCACCACCCCGCGAAAGGAAGGAACCAGGGAACGCCGTTATATAACCCCAACGGCGCGCCGGGCGCGGGCAAGTTATCAAAAGGATTATCCGTCGGTTCGCCCAGAATGCGCCCGGCTACTTGCGCGCCAAGATAGGTAGCCAGCGCCACGCCATGCCCCGCGTAGCCCAGCGCGTAATACACGCCGTCGCGCTCGCCCGTGTGCGGCATCATGTCGAAAGCAAAATCGGTCAGGCCGCCCCACGCGTACTCCACCTTCACCCCGCGCAACTGCGGATACACTTCCAACATCCCGCGTTCCAAAATCGCGGCGCTCTCGCGGATGGTGCTGGGCGTGTCTTGCCCAAACACCGCCCGTCCGCCGAACAGCATACGCTTGTCCGGTGTGAGCCGGAAGTAATACAAAAAATTTTTCGAGTCATACATCATCCGCCGGCGTGGGCTAACGCCGCGCGCGACGGACTCGATAAGCGGTTCGGTGGCGATGATATACGACCCGATGGGGATGACGAGTTTGCGGAGCGCGGGCGTGAGCGGCCCGGTGTATCCGCTCGTGGCGACGAAGACCGCGCGGGCTTGCAACTCCCCGAGCGGGGTTTGCACCTTGAAGGTTGTCCCCGCGCGCTCCAAACGGGTGACGCGCGCCCCGTCGAAGATGGCCGCCCCCGCGCGGGAGGCGGCTTCCGCGAGGCCCGCCACATACCGCGCCGGGTTTACGCCCGCGCTTGTTTCATCCACCAAACCGCCGTGATACAGCGGCGAGGCAATTTCGTCTTGCAACTCCGATTTTGGCACCAGCCGCACCGGCCGCTTGAAATCACGCCTCAACACTTCCGCTGAATGGGCGAGGCGCTCGAAGTGCGCCGGCTTATAGGCCAGATACAAATGCCCCACGCGTTCAAAATCGCAAGCGATCTTCTCCTCGCGCACCACTTGCTCCACGCAATCCACCGCCTCAACCGACGCGGCATACATCCGTTGCGCCAACTCGCGCCCGTATTTCGCCGTCACCGCGCCCACGCCGAGTTTTAGCCCCGGCAGGACCATGCCCCCGTTGCGCGAACTCGCGCCCCAGCCGAAGGACTCGGCCTCCAACACGGCTACACTCGTTCCCCGTTTGGCTAAAGCCCGCGCCGCGCTGAGCCCTGTGAGGCCCCCGCCGATAATGGCAACGTCAACTTTGGTCGGCCAGGTGGGGCGCGCAAGTGATGATTGATTAAGGGTGTCCCACCAGAAAGGTTTTTCGTTGAGGGTCATTGGCCGCGCACTTCCTTCCACAACGCTTCTCGCCGGCGCTGTCCGGCTTCATCAAACGGCATTCCGGCCTCAAGCTTCTCCAAGACTTCAGTCGTCGGATAAATGGAAGTATCGGCGCGCGCGCTGGGAGCGAGCCAAGCCAACGCCGAACGGTTCGCGGTGGCATAGCCCGTGTAGCGCGCCTCCTGCGCGGCCACCTCGGGACGCAAGACAAAATTTAGGAAAGCGCGCGCCGTCTCGGGATGTGGCGCACCCGCCGCAATCGCCCAATCGTCTTCCCATACTTGCGAGCCTTCAGCCGGGATGACGTAGCGCACCGGGACGCCTTTTGCGCTGAGCGCCGCCGCGTCGCCGTTCCAGCCGAGGGCCAAACAGACCGCGCCCGTTTCGAGGAGAGGCCGATAGTTCGTCTCGAAAGAATGCAAGTGCGGTGTGAGCGCGAGCAAATCGGCGCGGGCGTGCGCCAGGGCCTCGGGGTCGGCGGCGTTATACGAATAGCCGCGCATCTTCAGCGCCGCGCCAATCACCTCGCCGGGCGAATCCAGCACCGTCACGCGGCCCGAATATTTCTGCGCGAGACTCCAAAAGTCTTTCCACATATGCGGGACTTCCCTCACTTCATCCGGGCGATACATGAAACCGGTCGTGCCCCAATCTTTGGCAACGCTGACCGCGCCCGCGGGGTCGTGCGCGCGCCCATGTCGGAAGCGCGGTTCGAGATGGACGAGGTTAGGGAGGTGAACGTGGTCGAGAGGCAGGAGCAGCCCGGCGGCGTTTAACTCCCGCACCGCGTAATCGGGCGGGACAAGGACGTCCGGCGCGGGCCCGGGCGCGCGCATGCGTTCCACCATTTCCACCGCGCTCGGCACAATTTCCAGAGTCACTGTAACGCCATGCGCTTGCTCAAATTGTTCGAGGGTGAGCGGGTTAACATAGTCGGGCCAGATAAGGAGGGTGAGAGAGTTTTTCATATGCCTTGTAATAGTTTGAGCCCAGCGGTAGGGAACACTGACGACGCTGACCCTTGCACCGCCCCGCTCCGCGAGGGCAGGTGAAAACCTGATACCGCTGATTTTTAATCATCAGCGAAAATCAGTTCAATCAGCGGCGTCAGCGTTCAAGCGCACTGCCGGTTAAGTAGTCACTGTGCCTTGTGCATTTATTCTATTCTCCGAATCCGCTCCGCGAGGATGACGAGCGTGAGCGTGCCCAGCATGAGCAATACGGCGAGCGCAATCATAATGGGCAGGCGGTTGGCGAAACGCAATTGACTGAAGAGATAAACCGGAAACGTCGGCGTGGTGCCGGCGAGGAAGAGGGCGAGGGCAAATTCGTCGAAGGACACGGTGAACGCCGTCAGCCACGCCGAAACGAGCGCGGGAAAAATAATGGGGAAGATCACGCGCCGGATAGTCGTCAGGTAATCCGCGCCCAAGTCCATCGCGGCTTCTTCGAGATGCGCGTCGAACCCGGCGAGGCGCGCGGTGACGATAAGCACGGTGTACGGGAGGGCGACGACGGTGTGGGCGATGCCCACCGTCCACAACGACCGCTCGATGTGAAAGACGTTGAAGAGCAGGAGCAAGGCCACGCCCAGCACGATGAACGGGACAATGAGCGGAAGCACCGCGAGGGCGAGGAGCAGGTTTTTAGCGCGGAACTCGTAACGGGTGGTGAGCAGGGCCACCATCGCGCCGAGCACCGTGGCGGCGAAACTGCTTCCGGTGGCGACGACGAGACTGTTCCGCGCGGCGCGCAACACGGCGTCGGCGGCGAAAAGTTTCGTGTACCAGTCAAGGGTGAAGCCGCGCAAAGGAAATGAAAGTAGCGTCCCGGAGTTAAGCGAAAACAAAAAGAGAATCGCAATAGGCAAATAGAGCAGGGCCACCAGCCCGAAGTAGTAGCCGCCGAGGAGAGAAAAACGCGCGCGGGGCGAGGTCATTGCAGGAGTTGACGCAAATCCACCACGCGCAGGGCCAGCGCGGCCAAGGCCAACGTGCCCACCAGCATGATCATCGAGAGCGCCGCGCCGAACGGCCAGTTAGCGGCTTTGGTGAAAAAGTCTTGTACGATGTTGCCATACAACATCCCCTGACTGCCGCCGACGAGCAGGGGCGTGACGTATTCGCCGACGGTGGGGATGAAGACCATGAAGAACGCGGCGAACAGGCCGGGCAGGCTGAGAGGCGCGGTCACGCGCCAGAATTGCGCGGGAGGAGGCGCGCCGAGGTCGGCGGCGGCCTCAAAGAGGGCCAGGTCAATCCGCTGGAGCGCGGCGAGGATGGGCAAGGCCGCGAAAGGAATCCAGACGTAGATGAGCGTGAGGACGACGGCGAAGCGGTTGTATAACAGCAGGGCGATAGGCTCGTGGATGACGCCGAGATACAGCAGAAAAGAATTGACGACGCCATTGGAGCCGAGCATCAACTTGAGCGCCATCACGCGGAGCAAGTAACTCGTCCAGAAGGGAATGAGCAGAAGGGTGAGATAAAGGCCCGCCCGCGCCCCGGCGCGGAAGGCGAGAAAGTAAGCGACGGGGAACGCCAGCGCCGTCGCGCTCACCGCGACGACGAGCGCCACGCCTGCCGACACGCCGAGGAGCCGCCAATAACTCCCGACCGCGGCCAGGCGCGCGTATTGCGCGAGCGTCGGAGTCCAGGCCTGCAACAGTTCGCCGCTCAAATCGGCGCGGAAGCTGAACGCGGCCATGAGCGCAAGCGGGGCGAGGAGGAATAGCCCCAACCACAGGAGGGGCGGGAACAAGAGCAACCAAAAAGCGGAGCGGCGGTCCAACATCGTCTCCCCTGCTCCCTTGCTCCCCTGCCCCCATGCAGAGAAGCAAGGGGGCAGGGTGCAGGGGAGAGGCGAGTTTATCCAGCAGGGTTATGGAGCCGCCTTCACTTCCGCCCACATCGCCGTCCAATCGTCGCGTTGTTTGGCGGTGAGGTTGGGGGTGAAGTTCGTCTTCTGCAAAATCTGCGGGTCGTCAATGGAAAAGGCTTGCTTGAGGGTGGGGTCGGTGATGCCTTTCATCACATCTCCGTTGGAGTGGCCGTAATAAAACAGATTGACCACATTGTTGCCGGTCGCCACGCCGAGTTTGGCATCCAGAAACTTCAGCGCGAGGTCGTAGTTCTTCGTCCCTTTGCGGATGCCATACACGCCAATCCACGAGTTGCGGCCCTCTTTGGGATTCGCGTAAGCCACGGGGACGCCCTGCCCCAACAGCGTGGCATACGCGCCCTGCCAGGCGTAGGCCGCCCACACATCGCCACTCGCCATGCCTGAGACGAGTTCGGGCTCACCGGCCCAGTAGAACAAATTTAATTGGCGCTGGGCGGTCCATTCCGCCTGGGCCTGGGTCAACTGCTCGGGCGTGATTTTCGTCTCGTCCCAACCGTGAATGTACGACGAGACCGTGACGGCCCCGGGGCCGTCGTCCCACATCGAGATGTGCCCCGCATATTTGGGGTCCATCAACGCCGCCCACGAGTCCACGCCTTCGGGGATTTTGTCGGTGCGGTAGAGGATGGAGGTAAAGCCCCAATCCCAGGGGAGGAAATATTGCTTGCCGTTAATCTGGCCAACTTTTTTGAAGTTGTCCGGCACTTTGTCCCAGTTCTTGAGCTGGCTCGTGTCAATCTCTTCCACGAGGCCCTCGTCCACGTAAAACTGCAACCAGCCGGTATACGGATGGAAGATATCGGCCTGGTCGCCGGCTTTCATCTTGGCGTAAATGTCGGCATCCGAAGCGCCGATTTCAAAATTAGCGGTGACTTTGGGATAAGTGTTTTGGAAGTCAATCCAAAAGTCGGGAGCGTCGTAACCGGCCCAATCCAAAACGGTGAGGCTCCCGGTGAGTTCGGCGGGCGGGACTTCGGTGGGCGCGACGGTGGGCATCGCCGTCGGGGCCGGGGTGGCCGCCCCTCCACAGGCGACCAGCAGAACGGTGAGAGTCGTCAACAGCGAGATAAACAAGCGAGCGCGGTTCATAGGGTCTCCTCCAGTGAAACGAAAGAAAAGCGTGTGGTTCAGCGCGGGGCGCGGAATTGTGGCGGCGCGCCGGCTGGATCTGAGTAGAACTGAGTGAGTAGTTGTTGGGCGCGAATCAGGCCCGGATTTTAATGCCTGGTTTTCTCACCTCCTCGGGCTAGTCGGTCTTTTTCTTGCGTAACCGCGCCCACGCCCATTCGAGGAGTTTATCCACGAACGGAAAGCCCATCACCGCGCCGACAAAAGCGCCGAGGCCGCCGAACCATTGCGCGGCCGGCGCGGAGAAGCCGAGGACGGTGACGGCGTGAATGGCCAAAGCGCGGTTGAGGATTTCGCGTTCCAGCGGGTCGCCGCCCGCTTTGGGCACAAAGCGCAAACGCAAGACAATCGTCGTCACTTGCGCGCCGCTTTGTTTGGGCGCAATCGTCCATTGCCAACGCAGAGATTCGCCGGGGGAAAGAGTTTGCTCCCAATCGTCGGGGCGGTCAATCTCGAAACCCACCGAGGCGAGGCGGGCGATGGCGAGGACGGTGTGGGTGTCGTACAAATTGGGAATTTCAATCTGCGTCCCGCTGGTGGTGTGGCCGCCCACTTCGGCGGTGGGCGTGAGATAACCGTCGGCGCGATAAACGAGGGCGAGGCGGATGAGGTCGGAGTTGCCCATCCGCACGGAGGCGGGCCATTCGAGTTCGATGGCGCGCGGCTCGGTGATGGCCGGGACAGCCGTGGGGGCTGACGCGGCGGTCGGAACAACACTGACCGAAGTCGCCTCCGGTTCCGAAGTATTTTTCAGGGCTTGGGTCCGCTCCGGCGCGCGGGTGGGTTGAGGTCCCGCTGAGGGCGTGGCGGCCGCGCCACAAGCCGCGAGCGTGAGGGCCAGCGCCAAGGAAAGGTGGCGGAGACGTTTCATAACCATCTCGCGGAGAACGCCTCAACGTGAGTGGGCAACGCCGGGACGAGGAACGACTCCGGCGTGGGCAGAGTCAAGTCCGTTGGATTGAGCGGCTCGCTTTGCGTGACGCGCTCGACGGGCCAACTGGCGAAGACCAGCAAGAGCAAGGAGGCCACCAGGAGGAGCAAGCCTAAGACCATCAACAGGCGACGGAGGGATGACATATTTTTTTACCGGACGTGAAGAATTGCCTGCTGAAGATTCTACCCCCTTTCGCAGTAAGTGCGTAACTCATCCTCCCCGCAAGGAGTGGCAATAGTGCATCACCGCCTCCATCCCCTTATAAAACTGTTCCAACTCAAAATGCTCGTTGGGCGCGTGGCCGCCGCTATCGGGCAGGCCGAAGCCGAGCATGACGATGGGGATATGCAACTCGTTTTGCACCGTCGCCATCACTGGGATGGAGCCGCCGCCGCGCAGAAAGATCGGCGGCGCGCCCCACACGGTTTCGTACGCTTTCACCGCCGCTTGAATTTCCCGCGTGTCAATGGGCGTCATCACTGGCGGGCAACCGGGTTGCGGGACGATTTCAATCTTCACCTCCGGCGGCGCGAGGCTCAATACGTAATCGGTGAAGCGGCGCAGGCTAACCTCCGGGTCCTGGTCGGCGACGAGGCGCATGGTGAACTTGGCCCCGGCCTGCGCCGGGATGATGGTCTTGCCGCCCTCGCCCTGAAACCCGCCCCAGATGCCGTTGACCTCGCACGTTGGCCGCGCCCCGACGCGCTCCTTGAGCGAGAACTCCGGCTCGCCCCACGGGATTTGCACGCCCGTCTCGGCTTGCCACTGCTCCAACGGGAACGGCACGGCCGCCAACGCCGCGCGCTCCTCGGGCGCGAGCGCCCGCACTTCGTCGTAAAAGCCGGGGATGCGAATGTGCCCGTGCTCGTCGTGCAACGCGGCGATAATCGTCGCCAGGACCGAGACCGGATTATGCACCGTCCCGCCATACGCGCCGGAGTGCAAATCGGTCTTGGGGCCGCTCACGCGCACTTCCGCTCCCGCGAGGCCGCGCAAACTGTACGGGATGCAAGGCCGTCCAGGCGCGAGAAAACCCGTGTCGCACACCAACACCGAATCCGCCTTGAGCAAATCTTTGTGGGCCACCACAAACTCCGCGAGCGGCGCGGGATTGGATTCTTCGTCGCCCTCAATCATCAATTTGACGTTGACGGGAAGCGCGCCCCCGGCGGCGAGCATGGACTCGAGGGCTTTGACGACGAGCATCACCTGGCCCTTATCGTCCACTGCGCCCCGGGCATAGACTGCGCCCGCGCGGACCGTTGGCTCGAACGGCGGCGTGTGCCACAACCCGAGCGGGTCCACGGGTTGAACGTCATAGTGGCCGTAAATCAAAACCGTGGGCGCCGAGTCCCCGGCTTCGAGCCATTCGCCATAGACCACCGGATGCCCCGAGGTCGGCAGGGCGCGCGCGTTTTTAATGCCGAGGCGCGTAAGATCGGCTACCAGCCACTCGGCGGCGCGCTGGCAATCGGCCTTGTGCTCCGAGAGCGCGCTGATGCTGGGGATGCTTAATAACTCGAACAGTTGCGCGAGGTAGCGGTCGTGGTGGGCGCGGGCGTGAGTGAGGCTCTTGTCTAACATTGTTATCTCCTGAGTATGGCTGGCACATCGTCAACATGAGGGGGGCGATTAATATTAGCGCGTGTGATTAAACCACTGACAATGACCCAGCTTAGCCCCAGCCACCACCCTTGCCCGCGCACATCTAGTAAAGCATCGGCGACTGCTAAACCATAGAATATGACCGAGGCTGGTCGAGAAAATGTAACAATCACTGGTTCAGATTGAAGGCCGTTGATGGCCACGGTCAAGCGGCGCACGAAATCATCTCCAAAGGTTTTCAACGCGCCGTCGAGTTGAAAGACAATAATCTCGCGCACGCCCAGCGCCCGACTCAACCGCCCATCGCGCGCGAGTTCGTCAAAATCCAACAGTGGCTCCCATGGGAAGCCGCCGCCGACGAGACCGATGAGATGACTAACTTCAGCCTGAGGATAGCGCAACTGCATCGCACGTTCCAGCCAGTATACATAGTAAGCTCGCCAACTCGCTGGAAAATACGATGAGTACGTCATCAAATCGATGAAGTCCCAGCCTCCGGGAGGGTCAACCGGGCTCCGCAGGATTAGCGCCAAATCCGAGTCACCGTCGAGGCCGTCGGCATATTGCGGCCAAGTTGTCGTAACACCGAGGCGCAAATCCGGGTGTTCATGGTGTAGTGCAGTCTGCAAACTGCGAAAATCAAACACAGTCTGGGATACACCGTTTCGGTCTAAGCCGAAAGGATCGAACGGCGTATGCATGGGATGTTCGGCATCGCCGATCAACCCGCGCACGTTTTCCAAATGTTCACGCTGGATGAAAGCCACTACGTCTTGGACGTTAGCAATCCATTCCCGCCGAGTCGGGACTGACAAGAAATCCGAGGCAGTCGGCACGAGATAGACTTCCAGGTTGTGCTCTGCCAATCGCCGCAGACCAGCGGCCAATGCCTGACCGCGTTCTCCCGAAAAGGAGTTGCCGGTGTCCAGATAAATCCGTCCGCCAGCCGCTTGCAAGTCGTTCAACAATCTCTCTGAACTTTGGCGAAAGTCCGAATAAGCCCAGAACGAAATCAGCACGGGCGGATATTGCCCCGGTTCTAACCGTATCCTTTGCCCAAAACCGCTATACCCGGCAATCAGCCAGATTCCTAGAACGGAGAACAGTAAACGAGCTAATCGAGGGCGCAAATGACGCACAAGAAAATGGGTGGTAAGGCTAACAAGCAAAAGAGTGAGGGCCAGATACCACTGCCAATCATAAAACATTGTACCCATTGCTATCATCAGACCGAGGGCGCGAGTGAGCGCATAAATCAACCATCCCGCCAGTGCGAGGGTCAACCAGCGGCTGATGCTAAAGATGATCTGCAGAAGCCGAGAGCTACGAGGCACTCCTTCCTACTTCCTCCCTATTACTTCTTTCAAAATCGCTTCCGCCCGGTCACTCCGCACCACCTTCTCCCCGACCATCTTCCCTGCCACAATTTCAATTTGCTCGCCGACTGCGCCAGCGGCGATGGCGACTTGCCGGGCGTGCAGGGTCATGTGTCCGCGCTGGATGCCTTCGGTGGCGAGGGCGCGCAGGGCGGCGAGGTTCTGCGCGAGGCCCACGCTCACGATGATTTCGGCTAACTCGCGGGCGTTGGTCACGCCCATCAGTTTGAGCGCGGCTTGCGCGGTCGGATGCACTTTCGTCGCGCCGCCCACGATGCCCACCGCCATTGGCATTTCGAGCGTGCCGACGAGGTTGCCCTCGGCGTCTTTGCCCCAGGTGCTGAGGGACGTGTAGCGCCCACTGCGCGCGGCGTAGGCGTGCGCGCCCGCTTCAATCGCCCGCCAGTCGTTGCTCGTCGCAATCACCACCGCGTCCACGCCGTTCATGATGCCTTTGTTGTGCGTCGCCGCGCGATACGGGTCGGCGGCGGCGAAGGCGTAGGCTTCAATAATTCCATCGCGCACCCGTTCGCCGGTGTAGGGGCGACTCGCCGAGTCGCCCCCGCCAAAGGCCAGTTCGTTCACCGGGACCATGCACCGCGCGCGGGCCAGGCGGCGATCCGCAAGGTTGGAGAGAATCCGCAAATGCACGCGCCCGCCGGTGATGTGTTCAATCGTCGGGGCGAGGGTTTCGCAAGCAGTGTTCACGGCATTCGCGCCCATCGCGTCGCGCGTGTCGTAGATGAGATGCGCCACGAGGAACGGGCCAATGGGCGAGTCGGCGATGACGCGCACTTCCAAGTCTCGCGCGCCGCCGCCGAATTTAATCAGCACCGGGTCAATGCCGTTGGCGAGGTCGAGGAGGCGGGCTTTGTTTTCGAGGAGGGCGAGGCGCGCCGAGGGGAGGTCGGCCACGTCGAGGATTTGCATTTGCCCGATCATGAGCGGGTCGGTGGCGTGGGCCGTGAAGCCGCCGCCCGCGCGAATTAGCCGCGCCATGAACGACGCGCCCGCGACGACGGACGGCTCTTCAATCGCCATCGGTACGAGGCGCTCAACGCCGTTGATTAAAAAGTTCGCGGCCACGCCGAGGGGCAGGGCGTGCAAGCCTATGACGTTTTCAATCATGTGGTCGGCCTGGGCCGGCGCGAGACCGCCGGAGCCGTCGAGGGCGGCTAACTGTTCGGGGGTCAGGTTGGCCCATTGGGCCACGATCTGGCCGCGCTCGGCGAGCGGTTTGTCGTAGAAGCCGGGGAGGCGGGAGGTGCGAGAGTCGGAGGTGATCATGGGAGTCTCTTTCAGAGTATTGAAGTGTTTATGTGTTTAAGTGTCACGTGATGCTTTGACACATGACACTTAAACACAGATTACGGCGCTAAATCCCCTTCCAGGCCTGCGATAAATTGGGTCAGACTGCTTTGTCCGTCAATCCGCACGCGGCCCAAAGTGTAGGCTGAGGCGAGCGAGTGGACGCGCCCGAATTCCACCGTGACCGCGCCCCATAAATTCATCTCGCGGGCGAGTTGGATGGAAAGGTCGTCGTACTTGCCGGAGGGGTAATTGAAGAAGCGCGGTTGAACGCCGATGTGGGCTTGCACGGTCTGCACCGAGCCGAGCATTTGGTAGAGTTGAAAGTCGCGGTCGCGGCCCGCGAGTTGTTCGTGCGTTTTGGTGTGCGGCTCAATCTTCCAGCCGGCGCGGTAGAGTTCTTCGGCTTGCGGCCAGGTGAGGTAAGCGTCGGATTTTCGATCCATGAATTCGGTGATGACAAACACCGTGCCAGTGTAATTGTATTGTTTCATCACGGGCGCTGCGTATTGGACGAGGTCGCGGTAACCGTCGTCGAAAGTCAGCACGACCGCTTTCTCCGGCAGGGGCCAGCCCAGCGCGAGGGCATAGGTCAAATCGTAGAGGCTGACCGTCTGATAACCGTGGTCGTGCAAGTATTGCATCTGCGAGGCAAAATCTTCGGGGCGCACGGTGAGATTTTTGCGGAGGGTGTCGGCGTCGGCGGGCCAGGGTTCGATGTAGTGATACATCAAAATCGGCAAACGAACATGGCGATTGACCGCGTCGGCGTCGGGCGTGGGCCACGGGGTGGCGGTGGGCGCGGGTGTGCTGGTGGCGCTGGGCGTAGGCGTTTCCGTCGGGGGCGGAACCACCGTTGGCGCGGGTTGAGTGTCCGTCGGGAGGGCGACCACCGTCGAGGTCACGATGACGACGAGCGAGGGCGGGAGAGTCGGTTGGGGGGCAGGCGTGGCGCTGGGCGCGCAGGCGACGAGCAACGGAATAAAGCAGACGGCGACCCAATAGCGCGGGAAGACCATAGTCCGAGATGATAATCGGGAGGGGCGGAAAAGTCGAATACAATTCAGCCTATGCTTTCCCATCACCCTCTCCCGCATTGGCTACGGCAAATTTTGCGCTGGGGTTTTATCCTTTCACTCATCGGCGTGATGGCCTTGGCCTACGCGCTCTCACAGGGACTGGCCGACCCGCCGCGCGCCGGGCGGTTGCAATGGCAATCGGATTTTAGAAGCGACGCGGCCCGCTGGGAGTTTCGCGCGCCCGCCGGATCAACCCTCGTCCCGACGGCGGGTGGCTTGCTCGCGACATTTAGCGCGCCCGAACAACTGGCCTTGGGGCTGACCGCTGACCCGGGCGGCGACTTCACCCTCGAAACGGGCGGCACGCAAATTGAAGGCGAGACCGGCGCGGCGTACGGGGTGGTGTTCGGCTGGCAGGATGAGACGCATTACAGCGCGGTGTTGATTAATAGCAACGGGTACGCCGAGGCCTATCGGCAAGCCGGCGCGGAGAAGCAAGTGTGGTTCGCGTGGGGACAATGGCCGCACATTCTGGCTCTGCCGGAGAGCAATCGGGTGCGGATAGATGTGCGGGGCGGACGAGTGACCGCGCGGGTCAATGACGAATTGCTCGTCGAGAACGCTACCACCGTCGAGGCCATCCGCGGCCGCGTGGGCATAGTCGCCCGCTCCCTCGGGGCCGGGAAAATCAGCTTCAGCTGGATGCGGCTCTGGGCGTCTAAATAAGCAGACTTCCGAAGTTTCAGCAACCTCAGAAGTCCGGGACAAAACAAAAGCCCCGGAACATTCCGGGGCCGGGAGGCGTTAGAGGAGTCTGAGTTCTACTGCTTGAGAATCTCGGCGCCCATGAAGTAGTCGAGCCAGATGCCGATGATGCAGAAGAACGCGATGAACAGCATGAACACGTTGCTGTAGGCGAACTTTACGGGCGTGGTGCCAAAGCCGAGATAAATGATGGCCGCCGAGATGCCGGCCGCAACAACGAACGAGACGACGAAGATGACGATGCGCTTCATTTGCAAGGACATGGCACTCTCCTAGGGTGGACAAAGTTGACGGTGTAAATTGTATTCTAATCGGCGCGAAGCGTCAACAAAAAGTAATCGGCGATTGAGCCTATAATCAGGACACTATGCGGCGCACATTTTTGAGTCTCGGCCTCGGTTTGGCCATCGGTTGCCTTATACTGGCGACGGCGTTATGCGTCTTCAGTCTGGCCTCGCCCGGCTGGCTAAGGGGACTGATAATCGGCGAGCCGTTGCCGTTGCCCGTGCCCATCAGTTTGACCTCGCCTGCGCCGATGGAAAACCCCAAGCGCGCTACGCCGACGCCCATTCCCCTGCCGACGGTGGAAGGCGGCTGTGGCGGCCCGGAGCAGATGACGATTGCGCTCCTCGGTGTGGACGATCGCTCGGCGGATTACTCCCAACCCACGCGCACCGACGCCATCAGCCTCATCAGCGTGCGCTTCGCCGACAAGACGGCCTCGATGTTATCGTTCCCGCGCGACCTATATGTGCCGCTCCCGAATTTGGAGAACGTCGGCATATCTCAAGAGCGGCTCAACACCGCCTGGCTGTATGGTGAGGTTTACGAAGTGCCGGGTGGTGGCGCGGCGGAACTGAAAGACACCATCGCGCTCAACTTCGGCATTCGCGTGGACCGCTTCGTGCTGGTGAACTTTGGCGCGTTCGAAGCCAGCGTGGACGCGCTCGGCGGGATTGACGTGGACGTGCCTAAACAGATTTACGATTCGGCTTATCCCGCCGACGACGGCAGTGGGGGCACAATTGTTTTTCAACTCGATCCCGGTTTACAACATATGGACGGCGTGACCGCGCTCCGTTACGCCCGCACCCGGCATCAGGACGACGACTATCATCGCATCCAGCGCCAGCAACAGGTATTACTCGCCATACGGGATAAACTCCTCAGCCCGCGCGTTATTCCGCAACTGCCCGCCCTCATTAGCGCGCTGGGCGCCCTCGCTCGCACCGACCTCTCGGCCCAGGAAATTGCCGCCCTCGCCTGTGTCGGCCCGCAAATTGACCGGTCGGCCATCACCGTCCACGCAATTGACGGGACGATGGTCATTCCGTGGACGACGCCGACCGGCGGGAGTGTGAGCATACCCAACCGGGACGCGATTGCCCCGATAGTGACAGAGTTCCTTGGGGGCCGCTAACCTTCGTGGTCAATCCCTGTGCGGAAACCCGCCCAAGGGCCATTTTTACACTATTTTCAGCAAAATCCAGACACAATAGCACTCTCCATTAGAAACTGCTAAAAAGGTCTTGACAGCGGTAGACCTATGCGTTATTATATTCCTACGAGTTAGCACTCGTTCCAACGAGTGCTAACTTTTCTCCGCGTAATCCAAAAACGATTTATTCACCCTACAGGAGGTCTGAACGATGACTATCAATCTCAAACCCCTCGGCGACCGCGTGGTAGTCGAGCCGATCGAGCAGGAGGAGATCAGCGCTGGCGGCATCATCCTGCCCGAGACGGCAAAAGAGAAGCCGCAGAAGGGCACGATCGTGGCTGTCGGCCCCGGTGCGCGCGACGAGGATGGCAAGCGCATCCTGCTCGACGTGGGCAAAGGCGACATCGTGCTTTTCGCCAAGTACGCGGGCACTGAATTCAAGGTGGACGGCAAGAAACTGCTCATCTTGAAAGAAAGCGACTTGCTCGCCGTCATCGAAGAAGAAAGCAAGAAAAAGGGTAAGTAGTAATTTGTAATTACCACTTGCCAATTACTTTTTACTCAACTCACCCGGACTAATAAGGAGTTCCCCATGGCTGCAAAACAACTCGTCTTCTCCGAAGATGCCCGCCGCCGCCTTCAGCGCGGGGTGGATATCATCGCCAACGCGGTGGCCACCACCCTCGGCCCCAAGGGCCGCAATGTGGCGCTCGACAAAAAATTCGGCGCGCCGACCGTGACCCACGACGGCGTGACGGTCGCCAAAGAAATTGAACTCGAAGACCCCTACGAAAACATGGGCGCGCAACTGCTCAAAGAAGCCGCCTCCAAGACCAACGACATCGCGGGCGACGGCACCACTACTTCCACGGTGCTGGCCCACGCCATCGTCACCGAAGGCCTCAAGGCTCTCGCGGCGGGCTACAACCCCATGACCCTCAAGCACGGCATCGAGCAAGCCACCGAAGCCGCCGTCGAGGCCATCCGCAAGCAATCGCAGAAGATTGACACCAAAGAAGAAATCGCCTCCGTCGCCACTAACTCCGCCGCTGACGCCGAAATCGGCCACCTCATCGCGGACGTGATGGACAAGGTCGGCAAGGACGGCGTCATCACCGTCGAAGAGTCCAAATCCCTCCAGTTCGAGACCGAGTATGTCGAGGGGATGCAATTCGATCGCGGCTACATCAGTTCCTATTTCATCACTACGACCGAGGCGATGGAAGCCGTCATCACCGAGCCGTACATCCTCATCTACGACAAGAAGATTTCCGCCGCCGCCGACATCGTGCCGATCCTCGAAAAATTGGTGCAAATCGGCAAGCGTGATCTGGTCATCATCTCCGAGGACGTGGACGGTGAGGCGCTGGCGACTCTCGTGCTGAACAAACTGCGCGGGATGCTGAACGTGCTGGCCATCAAGGCCCCCGGCTTCGGCGACCGCCGCAAGGCCATGTTGCAAGACATTGCCGTGCTGACCGGCGGAACCATTATTACCGAAGAACTCGGCAAGAAACTCGAGTCCACCACGGTGAGCGACCTCGGGCGCGCGGGCAAAGTCGTGTCCACGAAAGACGACACCACCATCGTGGATGGCAAGGGCAACAACAAAACCATCAAGGGCCGCATCGAGGAAATCAAGGTCGAGATTGAAAAGTCCACCTCGGACTATGACAAAGAAAAACTGCAAGAGCGGCTGGCCAAGCTCAGCGGCGGCGTCGCCATCATCCGCGTCGGCTCAGCCACCGAGACCGAACTGAAAGAGAAGAAACACCGCGTCGAAGACGCGCTCTCGGCGGCCCGCGCGGCGGTCGAGGAAGGCATCGTGGCCGGCGGCGAAATCTCGCTTATCAACGCCGCCAGCGCCCTCGAAAAACTCAAGGTGGACGACGAGGACACGCAAGTGGGCATCAACATTGTCCGCAAGGCGCTCGAGGCCCCCATCCGCAGGCTGGCGCAGAATGCCGGGCAGGATGGCGCAGTCATCATGGACGGCGTCCGCCGCCACGCCAAGGACGACAAGAACAAGAACATCGGCTACAACGTGCTCACGGGCGAATACGTGGATATGTTCAAGGCCGGCATCATTGACCCGGTGAAGGTCGTGCGCGGGGCGCTGGAGAACGCCGCCTCCATCGCCGCGATGATCCTCACCACCGACGCGCTCATCACCGACGCGCCGGAGAAGGACAACAAAGCCCCCATGATGCCGCCGGGTGGTGGCATGGGCGGCGACTTCTAAGTCGGCTCTCTCAAGGAAAAAGAAACGGCGCCTCACCCGAGGGGCCGTTTTTTGTTTGGAGGCGTGGAGATTAGCGAAGGGGGCAAAACGTCAGTTGGCTGAGAGGGGCGGTGAAACTCGCGCCGGGGCGGTTGCGTAGAGGTTATTACAAGCGTCCCACTCTACAGGAGATTTTTACTATGACTCACGAAACGGCTCGTGTTCTGCGTCGTTCGCGCAAAAACCGGATCCTCGCCGGGGTATGCGGCGGGCTGGAGGAATTTTTCGGCATCAGCGCGTTCTGGTTCCGGCTGGGGTTTCTCATCGCCTTCTTGCCCGGCGGCGTGCCGGGGGTGACCCTGTACGTGCTGGCGTGGCTGATTATTCCTTCGGCGTAGACTCTCACCCTGCTCCTTCTCCAGCGCGGCGCTTTTCCAAGCGGGAGAAGGAGCATAGGTCGTCACCATTACCGAAACACCGCCATTAACTGATTCCAGTAGAAGTAGGTGAACACGCCGCCGACGAGAATCAGCAAGCCAAGACAGCCGATGGCGAAAATCTTCAGCGTCAGCCGGAGGACGAAGCGCAGAATCGTCCAGCCTACCGCCACGCCGATGAGGGTGAGGATGAGGCCGGTCCAGTTGAAGCCGCTTTCGGCGAGATAGGGAGCGAGGAGCATTTCTAATTTTCCTTCCAATAAGTTTCTTGGCTAATTGTATCATTCCAAGCCAAACGCGCTTGGCATTATAATCAAGGTATGGCCCTCTCACCCATTCCTTCTGAGAATGAATCGAACAGTCCTGCCCCTCCCCTCACTTTCTCTCCCTCACAAAAAACACAATCACCCCCAGCGCAATTAAGTTCACCAGCGCCGAAGCCGCCCCGTTCCAGAAAAATCCGTAATGAAATAGCCAACCGCCCAGGAGCGCGCCCAGCATCCGCCCGGCGGCGTGAAAGGCCACGTTGCCGCTCATCACCGTGCCCCGCGCCTCGGGTACGAGTTCCGTCATCAATGAAATGGAAGTAACGATGGCGAACTCAAAGGCGATGAAGATGAAGAACAAACCCGCTAACGCCAGGGGGAGATAGCCGTTAAGAAACGGCAACAGAAAATAGGCGACGACGCTCGCGGCCAGGCCGAGGGCAATGGAGCGCCGCTTGCCCCAGCGATCCGCCAGCGACATGACGAGGCCTTCCCCCGCGAGTTCGGCGAACCCGAGGGCAATCGCCACCGACAGGGCGAGCGTTTGCAGCGACAACTTGAAGGTCTGCTCCAGCCAGGTGGCATAGACCGCGTTGAGGTTTTCGTTGGCCGCCGAAGCGAGCAGGCCGAGACTCATGGCGGCGAGGACGCGCGGGTTGAGCCAGACAGCGGCGAAATGATTGGGCCGCGCAACATCCGCGTGGGCGGGGTGCGGCGCGTCGGGGGGAATGATCCGCCACAGGACGAATCCCGCTAGCAGGCCGAAGCCCGCGAGCGGCCAGAACGGAGTCTGCCAGCCGCCGCGCGCAATTAAAAATCCGACGACCGGAAATCCGATGAGCGCCGCGCCCGACCAGCCGACTTCGGTGAGGGCGATGACGAGGCCGCGTTGCCCGTAAGGGACGTGGTCGCTGAGGTAGGCTTGCAAGGCCGGGTCAAAGATGAATTTGGTGACGGTGACGAGGATGATGGCGGCGAAGAAGGTGTAATACGCGGGGATGAACGCGACGAGCGCCAGGCCCGCGCAAAAGATGCCCAGCCCGATGAGCATGGCCGAGCGGCGGCCCAGCCGATCCGGAATGACGCCGAAGAGGGGCGAGGTCATGCCCAGCCCGCCGCGCACCGAGAGGATGACCGTGAGCGATTCGAGTGGCACACCGAGGCCCCGGCTGAACGCCGGGAGGAACGGATAAATCATGCGGTGCGCGACGTTGATGACCATCCGCGTGAGGGTGGCGGCGAGAATTTGGAAGCGGAGGCGAGGCGCAGATTGGTCCATTGAAGGCGGAGAGGCCGACCTATGGGGCGGCCTATGGGCACGGGGCTAACCCACGTGGTCCTGCCGGTAAAAAAATGCGACGCGCCTGGAGAGCGTGTCGCACACGAAGAGACGAGATCAATATGAAGCCGCGTCTCAGTCGGCTTCTTTTTTCAGAACGCCGCGCAAAGTCTCGGCGGCGGCGCGCGCGGCGTTGAGAGTGAGGCCCAACTTGGCGTCTTTCTTAATCAGCATGGCCAGCGCCGAGTCGGCGGTAATGGGGAAGACCGCAATCGTGCCGTTCTCGCCTTCCAGGAGGATGCGTTCCAGCTCGCCCTGCGCGAGGCGTTTCATGGTTTGTTCGGCTTGCCCCACCACGACGGCGGACATGGCGGCCACGTTCTCGCCGCCTTGCGGGTCTTGGATGTTGCTGTCCCATCCCGGCGGGAAGAGGGCGATGACGAGACCATCCATGGTGATAACTGCTGAGCCGCGCACATCGGGTGCGGTGCGGTGCAACTGGGCGAGGGTACGGTGGAAAACGTCGGAACGATATTCGGCAGGCATAGACAGTAATTTACCCTGAAGCGCGGAAAGAGGCAACTTTGGCAATGGACGATGTGCCTGAATCGGCAATGCTATAATCGTAACTCCTCACACACTATCCGCTGAGAACGCTGATTTGGCAGACCGCGAAGCGCCGCTGACTAGCGCCGATTTTTAAAAAATATCAGCGACCATCAGCCTGAAATCAGGCCAATCAGCGTTCTCCCTGAACCTGTGAATAGTTGTCTATAAGTTTAATCGGAACTTCCAACTTCCAACCTCTAATCCTATGGAACTCTTCGACGCCATCCACACCCGCCAATCCGTTGGTAAAGTAAAGCCCGATGCCGTGCCG